>Ga0208821_1001875_pt1 | contig 10218 bp, 12 predicted proteins | sample June2015DPH_20_5_FD_184720 | JGI IMG/M metagenome (GOLD analysis project Ga0208821, IMG submission 184720) | Peatland microbial communities from SPRUCE experiment site at the Marcell Experimental Forest, Minnesota, USA - June2015DPH_20_40... | ecosystem: Environmental > Terrestrial > Soil >... | reverse complement strand
TGGTCCCGGAGGGTCAGCAGGCAAGCCACCACCGTGGCTTGATGCACATCCAGTCCACACGCGCACTTCGTCAGTATCTCCATAACACCTCCCTGAGGAGGCGATGGCGGCGCTGGCGGCCACTGACAGACTCTGCTATGCGCCCTTCCCGTTTACGGGTGCGGCTAAAAGTGGTACCTTTCCCCAGCGCGGGCCGAATCTGTGGTGCGGGATCAGAGTCCCCACCGAGGCGAACGGTCTCCAAGTCATCGCCTCCATCACGATTACTTGTAACCGTATTCGGCCCGCCTTGCCAAGCTCCACCCCTCAGCCATTTTCATTCATTGTGGCGAGCCGCAGGCTCATGGGAATCTGTGGTGAGTTTTTTCTCTGGAACTCCAGGGCGCAAAAATGCTTGCTAAGAAAAACAGAGTAGGCTCAGAGCCCGTCGAAGGGGCCAAACCGTGGGCCCCCGAATCACGCCCGCGGCAACGGCTCACCTTGGCCATCTCTAGTACGGGGCTTTTTGATTCCCCCTTCCCACGAGTTGACTACCCGGCAGGTTTTCAAAGTGCGGCGCGGTCCAAGGGGACCGACATGCGTAACATGGCATTACGCCGATGGTTTCGCAGCTATACGTCCACGTGACCAAGGCGATCTTGAATCCCCCCACTATCATAGAAGGGCGTTTCCCAGGCAGAATCTAGCTGAGCAAGCGCGATCATCCGTGCTCACACGGCGACTACTCGTAATTGGTGCCAGGCCGGTGGGCGTCTGGTCTGTTTTCAAAGCTTGGTGGTCCTCGATTCCTGGAAGGGAGTTGTCTCGGTTTTGAGCCCCAATCATGAATTGCGTCTGATCCCAGCATGTTGAGGCGTTGGATTAGCGTGTTCGGATTGACCCCAAGAAGCTCGGCGCCGCCCCCTGGGCCGGGAGTTCCCTCCCCTGCCCCTTCGAGCGCCCCTCATAGGTTTTCCCCATCCGACCATTCAATCAGATATATACTAACAACACGCTCACAGGACCGCCGTTCAGGACGAAGCGATGACCTCTTCCGGGCCGGTTATGCTTGGCTCCTACGACTACGGAATAGTTGTTCTCTCCGTTTCGATCTCGATACTTGCTGCATTTACCGTACTCGACCTTGCCGGGCGTGTGGCCACAACGCGGGGCAAGACCAGGGTAATCTGGCTGATGGGTGGCGCCACGGCGAGCGGAATCGGCACCTGGTCAATGCACTTCACCGGCATGCGCGCCTTCAGTTTGCGGGTACCAGTGCAATACGACTGGACCACGGTATTACGGTCTCTTCTCCCTGCGTTTTGCGGTTTTGCCGTGGCCCTGGTGGGACGGTAACGCTCGTTGCCTTAGGCAATCAAATGAGCCTTGCGTCCCTCAGCCTGACGGGCGGAAGCCGTCAGGAAATCAGAAACGGGCCCCAACGGTGTCCCGACTGCTATGGCAACCTACAATTGCGTGGTGGACGCGTCATGGTTCTTTCCGACGCTCGCCTTGCAGGGTCTTTCGAGCGACCCAACTCTGGGTGCTATTGATCTCGGTCCTGCCGAATGGAATGGCGTGTCCGCCATTCACCTCCAATTCTCTCACGTTCTCCCTGGCCAAACGGCTGCTGCCACGGCCCAACTTCAAGGCTTGAGCACGCTTGATCTCTATCTCGATCCCCAGACGCTATTGCCTCTGGCCCTGGACTTCAACGCGCACCCTGACAATAACGTGAACGTGAACATACCGGTTGAGATCCAATTCGGAAGCTATCGCACCGTGAACGGAGTACAGGTGCCATTTCGAGTTCAGAAACTGTTTCAAGGCACACTTCAGCTCGACATCTTTGTTAGTCAGGTGGCGATAAATTCCGGTGTTTCCACCAGCTTGTTTACATTGCCACAGCTGCCTTCGGGAGGTGCCCAATGAGCGGAACAGATGCAAATTATCAGACGTCAGCCAAAGGGCGAATTGGAGCAGAGGTCCGCCTTTCCCGCAGTAGAGGGAAGCGCGGTATCATTGCTGCCGGTTTTGCCTTTCTCATTCTCACATTGTTGCTTGCATCCCCGGCCTTGGGCCAAGTGGCCACCGGATTCCCCACGTACGGTAGCTTCGGGGGCGGTTCATTTGATACGGTAAACAATGCAAACCTCAATGTGCATTTTGAGATCCCGATTATCAATAAAGCCAGCCAAGGAATGCCATTTTCCTACAATCTTACCTACGATAGTTCCGTTTGGATGCTGCAGGGTTCGAGCGGCAATCAAACGTGGGCGCCTACCACCAACACAAACTGGGGATGGAACACCATCGGCAGTCCCTCGACGGGGACGCTCATGTTCCAGGCCATCCCAACGTACTGCATTAACGATGAGAAGTATTACACGAAGTACATCTTCGGCCCGTACATCGACCTTAAGGGAACGTCCCACAACATCGTGGTGCAGACCAATACAGGGGATGCAGCCTGCGGCGTTGGCGCAATCACCGGAGGAACGAGCGTCGCACGAGACGGTTCAGGATACACTCTTGTGGTGACCAACACGACTTCCTCCGACGTGTATTGGCGTTCAGGCATTTACACGAATATTCCCTTTGGCTCGAGCGTGTATGATACTAACGGCAACTCCATATACTCCTCGAGCGGCACGTTCACGGATACTCTGAATCTTCATCCTTTGGTTGTCTCCGGCAGCGGAACACCAGTATCCGTCCGGTGAACCCACCTTCCGCGGTTGAAGTCCCTGCCTGATAATTCCTCGACAGTTGATCAGCGAGATGCGGGCTACGTGCACGGAGCACGCATGTATTAGCCCAAGGCGGAGGTCTGGGATGAGCAGCAGCGGAAAGGGTGACGTGGAGAAGGCACGATATTGGCAGAGGACGATCAGCGAGGCGGCGCGGAGCGGGATGTCGATTCGAGCCTTTTGCCGCCACCGGCGGTTGCGGGAGAGTCAGTTCTACTGGTGGCAGCACAAGCTCAGGGCCAGTCGGCAGGCCGGGACGACGCCCAAGGCGGGCGGCCAGGGGAGACCGGCCAGCTTCGCTCTGGTGAGCGACCAAGCCGGAGAGACGGATGCCGGGATCGAGTTGGTCCTGGGTGACGGACGGAAGCTGCGCATCCGGCAGGGCGTGGATGAGGAGACGTTGCGCGCTGTCCTGGCCGCCCTGGAGCCGGCGCGATGCTGAGTTTCCCGGCGGCGATCAAGGTGTACCTGTGCACGGTGCCGTGCGACATGCGGCGCTCGTTCGACGGCTTGTCGATGCTGGCTGAACACGTCATCGGATGTAACCCTTACGCTGGCCACCTCCTGGTGTTCTCGAACCGGCGCAGCGATCGGGTGAAGATCCTCTATTGGGACCGGGACGGCTGGGCGATCTGGTACAAGCGGCTGGAGGCGGGGACGTTTCAGTTTCCCTTTGCCGACACCGGGCGGAAGGAGATTGCGGCCTGGGAACTGGCGGTGCTCTTGGAGGGGATCGACCTGAGCCGCGGTCGGCGGCGGAAGCGCTACAGCCTGCCGGGGGCAACCCCGTCGGCAGCCGTGCCGGAGGCGGAGAAAAAATAATTTGCGCCGGGGGCCATTTTCTTGTTGACAGGCTCCGATAGACATGATATGTCTATCGGCATCATGGATTTGGCCCAAGTTCAACGGCGCATTGCTCGGCTCCAACGGCAACTGCTGGAACTGGGGTCCCTGCATCCGGGCAGCATTACCGAACAGTACAACGTGTGTGGCCAGCCGGGCTGCCGCTGCAAGGACCCGAAGAAGCCCCAGAGGCATGGGCCGTATTACCAGTTGAGCTTCACTTGGCAAGGCAAGGGCAGCACGCGATTCCTGCGGCCCGAACAGGTCGAGCCGATGCGCCGGAAGGTGGCGAACTACAGGCGGCTGCGGGAAGTGGTCAACGAGTGGGTGGCGTTGGAGATCGAGCGGGAACGGGCGGAGCGGGAGAAGGAGAAGCGCGGCGGTGGAGATTGATCCGAAGCAGTTGCCGGAGGACCCCTCAGCCTTGCGGCAGATGGTGATCGGGCTGCTGGAGGAAGCCGCGGAGCGGGAGCGCGGCTGCGCCAACTGCAACACTGGGTGGAGCAATTGCTGCGGGCACGCTATGGGCCCCGCCGCGAACGGGTGAACGAGAACCAGCTTTTTCTGTTTGCGGTCGCCCTGGTCAGTGCCGGTCGCGAGGTTCCACCCGACCCGGGGTCGCCCGGCGGACCGCCCCAGACCCAAGCCGCCCCGGCCAAGTGCAAGGGGCATGGCCGGCGGCGGCTGCCGAAATCGTTGGAGCGGCGGCGAGTGGTCTATGATCTCGAGGAAGCGAAACGGCAGTGTCCGGAGTGCCAGGGGGAGTTGAAGCGGATTGGGGAAGAGGTCAGCGAGCGGCTGGAATACGTGCCTGCTTCCCTGGTGGTGATCCAGGAAGCGTGTCAGAAATACGCCTGTGCGAAGGGGTGCACGGTGGTCACGGCGGAGAAGCCGACGGCCCCGATTGAGAAAGGCTTGCCGGGACCGGGCTTGCTGGCGCAGGTGGCAGTGAGCAAGTACGGCGATCATCTCCCCTTGCACCGTCAGGAAGAGATCTTCCAGCGGCAGGGCGTGGACTTGTCGCGCCAGACGATGTGTGGCTGGATGCGCGAAGGCGCCGATCTGGTGAGCCCGCTCTACGAGCTGATGAAAGAGCGAGTGTTGGATTCGAAAGCGGTTCAGACCGACGATACGCCCGTCCCGGTGCTGGACCCGGACTTGCCGCGCACCCGCACGGGCCGGATCTGGACGTATGTGGGGGACGACGCGCATCCGTACACGGTGTACGACTACACGCCCAACCGCAGCCGCGACGGACCGGAGGAGTTCCTGAAGGAGTTTCGGGGGTATCTGCAGGCCGACGCGTACTCCGGCTACGATCATTTCTATCAGGAGCCCGAGCGCGGCATTGTCGAGGTCGCATGCTGGGCGCATTCGAGAAGGCGCTTTTTTGAAGCACAATCTTCGGACTTGATGCGTTCGACAGTAATGCTCGCCTATATCCGCCTGCTTTACGACGTGGAGCGCAAGGCCCGCGACGGGAAGCGCGGCGGAGAGGCCCGCCGAGCGCTGCGGCAGGAGAAATCGAAACCGATTCTGGACGACATCCACGCCTATCTAGAACAAGAGCACCCGCGGGTGCTGCCCAAGAGTCCCGAGGGAGAGGCCATCGCCTACACGTTGTCGAATTGGAAGGCCCTGACCCGCTACTGCGACGACGGCGATCTGGAGATCGACAACAACGGTGCCGAGCGCAGCCTCCGTGGCATCGCCGTCGGTCGTCGCAACTGGACGTTCTACGGCAGCGACAAGGGTGGTCGGACCGCCGCGGTGCTGACCAGCCTGATCGCCACCTGCAAGAGTCTGGGAATCGACCCCTTCGCCTACCTGCGCGACATCTTTGAACGCATCAGCAGCCATCCCCAAAACCGACTTGCCGAATTGCTTCCCGACCAATGGAAGGCGGCCCCAGCGGTGAAGGTTGCGGAAAGGAAGGAGGACCGCTTACATGTCCCGCTCCCGACGACCCCCGGGCAGGACTTGGGTCTATGATCCGGCGCGAGCATTTCGGCAATCCAAAAAGCCCGTGCCCCCAGACCTCCAACACCAAGTGCAGCGCCGAGCCCAGGAGTTGATCGATTCAACCTTGAAGCCCCGCTATATCCAACCTCCTCCCCAGAAGCCACACTTCAACTACCTGGTGGATATTTACGCCAAGTGGCGAGGCCCCTTCTTTTACTTCTGCTCCCACTACTGTTCGCCGGGGCCCCGTGCCCTTTCGCCCTTCTTCGAGTCAAAGTTTGCCCGACTTCAGTACGCGGGGATTAATCGGTTCAACCTTGCCTATTTCCGCCACACCGGGCAGTGGTGGGAAGTTGCCCAACTCCTGTCCCTGGAGGAAGGTCTCTCTCGGATTGAAGCCGGCGGCATCTTCACTCCTTAAGAACCCTTCCCCATGATCGGAGTTGGCCGCCATCGCTAACCCCACATCTCCTAGGTTCACCGGATGGATACGAACACCATCCAGCCCTGTCGTATACAAATACACGGGTCCCGGAGGCACTCAATACCCCGTGACAGAGAATTTCACCCAAGAAATCGTCGAGACGAACTTCGGTTGTTCCGGGATTGGTGACTATGGCCGAAATACCCAAATTAACCAGAATCTCGTAACCAGCATCTCGATGCCTGACGGGACAACTTATACGATAACGTATGAGCCTACGAATAATCCCGTCCATGCCGGGGCCGTAACCGTCCCACCCTCCTCGTCCGACCCAGCAGTGTAATTTACGGTTCCCTGCAATGTGATGTCGCTGAGAGCCGCATTGGGGGAGATTGCCTGTAGGACCCTAGCGGCAAGCGCCAAGGCGTTCGGGTCCCGCACGGGAGCTGTCGTAGTTCGGCCTGAAAGGCCAGCGGGTAAAGAAACGCTGCAGAGCACAGCTAGGCACAGAGTAACCCCCCAGCCGGCGGGGGATCTGAAGCGGTTCGTCATGGCGGCCTCCTGATTACCCAAGCAAGAAACGCTTGGTGGTATAACGAGATGTGAACTCGGGCGGTGCTTATACGCCCTCCGAAATTAACTTTCAATGACCTTCGTCAACAATTGATATACTATCGCTCAATAACCTGCGTAAGTTTAACATTAAGTTATAAATATACTTTGGGTTGCTCAAATGGAATGGAGCAAATTGTCGTTGCACCGTGGGGGCGTGACCGAGATTTTGTCACATCTAGGCGACGTGACTCAGCAGAGGTGAGGGCGGGACATCGGGGAAAAACCGGGACAGGAAAAACCGGTCGGCACGATATTTCCTGTCTCTCTCGACCATGGCCGGCGGTTTCGGTTCATTCCTTCGGTGTTGGTCGTTGTGCTCGTTGACCTGGCCGTAGCGGGGAAAAACGGGTCGCGGTAGGGACGGACATTGCTGACCGCCCCCCGCACAGATCCATACGGGCGCTACTCACGCATACGGCTCTTACCTCGGATGCATGGCGTCAAAGCGTACGTCGGGATAAGGATGCACCAATCGGGGCTGGATGAGCCAGCGGTCGTATAATCGAGCCATGCGCCTCAGGGTGATTCGTCCGCGCTGGCTGCACCGTCTCAGGACGTGCCGCCAGTAGCGTCCGATCTGCAACCGGAAGCGTTTCAGGCTGGCCTCGTTGCCCGGCACCGCATCGTATTGGTAGAAACCGTTCAGCACACGCCGGAGCCATTCTCCCACCTTGGGCACCGGCTCGTGCATGCGCGCTCGAAGCGTTTGCTTGACTTGCTGCAACTTCGCCTCCAGCCGCTTCCTCGCCGTTTGCCGTCGGATGGTGAATTTCCCCGCGCTGTTGATCCCGCAATAATGCGTGAACCCCAGGAACGTGAAACTTTCTGGCTCTCCTTCTCCCCGCGCTTGCCGGCGGCTCCGAGCGAACCTGCCGAACTCGATCAGCCGCGTCTTCTCGGCGTGTGGGAATGCGGGACAGGCACGATATTTCCTATTTTTGGCGCGTGCCTAAGAAGCTGTCATCGGTCTTGGGAAGAACGGTGAGGAGAACGGTGTCAGGTACCCTTTTCGCGGCCAGGGGTTGCGGATGGTATTTTGCAATCCAAACTGCGCCACCGCCTTCGACACCCAGGGCTCCGAACCGTACGGCCTGCTTCGCTTATTGAAAAGAAAAGGGTACCTGCACCATCACCAATTGGCTCTAAAGCAAGTGTAGCACATCTCTGAAACCGCGATGCCGTGTCAAGCCGATTTTTTGAATTTCTTGTTCGCCTTTGACAAACTTCTCCGTTCGACTTCAGAATGGCTTGCCGCCGGTGAAGCGGAGGCGGGCTCTGCTGGCGAGCAACCCACTGAGGAATAGCCGGTCGGAGGCTGATGGAAATGCTGCCGGGGCGGCCCCGGGTCGCCCCGCCTCCTGAGCACTCGGCACAGCTTCCCCATGCCTGAAAAACGCACCGTGCCCGTTCGGGGAGGTGGCGGGTGGCGGACCTCGCCGTCGGCTGCCACTCTGTGCATATTATCTAATAGGATTATTCCAAGTTATAGTCGCTCCTCCTTTATGTAGAGCCCGGTGGGCGGGAAGCGGTTCGCTTCCCGCCGGCTGCCGGGGATGAAGCACGGCCCCCTGGGCATTGGATGCGTGCTCTTCGGGCGTGAGCTTTCCGAGTCGGCTCGGTCCCAGTCATCTCTGCGGGCTGTCCAGGTTGCCCTGGTCCCGATGAGGTTGTTCGGGAGCAGGTCCCTATCAGACCGCGGTCTTGGTGGACCTAGCGCTACGCTGGGTTTCCTGCTCCAGTGCGCCGACTTTGCGGCCCCAACGGTCTTCCCGATAGGGGCAGCCGTGCTTCAGAACTCCATACACACAGCGCGCCAAGGAATGCGCGATGGCGGCCTTGGCCACGTTCGGCTTCTTGCCGCGGCGTAGGCGGTGGTAGCGCCGGGCGAAAGGATTGCGGTGTTGAATGGCCACGTTGGCGGCGGTCACCAACGCCCAGCGCAGCCAGCGCGATCCCTGGCGGGTGATGGGACCGGACACCTGCACCTCCCCGCTGTCGTAATAGCTGGCCACCAGCCCGGTGTCGTTGGCCAAGGCCTTGGCGGAACGAAAGCGCTCGATCGTGCCGATCTCACTCCAGATGACCGGCGCCAGGATCGCGCCGATGCCGGGAACGGTGCGCAGCAGGGCGAGTTGAGGGAACTGTCCCTCCACCGCCTGCAAGTGCTTCTCGCTGATTTCCAGCTCCTCCTCCAGGACCTTCAGCAGGCGCTGGATCTGGGGGATACTCTCGCCCAGGGGCAGCGGCAACTTTTGTTGGTCGAGCCAAGTTCGTCCTGCTGCCCCAAAAGGGTCGCTGCCCGGCGGTAGCAAGCCCTGCATCCCCAGCAGACTCTGCAGATGATTTTTGATCCGGGTGCGCAGCAAGGCCAGCCAGCAGCGCTGCCGCGCGCGCAGACGCAAGGCGCGAATCTCCGGCGGCGGAAACCACGCCTCCGGGAGGGGATCCACATGGTGCGCGGCCAGCTTGCGTGCCAAGCGCTCGGCGTCCAACCGGTCATTCTTCTGCCGGCGGTTGCTGTCGATCCCCGCCGTGTGCACCCGATGGGCGCGCTCCCGCCACCCCGCCTCTTCCAGCACGCTCATGGCAAAGTAGCCCGCCGTGCTCACCTCCAAACCAATCTCGGCATCGGGAGGAAGCTCCGACAACAACTCCCGCCACTCCTCCCGCGTGTTGGCGATCGGCTTCCGTACCTTAATCTCTCCGTGATCAAGCTCCACCACCTTGCAACGACGCTTGTGAACATCCACTCCCACCGGCGTCCCAATGGGCGTTATACTCGTCTTCATCGCTTTGTCTCCTCGATGCAAAACTCTCGGTCTCATCCCGAGGGCCCCGCTAAACTGCACCACCTCCAGTTTAGCGGCACCCGAGGAGGCATCGCGGCTTAATAACATCAGGCACTCCTGCCTGTGCAGGCATGAGCGCTCAGCTCGTGCAGACGCGGGCAGGCATGCCTGCACAAGGTGAAGGTTTTTGCACACACGGGCAGGAGCGCCAGCTTTGGCACGAGTACACGAGTGATAGGGAAAAGCCTACTTCCTCTACCAGGCGCGCCCAGCGCGAGCAGGCACAGGCAGGAGTGCCTGTGCCACTCACACCTTACGGAAATAGACCCGGCCCTTTTCGATGGGGAGGCCGCGGACTTCGATTCGGCTCAGGTCGCGCGTACCCACTCCCAACTGCTCGGCCAGCTTCAAGGTGCTGTCGCAGGTCTCGAACGGAGCCGTGCCGCGGTCGGCCATGGGATCAAAGCCCATCAGAGCAGTGCACACGGCGTCGGTAGTGACGCAATTAGTGCCGGCAACCAGCAGGCCGGGGCGAACGGTGCGAAAACCGTTGACCCAAGGGCCCTCGCCCCCCGCCACGGTCTCAATGCCATCGATAATGGCCAGATGAATGGGCCGCGCCGCCACCAAGTCAGCGGTAACACGCGGCACGCGGTAGCCGGGCTCGCGCGGCGAGTGGGGATCGATTTCGGCCAGCGAACTCTTTGGCGGCTGCCGCTTGCCCTCGTGTAGTGTCCCGCCACGGCCGTCCTGTGGTACTCTGCTTGGCTCATCCAGGCTGGCGCCATCTCCATAGATTGTGGTAGGGGTATTCCCAAAGCAGTTCTTCATGGACAAGGTCACGCCGGCAGTACTG
>Ga0208821_1001874_pt1 | contig 10219 bp, 7 predicted proteins | sample June2015DPH_20_5_FD_184720 | JGI IMG/M metagenome (GOLD analysis project Ga0208821, IMG submission 184720) | Peatland microbial communities from SPRUCE experiment site at the Marcell Experimental Forest, Minnesota, USA - June2015DPH_20_40... | ecosystem: Environmental > Terrestrial > Soil >... | reverse complement strand
GAACTCAGCGTCGAAAGCGCGTGCACCTTGCGGAGAATAGGTCTGACGGATATGCTCACCTACATGCCGCGGTCCGCCCACCACGATCCTCCATCCGCCGTGCTTCCAGAGAAGCATTTTCACCAGTCGCTCCGCAAACGGGAGGTTGAATCGCGAGGCCTCGTGGCTGTCGTCGAAGCACGCTGTCTTGTAAACAGAAACGAAGCCCTCATGACGTTCCAACGCGATGGTCAGAGGGACCCCATTACCGCAATCCCGCACCGCCTTCAAGTAGGCGTGATTGGCCAGCACCGCTGGAGAAAACCGCTCATGAAGCGGCGGGACAACGCGAGGCTTCACTAAGGCAGGTAGCGCGGACCTCCGCATTTGAGGTCCGCGGCTTTTCGCGAACTCCTTCATATTCCTCCCGAGGCAATCACGGCGGGTAAACACATGAACCCCGCCGTTCGCCTACACCACTGAGTATAGGGAGCCTGCCGCTACCGGTCAAGGAACGGGGAAGCAGGTTTCGGGTGTCAGGTGTCAGGTTTCAGGTGTCAGGTGTAGGGGCACCCCTTGTGGGTGCCCATCTCAGGAGGGCCGCGGAAGCAGGTTTCAGGTGTCAGGTGTAGGGGCACCCCTTGTGGGGCCCATCTCAGGAGGACCGCGGAAGCAGGTTTCAGGTGTCAGGTGTAGGGGCACCTTTGCAGGTGCCCACCTCAGCGGAGGCAGGCCCGCGACCGGCGTTTTCACCAGCCGGCGCGGGCCGGGTGAGGGGTCAAGTGCACGGCGAGGAGGGATCAGACACGCCGAATCGGTTATCGCCGAATGGCTGAAAGCTGATGGTTTACTTGTTGCTTTGCGTTATTCTGGCGTGTGCCTGTTTGATATTAAATCGCGGGTGGAGCATACATTGCCTTTCATGTATGCGCTCCATCAGCACGCGCAACATCTCTGTCCACGCGTCCTAACCCTGGCCTGCCCTCGCCTCTTAACGGTCGCCGACATCAAAGGCCATGTCAGCGCCACCCGCGGTTTCCGTATCATATTGATATACCTTGTATATTTACAGATAAAGCCATTTTTACACTTGCTGTAGATAACGCCTACGGTGTAAACTTAGCGCGTGGTTATCTCTCGCACAAGGTCTTCCGCAGACTGGCTCCTCCGCACACTCCGGCGGTTGGAGGGATTGCAGGCGCGACAAGGCGCGCGCACTTCCTCCATAGTTGTGCGCGTGAATGGATCGGCCCCCGTGGTCTTCGACGTACGCTACTTTCCCGTTCTGAGTCGAGAGCGAGCGGCCGAGTTGGTTAAGGAAGGACGGGCACTGCCTCGGCAGGAGGACCGGCCGTTACTGGCTACTCGTCAACTATCGGAACCGGCTCGCGAACTGTTTCGCAAAGCGGGCGTGTCCTGGATGGAACAGCTAACCGGTGTTTGTCGGTTAGTAGGCCCTGGATTGCTCGTGGAAGTGAAGACCGAAGATATCTCCCAACAAAGAAAGTCGGCGTCTGTTCGGGCCCGGCTGCGCAAACGCTCAGGTTTGATTGCCGAAGTGCTCCTCCTTACACCACAGCAGGAAAGGATTCAAGCGGGAAAGCTCGTTCGTCAAACCGGACTCTCGGCAGGCCTCGTGAGCCGGCTCCTGCATCGTCTTGCGAGCTTGAAGCTGCTTGAGATTAACGGAGCGGGGCCGAATCGCTATTACCAGCTTGTTGATCCGGGCGGCTTGTTAGACCTGTGGGCGGCGGAAGAAGAGCCGCCGCCGCCCCCCACCGGTCTTTATGTGTGGAGCAGATCGCCAAAGGATCTTATTCAAAAATTCGCACTCCTGGACAAAGTCAGCGAGCATTGGGCTCTCGGTGGTGCGGCGGCTGCGAACGTGTACGCTCCCACTCTCACGGTCATTCCAGAGCCCACAGTTTGGTTCGACGCGCGCGTTCCTGCGGAACGGGTTGCGCGCGCGATCGGTGGCGAGATTGTGGACAAGGGAGCCAATCTGTGGCTATGGCAGTCAGAACAGGATATCGCCCTGACCCACGCAACTCTGGGGAAGCCTCCGGGCACCGTGGCGATGGAATCAGGCGAGCTTCGAATTGTGACGCGCGCTCGGGCTTATATTGAAGCCCTGAAGGAAGGCCGACGCTCAGCCGAGATCGCCCAGAATCTTCGTGAGAAAATTCTCTCCTATGCCAACTGAGAGCTTCACTCTGAAGGCAGGGCAACCACTTTTGCTACTCCAATTAGCTCCACGTCCTCGTCCCAGTCCCAAAATTCCGCCTGCTTTTCGAGGGCTGCCTTAGCTAGTTGGTAGGCATTGTCGAGGTCAAGCGACTCCAATTGATGAAGTGTCGAGGATGCCGTGGCGGGCGGATCGCCCTGCTCGCTGAATTGACGCGCAGCGATTTCAGCCATCCTTGCCTCGATGGTTCCGTCGGCCAACACGACGAAAGTGTGCAAGTCGAAGAGGTATTCGTCGCCATCATCCCGGCGCACTCGCGAGCGCACGGTGAAATTGAACTGGTAGCCTGCCTTGGGCGCAGCGGAATCAAACCCATTCGCCCGGATCAGCCGAGCTGTTGTGTGCCCGCCGAAACTGTAATCTCCCACACGGCGGAGCATGGCGTCAATGAAGGGGTGCCCAAGCGCCAGAAATTCCGCCTGGGAATTCCGAATTGCGGTTGCACGGTCAAACGTGACCATTCGATAGCGCTCATCAAGCCCGGTTTCTTTCATCCCTTCGGGCGTCAGGAATTCATAGAATCCGTCTTTGCGCTGCACCTGCCGCCGTTCGCGGGCCAGAAACTTCAGCGTGAAATCTTCCAGGTCCTTCAAGCTCACCGGGCTGGCCAACGCCTTTTGGTAACTGTCAAAGCTGTAGCTCGAAACATCCTTAAACAGGCTCTGGGTAGCAATCTCAAACGCCTTTTGAGCCCGCCGCACAGCCTCCTGAATTTCCTCTTTGGTTTGCTTGTTCAGCGTCCCTTCCACCAGAGCCCGCTTATAAATCTCGTCCGGCTCGATCTCCGTTTCCAGTTGCCAGTTCAGGCTGGCGATCAATTCCTCGGGGTCTTCGCCGGTCACCTGCTGGAGGGCCTGCGCCGACACTCTCAAACGCTGCTCGAAATAGGAGCGCACGGTTTCCTCCACCGTGTCTTTGGCGCGCAGGTTGTAAATCTGGACCACTTTCTCCTGACCGTAGCGGTAGACGCGCCCCACCCGCTGCTCGTAACGCATGGGATTCCAAGGAAGGTCGTAATTCACCACGATGTAGCAGAACTGGAGGTTAATGCCTTCGCCGCCGGCCTCGGTTGAAACCATGAACCGCACCGAGGGGTCCTCCCGGAAGACGCGCTGGCTGCGGCGCTTGCTCTCCGCCTCCGGCGTCTTGCCCTCCAGTTCCATGTCACCGTTAATCAGGACTACGGTGTTTGCCCCGTACCATTTTTCCAGCCGCTCTTTCAGGAATTCCTGGGTACGGCGGTATTCGGTGAAGATCAGCACCTTGGCGCCCGGCGTCTGCTCGTCAATCTGCTTCAGCAGCTCTTGCAGCCGGTCGATTTTCTTTTCGCGCGTCACCGGAATTGCCAGGAGCTTCCTGAGCAGCTTGATTTCGTCCCGCAGGATCTCGCGGTCCGTCCTCAGCACCACGTCCCTTTCGTCAAGTTCGCCCCGGTAACGCTCGTCGCGGTCCTCCTCCTCTTCCTCCTCTTCCGGCAGCTCTTCCAGCTTTTTCTCGAGGCGCTTGAGGCGCCCTTCCAGCGCCGCCTTAATGGCCCGGAACGAACTGGCGTTCAGCTTCTGGAAAGTGGTCAGGATGAATCCCACGGCGCGCTTGCGCATGGGGTCTTCAATTTGTTCAATCGAGTTGTAGCCCGTGCGAATGTACTCTTCAACCGCGCTATAGAACTCCTTCTCGCCGGGATACATGGCGAAGGGCAGGGGGTGAGTCATCCGCCCCTTAAAAACCACCTTCCCTTCGGCGTCCGTCACCCGCAGCTTCGGCGTGCGCAGGATCAGCTTGGAATAGGGCACCGCGTCCGGATCGCGGAAGAGCGGCTGGTTGGTGAGTGTCGAAAAATCCACCTTGGATTCAAGCAGCCGCACTAGGTTCATAAAGCGGCTGTGGTCGGGATCGCCCGAGTGAGGTGTGCCGGTGAGCAGCAGCAAGGCGTCCGTGTAACCGCGTAGCGCTTCCGCCAGTTGATAGTTCTGGGTCCTGTCGACTTTTCTGCCGTATTCTTTGGCGCTCAGGCGGTGGGCTTCATCAAAGATAATCAGGTCCCATTTGCGGTTTTCCAGCAACACCCGCTTGTGCTCTTTTCGCTTCAAGCGGTCGAGCGAGGCGATGGCGCGGGCGCGCAAGTCCCAGGTGCGCGGGTTGGTAGCCGTGAAGTCGCGACCGAAAATCTCAAAATCGTCGGCCTGAAACTTGTCCCTGAATTCTTCCTGCCACTGGCGGGTGAGCCCAGCGGGCGTGATGATGAGGGTTCGATTCGCGCTGCCGCGCTGCAAGAGCGCCTGCCAAACCATGCCCGCTTCGATGGTCTTACCCAGGCCTACTTCGTCCGCCAGCATGAAGCGTCGCCGGGCGCTGGAGACCACCGTAAAGGCGGTAAAGATTTGGTGGGGCAGGATTTCCGTGCGGGCGTTTGAAAGCTGTCCGCCCTTGTTCATCGTCAGGAACCGCGCCGCCATCTGCCGCAGGTCGAATTTCCACGCCTCGTCCCATCGCCCCGCCTTCGCCAGGTCCAGTGGCGTGGGGCAGATTTCGACTTCGTCCATGCTCAAAATGAAATTTTGCGAGCGAAAAGGCGGGCGGGAAAAGACGGACGGGTTGAATTCAACCTTGCAGAGAGAGTCCCGGACCTTCTGGACCTTGCCGACCCCGTAAGACCTGTAGATGGAACTCAGGCTGCGAACGTGTGCGCCGGGTTCGAGCGTGACCGTTTTGTGATTGACACCTGTAGGGCTTGCCACAATTTGGGATTATACACCGGGGTAGCGGCGACTTTACGTCGCCATAACAGGGTGGATTAAACCCGTGACTAGCTCAATTCTCTTCATCTTCCTTCACAACCCCCATGGATTTCCCACTTTCTCCCGAAGTTTCCTGGAGGGCTTTTTTGTGAAGCAATGGTGATACAATCCCTTGTGGCGAGATTGCAATTCTTCGCAAGCGCTCCTCAAGGACAGGAACTGTGATTGAAGAGAACTTTGACATTCCTTTCATTGCGAACCTGGCCCTGCGCGAAAAGCAGATCCAGCAGAATTACCGGCCTGTGATCGCTGTGCACAAATGGTTTGCGCGCCGCCCTGGCACTCTCTTTCGAGGCCTCTTATTATCAGAATTCGGCTGTGGCTCGCTTCGTGATTCATTTTACAAATCCCACAACCTCAAGGGCCTCAGGATAGGCGATCCTTTCATGGGAGGCGGAACCCCTCTTTTGGAGGCCAATCGGGTCGGGTGTGACGTCATCGGCTATGACATTAACCCGATGTCCTACTGGATTGTGCGTGAGGAGATGGAGCACATCGACCTAAGGGCCTATCGGAAATCTGCCCAAGAGCTACGCTCCACTCTTGAGGGAAAATTGGGGCACTTATATCGAACCACATGCCTCTGCTGCGGATCGGTGAATGCTCATGTCAAGTACTTCCTATGGGTAAAGGTTCAGCAGTGCGGAAACTGTAAGAACGATGTGGATCTTTTCCCAGGCTATCTGCTTGCAGAGGATCGAAGGCATCCGAAAAATGTCTTTGTTTGTGCGGCCTGTGGTGAGCTAACGGAGTGCACTGACCGGCGCAGGCCCGACAGGTGTAACTCATGCCAAGTGCCCTTATCGGATTCGGGGCCCGCCAAAAGCAACCAATGCCGCTGCCCTCGTTGCAATACCATGCTGAAGTATCCGGACGCGAGCGTAGGCCCTCCGCGCCATCGGATGTTCGCAATCGAATACCACTGCCCCAAGTGCAGACCCAAACATACGGGCAGATTCTTCAAGAAGCCCGATGAAAGGGACCTCGCGGCGGTAGCAGAAGCTGAGGATTTGACAAGCAAACTGGACCCTAAGTTCATTCCCAGTGATTGCATTCCAGACGGCGATGAAACCAACAGGCTCCATCGGTGGGGTTACCGGAAATATTCCGAGATGTTCAATAGTAGGCAGCTCGTGGGCCTGGAGACCAGTGCGAGGCTGGTCAGCCAGGAACCAAGCGATCGCATTCGACGAGCGCTCGCGACAAACCTCTCTGACCTGCTACGCTATCAAAACATGCTCTGCCGATACGACACGATGGCGTTGAAATCCCTCGACATATTCTCCGTCCATGGATTTCCCGTGGGGCTCGTGCAGTGCGAGTCGAATCTCCTGGGCATTCCTAATGCACAGCAAGAAGCCAATGTGGGCAGCGGCGGTTGGTCGAACATCATCGAGAAGTACGCAAAGGCGAAAGCATACTGTGACCATCCCTTCGAGGTTCGCCACAATGGCGATCGTAAGGCCGTAGTGCGCATTCCCGACGAACGGATTGGCGAAACCGGTAATGGACCACTGGCAGAAACCAATCCCAAGACTATCGATCTGCGGTGCGGAGATGCGGCGAGCGCCGATCTCCCTGACGAGGGGCTGGATGCAGTTTTTACAGACCCACCGTACTTCGGCAACGTACAGTACGCCGAGCTCATGGATTTTTGCTACGTCTGGCTGCGCCGCCTTGCAGGGGAGGCTCTGCCTTCCTTTCGCGAGGTCACAACCCGAAACGCGGGTGAGCTTACCGGAAACGAAAATATGAATCGAGGGTTGGTACAGTTCACAGAGGGACTTTCGGCTGTTTTCCGGAAAGTGGGGCTTGCTTTGAAGCCAGGGCGTCCGCTCGTGTTCACCTACCACCACAACAGAATCGACGCGTACTATCCCGTCGCGATTGCCATCCTAGACGCCGGTCTGACATGCTCTGCCTCCATTCCGTGTCCAGCAGAGATGGGGGCGTCAATTCACATCAGCGGCACGGGGTCTTCGGTTGTTGATACTGTGTTCGTGTGTAGAAAGACGGGCACGACGAAGCGCCACCTCATTGCCAACGACTTGGAACAGGTGGTGGCGCTGGTCAGGGAGGACTTGGCGAAGCTCGCGGCTGGCGGCCTGAAGTGCACACGTGGTGACGCACGATGCGTCACGTTTGGACACCTTGTCAGATTGGCGGTATGGAACTTCCACAAGAAATGGGATTCGAAACTCCCGATATCGGAGAAGGTGTCAGAAGTAGCCCGCTTCATTCGTGGCATTGGAGAATTTGGAAAGATCGAGGGTCTGGTCTGCGGCGGCCAGCCGCCTGTTATGGAAGCTTCAAGTTACACTCCCACTTTGGTGTGAGAAATCTACCAGTGACTGAAATGCTTAAACAACCTTTCGAGGTCCCCTTCCCTGAAGTCATGGCTCATCCAGAAAGTTATGTGACTGCCGTGTTTTCCAGCTTGGTTTCTGAGTTTCTGATAATGCCCAAAGGCGAAGGGTTTATCGACTATGAAACCTTTGAGGCTGGGTACGAGAAGCTCAAGCAGGCCACGTCCGCCTTTCGGCGCATGACAGTCGTCGAGATACTTCCTGTGGCCGTCAACAACCCCATCACGATTATCGTTTTGCGTTCCATACTCGGATTTTCGCCGTCGGAGTGGGCTTACGTGGCCAGCCAGCGGTCGGGTGTTGAAATCACCCAGGGTTTTGCGCGCTCTTTGGACCGCAGAGTGAGGATGCGACCGACCGAGCCCCTAAAGGAACAGGGCGTGACCTATGAAAGGTTTAAGGTGCTGGTTGAGGTCGCCTGCCATCTCTTAGGTGAAGGTGCCCCGGCAACTGATGCCACTAGGCTTCATCGGCTCGCCAAGGCCGACACGCAAAGTGGTATCACGTCGCTGCGAAGCCTTTCGGGCTTGGGTGTTCCTTACGCGATGCTCCTCTACGAGCGCTTCCTCGGGAGGCCATTCGCCGGCCACCGAGATTCGGTTAGCGAATTAGTTGGCGACAATCTGGAATCGGTAATTGAAGATGTACTCTCGAGCGCGGGAGTCAGTTATCGCAAGACGAAGCGTGCCGAACGCATTCCAGGCTTTGACCAAGCCCCGGACTTTATCATTCCGAGCGAATTCAACCCCAGAGCGATCATCGAGGCGAAGGTAACCGAAGATGACGGTACTGCACGCGACAAGGTGACCCGGATTCAGCATCTTGGTGAACTAAGCCTGGCAGGACAGCCTCCCGACCAGCCTAAGTTTGAGGTGATAGCATGCATTGCTGGAAGAGGCTTCGGCGTGCGACGCGAAGACATGCGGAAAATGCTTATCGCCACTCGCGGTAAGGTTTTCACCTTGAAGAATATCAATCGTTTGGTTGACCACACCGGGATTCATGCGTTCCGGACCAAATGATTTGGGCGCTCACTGAAAATCCTTTGCCCGCCACCTATCCAGGGCATAAGGACGCTAGTGTAGATTTCCCGGGGCTGCGCTTCAGATTCTCGTTTCAGAGGGTTTGCCGCCCGATCCTTGCTTTCGCCAAGCGGCACCGCATCCTCATTGGGGGGAGAGTTTGCCGGGCTCTTTGTATTCGACGATCACACTGCCATAAACAGAATCAGGACGTCCCGTCGCAACGGTAACGTTGTGGTGGCCTTCCAGGGTGATCTTGGCGTCCCGGGCAAATGCATTCGGTGCGGCGGCCACCTCGATTTGCAGGTCCATCTCCGACTTGGCCCAGGCCGCCGCCTTCTGAATCTGCTCGGCAATCACTACGGCCCTTTGGCTTACGATTTCATCCAAGGAAGGCTGGCTGCGAGGCTCCACGGGTCGGTCAGGCATTTCTCACCCCCATCGCGTCTTGAATCCCGTCTAGAGTGCGAACCGATTGTATAACAGGTGGTCAATGAAAACCGAGCAATTTGGCTGACTCAGGAGGGACCAACGCCAGTGGCGGATACCTCGCGCCTCTTGCGATGTGTGCGAAGTGTAATGCGGGGGTGCCAGCATAGCATGGCAATAAGGGCCACAGCCTCTCGGGTCCCCAAGAGCCAGTGGCTTTGCCCATTCCGGTCACTGGGCCCGGCTCCGGCTCGGCGTTCACTGATCGCGGGTGGCGCATACATTGCCTTTTATGTATGCGCCCCACGGACACGGACAACATCCCTGTCACCGCGTCCTACCCGTGGCCTGTTCTGGCTTCTTAACGGTCCCGCAAGGCAGGATGCCGGCGCCACCCGCCACAGGCGGGCTGAGGACAGCTCATTTGAGAATTTCCCCTTGAGCCTTGCCTGCATAGTTCCGCAGTCGTGTGATATCAGAATTCGATTTTCACGGGCAGCGATCGCGAGAACCTCCAGGTCGGGCCGGCCGATTACGTGACCTTGAGACGCGGTTTGAAAGCCGATCGTGGGTTCTCGCCGGAGAAGGCCGAGAACAATCTTTTGGTTGAAGCCCGCGTCGGCCAAGAAGCGCGGTTTCATGCGCGGGAACTCGGCATTGAACGGCGCGCCGCTTCCAGCTTTGCGTATAGGGCCGGGTGTTCGCGGCGAGCCTCTTCGCGCATCCGCTCGAAGTCCGCCCGCCCCTTCTGAAGGTACGCATCAACCGTTTGCTGGTGTGCCAGGTAAAACGCGATGGCGCCGTACGCTTGCTCCAAACTGAGTGCCGGAAATGATTCCACGATGCCCTCTGGGGACTCGCCGCGCAGAAAGGCATACACGACAGAATCGAGCGAAACTCGGGTCCCGGAAACGTAGTAGCCACCATCGCGCTGTTCGACGTACTGATTTCCCATCCCAAACCTCTTCCCTGTATTATAACCCCCTTTGGGATTCGCCGCGAGACACGATTGATTCTTTCGGGCCTCTTCCCAGAGTCTTTCGCACTCGGCCAGATAGGCAATCCGGGACCCACAATTCATAATTGCCCTTGCCCTTCAGCCGCTCTTCAATGAGTCAATGGATCAATGACCCAATGAATCAATTCGGAAGAAGACCCGGCAAGTGCGCTTCAATGACCCAATGACCCGATGACCCGATGACCCAATTGAAGAACTCCTGGGCTACACCTCTCAATATTTCTCTTGACAACGCCCCGCCCCTGTGATAGCCTATTAATGTGTATAGCCTGACCCGCGGGGAAGTCCTTTCCCCGCTATCCCAACATTCCGTCCCAGGAGGAACTATGTCCTTACGCAAATCACCCGAACTTACACCCGCG
>Ga0208821_1001863_pt1 | contig 10269 bp, 9 predicted proteins | sample June2015DPH_20_5_FD_184720 | JGI IMG/M metagenome (GOLD analysis project Ga0208821, IMG submission 184720) | Peatland microbial communities from SPRUCE experiment site at the Marcell Experimental Forest, Minnesota, USA - June2015DPH_20_40... | ecosystem: Environmental > Terrestrial > Soil >... | reverse complement strand
AAATCAAGTCTGCTACTCTTAACATTACTCATGGCAAGCCTCCTTTCGGTGAGTTTTTGCGTGGTACCAAAAACTATATCCGAAAAATCGAGACTTGCCTTTCTTTTTCAATCATAAGGTCTGAACTCGGTTCAGCATCTAACGAAATCAAAGTCTTACGAGACCCTGAAATGAATTCAGGGTGACGAAATATTCATTGCGACATGGTCTCTCGGGGGGAGAAAATTGAGTTCCAACCAAGACGTAGCCGTCGTGAAACATTTAATTGACTCATCAGTAAAAACTGTCTACTATTTAAATAGATTTTTTTCTATCCTGTGTTTTAAGAAGATTTGAGGAAAAAAGATGGCAAAAAGAGAATTCTTGTCTCCTTCTATTATCACCAGGCCTCCTGGACCTGAGGCCAAGAAGATCCTCAGAAAGGATCAGAGATTCGTATCTCAATCTTACACACGCGCCTATCCCTTCGTAGTCAAAAGGGCGAGGGGAGCTTGGGTGGAGGATGCGGACGGAAATCGATTCCTCGATTTTACCTCAGGGATTGCGGTCTGCAATACCGGCCATTGTCATCCGAGAGTGGTGAAAGCGATCCATCGCCAGGCAGGACAACTCATCCATATGTCCGGCAGTGATTTCTATTACGGTCTCCAATCGAGCCTTGCCGCAAAGCTCTCCGAGATCACCCCCGGGCCAAGAGAAAAGAGGGTCTTCTTCGGCAATTCAGGCGCTGAAGCTATTGAGGCAGCTCTCAAACTTTCACACTATCATACCAAACGGCCCCGAATTCTGGCTTTCCTTGGGGCTTTTCATGGAAGGACCATGGGCGCGCTCTCTTTGACGGCCAGCAAAGTGGTTCACGAAAGGGGATTTTATCCGCTCGTCCCCGGAGTCACCCACGTTCCTTACGCCTATTGCTACCGGTGCCCCTATCATCATCTACAATACCCCGGTTGTAGCACTGCCTGCGTCGATTGGATCCGAGAAGATCTCTTTAAGCGAAGCATCCCGCCCGAGGAAGTGGCAGCCATTTTTGTCGAGCCCATTCAAGGAGAGGGCGGCTATATCGTCCCTCCTCTGGAATTTCATCAAAAGCTTTACGGGCTGGCAAAGGAATTCGGGATCCTTTTTGTGGATGATGAGGTTCAGAGCGGAATGGGAAGGACTGGAAAGATGATGGCGATTGAGCACTGGGGAGTCGTCCCCGATATCGTCGCCTTGGCAAAGGGAATTGCTTCAGGGATGCCTTTGGGAGCGACGGTCTCGCAGAGCGAGGTGATGGATTGGGTCCCTGGTTCTCATGCCAGCACTTTTGGCGGAAATCCCATCAGTTGCCGAGCGGCCCTGACCACCATTGAGCTCCTCGAGGAAGGTCTCATTGAAAACGCGGCACGGGTAGGGGCCTACCTCCTCCAAAAGCTGAGAGATCTGCAGAAGCGATTCGATCTGATGGGTGATGTGAGGGGAAAGGGGTTGATGATCGGGATAGAATTGGTTAAAGACCGGAAGACGAAGGAGAAGGCAATCGAAGAAAGAAGCAAGATTATTCTGGCCTGTTTTGAAAAGGGGCTGCTCATATTAGGAGCCGGAGAGAATGTCATCCGCTTCAGCCCGCCGCTCATCATCACCCGGAAACAGGCTGACACCGCCCTCACCATCTTCGAGGAAGTTTTGAAGAACGTTGAGAAGACATTAAAAAATCGCGTCGCCGTCTCAAAGAGAAGATGATACAAAGTGATTGTCTTAAACTCTCATTTTGATTTTGGAGCTTGGATTACTTCGTCGCAGGTCGTCAGGTAGGCGAAGCCGAACCCTAAATTCTTCAGCGTCGCCAGGTGGTGATCATCCCTCCCGGTGGCTGTCCCATCGATCAGGAAGAAAACCCTGTAATCCCTCACAAAGGCATCCCGCGCCGTGGTCTCGCAGCAGAGATTTGTCATCACTCCAGAAATGATCAAATCTTGGACCCCTTTCGATCGGAGGATCTTTTCGAGATCGGTCTCATAGAATGCACTGTAGCGCTTTTTGGGAAGAACGATATCTTTTGATTCGACGGTCACTTCTGGAAGAAACAGCCAGTCCTTTGTCCCATGAAGGATGACCTGACCCCACCACGCTCCAAGGGCCCCGCTATCCGACGGAGGATCGGTGTGGCCATGCTGCGTGAAGATGGTCGGAATATTCTCTTGTCTGCAGAATTGAATGACGTTCTGGATATTCCCCAAGACAGGTCGGACAACTCGATGAAAAAAGTTCTGGATATCGATGACAAGGAGGACGGCGTGTTCGGGATCGATCACGGCCTTCCTCTCCCGATAGGGTTTCAATTCCTTCAAGATTTTTTCAAGATTAAGTTTCATCTTTATTTAATAAATAGTTCATGACGATCAATCCATAGATGTGGGCAGCCTGGAGCAAAGCCTCTACCTCCACGGATTCATTCGTCGTATGGGCTTGATCCACCCCTCCGGGTCCGAGGATAAGGGTGGGAATGTGATAGTGATTGACATAGAAACGAGAATCCGTGAATCCGGAGAATGCCCTGAGCAATGGCTTCTTTCCCATCACCTCTTGGATGGCCTCCACGCCGATTCTGACAATCTCCTCTTCAGGATCGACTTCAGAGGGCTCTGCGAAATCAATCTCTTCCATCCGATATTGAAAAAGGGGATCCTGTGGCCGGAGTGAATCTAAGATTGCCTTCATCTCTCCTAAGACCGCCTCCTTCTTTTCGCCGGGCAAGATTCGTCGGTCCACCTCAATCTCGCATCGATCCGGGACGATATTGATCTTCGTTCCGCCTTGAATGGTCCCAATACTGAGAGTCGGTTTTCCAAGCAAAGGATGTTCTTTCTCTAAAAGAATGGAATTCAATCGTTCGATCAGCTTCGTCATCTTTTCTACGGCATTCACTCCCAGATGGGGTCTTGAGGCATGAGCCGACTTCCCAAAGGTGGAGATCCTGAGCCAAAGAGCACCTTTCTGGGCGATCACAGGTTGGAGGTCCGTTGGCTCTCCGACAAGAGCTGCATCTCCTTGGATCCCTACCTTTTGAGTTAGAAATCCCATGCCTTGGTGGCCATGAGATTCTTCATCAGAGACCAGATGGAGAATGACAGCGCCTCGATGAAGACGGATTTTCGAACGCTCGATCGTGGCGAGGGCATGAATGAAAGAGACAATCCCGCTCTTCATATCCGATGCCCCCCTACCATAAATCCTTCCCTTGGAAAGTTTTCCTTCAAAAGGAGGATATTTCCATTGAGAGGGGTCTCCGGCAGGGACAACGTCGAGATGGCCATTGAAGATGAGTGTTCTCCCACCCTTTCCCCATCTTCTCTCGGCAATGATATTCCATCTTCCTCTTGGGGAGAGAACGGTTTTGATTTTGAAACCCATTCTTGAGAGAAGAGATCTCAGAAATTGGGCGGCTGTCTTTTCATTTCCGGGTGGATTTTCCGTGGCAATCTGAACCAAGTGGATGGTCAAATCGACCAGTTCTTTCTTTCTGATGAACGGACGTAAGTCTCTCATTGCATCCCCGTGTTCCGCCTAATCTTAAAAAGAAAGGATGATAAAGGCAACTCCAAATTGAATTATTGACTACCGTGCTGTGAGCCTGTGTTAGAATGAGATTGTTTTGATAAATCGTTCATTATATGATAGGTATCATCTTACCCCTTGTTAAATCACGGCTTTTTCTTATGAACGATGTAAGATTATCCGGCTATATTCCTGGTGCGATCGGTCGGATTGCTGAACTCCATGGCACGTATTATCACGAGCACTGGGGCTTCGACCTTTTCTTTGAGTCGAAGGTGGCCATTGAGCTTTCGGAATTTCTCCGGCATCTTAATGAAGCGCGCGATGGGTTTTGGGTAGCAAGGGTTGAAGAAAAAATTGTAGGCTCGATTGCCATCGATGGAGTCCATCGCGATAGCAAAAGTGCTCATTTGAGATGGTTCGTCGTGGCACCGGAAAACCAAGGGCAAGGGATCGGCAAGATGTTGCTTGAAGAAGCCGTGAAATTCTGCCGAAAGAAGAGTTTTGGTCGAGTGTATCTCTGGACTTTTGCGGGCCTTGATCCGGCGCGTCATCTCTATGAGAAATTTGGATTCAAACTCTGCGAGGAACAGGAAGGCAACCAGTGGGGGAGGACGGTGACGGAGCAAAAGTTCGAGCTTATTTTATGACAAGCCTGGCGGGACGACAGGCTGCACGCCGCAGTGCTTGAATACAGAGACCCGGTAGCGGTTAAGGATTAGCTATCTTCCGATTCATTCATCGGCTTCGAAACCATCTCTTCGTCCATCGCTTGATCCACCATCTGATCGACATTTTCACCCACGTCTTCTCCCATCTCTTTACCCATCCGTTTCATCCATTTCGCCATGCTCTTCGGATCCTTCTCGTCAAGGCCGCCCCATTTCGATGGGTCCGCCAGGCTTTCCGCTCTGCTTTCTTCCGAACGGATCACCCGCACTTTGGAGAGGACACGGGACATCTTTTTGCTCTTGCATCGTTTGCATCGAGGGATAAAGGTCTCATCGGTTTTGATCACGAGAAATTCAGAGATCTTCCCACAATCGTCACACCGGTACTCATAGATTGGCATTTCACTCCCTCCCCACGATCGCCGCCTCCGGCGGGCAGACCCTTTCCCTCACGGGGACTGGGGTTTCTTGAGGTTTTTTCCTGACGGCAAAATAGAAATAGAAGAAATTGATGATACCCGTGAGGGCTAAACATAAGAACATGACAGGATAGCTGGTTAGTTGAAGGATAATGCCCATCATCACCGCTCCCATGCCCGCCCCCAAGTCCGTAAGCGCTGTAAAGGTACCCATCGCCGGTCCTCGAGCGGAACCGGCACGGTCAAGCGTATAGGCCAACAGGCAAGGGTAAAGAAACGCACTCCCAACTCCCCATATGATGGCCACAAGGATAAACATCGGCAAGGTACTGGAGAAGGCGAGGATGGGCATCGAAATGATCAGATTGAAGAGACAGGGCAAGATCACCTTTTCCCTGGGGTAGACATCCAGTATCTTTCCGCCCAAACTGCGGACCAAGATGAGCGTGACTGCAAAGGCGGCAAAGAAGAGACCGGGGTTATCAACCCCTTTTCTCAGGGCGTAGAGAGGGAAGAAAGCAGTCATGGCTCCCCAGGTGATAGTGATTATGGAAGCGATGATGGCTGGCGGAAGCGCTTCCAGACTTAAGAAGGATTGCTTTTTGGAAAATGGATCTTCTACCGGGAGGCGTCGAATCTTTCCCAGTTTGAGGGTGATGAGTAGGCAACATAGGGACAAACCGGTGCAGCCCAGGAAGAGGAACTTGAAGTTAAAGGGGAAGTCAAACCGGTTGATGAGAAGCATTCCGAAGTAGGGGGCAAAACCAAAAGCAAAGTTGATGGATAAATAGAAGTAACTGATGATTCGCCCGCGGATTGTTTCAGGGGTGATATTGGCGAGCAAGGTGAAAGAGGCCGTTGAGAAGAAGGCCAACCCAACACCGTGAAAAGCACGTACGGCCAATAGGGGCCAAAATGGAGGTGCAAAGAGATAGGCAACGGAGGACGAAGTGAAGAAGAGGGCTCCAGCAATCATGAAGCTTCTTTCAGGAATTTTGGCAAGGGCTTTTCCTACGATAGGCCTGAAGATTAAAGAGGAGACACTAAAGACCCCGATCAGAACGCCGATTTCTGCTTCCTTGGCTCCCAATCTTGAAAGGTAGATCGGAAGGGTCGGAATGAGAATGTAGAAAACGGATGAGAAAGTGAATTGAGCAAAAAAACAGAGGACAAAATCGCGGGTCAATATCTTCTGTGTCGCCATGTCTCGTCTTGAACTATTTTAAAATTCATCCCCTTCCTTTGTAAAGAGATCAGAGGGTTTTTCCTGATGGCTTCAAATTCAGATTGACAGGGGCCTCATTTCTGTTAATAATCCGTTCAAGACAGAAAAAAATACCGGATGGGAAGGAGGCTCATTCATGGCAAATCCAGAAAAGGTCATCTTGAAAATTGTCTCCGTTAAAGGGACGTGTGCGGCAGGCCATTCTGTGGGCCAGGAATTCGATCTGAGCAAAGACTTTCTTTTGGGAGTATCCGGAGATTCTCGGACCCTTTGTCCGTCAGCGTTTCACGCCATCTTTCCCTCGTGGCGGGTGCTTCGACATGGCGGAGCATTTCCCTGGGAAAAGGACCGAGACAAGACGACCATTGCCTGTCCCGATCCGTTCAATCCTGTGGTGATGGAACTCCGAAGGGTGAAAGAGTAGCAACGCAGTCGCCGAAGGGCGGGGTCGTCCGATCCCGCTCTTGGCGGGACTCACAACCCCGAGTATAAAGAGTCTTGAACTTCTTTCGGGTATTCCTTATAACGTGTTCACGCCGTTAGAAATGATGCGCCGCTGCTGTGCAGCAGGGTCAGGTCCCAGAATAATTTCGGCAGAGCTTGATCCCGCGCTCGGTTTCGAGTCGCAACGACTGGAATTTCTAACAAGGTCCACTTTCCAACAGAGAGGATAACGTATGCAGCGAGAGGTCATTAAAGCGAATGTCGTCGTCTTTATTGCCAGTTTCTGCACGCTCGTGATTGAACTGGTGGCAGGAAGAATCATGGCCCCTTATGTCGGGGTTTCCCTCTATACCTGGACAAGCATCATCGGAGTCGTCCTTGCCGGCATAAGCATCGGAGCGTATCTGGGAGGCCGGATGGCCGACCGGTATCCCCGTTCCTCCACACTCGGCTGGCTCCTCTTTTTCTCAGGCCTGGGGGCATTTTCGATTTCACCGCTGACCAGTTTGGTTGGCGGGGCTCAATTTCAAACAAGTCTGATGTCGCGGATTCTGCTGATCACCACCATTGTCTTTTTTATTCCCTCCTGTCTGCTCGGAATGATCTCGCCTGTGGTCGTCAAATTGACCCTCAAGAACCTCGACAAAACTGGCAATGTCGTCGGTAAGATCTACGCCTTCTCTACCCTCGGCTCTATCCTCGGGACATTTGCCACGGGATTCTTTCTCATCTCCTGGATTGGAACGCGCTCTATCCTTTTGACAATGGGGATCATCCTTATCGTTTCTGCTTTGATCTTTGGGAATTTTTTCAGAAGCAGAAAAGCCCTCGCCCTCTTTTTCCTTTTCCTCTTTCTTTCTGGTTTCCTCCCCTTCGTGGGGTTGCGCGTCTATGGCGCGGCCAAACCGGCGGAATTCTCCTTTCCCACCTCCCCCATGGAATCCCTCAAGACGTTTTACAACTACGCCTTCAGGCCACCCTTGGAAGAGGAGACCTATTTTTTCAAGGAGAGCGACTACTATACGATTAAATTAAAGACGAGTATTAAAGGAAGCGATGGAAATTTTTTAGAGTCTCTGGTCCTCGATCATCTGATTCATTCCTATACTGACCTGCAAGATCCCCTCTATCTCGAATACGATTACATCCGGATTTACGAAGAGATGGTGAGATGGCAGGTGAAGAAAGGGAGATCGTTAAAGGCCCTCTTTCTGGGAGGAGGAGGTTATACCTTTCCCCGTTTCATCGACGCAAAGTATCCCAAGGCAGAGATCGATGTGGTGGAGATCGATCCGGAGATCACCCGAACGGCGAAAAAATATCTGGGCGTTTCAGAGAGTACTAAAATCCGTACCTTCAACGAAGACGGCCGTTGGTTTGTGATGAACTGTCAGGACAAGGGGACCTATGATTTTATCTTCGGAGATGCCTTCAATGATCTTTCGATTCCCTATCACCTAACCACCAAAGAATTTGCCACCCTGCTCAAAAGTCTTCTCAAACCAGATGGGATGCTGATGGCAAACGTGATCGATAGTTTCAAGCAGGGAGCCTTTATGCCCTCCTATATCCGGACCCTGGAAGAAGTGTTTGGGAAGGGGAATATCCACCTCATCACTCTCAGTTCGGACTACGATCATATCGGCATCAGTACCTTTGTGGTGGTAGCGAGTCCGCAGAAGCTGGACATGGACGATTTTGTTAGGAAGGTGAAAGGAAAGGGCGGAGAGATCACTTCCCATGTCATGCCTCAAGATCAATTACAGGAATTTTTAAGAGATCGTTACTCTGTGATCCTCACCGACGACTATGTCCCCGTCGACAATCTGATCGCCCCCATTTTCGAAGAACGTTTTGGATATCCGCAATGAAGGAGCGATTCGATCCAGTTCAGCGGCATGGCTGTTCTAATTGACAGAGCTTAGGGTGCTGGATAGAATAGCCAAGAGCGGGTCTTTGTCTTTATTAGAAGGTTGAGAGAATGGGAGATAAGAGAGACTTTGTGATGGTGACCGTGTCCGGTCCGGACCAGCCGGGGATCACCGCCACGTTCAGCAGGATTCTGGTAGAGAATCAGGTGGAGATTGTGGATATCGAACAGGCCTCTCTTCAGGATTTTCTCGGCCTCTCTTTCCTCCTGGACATGAGCGGAGCGAAGCAATCGCAAGATAGTGTTTTGAAAGACCTTCTGTTTGAAGCCAGCCGGCTTCACCTGACCCTCAATTTTCGGCTCTTCTCTGAGAAAGAGATGAAGGCGAGAAATAGCAAGAACCTTTTTATCCTGACTTATTTTGGGGATACTCGGGCTCTGGCGGAGATTTCAAGTATCCTGGCCGAGGAAAATGCCAATATCGAAATGATCAGCAATCTGACCCGCCACCGTGCAAGTTGCGTGGAGCTGACGATCGACGTGAATGGAGTGAAAAACCTCGGCCACTTGAAGGAAAGAGTGATTGCCAAGAGCCACGAACTCAACGTTGATTTGGCCCTCCAGAAGATGGAGGCCTATCGCAAGAACAAACGCCTCGTCTTTTTTGACATGGACAGCACTCTGGTGGATATGGAAATCATTGACGAGATGGCTGAGAGGGCAGGGGTCTTTAAGGAGGTTTCGAGAATCACGGAGAAGGCAAAGAGAGGGGATCTCGATTTTGAAGAAGCCTTGATCCAGCGCGTGGCGCTCCTCAAAGGATTGAAGGTTGAAGCATTGGAGAAGATTCGCAGTGAGATCAAGCTCTCCGAAGGAGCTGAGGATTTAGTGGAGACGCTCAAGGGGTTGGGGTATAAACTGGGTTTGGTGAGCGGAGGATTCGATTATTTTGCCAATTTTTTGAAGGAAAGATTGCGTTTGGATTTTTCCTTTGCCAACCAGCTGGAAATCAAGGATGGAGCCCTGACCGGTAAAGTGCTGGGAAAGATTGTGGACAATACTTACAAGGCAAAGATCGTCAATATGGTTTCCAGTGAGGAGGGAGTGCTTTTAGATCAGACCGTGGCCATCGGCGACGGGGCCAATGATGTTTTGATGTTAGGTCAAGCCGGATTGGGTATTGCATATAACGCCAAGGAAAGAATTGAGCGAGCGGCCAATATGAGTGTGGGCCGCGCCCGCCTCAAAAATATCCTCTATATCTTAGGCATTTCAGAAGAAGAATAAGTTCCCTGACTCTCTGCAACGGTTTCCTCTAATCCTCATTTATATGGGAAATAGATTCATTGCAAGTGAAACGCTGCCCGCCAAAAGACAGAAAAGTGATCTCACTTTATTGGTTCGCCAAGATACCCTGACTCCTGAGTTTCTCTCCAGCGACGAAGTGTAGTCGGTCGGTAATTCTTTGCCGCTAATTTGATTATTTCCTCTGTTAATTGAACCAGAGCCATATTTAGCTTTTCCCTGTGAGAATAGTCCCCTTCCTTGTATCTGCAAAGTGATATTTTCCCACTACTTCCCTTGCCTCGCGTCCTGGAGGATTTCCCCTCCCGCCAATTTTTTCACACTATTCCATTCCTATGGAAATCTAGCAGGCACCCCTAATGCCTCATTAATAAATGTTACCCGAAAGAAATGAAGAGAGAGGTATCGTGACCATAGGTTTTTGGGAACGCAAGGTTTTAAAAATAGTATCAAGCTTATTTTCTATCGCTCTCCTCAACCTAAAAGGGTTAAGTGTTTCAAACTGCTCTTTAAGAGACCGTTTCACCGAAGCTGAGACAGAAGGTGATTCTAAGACTCTTTGATAAGGAGTCTTAGGTTGATCATAACGCTTCATAGACTTTCCCTCCACCAATTTCTTCTCTACCAGCTTCACGGAGGGTAAGAAGAAGTTATGATAGAGCCGCCATTCGTGGGTGTATAAGTCATTCATGAGCCCGACCAGGACGCGTTTATCGAGTCGATGGTATCCAAACCACTGCCGGACATGGGTCCAGTTTTTCTGTTCCACATGAGCGTTGTCATCCTTATGATAGG
>Ga0208821_1001860_pt1 | contig 10281 bp, 6 predicted proteins | sample June2015DPH_20_5_FD_184720 | JGI IMG/M metagenome (GOLD analysis project Ga0208821, IMG submission 184720) | Peatland microbial communities from SPRUCE experiment site at the Marcell Experimental Forest, Minnesota, USA - June2015DPH_20_40... | ecosystem: Environmental > Terrestrial > Soil >... | reverse complement strand
CGGCATTTCATCGTGGCCGCCGAGGGAGCGCTCGACGAAGACGGCATCCCGGTGGTGGTGCTGGCGAAGAAGACGGGTTTCACTAGTGAGGAAGAAGCGGCAGTAAGAGCTCATTTTGCGCGATACAGCGATCTTCGCCCGCTATACCTGCCCTCGGATCCGGGGCACAATCCGTTCGGCGATTTGATTGCCAGCAACGATCCCGACGCCTTTGCCCGGGATTACGCTTACAACGTTGCGCCAGTCAACGACAATGCCCCGTTTTTCTTCTTCACGCTCAAACGCTCACAAATGCTCGGCCCGGAGGGGGTGCGGAATGGCATTGACTGGAAGGTAAACCTCGGCGTGCTGGTTCTTCTGCTCGTGCTGGTCATCTCTCTCATCGCCGTGGTGGTCTTCCTGATTCTGCCTCTTGCACTGCACACCGGCCGGATACGCCAAACCCCCTTACCTCTGCTCTATTTTGTTGCCGTGGGTCTGGGATACATTCTGGTGGAGATAGCCTTCATCCAAAGGTTCGTGCTTTTTCTCGGGCATCCCACGTATGCCCTGACGGTCGTCATTTTTCTATTGATGCTCTCGAGCGGAGCGGGCAGCCTGTTTTCGCGGTGCTGGCTACCTCGCACTGAGCTTGCCTGGATGCCGATCACGCTGGTAATCAGCGCACTTTTGGTGGATGTGTTCTTCCTGCCCCATTGGCTGGCGGCGTGGGTGGGACTTGGGTTTTACTACCGGCTTGTAGTAAGCGGCCTCCTGTTAGCTCCACTTGGCTTCGTGATGGGGATGCCGTTCCCGACCGGCTTGCGCGCACTGGCTGCGGACCCGGTCCTCGGTATCTCGACCGCTGCGGCCAACGACGACAATGTCGTGGAGTGGGCATGGGCGATGAATGCCGCCGCTAGTGTGCTGGGTTCGGTACTGGCCATGGTAATCGCGATCCAGTTTGGCCTGAACGTGACCTTGGGCTGTGGAGTTGCGGCCTACCTGCTCGCCCTGTTGTTGCTGCCAGCACTGCATCCCCACTGCGCTGAGGACGGACCTCTTGTTTTGCTATGATGCTCGCAGGGGCGGCGGGAGTTTTCGTGCGCAACCCAAATGGCGGTCTGAGGAAATTATTTGCCGAGCCAGAAGCAGCTCCAATGGTCGCAACTGCGTGTTGGCCTCACGGTAATTTTCGCCAGCTTGACGTTGGTTCTGCTTCTATTTCTGATGTCTGGAACCGGCGGCTTCTTCTCTCACCGTATTACTCTAATATCGTTCTTCGACAATGCGAGTGGATTGCGGGTGGGCGCACCGGTGCGGCTCGACGGCGTGGATATCGGCAATGTTGCGGCCATTCGTGTGGTGCCTGACAAAGATAAGCAGATCACTCCTGTCGAAGTGGTCATGAAAGTGAGCACGAAGTACGGGTTTAACCTCCGGCGCGATTCGATGGCCTCGCTGGATACGGCCGGAGTTCTCGGCGAGACATACCTGGACATTGACAGCTCGCAGGCCATCGGCCCGGTGGCGAACAATGGCGACATCCTTCCCACTCAAGTACATCCTGACTTTAATGAGGTGGTGCGCTCCAGCCAGAGTACGTTGCAGAACATGGACGCGCTGCTCAAGCGCGCGGATCGCATCCTGGCCTTCGCGGAGAGCGGCAAAGGCTCGTTGGGCAAGTTAATCTACGATCCGCTTCTCTATGACCGCTTGTCGCAGACGGTTACAGAATTCAAAGGAGTTGTTGACGAGGTCGCTCAGGGACAAGGAAGCCTGGGGAAGTTGATCAATGACAATGACGCCTACAACAAGTTCGTCGCCACGCTCGATAAGATCAATGCTGTGGCCGACGACCTGCAAGCGGGCAAGGGGACGGCGGGGAAATTCCTGAAAGATCCCTCACTCTACAACAATGCCAACGATACAATCGCGAACTTGAAGAAGGTGAGTGATGACATCAATGCCGGTAAGGGGACTCTGGGCAAACTCACCAAGGACCAGGAACTGGCGAACAAGATCGACACGACGATGACGAAACTTGCGGCGCTAACCAGCGATCTCGAAGCGGGCCGCGGGACTGCCGGAAAACTGTTCAAGGATGACACGCTCTATAACAACGCCAACCAGATGCTAACGGAGACCCAGGGCCTAGTGAAAGCCATCCGCGAAAATCCCAAGAAGTATCTCAGCATCAAGCTGCACATTTTCTGAGAACGCAAGCCCGCGAAGAAGCCCGGCAGCACCAGGACCGCGTTCAGCATGCAGCGTCTAGCACACCACCCGCGGGGAGGATGTGGACTCCGCCTGCTCATGTGCGTGATAGCTGGAGCGCACCATGGGGCCGGACTCAACGTGACGGAAGCCGAAGCGCAAGGCCTCATCCCGCAACTCGCGGAATTCTTCAGGTGTGTAGAACCGGGCAATGGGGAGGTGATCCCGCGAGGGGCGCAGATATTGGCCCACGGTAAGAATTTCCACGCCTCGGCCACCGAGATCGCGGAACACTTCAATCAGTTCTTGGGTAGATTCGCCTAGCCCAACCATCACGCCACTCTTCGTCACCATTCCGGGAGAAAACTTTTTGGCGTTCTCAAGCAGCTTTAGAGTGCGCTCGTAACGGGCGCCGGAGCGTACCGTGCGGTAAAGCCGAGGCACGGTTTCAGTATTGTGATTGAGAACGTCGGGTTGCGCCTCGAGCACGATCTTCAACGGTTCTTCCAGACCTTGAAAATCTGGAATCAATACCTCGATGCGGCAATCCGGGACGAGTTCACGAATCTCGCGAATGGTGTCGGCAAAAACTTTGGCGCCGCCAACGTTGTCATCATCACGATTCACACTGGTCACGACGGCGTGTTTCAGGCCCAGAGTAGCAACGGCTTCAGCCACCCGGCGCGGTTCGTCCCAGTCGATGGGCTCGGGTCGGCCTTTAGGAACGGCACAGAAGCCGCAGCGGCGGGTGCAGATGTCGCCCAAAAGCATGAAGGTCGCGGTCTTGTGATTCCAGCACTCGCCGATGTTCGGACACTGCGCAGACTCGCAGACAGTGTGCAATCCTAGCCCACGCGCCAGTTTCTTGAGGTTGTGAAAGTTGTCGCCGACGGGAGCTTTGGCTCGCAGCCACTCCGGCTTAGGCACGCGGAGCGGCGGAGCGAGGTCGATCTGAATCAGTTGAGAAATACCAGCCATCTGCTTGATTCTACCAGTTCATCCCACTTCAACCAGACCGTAGGTATGCTGCCAGCGCGTGCGCAGGGCGACCAGGGCTCGGCTGATTTCTGCCTGCGTGACTTCAGAGTTAGGCCCCGCCATCACCGCCGCGGCTTCGCGCTTGGCCAGTTCCAGCAACTGCCAGTCACGAATCAGGTTGGCCACGCGGAAGTTCGGCATCCCGGCCTGCCGCGTGCCGAAGAACTCTCCTGGCCCGCGAAGTTCGAGATCGAGTTCGGCGATCTGGAAGCCGTCATTGGTGCGCACCATGGCGTCGAGGCGGCGTTCACCTTCTTCGGTCACTTTGCCGCCGGTCATCAATATGCAGTAAGACTTTGCAGCTCCGCGCCCGATCCGCCCGCGCAACTGGTGGAGCTGCGCGAGGCCGAAACGTTCCGCGTGCTCAATCACCATTACGGTTGCGTTGGGCACATCGACGCCAACTTCGATGACGGTGGTTGCGACCAGAATCTGCAATTCGCCTTTCTGGAACATGCGCATGACCTGATCTTTCAAATCGGCGTCCAGGCGGCCATGCAGCAGGCCAACTTTCAGATCGGCGAAGATTTTCCCGCTCAGTTCGCGGTACATCTTGATCGCAGCTTTCAGTTCGGTCTCTTCGCTCTCTGCGATGACGGGGTAGACCACATACGCTTGATGTCCCGCCACAACCTGCTTGCGCACAAAGTCCCACACTTTGGACGATTGGTCGTCGGTGATTCTGCGGGTGACAATGGGCGTGCGGCCCGGCGGAAGTTCGTCGAGCACGCTGATGTCTAGATCTCCATACAGGGTGAGCGCCAGCGTGCGCGGAATCGGCGTAGCAGTCATGACTAGAACGTCAGGCTCTGCAAGATTCTTTTCGGGTGTCTGCGCCGAACCCTCGCTGGCAGCGGTTTGGGCACGACCCTCGCTGCCTTCGCCCGATTTCTTCATTAACTTGAGGCGCTGCAAAACGCCGAAGCGGTGCTGCTCGTCGACGATGACCAGGCCCGGCCTCGCAAACTCAACTTTTTCCTCCAGGAGAGCATGAGTGCCGATGACGAGCTGCGCGTTTCCCTGCGCGATGTGGCGGCGAATTTCGCGCTTGCGGTCCGCCTCCAGAGAGCCGGTCAGCAGGACGATGCGGTATCCGGCATTCTCCAGAATTCTGCGCGCGGAAAAATAATGCTGCTGGGCGAGAATCTCCGTGGGCGCCATCAGCGCCACCTGATAACCATTTTCGATGGCGATGATCGCTGCCTGAAAACTTATGATGGTTTTTCCCGAGCCCACATCTCCCTGCAGCAAACGCCGCATGGGATAAGGTTTTTGCATGTCATCGGCGATCTCTTTCAAGACTCGCTTCTGCGCAGTCGTGGGATGGAAGGGCAGGATTTTCTTGATGGCTTGGCGCACGCGATCGTCCAGGCGAAAAGGGATTCCGGTTTCCGCCTTTTGCTGGCGGCGCTTGAGTTCCAGTCCAAGCTCGATGAAGAACAATTCTTCGAAGATCAGCCGGATGTGTGCGGGGGTGCGGGAGGATTGCAAATCTTCGGAGCTCTCCCCAGCTTCGGGCCAGTGAACTTTCCACAGCGCCTCACGCGGCGAAACCAGCGCCAGACGGCCACGCACGGCCGCCGGAATAGTTTCCGCCAAATCGGGAGTGAGGTCGTCCAGAGCCTTGCGGATGACTCGCCGGAACCAGCGCGCGGTCACGCGGCCTTGCCCGGCCGACTCGTAGATGGGCACGATGCGTCCGACCTCGAGCGACGCTGCCGCCTTGTCGTCCGCGTCTTCTGCGGCGGCATCGCCCAGCATCTCAAACTGCGGCTGAACGATCTGCAGTTCGCAACTCTTCGGATCCTGCTCCACCTTCCCATAGAGCGCGATCAATTCGCCGGGCTTGAATTTGTCTTGCAGATAGGTGGCATTGAACCAGAGGCAGCGCAGCCGGGATCGTCCTTGGCCCACCGTCAGTTGGAAGATAGGCATGCGGCGGGTGCGAAACAGGCCCGAGTTGCGGACTTCGCCGATGACGGTAGCCATTTCGCCGGCGCGCAACTCCGCGATCCCACGCGGATTCAGCCGGTCTTCATAGCGAAAAGGCAGATAATTGAGAAGATCGCCGACTGTTGCAATTTCCTTCGTGGCGAGAATCTCCGCCAGCTTCGGACCAATTCCTTTGACGTATTGGACTGGCGTGGTGAGTTCGAGCATCTGGGTTTCTCAAGGAATGGTAGCAGGGCGAACATCATGGAAAATGCACTTTGAAAACGGCTCCCGAATTGGCCGAAACTGGCGTCTAAACTAACTGTGGTGGTTAATTTCCTCCAGGCTTTCTTCGCGGTCGTGCTGGGCAACGTGGCGTACTTCCTGCTCGCGCCATCCCTGCACCTGCCCCGACACCGGCCGTTTCAGCCGGATTGGGGCCTGATTGTGGACTTCTGGTTTTGCGCCGTGGCTTACGGGTTGATCCGCACTGCAAGAAAGTGGAAGTAAGGCCCAATTCACACGCACTATTCATAGTTACTTTCGGAACCTGTGTAACCGCCGTCGCTCCATTACCATATCCGCTGAGCTATGAACAAAATCGCGGTCCTGTATGATGCCGGCCAGGCGGTGCTCTCCACCTTCGATCTGGACGAGGTGCTGCAGCGCATTCTGGCGATCGCACACGACTATTTTCATCTGCGGAATGTGGCGATTCTGCTACTTGATCGGCAGTCGCAAGAGTTGTACGTGCGCTCGCAGATTGGTTGGGACGAGGGCCAAGACAAAACTCGCTGGTCTCCGGGCCAGGGGATCACGGGAGCCGCGGCAAACCAGAAACAGCCGGTTTATGCGCCCGACGTCAGCAAAGACCCACGCTATTTCTGCTCTGCCAAGTCCACGCGTTCCGAGCTCGCCATTCCCTTGATGGTGCGGGACGAAGTGGTGGGCGTGCTCGATTGTCAGAGCGACCGCATCGACCATTTCGATTCGGAAACAATCGACCTGCTAACCCTCTTCTCCACGCAAGCGTCGATAGCATTGCAGAACGCGCGCTTGTACTCGCTGGAGCAGCAACGCGCGCGGCAATTACAGGCGATCAATGCCATTGCCCAACAAACTACCGCGGTTCTGGATCTGGAAGAGCTACTGGGCAGGGTTTGTGGGCTGATTCAGGATGCCTTCCAGGTATCGCATGTCTCCCTTTTCCTGCGGGAAGATCATGACCTAGTACTGCGGGCCCATCACGGAACGCTGACCCCTTGCATTCCGGAAGGTGGCCGATTCGCAGCCAACTCGGAACCTTGGGGGAAGATCCTCGCGGATAGTTGCACCTGCACGGAAAACGATCTCTGCAAAGCGCCCGCCAGCGTGAAGTTCTTCGCGGAAACGGCTTCGCGCATGTGCATTCCTCTGGTGTCGTTTGGACAGACGCTGGGCGTCATCGCTCTCGACAGCGCCAAGGCAGATGCCTTCCGTGACGGCGATCAGCAGTCGCTGGAATCGGTGGCCGACATTTGTGCGACTGCCATCCAGAATGCACATTATGTCGATCGCGTGAAGCAGCTTGCTTACCTGGATGGTCTGACTGGCATTTTTAATCGTCGATTTTTCGAGTTGCGCATCATGGAGGAGATTGAACGTGCCCACCGCTACGGAACTGGTATGGCGGTCGTCATGGCCGACATCGATCAGTTCAAAAAGCTGAACGACGAGTTCGGGCACGTCTTAGGGGATGAAGTGCTCAGGCAAACTTCCTCTCTATTTAACCAGCAACTGCGCAAGGTGGACGTGGTATGCCGCTACGGAGGCGAGGAATTCGGCATACTGCTGACTCAAGTGAACGCCAGCCAAGCCTTGGGTGTGGCGGAAAAATTGCGGAAGTTGGTGGAAGGATGGCAATTTCCCGGCGTGCCCCGGACCGTGACCATTAGCGCTGGCGCCGCCGCCCTGCCGGAACACGGTACTAGCCGCGACGAATTGGTAAAGGCCGCGGACTCTGCCCTGTACGCTGCCAAACAGGCAGGACGTAACGCAGTGTGCCTTGCGCCATTCGCTCGCTGCCACTCTGCAAGCTAGATCTCCAGCCACTCTCCTTGCATCCGATGACGCAGGCGCTCCATTTCCTGCTGCAGTTTCTGGCGACTCTTTTCCAGCTCTTCCCTAATCTGGGGCGAGAATTCCTGTCTTAGCTTTTCTGCTTGCTCCTTCATCTGCTTTTGCTGCGAGCAGAGTGACTGTCGTATTTCCGTCGCGGCTTTGCGGCTCGCTTCCTCTGCTGCCAGTTCGATCTGGGGACGAAGCTTGGCAATCTCGTTTTGCACTTCCGTTAATTCGGTCGCAGTGTCTGCGTCCAACTCGGGCGCTTCCTGGCTTTCCTCGATCATCTCGCCGGAGTCTTTGCGATCGGGCAGCGTGATGGTGAGAGTCTGTTCTCTTCTGTCGCGGATCACGCCCACACTCACCGATCCGGTACTGTGCGAATGCAAGGCGTGAGTAAAGTCGCTGGTGTCATGGACCGGCTGATCACCGACACGAATTATCACGTCACCCGCTCGCATCCCGGCCTTTTCCGCGCGACTACCTTTTTCCACGGACCGCACCAGCACTCCGTTGCCGTTCTTGGCGCCAAAAAACTCGCCCAGCTGCGGCGTGAGATTCTCCACCATCAGGCCGCTTCGGGTCGACGAGTGCACGTAAACCACGCCGATGTTCGGAAGGTCGAAGTCCGGCAGGTTGGGGATCGGTGGAATGTTGGGGATCGGTGGAACCTGAATGTGGAAGTCCTTATCCATCTGCCCCATACGCGGCCATTCCTTGCTGCGATCGGCGAGTTGCACCTTGATAGTCAAGGGCTGCCCCTCGCGGCTCAGCCCTAAAGTGACAACGCGTCCCGGCGGAGTTTCGCGGATCATACGGTGCAGCTGTGTCTTGCTTTCGACGATCGCACCGTTCAGAGTCAAAATGACGTCGTGTTCCTTGATGCCGGCTTTGCCCGCGGGAGCGTCCTGATCCACCATTGTCACTTCGACGCCTTTTTCTTCCTTCAGCTTCAGTGCGCCCAGGCGATCGGAAGTGATATCTGCGATGTCGACCCCGAGATAGGCGCTTGTTCCCGAGTCTTCGCTGGGAATGCCAAAGGGCTGCGACGAATCAATCGCCCATCTCTGTGCGGCTTGGGACAGGTTCAGCAGCAGAGGCAGTACGGCGATCGTAGGCAGAATTTTTTTGAGCATGAGCAACCTCCTGAGAGTTAGCGCCGAACTCTCGAAACGCTTGTGTTCGGTAAAGCTCGTCTACTAATTCGCCCGCTTAAAACAGATATCACCGGTGGTGGTCCGAACCTTCAGCACGGGCCCGCCACCGTTCAGCTTGCCCTCCGCGTTGAGCGTCCTCGGACCCCACTGGTCGCCTTCGCTGGCAACGTGGATGTCCGGGAAGTCGGAGGTAATGTGGTGTCCGTTACCCAGATCGACGCTGGCGCGCACGGAGAGAGCAACATCCGGCGCGATGTAAACGGTAATATCTCCAGCAGAAGTTTCGAGCCTGGAATCGCTGGGCGGAGCGCCGGTTTTCACGAACTTCACGACGATGCCGCCGGCGCCGGTTTCAACGCGTGCCGAGGGAACTCCGTAGAGTTCGATCCCGCCGCCGCCAGTCTGGGCGTGTACGTGGCCTTTGGCGGAGGAGAGGTGAATGCTGCCCCCGCCGGTCTCAATTTCAGCTGGGCCACCAAGATCTCCCAGATCGATGTTGCCGCCGCCGGTTTGAGCCTTCACTGTCCCAGTGCACTGACGGACCTCGATCCCTCCGCCACCGGTCTCGATGCTGGCTCCCTGCATGGCGGAAATAATTTCGACGCTGCCCCCGCCGGTTTCCGCGATGACTTTCCCATTGGCATGATGCACCACGATGGAGCCGCCGCCGGTTTGCAGGCCAATATCGCCGCTGATGGTTCCCACATTGATGGATCCGCCACCGGTCTCTGCGTGGGCGCCTCCACCAATGTCATCGAGGTGCATATTGCCGCCGCCACTCTCCGCCTCCACGCGGCCAGTCACTCCGCTGGCGTCAATGTTGCCGCCCTCGGTTTCGACCTTCACCAGGGTAATCTCGCGCGGGACGTTGATCATGAACTCGCCCGAGAACTTGCGCTGCGAGCCCGTATCAATCGTCATACGCGCCGGCCCTACTTTAATGCGATGGACACCCTGCCACTCCCCCACAACCCACGCCGTATCTCCTTTCACATAAGCGCTCACTTTGTAGGCTTCGAACTGGTGCCGCGCATCTTCCTCGGACGACGCCTGAGAACGCATGTGAAGCGTATAGTCGATGCCCGCTTGCTGGGTACCTCGAACCACCACCGAGCCCATGTCCAGCTTGACTCTCAGGTTCTTGACTCCGGCCAGCGATCCCGTGAGGACTTGGCCCCAGGTGCTGCCTTCGCGGGATACGTGCGTTTCCTGAGCCAGTGCCAGGGGTGCAAGGATGGCCAGCACGCCTAACAGGCCGACGAATTGTGGCGAACGTTTCAAATAAACCCCCTCAGTTTCTATTCTCGATCGCTCGATCTGGGTTAATCAATTTCCGGCAACTGCGCCAACATGGTGCGGGCCTGCGACTTGATGTACTGGCTTTGATCCTTGGCGGCCAGCGTCATCAACACGCCGCGCACGCTCCCGTCGGCCTTCGCCGGCTCGATCAGGCGCAACGCTTCCGTGCGCACGCCCGGGTTCGAATCATTCACCAATGCTTCCAGAACCACATCGCGGACGCGCACATCGTCCTTTACAAAACCGCCCAGACCATCGAGAGCCTTCAGCCGAACTCCGGGATTCGTGTCGTAACGTAGGGCATAGATCAGCGCATCACGCACCTGTGAAACATCCGGCTTTTGCGTCAGCAGATCCACCGAATCCATGCGCACGCCCGAGTTGTAGTTATTACGGGCGGCAAACAGCAGCAATTGCTGGATGCGCTGATCGTTCAACGATCCCTGTGTTTCCAGCGTGGAAACCGTGTCGTACTTGATGGCGATCTGATTTGTCCCCGGCTCCTGCGTGATGGAACGGATGCCGGTGATCGAAGCCTCGGCAAGAGCGGGAGTCGCGC
>Ga0208821_1001856_pt1 | contig 10297 bp, 10 predicted proteins | sample June2015DPH_20_5_FD_184720 | JGI IMG/M metagenome (GOLD analysis project Ga0208821, IMG submission 184720) | Peatland microbial communities from SPRUCE experiment site at the Marcell Experimental Forest, Minnesota, USA - June2015DPH_20_40... | ecosystem: Environmental > Terrestrial > Soil >... | reverse complement strand
GTATTCGGCAGAGCGTTTCTTCATGTTGGACGTACCCGAGGCTCTGGCGAAGGCTTTGCAGCCCCCCTCGGACACGAGAGTGCCTCGTGCTCACAACGGGTTGCAGCCGACCGCCGACCGCGCATGAATGGGCGGCCGTAGCTGAAAATCCGTCAGCCAAACCCGCCCTAGTCAGAAAGCGTGTAGCCGTGCCCACCGCCCTCGCGACTACGGGCTTTTCCTTCAATGACGAACCCATAGTCAAATCCCAACACGAATTGGCCTTGGCGACCTCTGGGTCACACAACCTCAGGCGCCGTTCGAACTGTAATCTCTGCGCTTGTAGCTTCCCACCTTGCGCAACTCGATCACCAGGTAGGGGTAGGGCTTGCCCTACCCTTCCTGGTTCGGCGGCAATGTACACGGAGGGGACGGCAAGCCGTCCCCCTACTGCGCAAGGCCTTGCGGACATCGGGGTCCAAGAGAACGAGATTTGTACCCGGGTGGTAGCGCAGGGCCCGCGGTCCGGTCCGTCGGCTGACGGACTGGAAGGCGAGCCTTGCGCTAAATCTCTACTGTACAAGAGTCTTGCCAATTGGCTAAACTACACGCATGGAAGTTACCATTCACATCCCGGATGACTTGGCGCGCTCACTCGGGCAGGTCGGCGGCGATTTGTCACGCCGGACCCTGGAAGCGCTCGCTATTGATGGCTACCGGCGAGGTTCTCTAACCCAGCTTCAGGTCGGACAGCTCCTCGGCCTGTCGCGGATCGAGACGGAAGACCTCTTAGCGCGACACGTTGCTCTATATGATTACGACCCAGCCGAGCTAGACCGTGAAGCGCGAGCATTTGAAAAACTCTCTGACCGAACTCGATAGCTCTAACAAATGACGATGACGGTTGTCTCCAACACCTCCCCCTGCGCTATCTTGTTGCAGCCGGTCAAGCCGATCTCCTTGCCAAGCTATTCGGCACGATTCTCATCCCGGCTGCCGTCGAGCGAGAAATTCTCGACCCTCATGCGCCGCCTTCCCTGCAGCACTGGATGGCACAACGACCGCCTTGGCTGCAAGTTCGTGAGGTTCAAACCGCACCCGATGCCGAACTGACCGGGCAACTCGACCCCGGTGAGGCGGAAGCCATACGATTGGCGCAAGAGCTTCGCGCTGACGCACTCATTATGGACGAACGGCGGGGCCGTCGGGTGGCCGCCGGGCGGGGCATAACCGTCATCGGAGTGCTTGGAATGTTACGTGAATCCTATCGCCGAGGATTTATCGACAACCCTATTGCTCTTGCTGCCCACCTGCGCTCTCTTGGATTTCGTACATCTCGTGCGCTCACACGGCGCTTTGAAGAACAGATCCGTGAAATGGAGAGCGGGTAGCCACGTTCAGTGCTCCCAAGGCCGTGTGCTTTTCCTTCGATGGCGAACCCACGGTCAAATCCAAAGATGAATTGACCGTGGCTACCTCCGGGTCACAGGATCTCAGGTGCCGTTCGAACTGAAATCTCTGCGCTTGTAGCTCCCCACCATGCGCAACGCGATCACCAAGCGTAAGGCGTTGTTAACGGATCTTTCACTGCGAAAGGCCTTGCGGACATCGGGGTCCAAGAGAACGAGATTTGTACCCGCGTGGTAGCGCAGGGCCCGCTCTCCGGCCCTGCGGCTTTTCCAGCGGTGCGGGTTCTTGCCGGCGGGTGGCGCATACATCGTTTTGTGATGTATGCGATCTCTTGGCAAAGGGTCTAGAATGCACTGGTGCCCTGGGGACGGGACTGCAGGGTACCATGATCGCATACATGCCAAAGGGCGGCATGTATGCGCCACCCGCCGAGATTAGTCATAGCCCGCTACTCTTGCCGGAAAATCGCAAGGGGGCGCATACATCGGTGTTGATGTATGCTATATACCGGACTAGGAGCAAGCGCCGGCCGTCGTGGTTGAGGACGCATGGACTTTGAGATTATCGGCGAAATCACCGCGATCGAGCCCATCGCCGTGGGACGCGGGATTCGCGATCGCAGGCGATTGCAAAGGATATATGGCAAGGGGCGGTGGAGGAAATTACGGGGCATTGCCGAAGTACGCCTCCGGCATGGTACGATTCACACAGCAGAGGTCCATTGGTACGAGGCGCACAGGATCGGAAGGAAGGAATTCAAGCTGAAATTCCCTTTGCTGGATTGAGGCATGAGAAGCAAACCAAGGCGACGAACAAAATTCGGAGTCTGCATTGACAACACCGGGTATGCGGCCTCGCTCGAGGCCGGGAAGTTGTATCCGGTGATAGCTGACGAGGAAGCCGCAAGACACGGGTACCTTCGTGTGATCGACGAGAGCGGCGAAGACTACGCGTATTCGGCAGAGCGTTTCTTCATGTTGGACGTACCCGAGGCTCTGGCGAAGGCTTTGCGGCCCCCCTCGGACACGAGAGTGCCTCGTGCTCACAACGGGTTGCAGCCGACCGCCGACCGCGCATGAATGGGCGGCCGGAGCTGAAAATCCGGCAGCCAAACCCGCCCTAGTCAAGAAGCGTGTAGCCGTGCCCATCGCCCTCGCGACTACGGGCTTTTCCTTCGCTGACGAACCCACGGTCAATTCCAAAGACGAATTGGCCGTGGCTACCTCTGGGTCATCAGACCTCAGGCGCGTTTCGAACTGCAATCTCTGCGCTTGCAGCTTCCCACCTTGCGCAACTCGATCACCAAGCAGGGGTAGGGCTTGCCCTACCCTTCCTGGTTCGGCGGCAATGTACGCGGAGGGGACGGCAAGCCGTCCCCCTACTGCGAAAGGCCTTGCGGACATCGGGGTCCAAGAGAACGAGATTTGTACCCGCGTGGTAGCGCAGGGCCCGCTCTCCGGCCCTGCGGCTTTTCCAGCGGTGCGGGTTCTTGCCGCGCCGCTAACAAGATAATCCGAATTCTCACGCACCGCGCCAAGATCGAAGAGGGTTACGCTGCCGCCCAACGTGGGGAACTGATCGACAGTGACCAAGTCCGCGCCCAAATGGAAGAGAAGAAACGTGCCTGGGTGGCTGAACAGCGTCAGGCATGAGCCGCTATCAGTTCACGCCGCAAGCCGCTGGTGATCTCTTCGAATGCAAATCATCCGCATCCTTCACGGTACTCGGAACATTGCGGCAATTCTCAGCGAGAAGGCATAACGGTGGAACTGCCTCCCCTCAAAACCAATCCGAGTATTAAACCTGCATGACAGGATTCAGGAACCAAGAGTCAGGAGGAGGATCGGAAGTTTTTCCTCTTGACAGGAGCCTAGCTATGTGATATATTGTAGACGGTAGGTGGGGGACAGTAGGTGGTATGTCGTAGGTGGTAGGTGGGGGGAGAACAGGATTCGGGATTCAGGAGCCAGGAGGCAGAAGAGCGGTTGCTGGGGGCAATTGTGAATGGTGAATTATGAATTGCAGTGCTGCCCTTGGCGGTGCTTGCCACCCACTGCTTAACGGGTGTCGCTTCTAGAGGGGTTGAACATGGTAGGACCTTTTACACGCATTGCAGCCAGGGACAAGATGTTTTCCTGCTTAACGAAGAAAGAAACCATAGTAACTTTAGAAAATGACGGACCGACGCGGGAAAGTTATTGAAAACAAAGGACCGACTTCCCACAGGCAGGGGCGAGCCGGGAATGTTATAGAAAACAAAGGGAGTTACGCGTAGAAAGCGGGAATGTTGGTGAAAACAAAGGAGGTAGGTGGTAGGTCGTAGGTGGCAGGTAGGGAAGAGCAGGAGTCAGGGAAAGCGCCGGGATAAACCGGCTTGGAGTCGCGGATGAAAGAGCCGCGCAGGGAAGGAGTAGCGAACCGTCCTGACCCCGAGTCATGCGCCGGCGGCCGTAAGGATGCGGGCGAGGCGTTGACAGGGGTACAGGCAGGCTGGGTATGGAACTCTGAAATCATGCTAACTTCTCGGGTGCCGACGTTGTCCTGATCTACGGAAGGCCATACTGCCGTCGGGGAAAGCTTAAGTCGGCGGTGGACCGGGCGGAGTCCCGCAGGGCGGGACCCCAGGCATGGCTGGAAACTCCAAGCGCGAGAACCGGGAGACCCCAGGGATGCCCGCCGCTGGCCAGGGGCGGGCCGGTCAGAGAAGGCGAGGAGCCGCACGTCGGCGTGCATGTTCCTGGGGAGTCGGACGGTCGCATAGTACCGAGGAAGCGCCCGAACGAAGGCGGGTAGGGAACCGCTGGAGGAGGGGGTGGAGGGAAGGCGACCGGCCAAGGAGAACATCGCGTGCTCTGCCGTGGCCGGACACCGAGCCGGGCTATTCACGGCGTAGGGGCTGCTGGGTGTGCGCGCAGCGTCGCGCTTCGACGTTGGTATCCAAGGCAGGAGCCGTATGAGGTAATTCTTCCAGTACGGATCTGTGCGGGGGGCGTCGGGTAACCGCCGTCCCTACCGCGACAGGCTGAAGGGCAGGTTCCAGGCGCATTGCTGAATTCAGAAGTATGAATTGTGAATTATGGGTTGTGAGTTGCCTTCTTACTTCTGGCCACCGCCGACCGCCGACTGCCGACTGCCTACTGCTTACTGCCTACTGCTTACTGCCTACTGCATTCTGCTTACTGCCTTCTGCTTTCGAGGAGCTGGCGGGACTCTTGGCCCATACGGCAGTATACGACAAGATGTCATCTTGGCGGGGGAAGAAGGAACCCTGGTAACTTTGAAAATTGACGGAGCGACGCGGGAATGTTGTTGAAAACAAAGGACCTGGGTCGGAGGCCGCGGGGAGAAGCGGGAATGTTATAGAAAACAAAGGTAGTTACGCGTCGAAAGCGGGGATATTGTTGAAAAGAAAGGTGGTTAGTTGCCGGTAGGTGGTAGGCGGTATGAGGTGAGTGGTAGGTGGGGCATCGAGATCATCAAACCGGCAGCTTGACGCTTCGCGCCCCACCACAGAACGCGCAGGAGGGCGGAAGAGGAACCACGCTGGTGAGTTCAACTTCCGAACTTAGGTATTCTCGTCGAACCGGCTCCTCCTGAAGGAGGTCTGTACTGAGATACTTCTTGTTGTCATCGGCGAACACGGTCACCACCACTGCATCCCCACCCAAGGACTCCTGCACTTGCAATGCAGCCAGAAGGTTGCACCCGGAAGAGATACCCACGCCCAGCGCGAGGCTCTTCGCCAGCTTTTGTGCCATCAGCACTGCATCTCCGTCGGCCACTGCGATGACTCCGTCTAATTCCGCCAAGTTGACGATCGCAGGAATGAACTCATCGGAGATTCCCTGAATTCTGTGCTTGCCCACTTTGCACCCGGTGGAGAGCGTTGGCGACTCGGCCGGCTCTACCGGATGAATCTGAACGGCAGGGTTCTGGCGTCGCAGGAAACGCCCGACGCCCATGACGGTCCCGCCCGTTCCAACTCCGGCGACAAAAGCATCCGGTTTCAGTCCGGCCTCCGACAACTGCGCCCAGATTTCCGGACCCGTTGTGGTTTCATGGGCCTGGATGTTGGCCTGATTAGAGAACTGGCGAGGAAGAAACACGCTCTTGGGGTCGGCGCTGGCAAGTTCTTCGGCCATACGGATACTGCCCAGGAACCCTCCTTGTTCTGCTCCGACCAGGACAATGTCAGCGCCATAGCTCCTGATCAGCCTTCTTCTTTCCTGGCTCATCCAGTCCGGCATAAAAATCGTTACTGGATGCCCCAGAGCGTGGCCGAGCGCGGCAAAGGCGATCCCCGTATTCCCGCTGGTCGCCTCGGCAATTCGTTGCCCAGGACGTAGAGAACCGTCGGCGTACGCGCGCTTCAGGATGTGCAGCGCCATGCGATCCTTGATGCTGCCTGTGAGGTTAAGCTGTTCGCACTTCGCATAGATGACCCGGCGCTTGCCTCGGAACGTAAGCCCGATTCCCAAAAGAGGCGTGTTGCCGATTAGGCGGGACAATCCCTCGAGCCTCTCATCCAACATTTCCATTATCGACCTCCGGCCCGACCGATAATCTACACCTGACCCCCGCTGAACGCAATCGCCAGCCGGGTTTGCAGCGCGCGGGAACCTTGATAATCGACCTTCTGCATCAGCCTGAGGAACGGTGGAACGAGGTTGGTGAACAGACGACGTGAAGTACTTCTTCAGTGCTTTGTGCTTGGAGGCCTTCTTGGACATACTACCTCCTCCATCCAGCCGAGCTCTTCTCAATGCTCGTAAGACGTTCATGGATACATCTGGAGAGTATGACAGGACTGACTGGTAAACTCTTCGGACCCTTCGACGAATGTCACCTCTTTGTACTGGCCCGGGTGGATATTTGAATGCAAGGTGCCACTAAGGCACTCGATCCTAAACTTGGGAAAGGTCCAACGAGTAACATAGTAGAGTCCCCAGTGACCTTGACAGGTTCGTGTCTTGTCAGTGGCAGGTCCATAAATCTGTTCTAACCCTGGCACGATCAGAGCAGGCTGAGCAGGGTCGGAGTAATAGAAGAGGAAATGGATCTTAACAAGTCTGTTGTCTCTAAACCAGGCTATTTCCTCTATATCCCGTGACTCTGGGAGCCACCTGGAAGGGTGTTGAAACGTACAATAACGGAGGGGATCTGTAGGTCCTACAGCTATTAAGTGTGCGCAGTCTCCGTGCAATATCGAACTGAATTGCTTAGGGGTCAGACCAAGCAGAGACTCCGGCTTTCTAGGGTCCGCAGCTCCCGGACCAGGAGCTGATGTGCACCCTGTAAGTACCAGAGTACATAATACTAAGGCAAGTCGTTTCACACTCCTCCTTTACTTCTTCCATCCAGCCGATGATTTCAGCCGATACATCATCGGCCGGCTTTCTTCAGAATCTGTTGAGCCAGCCAAACCTTCAGCATGCATCAGCAGTCCCTGGTCGGACTTGGCCGGGTGCCATACACTCATGTAGTTCAGGACACCCCCTGCAGAGCTGAATACCGCAAGTTTAGCCCCCTAGCCATGCTCACACTCTTACGTAAGTTAGAGGCCTAATACCATAGTACGTGTGTACCGTACCGGCATTTTGTAGATGAAATATTGTCGCACGAATGGACTGAGCTGGAGCGGCAAGCGTAGAGCAGACGTGCTCTTTACGTCTGCGGCTTTACGAGTTTCCCCAGCCTCTGATGAGCGGCTACAAGAAGGGACGCCCTTGGCCTGCCAAGAACTGATTGATCCCATGACACCGACCGGCCCGGGCTCATCCTGGGACGGTTCTGTGTGCAGGGACTGGAGGTTCCCCGAAATCGGCAGTCAGGTGCATACTCGCGAGTATGCTCGAAGGCAGATGCTAGTGACTGAATCGTTACCACCTTGCTTGCTGGCAGATTTACACCTCTCTGGGCTGCCGGAGTCGTTCGGGATGCAAAGGATGAAAAAACGCTCCAAGGGAGGCGGTTGGGCGTAGAATGGATGCCGGCCAGGATGCCAAAACGGAAATCTTCGCCTATCTCTTAGACAAGGAGGAATTATGTCCAAGCAGGAAATTTCCCGTCGTGAGTTCATCGGGCGCACCGTAGGGGGCGCGGCAGCGGCCAGCCTGGGATTAGGGGCGCCTGCACTTGGCCGTGTGGCGTCGCCCAACGAGAAGATCACGGTGGGCGTGATCGGGGCCGGAATCCGCGGGCTGGAAAACATGCAGAGCTTGTTGAATGCGGGCGCCCATGTGGCCGTGGTCTGTGACCTTTACGACGGCCACTTCCGTCGCGCGCAGGAGATCCAGGCCAACACGCCTACGACGCGCGACTATCGCCAGGTGCTTGATCGCAAGGATATCGACGCCGTGTTGATTGCCACTTCCGACCACTGGCACAAGCCGATTGCCGTCGAGGCCATGAAAGCCGGCAAAGATGTTTACTGCGAAAAGCCCATGACGCATACCATTCCCGAAGCGCTGGAAATGGTGAAGGTGTCAAAAGAGACCGGCCGCGTGGTGCAGGTGGGCAGCCAGAGCCTCAGCATGCAGTCCACGCATTGGGGCAAGCGGCGTCTGGACGCGGGCGACATTGGCAAGGTCTTCATGGTGCAGTGCGAGATTTATCGGCCCGACCCGGTGGGCGCCTGGAAGTATCCCGTGCCGCCCGACGCCACGCCGCAGACGGTCGACTGGGAGCGTTACCTGGGCAGCGCGCCCCAGCGGCCTTTCGACGCCGCGCGCTTCTTCCAGTTCCGCAACTGGTGGGACTACGGCACGGGCATCGCGGGCGACGAGTATGTCCACCTGCTCTCGCGTGTTCACTACTTGATGAACGTCCAGTATCCCCTGAGCGGCGTCGCGAACGGCGGCATCTACAAGTGGATCGGCGACCGCGAAGTGCCCGACATCCACAACACGCTTTACGACTACGGCACTTTCCAGGTGGTGGTGATGTCGAATCTGGTCTCCAACTGGGACGGCGGCGAGATTGTGCGCTTTATGGGCGACAAGGGTACGGTGGTGCTCACCGAGGAGTCCGCGCAGTTGAAGCCTTACGATGAGGAGTGGAGCTTCAGCTATCCGCTGGAGTCTTGGCCCAAGGACACCAAAGGTCCGTTCATCGCCGCGCACAAGAACGACCCGACCGCGGATGTTGGCACCTATGAGAAGCAACCGCGCCGCAAGACGCAATTCACGGGGCAGACCGCCGAGGGCACCGAGGACCACATGCGCAACTGGTTCGAGGCCATCAAGACGCGTAAGCAGCCGATCGAAAATGTGGACTTTGGCTGCGGCACGGCGGTGGCGTGCCACATGGCCAATATCTCCTACCACGAGAAGCAGCGCGTTTTCTGGAACGCGGAGAAGGGCGAGCTTACCGGCGACAAAGGCCCCGTCGACATGTACTGGCCGGGCGGGGAGAAGGCTGCGTAGCAACCCCGGCGCCACAAAACACCCTCACGCGGAGCGGAGCACGGAAGTGGTTCCGCTCCGGGCACTCCCGCCGGCGCAGGGCTCTCCCCTGGCGATTGTATTCCGGTGTAGGGATGCCGGCCAGGATGGCAAAACGGAAATCTTGGTCTATCACCTCGTTTGCGTCACGGAGCGAATTCATTCGCACCAACGATTTGCTGAGGAGTAACGAGCTTATGGATAAAAACACCCGTCGGCAGTTCCTCAAGAACTCGGCTGTGCTGGCTGCGGGCGCAGCCACGCTTGCCTGGAATGATACTCTCTGGCCGGCCACCGAGCCGCATTTGACCTTTCCCACCCAGGCCCGCGAGCGCATCGCGGTGGCCTCCTGGCCCTTCCGCATGTTCATTGAAGCTCCTGCCAACAAATGGGCCCGCGATCCGAAGTTGCCTGGTATGGACCTGACGGAGTTTCCCGCCATGGTCGTAAAGCGCTTTGGCATTCACAACTTTGAACCCCTGGACCAGCACTTTCCTTCCACTGACTCGGTTTACCTCAAGAAGTTTCGCGCGGCGGTGGAAAAGGCCGGTTGTCACGTGGTGGATATCCCGTGTGACGTGAAAGCCAGCTTCTACCACACGGACCCCGCCAAGCGCAAGGTGGCGGTGGAGGATGGCAAGAAATGGGTAAACATCGCGGTCGAGCTCGGCTCGCCCAGCATCCGCACCCATATTGGAGGTCCTCCCAAACTGACTCCCGACGTTGACCGCACCGCAGAGAGCCTGACGCAACTGGCCGAGTACGGCGCTACCAAGAACATCATCGTGGCGCTTGAGAATGACGACAACCGCACGGAGGATCCCTTTTTCATCGTGAAGGTCCTCGAGAAAGTGAACAGCCCCTACCTGCGCGCTTTGCCGGATTTCTGCAATTCCATGATGACCCACGACCAGGACTTCAACAATCGCGCCATGGAAGCCATGTTCAAGCACGCTTACAATATTGCGCATATGAAGGATGAAGAAGGCGATGATAAGGGCAAGTTCCACACTGTCGATGTGGCTAAGTGTTTTGAGATCGCGCAGGCGCAAGGTTACCGCGGCTACTTCTCCATGGAATGGGAGGGCAACGGTGAGCCGTACGCCGGCACCCAGAGACTCATCGACGAGACCCTGAAGTATCTCCGCTAACTCCCCCTGGGCCAGACCATTATTTGAAACGCGCAGGCGGGACGCTCGCCGGATCCGACCGACTCTCTGCCTTGAACCGAACTGTCGAGATTCCCTATTGAGCCCCCGGTCTTGCCGTGGAGGCAGGGATCCGCTGTTCCTCAGGCTGGCACAACAAGATTAGCCGAACTTTCGCAGTTGAGGGGTCATTGAGGCAGTAAGTGTTGTGTTTTCAGCAAAGCGGTCTCGAAGGTCTACACTACATTTTCAACTCCAGTGTGGCCGCCGAGTCCTGTTCCGACGCCTTGATGCGCGGCGGTGGTTGTGGCGGCAGGA
>Ga0208821_1001855_pt1 | contig 10306 bp, 6 predicted proteins | sample June2015DPH_20_5_FD_184720 | JGI IMG/M metagenome (GOLD analysis project Ga0208821, IMG submission 184720) | Peatland microbial communities from SPRUCE experiment site at the Marcell Experimental Forest, Minnesota, USA - June2015DPH_20_40... | ecosystem: Environmental > Terrestrial > Soil >... | reverse complement strand
GCGGAGCAGGTGCTGCAGTTTCTGGCCCGGCCCTGGGGGTTTCACCTCAGCGTCAGCCGGGAGTCGGAGCTATTGGGAACCGGCGGCGGCCTGCAAAGATTGGCGGAAATTTTGCGGGGTGGGCCGTTTCTGGCGGTCAACGGCGACATCCTCACCGACCTGGACCTGAAAACCGTTTACCATAGCCACCGGCAGGAGGCGGTGGCCACCCTGGTGTTGCATGACTGCCCCCCTTATAATAATGTTTGGGTGGCTGAGGGGTCGGTGGTCGGCGTGGGGGAGCCGCCTCCGGGCGGCGCCGCCGGGCCCCCCCTGGCCTATACCGGAGTCCAGGTGGTAGGCCCGGGGATGCTGCGCTATCTTCCCGCCGGCAGACCGGGCAACCTGGTGGACGCCTGGCGGGCGGCGTTGGCCGCGGGTGAGAGGCTGGCGGCGCTGGTGATGGCCGGCCACTTTTGGCAGGATTTGGGCACCCCGGCTGCCTATCTCACGGCTCACCGCCGACTCCTCCAGGGGGAAGCCCCCAAATTGGGCCTTTATTTCGGGCCCCTGGCCGATCCCTTTCTCGGGCCCGGCGGGGTTATCGAGGCGGGCGCCCAATTCGGCGCTGGCGTCTGTTTGGGAACCCGGGTTAGAATAGGAGCTGGCGCCGCCCTGCGGAACACGGTGGTGTGGGATTGGGCCACCATTGACCCGGGGGTGGCGCTGGAGGATTGCATCGTGGCCTCCGGGGTGCGGGTGCATCGCGGCGCCCGGGGGGAGGTGCTGGTTTGAAAGTCCCCCGGTTTCCCATTTCTTGAGGGAGAACTACAGTTAAGGAGATGTTTCCTGATGATCACCCACATTGTCCTGATTAAACTGGTGCATTCTAATGAGGAAACTATTGAAGTGGCCAAGACGGCCCTGGCCGGGCTTAAAGGGCAGATTCCACAAGTGCGCCATCTTGAAATAGGGGTCAATATCGTCCACACAGACCGCTCGTACGATTTGGCCCTGGTGGCCAAGTTCGACTCCCTGGACGATTTGCAGAGCTACCAGAACCATCCGCTCCATGTAGAGGTGGTCAAATATTTGCAAGGAAACCGCCGGTCCAGCGTTACCGTGGATTATGAAACCCCCTGACCCCGGGAGAAAGGGAGCCCATGGCGGATATTCTTTGGACCCCCAGGCTGCAAGCCGCGGCGGCCGGCTTGGGCGCCTCCCTGCGGGGGGCCCAACCCCTGGCCGGAGACGGCTCCGACCGCCGCTTTTTCCGGCTGCTGGGCTCCCCCACGGTGATCCTCTTGCACCATCCCCAGCCACCGGGCCTGAAGTTAAATGAAAACGATTCCTACTTCCACCTGGGTCGGCACCTCAGGAGGCAAGGGGTGCCGGTGCCGGAGATTTATGAATACTGCCGGGAAGAGGGCTGGATGCTGCTGGAGGACCTGGGAGACATCCATCTGGCGGCGGCCGTCCCCCGGGAAAGGGGGGGAGAGCAGTTGGAGTACTGGTACCCTCAGGCCCTGGAGACCCTGGTGAACTTGCAGGTGCGCGGCAAGGAGGGCTTCGATCCGGCCTGGTGTTTCGATACTGCGATGATGCACCGGCCTTTCTTGTGGGAACGGGAATGCGGCTATTTCGTCCGGGCTTTTTTGCAAGGCTACGCGGGCCTGAAGCTGGAAATGAACGATCTGGCTCCGGACTTTGAGCGCCTCCTCACCCGGGCCCTCACTCCGACCCCCAACTTCTTTCTGCACCGGGACTTCCAATCCCGCAACCTGATGATCAAGAACGGCCGTATCCGGGTCATCGATTTCCAGGGCGGGCGTCTCGGACCCCTGGGCTATGACCTGGCGGCCCTCCTTATTGACCCCTATGTGAACCTGAAGCCACTCTGGCAGGAAGAACTGCTGGCCGCTTATCTGGACCTGCTCCAGAAACGGCTCCCAGCCCTTGACCGCCAGGCCTTCAGCGAGCAGTATTGGCACCTGGCCCTGTGCCGCAACTTGCAAATCCTGGGGGCCTTCGGATACCTCACCCGGGTGAGGGGGAAGGCCGGTTTCTCCCGCTACATTCCCCCGGCCTTGGCCGGACTGCGCCGGCGATTGGCGGAACGCCCCGGTAAATTTCCCCTGTTGGAGCAGGCGATCGCCCCATTGGCCGGAAGGTAATGGTCAAGACTTGACCTGGCAACCTTTGCATGAAGGTTTAATACGAAGTTGCCGTCAAAAGCAGAAGAATCTTTTGTAGGGGCGCACCCAGGTGTGCGCCACCCCAGGGCGGACACGCAGGTCGGCCGTCTCTGGCCGCCTTAACCGTTCGGAAAGGAGAACTGCGTATGTTCAAGATCGACTTTATCGTTCCCATTGGGGTTCTCGGTTTGCTGCATGGCCTGGCGGTGGCCGCCGGGGCGCAGCAGGGCGGCGGGGCCACCGCAGCCACCCAAAAAATCAATGCCGCGGTTTTGCAGCAACTCCCTTTTGCCCACAAACAGGATTTTGAGGACGCCCGGAGGGGCTTCATCGCCCCGCTGCCGGACAACGGGGTGATCCGCGATAAGGAAGGCAAGCCGGTCTGGGATATGAGCGGTTTTTCGTTTATCAAGGAAGGCGCCGCCGCCCCCGAAACCGTCAACCCCAGCCTCTGGCGCCAGTCCCAGCTCCTGATGTACGCAGGCCTGTTCCAGGTAACCGACCGGGTCTATCAGGTCCGGGGCGCCGATGGCTCCAACATCAGTTTCATCACAGGCGATACCGGTATAATTGTGGTCGATCCCCTCATCTCGGCGGAATGCGCCCGAGCCGCCCTGAACCTCTACTACCAGCACCGGCCCCAGAAGCCGGTGGTGGCGGTGATCTATAGCCACAGCCACGTGGACCACTACGGCGGCGTCAAGGGCGTGGTCTCCGAGGACGACGTCAAGGCCGGCAAGGTCAAGATCGTTGCTCCGGACGGCTTTCTTAAGGCTGCCGTGGATGAAAACGTCATGGCCGGCACGGCCATGAGCCGCCGGGCCGGTTACATGTACGGCCTCATCCTGCCGCCGGGGCCCCAGGGGAAGGTGGCCATGGGCCTGGGCCCGACTGTGTCCACCGGCACTGTCACCCTGATCCCGCCCACGGACGTCATCACCAAGACCGGCCAGGAAATGGTCCTCGATGGCCTCAAATTCGTCTTCCAACTGGCCCCGGACACCGAAGCGCCGGCCGAGATGCACTTCTATCTGCCGCAACTCCAACTGCTCTGCCCGGCGGAAAACTGCAGCCACAACCTGCACAATGTCTATTCCCTGCGGGGAGCCAAGACTCGCGACGCCCTGGCCTGGTCCAAGGCCCTCAACGAGACCCTGGAGCGCTGGGGGAATGAGTCAGAGGTCATGCTGAACGTCCATCACTGGCCCATCTGGGGCCGGGAGCGCATCGTCGACCGCCTCAAGAAGCAAAGGGACATGTACCGCTACCTCCACGATCAGACCCTGCGGCTGGCCAACCAGGGCTACACCATGGTGGAGATCGCCGAGATGATCCGACTGCCCGAGGGCCTGGCCAGGGAGTGGTACGACCGGGGCTATTACGGTACCGTAAACCATAACCTCAAGGGAGTGTACGTCAAGTATCTGGGCTGGTTTGACGGCAACCCCGCCAACCTCCACCCCCTGCCGCCGGTGGAGGCCAGCAAAAGGTATGTGGAGTTCATGGGCGGCGGCGCCGCGGTCATCAAGAAGGCTCAAAAATATTACGACAAGGGCGAGTACCGCTGGGTGGCCGAGGTGGTGAACCACGTGGTCTTTGCCGAGCCGAAGAATGCCGCGGCCCGGGAGCTCCAGGCCAAGGCCCTGGAGCAGTTGGGCTACCAGGCGGAATCGGGCCCCTGGCGCAATTTTTATTTGAGTGGGGCGCAGGAGCTGCGCGCCGGGGTGAACAAGTTGGAAACCGGCACGACGGCGTCCCCGGACACCATCCGAGCTATGCCTCTGGGGCTATTATTCGACTACCTGGGCGTCCGGCTCAACGGCCCCAAGGCGGAAGGGAAAACCATCACCCTCAACTGGAACTTCACCGACACCAGGGAACAATATGTCCTGGCCCTGGAAAACGGCGCCCTGAACCACACGGCCCACAAGCAGGTTAAGGACGCGGAGGCCACCTTTACCCTGACCCGGGCGGCGTTCGACGAGTTTATCCTGGGCGGCAAGCCTGAGCTCGAGGCCAAGATGGCCTCTGGTGACCTCAAGGTCGAAGGACAGAAGGAGAAGCTGGGAGAGCTGCTATCCCTGATGGATAACTTCGATCCCTGGTTCAACATCGTCACGCCATAACACTTGGGGAATGATGAGCCTTCGTCGTGGCCGGCGCAGGGAGCGGGACCGGCCGCGCCGGTGCACTGCGACTGGGAGATGCCAAATAATAAACTATAACCAAATAATTCCCAAGAGCTCGGCGATGGCTAAATAATTACTCTGTTCCTTAAGGAGAACCGGCAGGTGCTAAAGACCGTAGGGCGGGAAAGCGAAGCGCATCCCGCCATTAGCATTATTCCATCTATAGACTTCGAACATTATCATCTGCCGCCCAATCAAGGTTATAAATGCCGCGTTCCACAAATCGATGAAAGCTTAAACAGGTTTCGGTCAGGAGTTTCCGGCGGTGTTCCGGCAGCGTGACCGTGAAGAAGAACGTGCCGCCAGGAACAAAGGCGCGAATATATTGCGGCATACGTTAGGCCTTACCCAATTGCTCAAGGCGGGATGCGTTTCACTTTCCCGCCCTACGGCTACTGAAGGCGCGATGCACTTGGCTTTCCCGCCCTACGCCAAAAATAGGGACCAGCAAGTTTACACAATATCTAGATAACAAAAATCGCCCATTGCAAACTCACTGCTCTCTAGACGCCGTCAAAATCAAAATCATCGATATTCGATACAGGAATCATACTGGTATCCTGGACCTTGCCGGATTTTAAATTTTATCTTTCAGGTCAAATTTAATTTATTTTAGTTTTAACTAAAGTTTCGCACCAAGTATTAATGGGAACAGAAAAGAGATTAAATTCCCCCTCACCCGGTGTCGTCCCCCATTGGGGGAGAGGGGATAAAGATGGAACCCTTTTCATGCTTCCGTTAATAGGATTTTAATCAGATTAAATCTAACTTTGACGGCCTAAATTTATAAGCATTTCAGCCACGATTCCCCTTCCGGGGGCAGGTCACAAATGGGCAACAAAAAAAGGCAGAGCCAATATTGACCCTGCCTTGGTTTGTCGCTGAGAATAATGGCTGGTTAACTTTTCCGGAACCGCCGCCGGGCTGCTAAACCAACCAGGCCGGAGCCCAGGAGCCAGACGGCGCCGGGCAGGGGTACGTTTACGTAGCCAGGGGTGCTTGCCGCCGTCACCGTAAGGTTATCGAAAGAAACATCAAAGGGTACACCATTACCGCCGTTATAGGCGTTGTCCTGCACCGAAAGACCAAATTGGATGTCTCCGGTGCCAATCCCATCTGAATAAAAGATATTCCAGACACCACCGTCATAATAGGAAAAGTAGGCCGTACCGCCGGTCCTCACTATCTGCAAGGCGCCCTCCTGATCGCTTGTCCCAGTTTGCCCAACAACAGAACTTCCATTCCACACCTGATAAAACGGAATTTCGCGGACCAGGGCTTGGTCACCCAAATTAAGCTGGACCTGGATGCCGCCGCCCAGGGGGATGATGTTGCTTTTATAATCAACCGTGATGTCGAAATCCCCCTGCAGATAAAAATTTGAGGAAACATATCCGCCTTGTACCCATCCATACGCCCAGTTCCAAGGGGCCGCTTTGGTAAAGTCCAAGTTTCCTCCCGTAGTAACCAGAGTGAAATTATCGGTGTTGTTGGTATAAGTGAAGTTGGCTGAATCCAGACCGTTGCTAAAACTCCAAAAATGGGTAACATCCGCCAGGGCAGCGGCAGAGGGGAACAATATCAACAGGGCTAGGGTCATCAGAATGGCTGATTTCTTGGTCATGGCCTATCTCCTTTACTGGGCAGGTCCGTAGAGTAAGCCTTCCAGCAGACCTATCTCCCGCGGACTAAAAGACCTGTGGCTTTCCGTCCCCGCCTCGCGACGGGTTTGGCATTTTTTCTGGTAAAAAAAAATATTTGCAAAATAATATATTATTGTCAAGGATTTTTTTGCCAAAATTATTTTTTTTCCAAACTGCTTGGAATTCATGCAGAAACGGTAAAGCCTCAGGATGGCCTGACCAGGAGGGAATTTATTAACTTTCACGTAAAGGCTAATGAAAGACAGCCGACTCAGCCCTACGGCTACTCAATCGCTCGCTAAAGAAATGGGCAATGCGCAAATACAAGAGGTTGCGGGGTCGCCAGAGGAGGGCAGCTTATTGGCTCAGGCGCATCAGAAGCCAACAGCCTTCGCTGTTTTCTGACTGGCAACTGGCCTCGCACCTTGTGGCCGGTCGATAGGAGCCGGATGAACCGAGAGGTTCGCGTCCGGAACTGTGAGGGCGTGGGGGTGAGATTCCCCCACGCTTCTCGACACAACACGAAGCTCTTATCTCTACCTTATCGTCTATACTGAAGCTTACCAAAAAGTCATGCATGGATAATATGAGTCAGTTAAATTTGCTTTAAAAGCAATTTTATTACATAAAACCATTGAATAAAATGTTCCCAGGCTATTTTTCTTGGCTTATTTATAAATTTAATAGATATTGGCACTTCGACCACTCTTGCACCTAAAAGATAATATTCTAATACTGATGTTCCACATATACATTTCCCAGGAATAATTAATTTTAAAGCAATATCTCTTTTAAGCGACCTAAATCCTGTCCCTGTATCATGTAAAGGTATCCGGAAAGCAGTAATCAAATTAATGAATCTTTCTGATAGTCTTGGAATATAATTTCTTCTGCCAAGAACAATATCTGCTTTATCTTCTAAAATTGGTTTTATTATACCTGGAATGTCATCAGGATCATGCTCTCCATCTGCATCCATAGTTACAACAATATCCCCGGTGGCATGTGTAAAGCCATTCTTTATTGCATTAATATAACCTAATTTATTTTGACGGATTACTATAGCTCCAATCTGTTCAGAGACTTCAACAGTATTATCTTTGCTATCATCGTCAATGACTATTACTTCATAGTTTTGCCGTATTAATTTATTCAATACGTGGGATATCCTATTGCCCTCATTATAAGCCGGAATGATAACTGATACTTTGTATGACATCGGTTTGCCTTCAGCTAAATCAGCCAACCTAATCTTTACCATTCCGAAGTATCTTCTGCAAGTTCTTTAGCTTCATAGTTGGTGGAACAGATTGATAGGGAATTATCTAAATTCCAACTCACTGCTATTTATGCGCCGTCAAAATCAAAATCATCGATATTCGATACAGGAATCATCGTTGTATCCTGGACCTTGCCGGATTTTAAATTTTATCTTCCAGGTCAAATTTAATCTGATTCGGGTTGATGATGGTCATTCCTATCTTTAAGGCTGAGGTTCATCAAAAATCGTAGTTAAGCAGCACATCGCCACCGGTGTTGCGCAGGCCCATGGTGGACTCCGCGCTCAGGTATTTGTTTACCTTGTATTCCAGCCGCATCTGTTCGGTGTTGTCCCGGTAGAGGGGATTGGTTTTGTGTTCAAAGGTGACGCTGAGCTGCTTGGTCAGGGGCTTGTTCACCCCCACCGTTTGTTCCCCGCAGCGCATGCTGAGGTCACACACCAGGGGAGAATCTGCCCCAAAAATCTCTTTGAGCTTCTGGGTGGTGACCCCGCCAAAGGCCCCCAGGGCCTGCTGGCCCACGGTGTTGTACTCCTCCCGGCTGAGGGCAGCGGCCGGGCGTCCGTAAACCAGGTAAGAGAGCACATCCGCGGGAGGCAGTCCCGGGTTGCTGGAAAAGTGCAGTGCCGGTTTGTTGACGGGGCCGGAGACATCCAGCATCAAGGTGACCTCGCCCATCTCGCTGGTGGCGCGGCCCGCCAGGGTCCCGGGCACCCCGGGTTTGCCGGAAAGGCTCACCGTCCCCTCGGCTACCTTAAAGGCATGCCCCTGGATGTCAATGCTGCCTTTTACGGCCCGCATCACCCCCGCCACCCTCAGCCGCTCCTGCCCCGGCGCCTTGCTGACTTTGAGGCTGCCTGCCAGGTCCACCTGGATATCCTTGTTTTTCACCCATACCTCTCCCGCGGATTGCAGGGTGAAGTCAACCTGCATGTTTCTCCAAAACGCCAGGGTGCCGGCAGCTTGGGCCTCGGGCTCCGGCGGGGATGGTTGCACCAGGCGGATATCTGGATTGGGACCGGTCTGGAAAAAGTTGGTGGCAAAGGTGGCCTCGGGGACCAGGACCTGACCGGTAAGGCGGGCGTTGTTAAAGGGACCGCTGAGGGTCAGGGCGCCGTTCGCTTCCGCCTGGGAACCCTCCCGGCGTAGGGCCAGAAAATTAAGTAACTGGCCTCGCATTTCCAGGTGACCCGGGGTGAATCCCTGCAGGGTGAGATCCCCGCTGAGGCGCAAGGTGCCGCCGCTTTGCAGGAGGACCTCCGGGATGGTGATTCTGTTCCCCTGGAGCTGGGCGGCGCCAGGCAGCAGCCGGTAAGGCAGGCCGGCATGGCGGAATTTGATCGACCCTTCCCCCCAGCGCACCTGGCCGGAAACCTGGGGGTGGTGGGGGTTGCCCTGCACCTGGGCCATGATGTCCAGGGAACCCTCGGCGGCCTGCACCTGGTGGCTGATGGCGGTGAGCATCGCCAGGTTGGTCTTTTCCCCCTTCACCGTGATGGACAGGTTTTGCTCCCCCCAAGAGCAGCGCCAGGGGCTGAGGGAGAGGTGCAAAGGAATCTGCCCGCTCCAAACCAGCCGGGCCCCTCCGGTCTTTTCCTCCAAGCTGCCATTCAGATATAGCAGGCCGGTCCGGTAATCGAAGGTGGTCTGCAAAGATTGAAAGGCGAATTCCCGCACCTGCCCCGGGCCCCAGTTGACCTTCCCCTGGATCAGGGGGGCTCCGGGCTCTCCGCCGATGGAGACCTGGCCGTCGATTTTCCCTTGCAAGGGAGGCCCCTTCATACTGAGGAGCCTGGCGGGGAAATGCCGCAGGTTCAGCAGGCCGGTCAGCCGCGTCCCCTGAGCCTCCAGCCTGGCGGTAAGCTCCCCGTCGTTGATTTTGAAGGCGGCAGCAGCCAGTTGCAGCCCCGGGAAGAGCCGCAACTGTACCGGGCCGGTGTTAGCGATGGTGTATTCGGGGGAGCTGAACCAAAGTCTCTGCAGCACCAGGGAAACGGGGCGGGTCCGCAAGTCGGCGGCGCCCAAAACTTCCGCCTGGGCCGCTCCGGGAACGCCGGCGGTGAAGTTGAACCGCCAAAGGTTGGCCTCTCCGCGGGCGGAAAAGTTCGCCTGGGAGAAGACCGCCGCCGGGGTGCTCAGGTCAGCGCCCCGGAGTTCCAGGTCTCCCGTAGCGATGGGCCAGCCGGCGCCGCTGGCCTTGAAGCTGAAGGTTTTCAGGGAAAACTCTCCCAGAGCCAGGCTGCTGCCGCGGCCCTGCAAGGAGAAATGGGGGTCCTGCAGGGTGCCGCTGAGGGCGCCGGCCAATTCCAGGGGCCCCCCAACTGTCACCGGCAGGTAAGGCCGGGTAGCCCCGGGGGCCAGGTTCCCCTTGAACTGGTAGGCGAGCCGGTCCCCCTCCTGGGAGCCGGAGAGCTGGGCGGCCAGCGGCCCCAGGCGAAAAGAGGCCTGGGGAATCTCCAGCCGCGGCTGCTGCCAGATGAGCCTGACCCGCAAATCTTCCAGGGGCTCGGAGCCCAAACGACCGCGGGCCTCCAGGTCGCCGGCCAGATTGAGGCCGGCCAGGGCTCGCCCCTCGGTCCAGTGGAAGGCGCCGCGGAACTTGCCGTTGAGGGCAGTCTCACCGGCCCTTTCCAGACCCAGGCGGGCCGGTTGCCAATTCTCCGCCTCGATTTGCAGGTTGCCTTTAAGATCGGAGAGCAACGGGCCGTCGGCGGCCAGGGTCAGCTTGCCGAAATTCCCCCGGACCAGCCCTTTCAGGTTCTGCTCCCGGGCGTTGCCGGCCAGGCTGATTTGCAACTGCTCTACGCTGATCCCATGACTCCGGAAGGCAGAGAGGTCCAGGGTTCCCTGCAGCCGCGCCGGGGGCCAGGAAGGACCGCGGCCTTTGAGGGCCAGCCCGGCGGCCACGGGGGAAAGGTCTTTGAGCTTTTCAGCCCACTGCCGGCTGAATGGTGAAAGCATCTCGGCCCCCAACCCCCCCAGTTTGGCATCCAGGTCATAGGACCACTCCCCGGCCTCAA
>Ga0208821_1001853_pt1 | contig 10314 bp, 9 predicted proteins | sample June2015DPH_20_5_FD_184720 | JGI IMG/M metagenome (GOLD analysis project Ga0208821, IMG submission 184720) | Peatland microbial communities from SPRUCE experiment site at the Marcell Experimental Forest, Minnesota, USA - June2015DPH_20_40... | ecosystem: Environmental > Terrestrial > Soil >... | reverse complement strand
TGTCACAAGGCTTCGGCCCGGTCCGGCCCGTCGCCGGCCTAAGCCGCTTGTCAGCTACCAGACTTACCGACGACTATCTGGGTGGGACTTCCACCCACTGGCGATCCGCGCCGTTGGGGCGCACATGACATTCCCGCATTGTTCCGTCACTTTCTAAAGTTACTGGATTCTTGGTCCCCTGTAAGAGGTGACATCTTGTCGTTGGCTGTTCTCCATGCGAAGACTTCTACCAGCTCAAGCCCCTCAAGCCGACCAAGCGGTAAGCAGCAGGCGGCAGGGCGCCAAGAGCGGGCACTGGTGTCATTTGTGAGACATGGGCGTCGCAAGCCGCAGTCATTCCCGCGAAAGCGGGGAGCTACTCGGCAAACCTTCGGAAATGCGCTGGCGACGGACTGGATTCCCGCTTTCGCGGGAATGACCGGCGTTTCGAAAGGGATCCCATCCCAAATGACACCGCCACCCAAGAGTGAGGCGACGGACTGGATTCCCGCCCTTCGGCAAGCTCAGGGCAAGCTTTTCGCGGGAATGACCGGCGTTTCGAAAGGGATCCCATCCCAAATGACACCACCACCCAAGAGCGAGCAGAGCAATTCATAATTCACAACTCATAATAGAATTGGCCCAGTCCCCAGCCACTTGCCCCTGTCCCCGGGCGCCTGTCTTTCTTCCCCCATCTACCACCTACCACCCACTTCCTATGCAATCATACGCTACCAGTCTAGCCTGTTGGTTGGAGTTTGTCAAGCACAAAGTCTTGGGTGGAAGTGGAGTGGAAAGCGCTCTCCGGCGAAGATGTGCAAAGGATCGCCCCGGAATAATAACCGGGAGCGTTGGGCTGTGGCGGCCCGCCCGATGGCCGTTGGGTTTCAGTTGTTTCCGTTAGGGGCGGTTGATCTCTTCCCTTAAAGATGGGATCATCCGGACATGAAAACCACCCTGACACGGAGACTGCCGCGATGTACAACGTTACCCTGGTAAGAGTCGGTCCCGAGAACCTGTCGGAGTGCGGCATCGGTTGCATAAGAAACCCTGACAATCCAGGCTACGGGCGAAAGGTCGAATGGCTGCGGGAGCGCTTTGCCGAAGGATTGCGCTTCCTGTTGTTCCGTGACGAGAGGGAAAAGCCGCTGGCGTTCCTCGAATATGTCCCGGGCGAATTCGCCTGGAGGCCGGTCGACGCCCAGGGGTGGCTGTTTGTCCATTGCTTGTGGGTGTTCGCTGCCGGGCAGCAACTCGGGGGGCTGGGCGGCCGGTTGATCCGGGCCTGCGTCGAGGAAGCGGAACGAGCCGGCAGCACAGGCGTCGCAGCCATGGTCAGCGACGGCACGTGGATGGCAGGGAAGGAAGTCTTCCTGAACAATGGATTCACAAAGACAGCGGAACGCGATCGATTCGAACTGGTCGTTCACCGGCTGAGGGAGGGCGCGGAGCCGCGCTTCCGCGATATTGACGGCAACAGCGCAAGGTACCGAGGCCTGCACATCGTGTATTCGGACCAATGCCCCATGCTCTTCAAGTCGGTGAACGACCTTTCCCAGATGGCGGCGGAATATGGCCTGAACCTGCGGGTCACTGTTCTCAAGAGCGCGCACGAGGCTCAGAATGCGCCGTCTTATTACGGCGCCTTCAGTCTGTTGTGGAACGGCCGACTGCTGTCCGATCACTACGTGAGCAAAGGGCGATTCAGAAACATTTTGCGTAAAGAGATCCTGTGAGCCATCAGCTCCCAACAGTCCCCGGGAAATCGCAGACCCCAAAGGTCAGGGGTCTGCGCTAGCCGGCCGGCTTGCCAGAAGAGGAACAGGCATGGTAAAAGAATCTAGTCCCGGACACCGTCCGTTGGCCGGTTTTGACCCGTCCACCATTGGCCAGTTTTGGGGTGACCACCGAGGGATTTTCACTCTATGGAAACTACCTGCTCAACCAATAGCATCGTGAAAGATACAAAGCGGCCATGGATAACCATCAAAGACATTGCCTGGTTGTTGTATCTTTATCCGGTTCGTCTAATGGCACGGATTTCCCCATTTGTCATCTTATGGTTCGAACCGCTCACGCTGAAATGTTCTCTCCTGCTGTCGAAAGGAATTCAACAGCGCGTTGGAAACCGCATGAAGCAGGCCCTTGAACGGATTGACGATGCACACATTAATTCCGTCGTTTCCCAATATCTGCGCTTTTATCTGGAAAGGATTGTGGATGATCTTTTCCTGGACAAATTTGCCCGCCAACTCGTTAGCGAAAAGGTGTCATTTCGAGGAATGGAATACCTGCAACATGCCTCGGATCAGAAACGAGGGGTGCTTCTGGTAAGCGGGCACTTTTTTGCCAGCCGCCTGGCCAAAAGAATCCTGGCCGAACTCGGATTCCCCATTCTGTCGGTGCGGCTTAAGGCGCCACGTCACGCAGGCATGGGAAAATTGGGGGAGCGCATCCTACAAAAAAAGTACATGCGCTTTTTACACGGGGTTATCCAGGATGAAGTCTACGTCCAGGACAAAGACTGTTCGCTCAAGATTTTGCAGCGTCTCCGCCAGGGAGGTCTGGTCAATATTCACCTTGATGCGCGATTTGCCGCTCAACAGATCCCAGTCCCATTTCTGGGCGGCAAGCGCTCTTTTCCTGTTGGTTTTCTCCGGCTCTGCCAAATTGCCGGTTCGCCGCTGGTTCCCTTCTGGTTTTCAGGAGACCGACGGCAGGTGGAGATTGAATTTGAGCCGCCAATAAACCTGGCGGAGACTGACACTGAAGAGGTTCTAAGAAGCCTAGTGTGCCGATTGGAAAAACGAATCCTGGCCCGACCCGAGCAGTATGAGTGGTGGATCATGCTCCAGTGAGAAATGAAGAGGCATGGCCAGAAAATTAATAGGTCTGAAAACCGGATGAATATCGACGAGAGAATCTATCAGGTTTTGAAGAGGACTTTTTCAATTCCACTTAGCTGGGAAAACTGGGGGGATACTGAATCGTTTCTGGAATGGACCAGCCTGGATTCCATGGCCGTTCTGGAATTCCTGGCCGCTTTAGAGCAGGAATTCCATTTCCGTTTTCCCGCCCAGGATCTCAGCCTGGACCTGCTTACGAGTCGCTCCCGCCTGGTGCGTTACCTGACTGAAAGAGTCAACGAGGGTTGAAATGATCGGGCAAATCCTGCTATCCCGATTCCAGGCTTACAAAAACCAACCAGCCATTGTCCTGCACCATGAGGTCGTTGACTATCAATCCCTGGCCTCCTGGTCAATCGCTTTGGCACATCACTTTCGGGACAAGTGTGGTTTGAAACCGGGAGATTGTCTTGCCGCTCAGATCCCCAACAATGCGGCTTATCCTGCTTTGTTCACTGGGCTCTCACTTTTGGGTGTCGGCCTGTTGCCGTTGCATCTTCATTGGAAGCCCGAAGAGGTGGCACGCAATCTGCCCGGAAAACCCCTGGCAGGGATCATCACTCCGACCTCTCAGATGACCGCCTGGGCTGCCAGTCCCTCTTTTTCCTCCTTGCCTCAAATGGCATTTGAAACCCTGCTGACTCTCAAAAACGAGGCCTGCATTTCCCAAGCCGATGAGCTCCTCTACACAGACTTCAGCCAGCAGGAGGCCCTTTACCTGATGACCTCCGGGACCACGGGTCAGCCCAAACTGGTGGTGCGAACCCAAGCCAATCTTCTGGCCAATTCCCATCACGTCGCCAGGGCACTGGCTTGGAAGCCCGGATGCCGGGTTTTGCCTGTGACTCCTTTCAGCCACGCCAATGGCTTTTCGAACGGCATGCTGTTGCCCATGCTCTCCGGGGCCTGTTTGTTCCTGCTCCCCCAGTTGTTCCCCGCCCGTCTGGCGGAGCTTGTCCTACGGCACCGCATCGAGGTGATGATTGCCTCCCCATTTGTTTATTCGACCCTTCTGAACCATGGACTGTCTCCGGCCGAAACCGGATCCCTGCTGTATGCTCTATCAAGCGGGGCCCCCTTGCCTGAATCATTGGCTCGCGAAGCAGCCGCACAATGGGGAGTTCCCCTTCGGAATTTGTACGGCGCCTCTGAAACCGGCACCATTTCCATTGAATCTCCGCAAAACCAAGATGGCAGAACGACCGCCGGAGCTCCACTCGAATCCGTTGAGATTCGCATCCTCTCCGAGGCTCATGAACCATTGCCAGTGGAACAGGCCGGCCTGATTGCCGTCCGCAGTCCCGCTGTCATGAAAGGATACTGGACCACCTCGGGAATCGATCCGGCTCGCAATGCTGCAGGATTTTACTTGACCGGCGACCGGGGATTTCTGGATCGCCAGGGAAACCTGAATATACTGGGGAGGGGGCGTCCATTTCTGAACATTGGGGGCAACAAGGTCTCTGTTCAGGAAATTGAGGAGGTTCTGCGCCGCCTGCCTGGTGTCGCTCGCTGTTGTGTCCGTGGGATGGAGCACCTACAGTTGAACCAGGTCATCCACGCCAGCATTTGGCCAGAGCCCGGTATTCAACTTCAACAAAATGATGTTCTCGCTTTTTGCCGTCTGCACCTGGCCGAGTATAAAATTCCACGTCAGATTTCAATTGAACCCTGTTCGGAATCTGGCCTGTCCGCTAAAAGTTAATGACTGAAGAGGAGTAATCAGCCTTGATGACCTATCCAATCCAACAATTGCGACGCCTCCGGCAAAAAGCCAGCCTGAGGGAACTCGTGAGCGAAAACCGGCTCAACCTTCACGATTTAATCATGCCCATCTTTGCCACAGCGGGATCTGACCTGCGCACCCCACTCCCCTCCATTCCGGAGGTGGACCTGTTGGCCGGAAGATCCCTGCAGAACGAAGTCGAGTCCATCTGGCAGGCAGGCGTTCCGGCAGTGCTTCTGTTCGGAGTCCTGGGCAAAAATCTGAAAGACGAAGAGGCGCGCTGCGCCCAACAGCCAGACAATCCAACCTGTCAGGCCCTGCGATCGATCAAGGAAAAGCGTCCGGAAATGGTTGTCATCGCCGATTTGTGCCTGTGTGAATACACGTCGCACGGGCATTGCGGGATTGTCCGGGATGGTCACATCGACAATGACTTGACCCTGAAAGCCCTCGCCCAGGCAGCCCTGGCCATGGCCCGCGCAGGCGCCGATGTGATTGCCCCATCTGGCGTCATGGATGGCGTCGTATTGACACTTCGAACCTTGCTCGACGCGGAGGGATTGCAGCGAGTCGCCCTGATGCCTTATAGCGCCAAGTATGCCTCACTTTTCTATGGTCCCTTCAAAGTCGCCTCTCAATCCGTCCCCTGCATCAGCCTGCATGCCACTCATCAACTCCCCGTTGCTAATCAGCGGGAAGCCTTGCGCAAAATCCAGGTGGACATTGCCGAAGGGGCTGATATGGTTATCATCAAGCCAGCTCTAACCTCCCTGGATATCTTGGCAATGGCAAAACAGCAGACACAAATCCCCCTGGCGGGCTATGATGTTTCCGGGTTCTACAAGATGATTTATGATTCCTGTGGCTCGGACCAACAGGCGCGACAGGCCATGATGATGGAGGTCTTGACCTGCATAAAGCGGGCCGGTGCGCAAATGATTATTTCTTATTTTGCCAAGGCTGCGGCTCGCCTGCTTGGTTGATTGACTCGCGGGGAAGCGAATTTAATGCGTTCTCAAACCTAGCCAGGTTGATGGCAGCCTGCGTTATCACCATTTGCCCGGCCGGAGAAGATCATTACTCTTCTAGCACGGTCTAGGGTGCGCCACTTCCTGTGATTATCCGGAGATCGTATCAGTGCGCTTTGCGAGGGCGGCATTCCATTCTCATCGTGACTTTACGGCAAGCATGCTTGCCGAAAGCTCACAGTCTTTCATGCAGGTTCGCTTCAGCCATGACTTCCCTCCTCCTTGTGAGGACAAACCGCCCGGCGCGACGCCGGCTTCCGTCCAGGCCGAACGCCCCGGGCGAGGCGTTTGAGAGCGGCTACTCACCGTAGCACGAACGGTCGACTTCTTCTCCTGCCGCGAAGAAAGAATTCACCACAGAGCACACTGAGACCACAGAGAAAAACACTTCCGCGCTTTTCTGCGAACTCTGTGGCCTCTGTGGCGAGTCTCCGCTTGGGTTGCGGCTCTGCCGCCTGCTATCAAGATGCGCGAAGCGCCCTGGAGTGCCGTAGCGCCAGCTACCGCCTTCTTCTTACAGGGTGGAAAGCGGCAGCTCCGCTCCGCTTCGCTTCCGCACTCCAAAAACGCTTCAAACGGCCGCAACCCAGGCGACGCCGATCTGGGCCACCGTTCTCAGCCGATCGATCAGTTGTCCGGTGTGATGTTGAAGGTGGCGAATGTTGTAGAGTTGCAATTCCAATTTGCTGAACGGAAGCCAGTGGAACCCTGAGGGCGCGTTAAAATCCAGGGATGGCACCCTGGCTTCAATCTCCTCGCAGCAAATCTGGACGTATTCGAGAATCTCTTCTTTGCTGTATGGCGTTTCGATCTTGGGCCGGTCGTGAGGCGGCCAGGGAAGAGGACCAAGAAACGGATAGTTCTCCCGGTGCTTCTTCCATGGGGTGAATTCTTCGTAGGAATTCTGCAGATACCTATGGGTGCAGAAAAGCACATGGTAAGCAATGTGCCAGAACTTGTTTGGATACTCGGGAGCGAGCCACAGTGATTCGGGACACTGGGTGACTGCTTCCCTTAACATAGCGATCGAGGCGCGATATTGCCTGCCAAGTATTTCATGCACGTTGGTTTCAGCCATGACTCCCCTCCTTTTTGTCTGAGCGTTTCCCACACCTTTCGCTGGATACAGCGGTCGGGCCTCTGACTTCTGCCTCTTTCCCGAGTAGAAAGGATGGGAAATGGGCCTTTGCCCTCTCCCCAGGGGAGAGGGTGGACCGCGATCCCGCCACGCGGGACGCGGGCCGGGTGAGGGGTCACTCGCTCATCTCGGCCCCACCTGAGCCATCATCACCCCCATGGCTTCCCGCACTTTGCGCACGAACTCATCGGGATCCTCCAACATCAACCCGTTCGGAATCCGCAGTAAGCCTATGCCGAGACTTCTCCAATAATCCTCTTTCGCAGCATCTTTCCGCATTGGGCTGGGCTGCGAGTGCACACCGCCATCAAGCTCCATCGCCCGTCGATGTTCGAAGCAGTAGAAATCGACAACCCAGTTTTCGATGCGGCATGGGCGGCGAAATTTCGCGCCCAGCCTTCGGTCGCGCAACAGATACCACGCCGCTTTTTCAGAATCAGTTGGGGTGCGCCGCAGTTCGCGCACGCGTTGCGTGGGGACGCGCATGGCCAAAGTATAACAGCACTGCGAAGGGCTGCGAAGACTTGGGTGGGGCCATCGAAGTAACCCCTCACCCGGCCCGCTCCGGCTGATGAAAACGCCGGCAGCGGGCCACCCTCTCCCCAAGGGAGAGGGCTAAATTCCTGACTTCAGCCGCCTGTGTCCAGCCCAAGATATGGGTAAAGACCAGCCTTCTTGTGGGGACCAACGGCCCCGCGCGACGCGGGCTTCCGCCCAGGCCGAACGCTGCCTACGCTCCGGCGCGGCGGCGGAAAAACCAGCGATAGACCAGAGCCCCGCCCGCCATGGTCAGCAGACCCAGGAAGGATTCCTTTGGCCGGAGTGCCATCGTGTAGCAGAGCATCCACACACTGGCGCCGATAAAAACTGCGGGGGCGACGGGATATCCCCAACTTACGGCCCCGAGCCGCTTCCAAGCGGGCCGGCTGCGCAGGCGCACCATACCTGCCACCGCCAGGGCGGCAAACAGGACTAACGCGAAGCCAATGTAATAGAGCAGACTTTCAAATGATCCCGTCAGGATCATAACGGCTGTTGCCGCCGACTGCCAGAGAATGGCCTGGACCGGTGTCCCCCAACGCGGATGCACGCGCGCCGCGCCGCGAAAGAAGCAGCCATCCTGGGCCATGGCGTAATAGACGCGCGGCCCCACAATCACCATGGCGCTTACCGTGGAAAGTAACCCGACCGACATCACTCCGCTGAAGAAGTCTCCACCTTTTCCTCCAAAGAGCGCTTCCGCCGCGGCTCCGCCGATGCGTTCGATGCCCTTCATGGCTTCTAAAGGCATGGCATAGATGAAAGCGGCGTTCAACGCCAGATAGAAGACCGCTACAATCAGGGTCCCCGCCACAAGCGAAGCGGGCAACGTACGCTCCGGCGCCTTCATCTCCTCGGCCACATAAGTAGCAGCATTCCAACCGCTATAGGCGAACATGACGAAGATGAGTGAAACCGCAAACTGTCCCCAAAGGCTGTGGTGGGAGGTTCGAACTGCCTCGACCGAGAAATGAGCGACGCTTCCCTTCCCTATCAGGAAGGCCAGCACCAGAAAGGCGCCCAGGACTCCGACTTTCAAGCCGGTAAGAACGTTTTGGATTTTGCCTGCGAAACGCACCCCAAGGATATTGGTAACCGCAAATACCGCAACCACCCCTATCGCCAGCAGGTGCCCGTTGCCCGTGTGGATCCACCTCGATGAGGTGGACAGCATTCCTGCCGGCGATCTGGGTGAGAGTGCGGGGAAAAAGTGCGCCAGATACTCGGAAAAAAGCAGCGCCGCGGCCGCGATGGGCGCTGCAAATCCTGCGAAGAAGGAAATCCAGCCACTCAGAAATCCCCAGGCCGGTCCCCAAGCCTCACGCAAGTAAATGTACTCCCCTCCTGAGCGGGGCAAATTGATTGCCAGCTCCGCATAACAAAGGCATCCGGCCAAGGCGACCAGCGCGCCTGCCAACCAGATGCCAAGCACCAAGGAAGGCTTGCCAAGATCCCCTGCCAGGAAGCCGGTGGCGCCAAAGATTCCTGCCCCAATCATGTTCGCGATCACAATGGCCGTACCGTTGGTGAGGGTCAGGTCGCGGCGGAGAGAGCAGTCGACAGTCGACAGTCGACAGTCAACAGTACGCGCCACGTTGCGGGATTGTTTCATAATAGGACAGTCAACAGTCGACAGTCAACAGTCGACAGTTGATAGTAAAGAGCCAAAGCACCCTCAACCCAGTCAACAGTTGACAGTAAAGACCCCAAGCACCTTGGGTCTTGAACCCGGTCGACAGTCCACGGCTGACCGTAAACTGCCCAGGGACCCTGGACCGTCAGCTTTTGACTGTCGACTGTTAACTGTCGACTGTCGACTCTCAACTCCCTCGACAATATTCCTTGCTACCCCTAGAATTGTCTTATGCGACGAATTGCGCGCCTCAATGATGTTATCAAAGTCTCCGGCAGGTTTGCGGTTTTCGCCGTTCTTCCTGCGATCCTGCTTTTCTGCGAGCCGGCTACATCCCAAACCACGCCTCTTTCCCCCGCCCAGAGCGATTCCGGCAAGTATCTGGAGCACCTTGTGCCCTTTGTCCCCACGCCCCTCGACGTGGCGCAAAAGATGTTGGAAGTTGCGAAGGTCCAACCCGACGATGTGGTTTACGACCTGGGATCGGGGGACGGGCGCATCGTGATCCTGGCTGCACAGAAATTCGGGGCTCACGCCGTGGGGGTGGAACTCAATTCCGACCTTTACGAGGAATCCTCGGAACGCATCCGAAAACTGGGCTTGCAAGGCCGCGCCCAGATACTCCACGAGAACATGTTTGAGGTCAATGTTCGTCACGCCACCGTGGTGACGCTTTACCTTTTGACCGCCGTGAATGAGCGTCTGCGCCCCATGCTCGCGAGCCAGCTCCGTTCAGGGGCGCGCATCGTCTCGCACGATTTCCAGGTCCCCGGCTGGCAGCCCGCGCAGACTGTGGAATTCATTTCAAAGAATGGAGTTCCTAGTAAGATCATTCTTTATGTTCGGCGGTGAGAGAGGATCGGGCCATCGGGTGAGCAGGAAACTCGAAATTCGAAACTCGAAAATCGCCGCGAGTTTCGAGTTTCGGTTTTCGATTTTCGCTTTCGATAGTTCACCCGATCACCCGATCACCCGATGGCTCGATCTGTTCACCCGATCCCCTGCACGGCTTCGTACATGGCCACAATGTTCTCCGGGGGAACATTGGCCAGGATATTGTGAACCTGTTGGAAGACGAAGCCGCCACCGGGGCTGAGGATTTGTACCTGTTCTTTGACGTGCCGGCGCACTTCGTCCGGCGTGGCGTTGGGCAGGATGGTCTGCGTGTCGCAACCTCCGCCCCAGAATACCATGTCCTTCCCGAATTCAGCCTTAAGCTCCCTGGCGTCCATACCGGCGCAAGAAATCTGAACCGGGTTGATGGCCTCCAATCCGGCGTCAATCAAGTCGGGCAAAAGTTCCCGAACTCCGCCACAACAATGGAGCATTACTTTCACGTTGGCCAGTTGTTTAGCACGGCTCCA
>Ga0208821_1001842_pt1 | contig 10374 bp, 10 predicted proteins | sample June2015DPH_20_5_FD_184720 | JGI IMG/M metagenome (GOLD analysis project Ga0208821, IMG submission 184720) | Peatland microbial communities from SPRUCE experiment site at the Marcell Experimental Forest, Minnesota, USA - June2015DPH_20_40... | ecosystem: Environmental > Terrestrial > Soil >... | reverse complement strand
CGATGTTCTCGGCTATCTCGATCTGCCGGTTGTCGAAACGAATTCGGCGGACCTTTTCAACACCGTCTTGGTCCACATAGGTTTCTACTCGGACCTGCATGACGTAAATCCGCAACGCCCCAGCGCAGCTGCTTTCGCTCGCCAATGCACAGCCATTATCCCGCCTGAATGCGCGGAACCTGCACCGCCAATCCGCCGTACACCGGCGTCTCCTCACGGGAGTTCTGACAGGATAGCCGCGGGTCCTTCCCGCCGTGGTTTATCGGTCGATTAGTTCATCGCGTAGGCAGATTCGCGCCCACTGCTGTGCTTCGCCAATCTCGCCTCCGCACGACCGTAGCGTCATTATCCGCACCAACTGGCTGCCTGCTTTGATCTTAATCAAAACAATTTCGCGATGCTCATTTCTGTTGCCGATGGCGATGTCATACAGGAGTGACTCTCACGCAAGCATCCACCGCGGAGGGAGAGGAAGCATGCAGTCTACGCCTAGGGAGCGAAGGCCGAAACGGGGTCAAGAACAGAAGAAAACTGAACGACTGAGCCTGGAAGCGGCTCTTGAGGAGGGCCTTGAAGAGACTTTTCCGGCCTCCGACGTGGTGGCGGTGACAGAGCCACGCCGTCAGGCGATGCACGTGAGTGATGTTGAGCTTGCACGCTCTTGACCGGCTTGGATTGCACAGCCTTCCTGGAGTGGGCGCTGCCGTGGCTCGAGCTGCGTTGGCCCGGGTTTCGCAAAGTGCACCGTCAAGTCTGCAAGCGGCTCACGCGACGCATGGGCGATCTAGGACCGGATAATTTTGCCGCTTATCGGGCGAGGCTCGAAGCCGATCCAAAGGAGTTCCTCGACGAATGCTGCCACATCACAATCTCACGGTTCTTTCGCCACAGAGGCGTCTTTGAGGTCTTGCGCACACGCGTCCCGCCCGATATCGCAGCACGAGCTGCACGCGAAGAACGCAACATCCGGGTTTGGTCGGCAGGATGTGCAATCCGCTTTCGATCCGCCTTATGCGCAAAGTGTCCGGCTTTGATCCAAATCAACAGAAAACGACGCGTGTCGCCTGATTATTGGCTTCGCAGAAGCATTCGTCCCTTGCTCCGCTTTCGCGGGTGGAGTTTTGAAAGGCGTCGAAAAATGTACAAACGCATTTTGGTAGCGGTCGATGGAAGTGATACTTCGGGCTTGGCGCTTCAAGAGGCTATAAAGCTGGCAAAAGATCAACATTCGCTGCTTCGGCTTTTTCACGTTGTCGATCTGACCATGGCCTATTCGGCCATAGAGGCGCCAGATATTTTTGAATACCGGAAAGCGATGGAGGCGCTGGGCCAAAAGGTCGTCGCCGACTGTTTGGCGTGCACGCGTACAGCAAGAATTGAATCCGATTCGAAATGCGTCGTAATGTTCGGTAAGCACATTTACGATGTAATCGAAGAGGAGGCGACAGAGTGGGCGGCCGACCTGATCGTGATCGGGACCCATGGACGCAGGGGCATCCGCCGGCTGTTACTGGGCAGCGTAGCGGAGGGCCTTACGCGGGTTTCGAGCAAGCCGGTATTGCTCATTCGCGGAGCATGAAAAGCACGACTAGGTGGCTGGCAAAGAGGCTGAGTTTGTTGAGTGCTTGTACGGACCCTGAGGCTTGGATTTTCCCAATATACGGAGCCTGCCATCTGAGACCGAATTGACCTCATCCCCAACCCGTCAGTACCTCGCCCGACCCCAGCAACCTCCACGACTCATCATCAAGTCCGCCATATGTCGGCCGAAGCCAGCACTACACAGGCGAGTTCGACTATTCAATAGGCCATCGCTATCGCTGACGCGGCTTATTTGCGCAAGCTTAAGAGATAAGCGACTATCGCCTTCACTTGAAACTCAGTGAAGTTAGGAGTCGGCATGCCTTTTGGGTTATCTAATCCCTGATGTGTCGTGGTCAGGAAGTCTTGTAGTGACGCGGCATTGATATCCTTGCGTTGAGCTATTGATTCAAACGACGGCGCGGGTGGGTCCAACGTTGGTGCGTAAGGCTGGTCGAGCGCTGCGATATGACATTCCGCGCACAGCATGGTCGCCAGATGGCGGCCTTTGCGCACCTCCTCTGTCGTATTACTTTCTTGACACCAGGCTGGACAAACAGCCATCCAAAAGACAACGACCCATGCTGACACAGTTCGCATAGTCACCGCGAGTATTTCATCCAAGAACCGCCAAGTCGAGCGGCGATAGCCACCCGCCCATCCCAGCACCCTATCCGCATTCCTCGCTACGTAACAGCCAGATCAGACCCAAGGGGGTCGAAGATGCCGGTGCATCTCTTTGACCTTATTCTCTGCTGGTATGTCGCCTTGCCTATTTGATCGCACCGCGGCAACGTAAGGGTTTCCAGAAAAGAGTGGCGCGCTCTCGGCGCGAGGTCTTACGGCTTAATTATCTGCGGTGCCATCGAGCATCACGCCGACCGCAAGATTGGGCGCGCTCTTCCCTTTATTGATTGAAATCAAAATGATCGGCTGACATGCAGGTAGTCTTCCCTTCGACAAGGAGGCTTGCCATGCCGACTTTTATTATGCTGACACGCTTGAACCCGGACGCGGTTCGCTCACCACGAGGGTTGGAGCAGCTCGAACGCGACGCCATGAAGCGCGTGCGTGAGGAATGCCCCAATGTCGAATGGCTCAGCAGCTATGCCGTTCTGGGGCCTTGCGATTACCTCGACGTCTTCATCGCCAACGACATCGAAACGGCCGCTCGAGTGTCAGCCCTTATTCGCACGTTCGGTCACGCAAATACCGAAATTTGGACGGCGACGGAGTGGGACCGGTTCAAGGATCTGGTCCGCACGCTGCCGGGATCGGCCTAATTACGACCGAACGTTACCACATCCTCAACGGATGTGATCGAAACTGTTGAATGTAGAACCTGCCATCGGCGCCGTCGGATCAGGCAGCGCGTGGCAGCTGCGGAGTTGCAAGGCCGTGGACAGGAAGGCGCTAATCAACGGCTGGTACATCGTCGCAGCCGTATTAGCCGATGTTCGCGATCCAGAGCTGGTGGATCGAAAGTCAGCAGGTCGAAACAAATTCCCTATAGGCCACTTCGAGTAGATGATGGGCGTGGGATGGCTTCGACCCGCGTGACGGCATCGTGTTGCTCGCCGCGATCAATCGGCCAGAAATTCTGGATCCGGCGCTGCTGCGGGCCGGACGCTCGACCGCCAGGTGCTGGTCGATCGGTCGGACCGGATCGGCCGTGCAGCAATTCTTCGCGTACATGCGAAAGAGGTCAAGCTCGCCGAAGGTTTCGATCTCGATGGGATCGCGGCGCTGACGCCTGGCTTTACGGGCGTCGACCTGGCCAATCTGGTCAACGAAGCCGCGCTGCGGGCAACGCGGCGCGGCGCTGACGCCGTCAGCACAGACGACTTCACTGGTGCAGTCGAACGCATCGTAGCCGGCATCGAGAAACGCAGCCGACTGCTCAATCCGCACGAGCGCGAGGTCGTGGCCTATCACGAGATGGGGCATGCCATCGTCGCCACCGCCCTGCCCGGGATGGACCCAGTCCACAAGGTGTCGATGATCCCGCGCGGCGTCGGCGCTCTCGACTACAGCAGCGGCCGACCGAGGACCGCTTCCTGCTGTCGCGCGGCGACTTGGAAAACAGATTGGCCGTCCTTCTCGGCGGCCGGGCCGCCGAGATGCTGGTCCTCAATGAGGCATCCACCGGAGCGGCCGACGATCTCAACAAGGCGACCGACATTGCACGCGACATGGTGGCGCGCGTCGGCATGCACGACAAGCTCGGTCTCGTAACCTACGAGACGCCGCGCCAGACATTCCTCGGCGAAAACGCATTTGCCCTTCGCGGAACGCGAGTTTCGCGAGGACACGGCGCGAGATCGACTGCGCGGGGCGGGAGCCGACCACCGGCGCGTTCGAGAGGCACTGGGTATCCTGCGCAAGTATCGCAGCCAGCTCGAGCGCGGAGCGAAGCTATTGCTTGAGAAGGAAACGCTCACGCGTGAGGAATTGCCGCTATGCAAGAACTGCAGCCGCCCATCGCGGCCGCCAGCGGCATAGTGATCTGATGCGGCGTTTGCTCTCCTCGCCTGCGAGGGTTCGGGCTCACGCGCCCTCCATGTCTCCTCCATAGACGATTGGATAGGCTTGATTTTTGGGGCACTGGGCACCATTTCGGCGTTGAGGATGGTGCCGCGAACGCAGGCACCGGCCAGCCCTGATTTTCCCGCAATTACGGATCCGGGCCGCCCCGCACCGATGATCGTCGGGCTGGGGCTGAGCGCTTCGGTTGCATCAATGCCCATCCTCCAGGCCAAGCGTGCAAGAGCGCGTAGTTTTCATGTCGAAAGATTGTGGTGAGACAACATTATTGCTGGATGAGCCGCTTGGTGGCGATGAGGGGGGTTCGTTCCTTGAGCGCCCAGATCGCGCCATTGGACGCGGTGCTTTCGAAGCGCCGGTTTTGGATGAGGAGCCAGAATCGCAATTCCGCGCATTCGAGCCGCCGCCCTCCGACCGAATCTCTATCCCGACCAGCGCAGACGAAAGCGCGGTAAGCGGTCCGGCAGATGGGGGCGGCAACGAGCTTGCCTCCTCGAGCGCGACCGCGTCCGATGGCGCGTCTTTCTCTCGGGGCCTGCTCGACACCTATTTCCGTCAGATGGGCGACGCCGCATGGCTCTCGCGCGAGGAGGAGATTGCGCTTGCCAAGCGCATCGAGGCGTCGCAGCGGGCCATGCTAACGGACCTTTGCCGCGTCCCGATGCTCATCGAACGAATTGCCTTCTGGGGGCACGAGCTCGCCGAAGGGCGACTTCGTTTGGCTGATCTCGTCGATCTATCCGTTGCCGGAGCTGAGCCCGACGCGTCCAATTTGGCGCACGACCGCGATGCCATGACGGTTGGCTCTGAGAACGCAAATCCCGAGGCGCTCGCAAACGGAAACGCCGAAAATGCCTCCGTCACGACGGCACGCCTGCAAACAATTATTACGCTTGCCGACGAGATCGGCTCGTTGAGCCGAAAGCGGCTCGCGGCCGTTGCCCGCGGCCGCGATTTGGGCAAGAGCAACCGTGCGCGTCTGCACCAACTTACGTCCGGACTTGCCGATGAGGTAGCGGCGCTTCGGCTGCAGCCCGATCGCGTATCAGACCTGATTGAGGAACTGGAACGCGAGCAGCAGAGGCCTTGCGGGATCGAGCAACGGCCGTTGGAAATTGCGCATCGCGCGGGTCTACCGGTTTCGGACTTCCGCGACGTCCTCGCCGAGGTCGGCAAAACCCGGCGAGAGATCAAGGCCGCGCGCGAGCAGATGGTGAAGGCCCACCTCCGTCTGGTGGCTTCGATCGCGCGAAAGTACCGCCGCAAGAGTTCGCTGGACCTCCTCGACCTGATCCAAGAAGGCAATTTGGGCCTCATGCGTGCGATCGAAAAGTACGACTATCGTCGCGGGGTCAAGATTTCGACCTATGCTGTTTGGTGGATCCGCCAGTCGATTGCGCGCGCTATTGCCGACCAATCGCGCACGATCCGCATTCCCGTCCATATGACCGAGAACGCAGGGAAGGTGTTGCGTGAGCGGCGCCGGCTTTACCAGACGGAAGGACAAAACCCGAGTCCGGCCGACATCGCTGCGCGGATCGGGCTTCCCATCGCCCGTGTCGAACAGGTGCTGTCGATGGTGCAGGAGCCGACCTCGCTTGATGCTCCGGTCGGTGAAGACGGCGATGCAACCTTGTGCGATCTGATTAAGGCGCCCGATACTGTCGATCCGCAGGCGGCAGCCGAGGCCAGCGCTTTGCAGAAGATTGTTGGCGAAGCTCTTGCCGATTTGACCCCGCGAGAGCAACGCATCCTACGCATGCGTTTCGGTATCGGCACCACCGATCATACCCTGGAAGAGATCGGCAAGGAATTCGGTGTGACCCGCGAGCGCATCCGTCAGATCGAGGCGAAGGCGCTTGAGAAGCTCCGCGATCCGGCTCGCTCGCGCAAGCTCGCGACGTTCATCGACAATTGATCAGCCAATACAGGCTTATCATACAAGCGGTCACGAGAGGCGAGCGCGACGCATCACATCGCTGGGCGCCGCTTGTCATAGAGCCAGCCTTCTCCGTTGCATCGCGAGCAAACGTTGTCGTCTCGACGACCAGTCGCACGGCAATCCGGACACTCCGTCCATTCGTCTGCAGCTAACGCACTGCGAATGACGCCTGGACATTTGGCCCCGGAGGCAAGCGGCCTCGCACATTTCTTGCCGATTTGGTCAAACGCCCTGACAATTGTACGGCATCGGGGGCATATGCCGAAGGGGCGCTCACGCCTGGTGACGTTCAATTTTGCGCTATTCGACATCCGAGAGGCCCGAGCCAGAGGACGGGTTAAACAGCCTGATATCCCAAATATCGGCCTTCATTATTGACCCGGATCAAATCCGAGCTGCGAACGCTGCCGTTAGACTTAGCGCGACAGATAGGCGGTACTTCTGCAAGCATATGTCGCAGATAAATACGACGAAAACTGTGGCGTCCGAGGGCTTGCCGCACCAGCGGGTGCAGCACGCCGATGCAACGCGACGCGCATTGGAGCAAAGCGCGCTTTATTCGGAGGAACTCGGCATTGATTTGGCACGCGGAACAGATGCTGTGTACTTCCGCTGGTTTCTTGCAAGCCTGCTGTTCGGTGCGCGAATTTCGGAAACGACAGCCAAAAAAACCTTTCGCACGTTCATGCGGCATGGATTGATCACGCCGACCAAGATCGTGGCCGCCGGATGGGACTTCCTCGTCTATCCCGTGATGCGCGAGGGCAGCTATGTGCGTTATGACGGGCGCAAGTCAACGCAGGTCCTGCATGACTGCGAGAAGCTCATCGCCGACTACGGCGGCAGCTTGGGCCGGCTGCATGAGGCCGCGCGCGATGCGCATGACCTTGAGGAAAGGTTGCTCGCATTTTACGGCGTCGGGCCGGTGACCACGAACATCTTCCTGCGCGAGCTACGCCCCTTTTGGCTCAAAGCGGATCCTGATCCGCTGCCGGCCGTGAAGAAGTTGGCGAAACGCCTCCACATCGATCTCGCGCGCTATAGACGGAAGAGCCTCACTTTCACCAGAGTGGAGGCCGGCCTTATCCGCCGCCGGCGTGAGTTCGCTCCAACATAGCTTCGCGGCGCCACAGACCAAAGATCGCCTAGTCGAACCAGGAGCTTGCTTGTGAAGGACTGGAACGTCGTCATCAGCGTTTACCAGGACGGGTTTCGCCGAGCGCGCCGCGCCTTGAAGGAATTTGGGCCGGTTGAACGAAGCCCTTACTACAACGTCCTTGTAATGAAGGTCGAGGATCCAACAGCGTTGCTTGAGGCCATCGAACGGAAAACCGAAGAAAGCACTGCGCTTTATGACGCGATCTCACGCATTGCGCCGGCGATGCGCACCGTCGAGTTTCATTCGATGGAAGAGTTCAGCGAGAGACTCAAACCGGTTCTGCTCGAGTGGTTGCCGCGCCTGACTGGAAGCTCGCTTCACGTGCGCCTGCACCGGCGTGGGGATAGACACGATCTGCCAACACCAGACGCCGAGCGTTCCTTTGACGACTTCCTCCTGGCTGCAACGGGCGCGGCAGGTGCGCCGTGCAAAATTTCCTTCACGGACCCGGACGCGGTCATCGCGATCGACACGGTCGACGATCGCGCCGGGGTTGGACTGTGGTCACGTAAAGATCTTGCCCGTCACCGCCTGCTGCGACCGGACTGATTGTAACGCCCCTCGCCTTCAGCACGAATGTCGCGGCTCGACGCTCACACGACAAGGCGCCGCTTGCTCGATCGAAATATCGGCTATGGCGAACTGGCCGATGGCCCAGGCATTGGTCATTAGATGGCTAGTCGCCCGCGGCGTCGTAAAGGTGGAAACGCCGGCCGCAAGCGACAGCGGTAGCAGCAGCTGATCAGCGAGATGAAGCTCAACCGCGCCAGCGGAGGCATGGTGTTCGCGCAAAGCAGCCACTGCCTCGTCGGCAACGGCTTCGGAGAGTTTACCAAGCCGGCCATAGCCAGAGAAGCTTGCTGCTATGTTCTCGTACTCGGCGACAAGAAAAATGCCAGCGCCCGGGCAGGCTGCCGAAACGCGCTGCGGCAGGATATTTATGGGGACACCGAGGTCTCCAAGGGATGCCCGTGCCCGATCCACCATGCGTTGTGGAATATGAGCGGGTAGATTTGCGGCGACCGCTGTGCCGGCGACCTGCCGCAAAGGGCCGCGGTCCACCACCTCGATGGGGTTAGGCCCAGGTGCGCCGCGGTCAATTCCGATTTCGCAAGAGATCTCGCCGTCGCCGACCGGATACCAGCCCCAGCGCTTCAGTTCGGCGTCGATTCGGAAGCCTATTCGGCGCAAGGCCGGGAAATAGGCATTCAGGAGATCATCGAAGGACGGCGACCATTCCACGTGGGTTCCGCCGCGCAGCACGATAGTGGAAGCGCCATCGGCCAGCGCCAGGGGGACCAAGAGTGTCTGCAGGATAAGACTCACGGAGCCGGCGCTGCCTCGCTGCGCCGTCTCAGCCACGTCGAAGGTGTATGAGCCAGTTATGGGCGGGTGTGTTGGCGAAAAGCACAATTCGGTCGAGCCAAGTTGATCTCCCGAAACGGTCGCTCCGGTGATCGTCGCTACCGCCCTCACGGCGGAAAGATGCTGCGGCAAGAGCCCGCGATTGTGTCGACCGGTACGGATGCTGAAGAGCCGAAAGGCCCGCCCAGTCGTGGCCGACAGGCTCAGCGCCGTCCGCAGTATCTGGCCGCCGCCTTCGCCATACGACCCATCAAGTATGAGGACATCCATCCTGCTCGTCACGCGTTGCCGAAGATGGCAGCCTTTATTGACTCAGGTCAAACCAATCCGGGCTGCAATTGCTAGCTTTTCGACCAGCCGAAGACTAGTGGCAGGCACGCGCTATCAATTGAGTAGCATTTTCCTGCGCATGGACCGGAACATGGCCGATAACCTCACCTGCACCTGGACTGGCGCATCGGGCAAGATGTACGTCTACGAGATTTACGCACGCCATCCAAAGCTGGCGCCCAATGAGCCGGGCAACTTCATCTACGCAAAGATGGATGGACATAAGAGGTGGCTGCCAATCTACATCGGCGAAGGCAACTTGACGCAGCGGGCCGGGCCGGATCCTCGCGGCGTGGCATGCATCGATGCGAAAGGCGCCACCCACGTGCATGTACATGTGAATTACGGTCGCGCCGACCGCGTCGCAGAAGTCAAGGATCTGCTGGAGAATTTTCCGCAGGCCTTTGCCCCCGATGGCTGCAACGAAAAAACCGGCGGCTGAATGCGGAGCCTTTCGAATTGCGGATGGGCATCATGGCAGAAGAACCACTCGACTCGCATCCCGCTCGCTACTGGCACAAGCTTGAAGATGGCCGTATCCAATGCGACCTGTGCCCTCGTTTCTGCAGGCTGCATGAGGGCCAGCGTGCATTCTGCTTTGTGCGTGCGCGGCACGGCGACCAGATCGTGTTGACGACGTATGGCCGCTCAAGCGGCTTCTGCGTCGATCCGGTCGAAAAGAAGGCGCTCAACCATTTCCTGCCAGGAACGCCCGTGCTGTCGTTCGGAACCAGCGGCTGCAACCTGGGCTGCAAGTTCTGCCAGAACTGGGACATCAGCAAGGCCCGCGAGTACGATGTCCTGGCCGAGCGCGCGAACCCGGAGGACATCGCGCGTACGGCTAAACGGCTCGGATGTCCGAGCGTCGCCTATACCTACAATGACCCGACTATTTTTCATGAATATGCCGTCGATACCGCCATCGCCTGCCACGCGCGCGGTATCAAGAGCATTGCGGTGACCGCCGGCTTTGTTTGCGCCGAGCCGCGCGCCGACTTCTACCGCCACATGGATGCGGCCAACATCGACCTGAAGGGCTTTACCGAGAATTTTTATCACAACGTCTGCTACGCCCATCTGCAACCGGTGTTGGATACGCTCATCTATGTGAAGCACGAGACGCAGGTGTGGCTTGAAATCACCACCCTGCTCATTCCCGGCCTCAACGACTCAGAGGCCGAGCTCGACGAGATGACGCAATGGGTGGTGGAGAATCTTGGTCCGGACGTGCCGTGGCACTTCACGGCCTTCCATCCGGATTGGCGCATGAGAGATATTCCGCCGACGCCGAGTAAAAGACTAGCTCGCGCCCGGGCGATCGCGATGAAGAACGGCGTTCGTTACGCCTTCACTGGAAACGTGCACGACCCGGCGGGTCAAGCCACCTACTGTCACAATTGCCAAGCGCTGCTGATTGGACGCGATGGCTCGTGGCACCTGAGCGCCGATGGCA
>Ga0208821_1001840_pt1 | contig 10381 bp, 7 predicted proteins | sample June2015DPH_20_5_FD_184720 | JGI IMG/M metagenome (GOLD analysis project Ga0208821, IMG submission 184720) | Peatland microbial communities from SPRUCE experiment site at the Marcell Experimental Forest, Minnesota, USA - June2015DPH_20_40... | ecosystem: Environmental > Terrestrial > Soil >... | reverse complement strand
GCGCCACCGTGGCACGTCTCGGTGGCGACGAGTTCGCCCTTGTCCTGCCGGAGATCTCAACGGCCGACCGGGCAATGACGATCCTCCGGGAGCTCAACACCGAGTTGTCCAAGCCGATCGAGATCGACGGCCTGACCTTCGCCGTCACGGCCAAAGCCGGTCTGGCGCTCTCCCCGGAGCACGGCGAGGACGTCGCCGTCCTGCTCCAGCGTGCGGAAATCGCCATGTACCTGGCCAAGGAGCACCGCAGCGGGATCGAGCTGTACTCGGTCGTTCAGGACCAGTGCATGCAGCGGAGACTCATGTTGGGCGGTCTGCTGGTGCACGCTCTGGAGACGGGGAACGAGCTCAGCCTCATGTACCAGCCGATCGCCGACCTCGGTTCCGGCCGAGTGGTGCGCGTCGAGGCACTGGCGCGCTGGCATCACCCCGTACACGGATGGATCCCTACGCCCGAGTTCATAGAGATCGCCGAACAGATAGGCATCATCGGCAGGATCACTGAGTTCGTCCTCACCGAGGCATGCGCCAGGTTGGCCGAGTGGCGACGCGCCGGTCTCCAAATCGGCCTTGCCGTCAACCTCTCGGGACGTGACCTCTCCGACGAGCATCTGGTCGACCGGGTAGCCAGGCACCTCAGGGAGAACGGTCTCCCGGCGCAGACGCTCACCCTTGAGCTGACCGAGACGGAGGTGATGGCCGACCTCGGTCAGGCGGGCAAGGTCCTGAACGAGCTGGCCGACCTCGGGATCGGGATCGCCATCGACGACTACGGAACGGGTTACTCCTCCCTTGCCTACCTGCACCGCCTCCCCGTCCAGGAGCTGAAGATCGACCGCTCGTTCGTGACCAACCTCGCCGAGGATCCGAGCAACGCGATCATCGTGCGCTCCTCCATCGCGATGGCCCACTCCCTCGGGCTCGGTGTCGTAGCGGAGGGAGCCGAGGACGAGATCACGTGCTTGATGCTCGCCGAGGCCGGCTGCGACTCGGTCCAGGGTTACTACCTGTCACGACCGCAGGAACCGGCCAAGCTCCGTAAGTGGCTCCTCGGCAGTGCGTCTCTCGAGCTGTCCTCCTCACTGACCGCGGTCCGAACGCTTCATAGCGTCGCGGGCAAGCGGGTACCGCGTCTCTGATCAACTGATCTAGACGATCCGTCACGCCCGCGTGAGTCGTACCTCAGGGTATGACGACTCTTTGCGCGCCACAAAAGTCACCCAAGCGTTGCTAAACGCCCCCTCTAATTGGGAAGATGGTGCGCGGAGGACCGAGGGTACCGGTTGCACGGTGTTTGACCCTCGATCCCCCTTGGCCTTTCCGACTGCCGAAGGGAGGTGCGTGTATGGCGTTCCCACACTGGGGCTGACACTGAACGGTCCATGACCGCTCGATGCAGCCGTCGCAGCCCTCCACCGTCTTCAGCGCGCGGAAGGTCCTGCGATTAGCTATCGACACGGCGGTCGGCGAGCTTTAGCGATTTCCTTTCTTCGCAGAGCCACCGCCCGCCGTTTGTCGCGCTCAGGCCCGCACGGAGTCGATGGAACCGTCCTAGCCTCTGTGACTGCGCGACCATTTGGCATGCCACATCACCGCTGGCGTGCTCGGTGACGGCCCAGCACGCGATCAAACGGAGACACGAGAGACTCGGCCATCGCTTCGGTCGTCTGCAGGTGGGCTTCACCTTGGCGAGCTCGGGAGACGGCTTTGCCTACGGCGCGGTTCCGCTTCTTGCCGTCGTGGTCAACCCGCATCCCCTCGCCATCTCGGCTGTGGTCGCGTCCGACGAGATTCCCTGGCTTCTCATGGCCCTGCCCGCAGGTGCCCTTGCCGACCGGTTCCTCCGAACCAGGCTAATGGCGGTCGTGAACCTCTTGCGCGGCGTCGTACTGCTCGCTGCCGGGCTCCTGGTACTCAGCCACCGCATGAATCTGGCACTTCTAATCCTTGCGGTGCTGATGAATGCCGCGGGCCGGGCCATCTACTATTCGTCGCTCCAAGCAACCGTCCCCGAACTCGTCACGCTCGAGTCGCTCGAGCGAGCGAACGGTGCGCTGACAGGTACGGAGGCCGCAGCAGAGCATGTGGCAGGGCCCATCGTCGGAGCGGCCGCATTTACTGCAGCACGGGCGCTGCCGTTCCTCGCAGACGCCGCAGCCCTCGCCTTCTCCGGCCTCCCTCTCGTGAAACTTCGTACGAAAACGCCACCATCGACTGGGCCCCGAGGATCAATATGGGGCGGAGCCATCTGGGACGGCGCTCGACATCTCTTCGGCGACCGACGCCTGCGGCTCCTGGTCGTCACGATGTGTTCGCTCGCCGGCCTGCAAGGGCTCGTAAACGGCGTGTTGGTGCTCACCGCTACCAGGGACTGGGGAGTCCACGCTGGGGCATACGGGGCGTTCCTCGCAGCCGGCGCCGTCGGCACCATACCGGGCGCGATCGTGGCCGAACGCCTTGTGGCGCGCTTCGGCAGCGCGCTCACGCTTCTGGGTTCCGCCGTCGCCTGTGCAGTTGGCTACTTCGTGATGGCGTGGTCGCGCACCTGGCTGCTGTCTGGTCCGGCGTTCGCCCTGACCGGTTTTGCGATCGGCGCAGGCACGGTCGTGGCCATCTCGATGCGTCAGCGCCTCACCCCCGACGAGCTCATGGGCCGGGTGGGCGCTGCCTGGCGGGGCATCATCTGGGGGGCCGCGCCAGTGGGCGCGCTTGCGGCAGGTGGTCTCGCCCTTCTCGGCGGACTGCGGCTGCCTCTCTACCTCGCAGGCGCGCTTCAGCTTGCGATGGTTGTCATGCTCGCCCGGCCCCTCGTCCGGGGCCTACCCAAGAGAGTCGGCGCCTCGCCGTAGCCCGAACCATCCCGCTCGGGCCCCGGGTCCAGGCGGAGTGTGGGCACAGCCTCCTAGGGTGAACGGGCATGGACGGTGATCGACACCCAGGGAAAGCCCAAGCCGCCTCCGATCGACTCGCGAACGCCGCTGAGATCGCGTTCTTCTCCATGGAGGTAGCCCTCGACGACGCGCTCCCCACCTTCGCCGGAGGGCTCGGCGTACTGGCGGGTGACTTCCTCCGCTCGGCCGCCGACCTCGGCCTGCCGGTCATAGGCGTCACTCTCTTGTACCGCCACGGCTACTTCGTCCAGCACCTCGACGCCTCCGGACGTCAGAGCGAAAGCCCCGTCAGCTGGTCACCGGAGGACTTGCTCGAGCCCCTGGTGGAGCAGGTGTCGATCGAGATGAGCGGCCGCGTCGTCACTGTGCGTGCCTGGCGACGCCTGATCCGGGGACAGTCGGGCGCGGTGGTCCCGCTCTACCTTCTCGACACCGACTTGGCGGAGAACGCTGCCGGTGACCGCGCCGTCACGGACCAGCTCTACGCGGGTGGACAGGAGCATCGCCTCCACCAGGAAGTCGTGCTCGGGCTCGGAGGACTCGCCATGCTCGGTGCCCTCGGCCACGAACCTGTGAGGTTCCACTTGAACGAGGGACACTGCTCGCTGCTCACCCTCGGGTTGATGGAATCTCTTCTCGCACCGGGGTCGGCGCCGAGCGAGAAGGACATCGACGCCGTGCGCGATCAGTGTGTCTTCACCACCCACACTCCGGTGCCCGCCGGCCACGACCGCTTCCCTGAAGCGCTGGTGCGCTCGGTGCTCGGCCCGAGACGATCCGAACTGCTCGCGCAGGTGGGCGCCCTGACGAGCGGCTCGCTCAACATGACAGAGCTAGGCATGCGCCTGTCCGGCTTCACCAACGGCGTGTCACGTCGTCACGGCGAGGTCTCACGAACGATGTTCCCCGAGGTGTGCGTACGATCGATCACGAACGGGGTCCACGCAGGCAGCTGGGCAGCCGCCCCCTTGCAGAGGCTGTTCGACCGCGACCTACCCGGCTGGAGAGCCGAGAACGACCTCCTTCGGTACGCGACCGGCATCGACCTTACCGATCTCGAGGACACCCACCGCGAATGCAAGGCGGAGTTGATTCACACGGTGCAGCGGTCCACCGGGTCGATGCTAGATCCCGACTCTCTAACAATCGGGCTTGCGCGCAGGGCGACTCCGTACAAGCGAACCGCTTTGTTGTTCTCCGACATCGATCGGCTCCGCGCGTTGGTCGAAGCGCACGGACCTCTCCAGGTTGTCTGCAGCGGGAAGGCGCCCCCGGACGACGAAGGAGGCAAGGCGATGATCGCCCAGATCGTGTCGGCAGGCGAACAGCTCCGCGGGGCCGTGAAGGTCGTGTTCCTGGAGGGCTACTGCCTTTCTCTCGCCAAGGTCCTGTGCGCCGGATCAGACGTGTGGTTGAACACGCCTACCAAACCGTATGAGGCCTCGGGTACCAGCGGCATGAAAGCAGCCTTGAACGGCGTACCCAGCCTGAGCACCCTCGACGGGTGGTGGGTCGAGGGGTGCATCGAGGGGGTCACGGGATGGGCCGTCGGTTACGACACGACCGACGGGGATGACGCGTCGGCCCTCTACGACAAGCTAGAGCGGATCGTGGCCCCGCTCTTCTACGGTGATCGTCACGCTTTCCTTGTCGTCATGCGCAACGCGATCGCGCTGAACGGCTCCTTTTTCAACACTGAGCGCATGGTCCGTGAGTACGCACTCAGTGCGTACGGCTTCGGCGCGGACGACCGGCGGATACCCTCTGATAATGGAGGTTTCTGAGCACATCACCGCCCTACGAGTCGAGGGGAAGAGACTCTCAGCGGCGGCCGCTTCAGTCAGCTTCGACGCGAAAGTGCCGAGTTGTCCCGACTGGGTGGTGCGAGACCTCGTTCGTCACCAAGGTGGCGTCCATCGCTGGGTTACGGGAGTGGTCTCAGGGCCTCGTACCGAGCCCTGGATCGTCGATCTCGATGAGGTGGTGGGATCTTGGCCGCCGGACACGGAATTGCTCGAGTGGTTCGAGGAGGGCAATGGCGCGTTGGTCGATGCACTCTCAGAAGCGGACCCAGGTCTCGAGTGCTGGACGTTCCTCACAGCACCGTCACCGCTGACAATGTGGGCGCGCCGACAGGCGCACGAGACGGCGATCCACCGCGTCGATGCCGAACTGGCATCCGGCAGACCGATCACGCCGTTCTCTGCACAATTTGCCGGCGATGGGATCGACGAGCTGTTGTCATGCTTCATCACTCGACGAGGTGGCCACCTTCTGGCCAACCCGCCCCGGTCGCTTCACGTCCGATGTGTCGATATCGCCGGGGATTGGTTGGTACGAATAGGCGCCGACCGCGTCGAGACCATCAGGGCCTCTGACACGGCGGACTGCGAGACGGCCGGTAGAGCGTCTGACCTCTACCTCGCTCTGTGGAACCGTAAGAGCCCCGCCGCCCTGACGATCGAAGGAGACAGTCGGGTCCTCGACCTGTTCCTCGATCAGGTCCACGTCCGCTGGTGACAAGGGGTCATACCGGCAATCGACGGCCTCAGTGCATCATCTCTTGGGCAGCGCAGACTGAGCGAAGCTCCACGGCCGTTGACGACGCCCGCTTGGCTGCGGACCTACGCCTCGTGTGTCTGGTCGAGTACGGGTTTGATGTCGACGATGGGCGTCGCGTCGAGCGCCTCCATGTTGCGCACAGGAGTCTCGTGCCGTCGATCGAGACGATTTGGACCCGGTGCACTCCAATGGGGTTGGGCCGATCAGGAGAACGGGTACTGAACACGCCCCGCTCGGGTACAGCGGGATCCCCCCGTGGGTGAGCTACGAGCACATCGCGGCGAGCTCGATCGAGCCAAGTCAACACGATGATCTCGCGGCCCACTTGAAGGTTACGTCACCCCGGCAGCGGTCCACTCGGCGCGCAAACGGGTCTGGCGCTCGACTCGACGAAGGGCAGAAAGCAATTGACGGTTGACCTCGCGGATGTCCTCTGCCTCCATCCAGGTATCAACATGGAACCCGCCAGATCCACGGCCCGCTTGTCGCGTTAGCTCCAACCGACAGGTTGGAGCTATGTAGGCTCTTCGGATTTCAGCGGGGAGCACCCTGGGTAGCCGGGGTTCTCCAGAATTGGACAAAGGCACCTCAAGCTTGAGGTGTGAGCCACAAAGCTAGAAGCACCTTCGTCCTCACCCACCCTAACGAGATCCTCCAGGCCCTGGTGGGTCTCAAGGACGTGCGGGTCCTCCATTACAAACGCAGCGGGCCGAACGTCGAATTGATGATCGAGCAGGTGATCGAGGACGTCCGGTGTCCGACCTGCGGTGGTCCTGCCCAGGTGAAGGAGCGACCGGTGGTGAGCTACGTAGACCTTCCCGTCTACGGCACAGCGATGCACCTTTCGTGGAAGAAGCACCGGATGCGATGTGGAGACACCGCCTGTGGGAGAAAGACCTGGGTGCTGTGCGATCACCGCATCGCAGCGAAGAACTGCCTGCTCACGACGAGGGCCGCCAAGTGGGCGACGGTCCAGGTCGGTGGCGGAAGGACCGTTTCCGAGGTTGCCGGTGAGCTCGACTGCGACTGGCACACAGTGAACGACGCCGTGACGACCTACGGAAGGGCACTCTTGGAAGCCGACCGCAGGAGGCTCAACAAGACGACGGCCATCGGGCTGGACGAGACCTCGTTCACGAAGTTCGGCTCGAGGAGCTACAGGGACTACGCCACCACGGTCGCCGACGTGGAGAACCACCAGATCATCGACATCCTCCCGAGCCGCAATTTCACCGATGTGGCGGGCTGGATCGACAAGCAACCCCAGGCCTGGAAGCAGCGGATCCTCTTCGGCGCCTTGGACATGTCTGCCACCTACGCGGCGGTGTACTCGGTCATCTTGCCCAGGGCAAAGCAGGTGGTCGACTCGTTTCATGCCATAGCGCTCGCCAATCGCTGCCTCGACGACGTCCGCCGCCGGGTGCAGGTCCAGCAGCTCGGCCATAGGGGCCGCAGAGACGATCCGCTCTATCGGGCACGCCGCGTCCTTCTCATGGGCGAGGAGAAGCTAGATGCCGATGCGACACAGCGTCTCGAGTCACTTCTCGAGCTCGGCGATCCGAATGCAGAGGTGGCGATCGCCTATCGCATCAAAGAGCGCCTCCGGGACTTCTATCGAGCGAGCGATCCGTTAGAGGCCCGCCAGCTACTCAAGGAGCTCGAGCGTCACTGCCTGAAACGGGCAATGCCGCCCGAGATCCAAAGGCTCGGACGAACCATCCGGAAGTGGTTCGAGAAGCTCTGCAACTACCACCTGGCCAAGGTGAGCAACGGACCCACCGAGGCGCTCAACAACCTGGTCAAGCGCATCAAGAGAATCGGCTTCGGGTTCCGCAACTTCGAGAACTACCGGATACGGGCGCTGCTCTACGCCGGCAAGCCGAACTGGCGGGTGCTCGGTTCGATCGTGGTCCGATGAGGTGCCCGGACCCCGTCAGATTCCGAAGAGCCCCTATGGGGTCTAGGCCACTTTGCAGCCCCAACGGGGTTCGAACCCGTGTCTCCACCTTGAGAGGGTGGTGTCCTCGGCCGCTAGACGATGGGGCCTAAAGAAACCCTCAGGCTACCTGACAACCGAAGTTCGGCACGGCTCGCTCCTTCGATGGCCCGGAGGTGACGAACTCTCTCGACGATACCGACGCCTCTGTGATTGGCTCGGGGGGGAGGACTCGAACCCCCAATAACAGGGCCAGAACCTGTCGTGTTGCCGATTACACCACCCCCGAACGGGTGAGACACAAAGTTACTCGAATGAGCCGAAGGGCCTAGTAGTGCAGGTCGTGCAAGCGGGAGTAGCCCACCACGCGTCCCACCGCGACCCCCAGTGTCTCCTTGGCGAAGTACGGCACCGACGACCATCCCGAGATCGGTGAGTCACCGACCGGAGCCGGCCACGCCTGAAGCCCCACGTCGGTGGCGATGGCGAGACTGCGGTCCTCGTGGAACCCGTCGGTGACGATCAGCACCTTGTCGAGCCCCCGCCGGTGTAGAACGTTCGCCGTGTCGGAGAGGTTCGCCCAGGAGTCGCTGCCGCCAACCTCGACGATCTCGTTGGCTGCCAGCCCGTGATCGACGAGCCACGTGCCCGAGGCCTGCGCCTCTGTGTAGCGATCCCCGGGCTCCTTGTACCCCGTCACCACGACTATGGGGGCAAGATGGCGGCGCAAGAGGCTCTCCGCTTCACCGAGGCGTGCCGCGAGATCCGGCGAGGGAACCCCGTCGTACTGGGCCGCGCCCATCACCACCACCGCCTCGGCGGGTCGCGCGTCGGAACGACGCGAGGTGAGCCACACCTGCACGGCGGTCACCACCACGTAACCGGCGAGCAACACGACGGTGATTACGAGCGCCCGCCAGACGTACCGCCATGCCCCCGCCAGGATCTGCATCGCCTAACCGCCCCGCCGGTCAGCCGGTCTCAGAGGCGTTCGGGGATACGAGACGCGCTCGCGCCGCGGCGATCCGCTCCAGCACAGCCTCGCGCCCGAGCACGGACATCGACTCGAAGAGCGGCGGACCCACGCTCCTGCCGGTGACGGCCACCCTGATGGATGCCTGGGCTCGGTTGAGCTTGCGGCCCATCGACTCGCCCAGCTCACGGGTCACCGCGTGCAGCACCCCGGCTTCCCACGCGCATTCGCTGTAGGCGTCGAGCGCTGCGTCCAGGATCGCGGGGGTCGCCTCGTCGGCCGCGATGTTCGCCCAGGACTGCGCGTCGACCTCGGGCGCCTCCAAGAAGAGGAAGTCGACCATGTCGGGTACCTCGCGAAGTAGCGTGACGCGGTCTTGGACTAGAGGGCCCATGTGCCGAAAGACCTCTTCGTCGAAACGCTCGGCGGGCCATGGGGCACGCGGAGGCGAGATCCACGGCCGGCTCGCCGCCACGAAGTCGTCCAACGTCATCGCCCGCAGGTACTCACCGTTCATCCAGCGCAGCTTGTCCACGTCGAAGAAGGCGGGCGCATGGTTCACCGCCTCGAGCCGGAAGGCGTCGACCATCTCCTCAACGCTCAGGATCTCGCGGCCCTCGGGATGGCTCCAGCCGAGCAGAGCGAGGTAATTGCGCATCGCGGCGGGCAGGTAACCCTCCTCACGGTAGGCCTCGACCGCTACAGGGTCACGGCGCTTGGACAGCTTCTGGCGCCGCTCGTTCACCAACATAGGAAGATGCGCAAACGCGGGCGCCGGCGCAGCCTCGCCGTCAACGGAGCCGAACCCTTCGCGTACCAGCTCGCCCCACAACAACAGCCCCTTCGGTGTCGTCGGCAGGAGGTCCTCGCCCCTGATGACATGGGTGATGCCCATGTCGATGTCGTCGACGACGTTGGCCAGGACGAAAAGAGGTGCGCCGGTCGACTTCACGACCACGAAGTCCTCGATGGACGTGTTCGGAAAGGCGACCTCGCCCCGCACTATGTCGGCCACCGTCGTGGTTCCCTCGTCGGGCACGCGCAGCCGCAGTGCGCCATCCGCGCGCCCGAGCCCCCTCTTGCGGCAGAAGCCGTCGTACCCGGGAGTGGGGTCGTCCTTCGTGCGGGCCTCAAGCGCGCCACGGGTGCAGTCACACGCGTAGAGGGCCCCGGCGTCCCACAGCGTGTCGATCGCCTCCGTATAGCGGCCTGAACGCTCCGACTGGTGGTAGGGACCTTCGTCGGGGACCATGTCGAGCCACTCGAGCGCGGCGATGATGCCGGTCGTCCACTCCTCACGGTTGCGCTCGATGTCGGTGTCCTCGATGCGCAGGATGAACGTGCCCCCCGTGCTGCGCGCAAAGAGCCAGTTGTAGAGGGCGGTTCGCGCGCTGCCCACATGGAAGTATCCGGTGGGTGACGGCGCGAAACGAACCCGCGGGCGCCGCCCCTCGAAGTTGGTCACGACGGTTCCTTCACTTCCGCCCTCGTCCCACTGGGCGCGAATACTCGTCCGCTACTCGTCCGCGACGAGCGAGATGGACCGGGTCGGGCAGCTGCTCTCGGCCATGCGCAGCTTCTCGTTCAGCTCTGCCGGGGGGTTCTCGTCGAGCACGTAAAGGAACCCGTCGTCGCGCACCTCGAACACTTCCGGGAGGATCCCCATGCAGAACGCGTTCGACTCACAGGTGTCGAAATTCACGACGACCTTCATCTGGGACACCCCTTTCTGGCCCGGAACCAGGCGGGGCAGGCGGGATGTTGCGATTCTAGCGACGGCACGGTGAGCCTCCCGGGCTTTGCCCGGGGCTCTCGCGGGGCGTCCGCTCCTACGTGACGTCGGCGCGCAAGGTCGTGAAGGTCCCAGCGACGGCGAGCACCACCCCGTAGGCGAGGAGCACGAGGGCCCCCTCCCACCAGGTGATCAGATGGGTGGTGCTGGAGAAGATCCCGCCCCCTCCGCGGCGGCTGGCGCTGACCGCCACCGACTCGAGTGCCTCGGCCGCCTGGCCCGGCAGC
>Ga0208821_1001830_pt1 | contig 10419 bp, 9 predicted proteins | sample June2015DPH_20_5_FD_184720 | JGI IMG/M metagenome (GOLD analysis project Ga0208821, IMG submission 184720) | Peatland microbial communities from SPRUCE experiment site at the Marcell Experimental Forest, Minnesota, USA - June2015DPH_20_40... | ecosystem: Environmental > Terrestrial > Soil >... | reverse complement strand
CGCGTTCCGCACGCGGATGAGGACTTTCTTCGACGGCGCGAACGCTTCCGATACGAGGATGGCGGCGGCCTGGCTTTGTTCGGCAGCGGCGAAGTGGGTTTCCTTCTCAGCGAAAGTGAGGTCGCCAGCCCGGGCACAGTCGGCGGGCGCGAAGCCGGTGAGTTGGACTGAACCGTCGCCGAGGACTTCGCCCCGGAGTTGTTCTGCAATTTGAGCAGCGGTGAATGGCATAGAATGATGGGTCAATGGTTAAAAGGCTCCGTTCGGGAAGAAGCTTATTCCGCCGCGAGGCGGTGGCAAGCCGCAAAGGGCGCGGAAGCATCAACGGGGCGCACCTTGATACTGCAAAAGTCCAGTCGCATCCTTCCGGCGGGAACGCCGGATTTATCCGGCAGCAACACGCGCCATTTTTTCTCCCTCGCCTCCCTCAAGGAGGAGAGGGCCGGGGTGAGGAGGCCAATGTTTACAAGCACGAACCCCTCGCCCCAGCCCTCTCCCCGTTTGGGCGGGGAGAGGGAGTTATTTCCATTCGGTGTGTGTCGGTTGCGCCTTGCTCACGGTTGTTGTCTGCGGCGTTGACCTGAAATTTTTACGACCAACAAAATGCCCGTGACGCCGACGCATAGCCACCCAAACCAATCGCCGTGCTGATTGTAAAAAGTCGGCGCGCGCTTTTCACCCGGTTGCGACAACGGGAGTTCAATCGTCATTGCGCCGACGCCGTAAACGCTGCCGGTATTGTCCCTGAAAATTTCGCGCAGCCGGCCATTGGCGTCCACCCAGCACGTCACGCCGTTATTGGCGGAGCGCACCAGCGGCACCCCGTTTTCCACGGCACGGAAAACGGCGGCGGCGGTTTGTTGCCATTGCGCCGCGCCCTCGCCAAACCAGCCATCATTCGTCAGGTTCACCAGAAAATCCGTGTCGTCCTGCACGTATTCCCGCGCAAGTTCCGGGAACACGTCCTCGAAACAGATGAGCGTGGAGGTTTTGACGCGGTCCGGAGCGCCGGTCTCCGACCGGGCGCCGGGAATATCAGCATTCGATTCCTGCCGGGCCGGAGGCCGGCGCTCCATTTCAAACGGCACCACACGGTCACCGGACGCAAAGCTGCCGGTGATGGGCGTAAACCATTTGATGAACGGCAGCCAGCGCACGAGCGGGATGTATTCGCCAAAGATGACCAGCTTTTGTTTGTGGTAAACCGCCGCGCAACGGCCTTCCGGATTGAACAGGAACGCCGCGTTGAAAGCATCGTAGTCATTATTGGTCCCGGTACTGGAACGCCAGACATAATCTTCGGCATTGAAAATCAGCCAGAGATGATGGGTGCGGACAAGGTTGGTAATGGCGGCGTAGCTGACCGCGTCGAATTCCGGCACGGCGGATTCCGGCCAGATGAGCAAGCCGGTCTTACTCGAGCCCCTCTCCCGATCCCGCTCTGCGCGGACCACCCTCGCCCCGCCCGGCGGGGAGAGGGACGGGGCGAGGGGTTCGTTACTTTTATTATTACCCGGCGATGAAGCCAGGGCATTTTCTGTAAGTTGAATGAGCTGGCTGAAACGGTTTGTGTTCGCGTTCCGATCCCAAATCAACGTCTGCGGAATGTTGGGTTGAACGAGCGTGATGCGCAGCGTCGCGCCGGGCGGATTTTGTCCGTTCATTCGCGCGAAACCGAATGCAAACAGCGCCGCGATTGCGGCCAGCGGCAGGAAAATTTCCAACTGCCACGCAAACCGGGAGGCTGGCCGGTGAAAAATCATGCGGGTGGCGGAAAACAGCGACAACGAAACCCACACGACCAAAAATGAGACGCCATAGACACCCGCGACCGAGGCGATTTGAATGAGCGGTATCAGTTGAAATTGCGAGGCGCCGAGCGGATTCCACGGAAAACCACTGAACAGCCGCGCCCGGACCATTTCCAGCGCCACCCAGACGGCGGCACCACTCAACGACCACAATGTGCGGCTGCTCCAGGAGGTTTGTTCCGGCTCGCGAGGATCGGTCTTCGTTCGACTTCGACCCGACGGGCGCTCGCCCCACCAATTCAACAGCCAGACCCAGACCGCCGGGTATAACCCGAGATAGACGCCCAATAAAAACCAGCCGAGAATCGGGAAGCCCGTCACCGGAATCAGCAGCAGCCAGTAAAGCGACGAGAGGAAGTGAGCCAACCCGGCAACGTAACCGACACGGAAGACATCGCCACCACGTTTGCCATGGGCGGCGGCCATCATCAAGGCCGGCGCAATCCAGGCGCAACCGGCGATGCCGATTTTCGGAAACGCGGCGGTTAACAAAAGTCCGGCGCCGATGGCCAGGAGATAACCGCTGCGAACCAGGAGTTCGTTAAAAAAACTTTTCAACGTGGCGAACGGCGAATAATCCTGCGTGAACGTCGGACCAAGTTTCGTGCCTTCGGCGGCCCGTTTCAGGACGGCAGCGCTGGCATTGACGACGATGGCTTCACGCGCGCCGCGCCAGACGGCGAGATCGGCGGATGAATTGCCGGCGTAGTCAAAACCACGTTCGCCGAATTTTTCCGTGAGCGCCTTGAGTTTGTTCGCGCCGCGCAAATTGGTTTTGCCGTCGCTGCCCAGCACCTCGTCAAACAGCCCGGTGTGGTTGGCGACGGGCAGGGCCATGTCGCGGTCGGAGGCGGTGACGAGGACCAATTTCCGGCCGGCGGCCTTTTGTTCCCACAAAAAGGCCAGGAACGGGTCGTGGTAGGGCAGGGCGGCAGGATCAATCGTGACGCGCCGGACGAGCTGCCGTTTCAAGAAAGCCCGGCCGCGCGCCCACCAGAAAAGAACGGGCAGGAGCTGGAACGGATTTCGTCGCAGCAGTCGCGCCAGCGATTCCCAAAGCAAATCGGTCTTGATGAGCGTGCCGTCCAGGTCCACGCAGAGCGGGACTGGATTGGCGGGTGTATCTAGCGGTGGCGGCATGCGGTGGTATCCTGAATCCGCCGCGAAATTAGAGCAAGGCGATGAACGTGACAAGCCTGTCCGGATTGGAAGTGGTGTCCTGATTTTGTTGTAGTGTCGGCGCTATGCGCCGATTTGGTCGAGCCGCAGGCTTGACGCTAAACGAAATCAGGACATCGCTTGGCGATTGCGGCAGGAGACGACAATGACGTTGAAATGGATGGCGAACCGGTTTAAGATGGTGACATGGACGCATGTCAACCGCCTATCATACTTGCATCGGCGCAAAGAAGGTGAAATGACAATGCGAAAATACTACAATACTAGGAACCGACCCGTTTATTATGAAAATCCAATTCTTGGGAGTCCTTTGTCTTCTTTCCTGCCTCGCATTAGAGGTTGGTTGTGGAAAAAACAGCAACAAAATGGAAATCCAGTCACACAATTCCACGATTGATTCGCAGGAGGACCACCTATTTGCCTACTGCTGGTTTGTGGAGGACAACGGTGCAGGCCGCAGTGGCTACGGTGTTTTTTATACGGAAGCTGGCAGTTCGCTGGAGCCAGACGAAAGGCTTTTCCCAACTCTTGAGGACGTTCGTCATGTGCTCAAGATTCATCAGAATAAAGATGGTAGGGGCATCATTGTCATACCAAAACGTCCGGACTGGGTTCCACCGGTTTGGAAAGTTCGAGATTTGAACACAAATGAAGTGGCGCAGCTTGGGACTTTCGAGCGGGGCCGACCGTGACAGCCGCTCTTCATGCGCCTTGTGACAGTTGCCGAGCATTTTGGCCAAATCGAGACCCAGTGGAGGACTGGGGCTTCACCGTTCTTGTTCGGCGAATAACTTTAAATGGCGGTATCGGTCCTAACCCTTACATTTTTGTTGCCAACAATGTGATCAACGACGTTGATGCGCACGGACTGGATATCTGGTTTTGCACGATTCCGACTTCGAGGTTTCCACTTTATGGAGTCGGACGGCACGGATACCTTTGGGATGACAGAACAGGCACCCCTAACGACCAACGCGAATGTGGGCAGGAGAGCTGTAGCGGCAGCGGCCCACATTCCTCACACAATGGAGGGCCTGTTGGCGTAGGTGGGTGGTATAATCCCCAACCCGGCACATTTTGTATGCGCGTGGAGGGGAGCGCGGAAAAAGAACAGCAGATTATGGACGACTGCAATGCGCATATTAACAATGGCCTATGGATTCCGCTCGCGGATGACTGTCAAAGCAAGGCGCGCAGATGTCTCAAGAACAATGGCTTGAATCCACCGCCCGCACAGCGGTTCTGACAAAACCATGGATTACTTCAAGATTAAGCGCTGTTTGTGTGTCAGCTTGCTCATCTCTACAGTGGGGGGCTGCACTGGATGCGTGTCCATTTATCACGCCGGTGGCGACGACTCTCCAGACGGGAGGTATGTGATCTTCGGACATGTGCGGGGAGCGGGAGGCCGCGCGTTTGATGACGAGACTTGGAAGACGGTTTTCATCACTATCGAAACCAACACTAACGAGAAGGCGACAATTGTGACGAATTATCAAAATGGCGCGATCGTCTCGGAGACTGTCGTTGCCGTAAACGGGAAAACGGAAATGCCGTTGCAAAAGCCGTTGCTTGAAAAAAAGTATCACGTCTATGGTTCCGATGTATGTTGGGATGCAATTTGGGGAAAAGATGACAACATCACTGTTTTCCTTTATGATTATGGGCCTGGTGTTTACTGGGAAGATGCTAGAAAGAACGGCACTCCCAAGCGAGGAATACGCACATTGCACTACGTGCTTGATTCAGAATCAGGTCGGTTCCTCGAGCAATCCTTTAAATGACGAATCCAACCTCAATTTGTGACAAATGGCCAAATCGGATCCGTAAATGGGTCAGTCCCAATAATTAACAATTCATTTGACAGTCTCCCGCCAGCTTGGGCAGACTGCCGGGCGTGCCGCGCAAGTTGAGAGTGGAATATCCTGGAGCCATCCACCAAAAACGTGTCCTCACTGGCCAAGGAGAGAAATTCGCTTCGCGAAACGTGATCACTTATCATTCCGAACGCTTCAACTCCGAAAGCCTTTGCGAGCCGCGCCCGGGCCACCCAAATCCAGCACTGCGGCATGGGTTTTGATTAACCGTTAAGTGCGCGCTCCAGCAAGGCTTTTTCACGTTCGCCGTAATTTAATTTCAGTGCCTCGGTGCGGGCGGTCTCGGTCATTTTCTGCCAGGTTTTTTGCAGCGCATTGATGGTTTTGTCTGCGGCGGTTTTCGCCGCGAGATCGGCCAACTGGAATTCAAGGAAGACGAGGCAAAGCGTGTCTTCGAGCGCGCGGGCTTCGGGGTCGTCGGAAAAATGTTTCTTGAGGTTCAAGTCCTGCACCCGGCGAATCACGTCTTCCGGGTAGCCGGCTTCGCGCAAAATGTCGCCGGCTTTTTGGGCGTGAAACTTTTTGAGCGCCGCGCGCCATTGCAAATATCCGGCGCGGGTCATCGGATAAGACTGGCGCGGGATTTCCCAGCGGCACATAAACGGATTCCAACAATTCACACTTTTCCCCCGGCCCGGTTTGGAGGACTCGTTGGGAGTTGAGTTGAGAGTTGATCCGTCTTCGTTCACTACGGCGCGACGAGGGATTGAGGGATTTGAAGCTGCCGCCGAGTCATTTGTAACCGTGGATTCGGTTCATTGGTTTGGCGTCCCGTCCCGCTTGGCCGGGACGGAGCTCCGAACGGCAGCGACATTTAATCCACGCTGTGGCCCTGTTCCCGGAAACGCTGAAGCTTGTAAATCAACGCGCGCCGGCTGATGCCCAGTGCCTTGGCGGTTTCCGTGCGATTGGAGTCATGCTGTTTCAACGCCTGCAGGATGGCCTGGCGCTCGATTTCCTCCAGTTGCTGGGCGTCGCCGGCGGGTGCGGCGGCCGGCAATCCCGCGGCTTCGCGCACGCGCGCGGGCAGATGTTCCGGCAGGATCAATTCGCTGCGGGAAAGGAGCGCCGCCCGCTCCATCGCGTTGCGCAACTCACGCACATTGCCCGGCCACGGATACCGTTCCAGGCAGGCGGAAACCGTGTCTGAAAAACGCGCGCGGCCCTTGGTGAAATCCTCAACGAACCGGCCGGCCAGCGGCAGAATGTCCTCGCGCCGCTCGCGCAACGGCGGCACGTTCAGTTCCACCACGTTCAAACGGTAAAACAGGTCCTCGCGAAAACGGCCAGCCTTGACTTCATCGTCGAGAACACGATTGCTCGCGGCCAGAATGCGCACATGGGTGTGAATTTCGCGGTTTGAGCCGATGCGCTGGAAGCGCCCGTCCTGCGTCACGCGCAGCAGCTTGGCCTGGAGCGGCGGCGACAGCTCGGCGATTTCATCCAGGAGAATGGTGCCGGCATCCGCCTCTTCAAAACGGCCGATGCGCTGGGCGTGCGCGCCGGTGAACGAACCTTTTTCGTGCCCGAACAATTCGCTTTCCAGGAGCGTTTCGGGAATGGCGGCGCAGTTGACCTTGATCAGGGGACCCGCCGCGCGCGGGCTCCACGCATGGATGACGTCGGCGACGATTTCCTTGCCCACGCCGCTCTCGCCGGTGATCAGCACGCGGGTCTCGGAGGGGGCAATCAGCGCCGCGTCACGGAACACGGCCTGCATGAGCGGGCTGCGGGCGACCACAAAATCCGGCAAGGACTGCTCCTGGTCGAAGTGCAACGGAGCGGATTCGGAAATGCCGATGGCCTGGCGGACGCAAGCCATCAGTTCATCCAGATCAATCGGCTTGGCCAGATAATTCACCGCGCCGTCCCGCATGGCGGCGACGGCATCGCGGACGTCGGTGAACGCGGTGACGAGCAGGACGGGCAGGGTGGCGTGTTCCTGGCGCGCCAGCCGCAAAGTCTCCAGCCCGGAAAGTCCCGGCATCCGCACGTCGGAAATCATCATGTTGAATTTTCCGGTGCGCAACGTTTCGAGGGCGTGCTGGCCGGAATCCGCCGTGACGGTTTCAAATCCCTGGGTGCGGAGGAAGGTGGTCAACAGGCTGCGCTGCCCCGGGTCGTCATCCACGATGAGGATGCGCGGTGAGCCGGCGTTTTTTTTACGCAATTCAGTTGCCACGCCGCCAATCTAGCGGAATGCACCGGTTGCCAAAAGGAATTTCCAAACGGTCAGGTTTTTCGAATGCGCCCGCCATTGTCCACAAAATCGAGGCCAGGACGTGACTTTGCTTTGCCGTTGCACTGGACTCCAAGGACTGCCCCCTGGCTCCTTATGAGAGGAAACATCGCGCATTGCGGGACCTTGAACTCCAGGAAGCTGTTCCGGAACAATTGTTCCGCTTTTCTTGCCTCTCGGCACGAAGTTGGCACGCTTTTTAAGAATGGTTTAATCCCCAGGAAATCCTCCGGCTCTGCCGGAGGACCACCGAAGTTTGACGGTTCCGGGAATATACCGTCTGGATGCGATCCCAGCTGGACGATCGATGAACTCCCTCTCCTCTGCGAAGTGGAGGAGAGGGCCGGGGAGAGGCGGCGCGTGGTCTTTTGCGAACCCCTCTCTCCGGCTCTCTCCCCGCTACGCGGGGTCGTGGATTGAGATCGGCGTGTCGGTTGACGCCCGAAGGGCCATGCGGCCTTGGGCCGCTCCACCTCCCTCAAGCCTCCGGCTTTGCCGGAGGTCGCTGACTGGCTTTGCAAAAATCAAAAAAAGCCTGCAACTGGATGCGGTGGCGGGTCATCTCCTAAAATAATTCCGCCTTTTGCGGCGGGGAGCAGAGGCGGAGCGCGGCAGAAGGTTTGCAGGTTGAGACGGACGTGGCACTTGGCGGCGGCTTTATGCCGATCCCTCAAGCCTGGCTTTGGATTCGGCGTGGTTTTGGATCGTCGGGTCATGCTGTCCACGCCTGATAACAAGACCGGTTTTCATTCTGGGAAGATTTTTGCCTATGCCTTTGCCAGGAACCGGATTAGTTTGAAACCGAAAGTCAGAACGACAGACTGTGCGCCACTTGAATTTTACACGACATTTTTTCCCACTGGCCATCAGGCAATCCGGGCCAGTTCTCTTCGCCATTCTCGCCTTGACCTTGTTCGGCAGGCTGGACGGCTTTGCTCAAGGCGCGAGCGACCTGGAGGGTTCCCGGCCCCGACGGGTCTTGATGTTATTCAGAGAGGCAAGGGACATGCAGGGAAACATCAGGCTGGAACAGGCCGTGCGGGCGGTAATGCAGAAGGCCAGCCCAAACCGGATTGAGTTTTTGACTGAAAATCTCGATGCCAGTCATTTTTCGGACCAAGCACACTTTCGCATGTTCCAGGATTACCTCGGCAAAAAATATGCCGGACAGAAGCTTGATCTCATCCTGGCGTTTCCATCGGGAGACTACAGACTTGCGGACGAGTTGCCGGATGTGTTGTTTCCAGGGGTGCCGGTCGTCTTCGTCGCGGTCAATGAGATGGTGGTGCCGGAGGCGGTCAGCAAGCACGGTATCACCGGGATTGTGCAGCGGTTCGACCTTCGAGGCACACTGGGGCTCATTATGCGTCTGCAACCGGACACGCGGCGCGTGATGGTGATCGGAGGGACATCGGAAGCGGATCGCGCGACGCTTGGCCGGATTGCAGAAACCGCGCAGTTGTTGGAGGGAATTAAATTCGAGTTCTGGACCAACCGACCGATTACGGAATTACCGAAAGCAGTAAAGTCGTTGCCAGAAGGAACGGTGATATTGTTGAGCACGGTTCAGCGCGACGTGACCGGCCAGCGTTTCTTCACGTCACAACTGGCGGAAATGCTGGCGCCTTCGGCCAGTGTGCCAGTGTACGTTCTCAGCGGATGGGCGATTGGTAACGGAGCGCTGGGCGGAGTGGTCGTGGACCCTGAAGACCTTGGCACGCGAACTGGACAACTTGCCCTGCGCGTGCTCGGAGGCATCCGACCGGAAGCCGTGCCCGTCGAGGTGGCGACAAAGGGAACGCCGATGTTCGATTGGCGGGCACTGCGGCGCTGGGGAATCAAGGAAAGCCGCCTGCCTGCCGATAGTGTTGTTCGTTACCGGCCGGAGACTTTGTGGGAACAACATAGAGATTTGATTTTGATATTGCTGGCCGTTTTTCTGGGGCAGGCGGTCACCATCGGCGGACTTTTGGCCCAGCGAAAACAGCGTCGCCGGGCTGAAGCGGAGATATTGAATCAGCGAGTGGAATTGGCGCATGTCACTCGCGTGTCAACGATGGGGCAACTGGCCTCAGCGCTGGCTCATGAGCTGAACCAGCCGCTGGGGGCCATTTTGAGGAATGCGGAGGCAGCGGAAATTCTTCTCCAAAAGGAAAAACCGGACCTGGAAGAAATCCGGGCCATCCTGGAAGACATCCGCAACGACGACCAGCGGGCAGGCAGCGTGATTGACCGTGTGCGATCATTTCTAAAACACCGCAGCCTCGAAATAAAATCTTTGGATCTCGGCGAATTGCTGAGGGAAACCGTCGTGCTGGTTGAGTCCGATGCGCGGGCGCGACATGTCAAAATAAGTTTGCAAATGCCAGAACAATTACCGGCCGTGCGTGGCGACCGCGTGCAATTGCAGCAAGTGTTGTTGAACCTGATTTTGAATGGCATGGATGCGATGGCCGATGTCGCGAAGCCTGGGCGACAATTGACCGTGCGCGTCGAGACAGCAAAAGAGGGCAACGTCAAAGTGTCGGTGAGTGACTGTGGAACCGGAATTCCACTGGAGAAAGCAAAGCACATTTTTGAACCGTTTTTCACCACCAAGCCGAACGGCATGGGCATGGGACTGACCATTTCGCAGACCATTATTGAAGCGCACGGCGGAAAAATCTGGGGAGAAAACAAAGACTCCCGGGGTGCGGTATTCACATTTACACTGCCAGCAAATGAACAGTGATCTATGAATCTCTCATCTGAATCCGGCACGGTTTTTATCGTTGATGATGATGCGTCGTTCTTGAAATCCGTGTCGCGGTTGCTGCGGGCGACGGGTTACAACGTGCTGACTTTTGATTCGGCGAATAAATTTCTCGAACAGCTTGTCCCCGAAATGTCCGGCTGCGTGCTGGCGGATTTGCAAATGCCCGGAATGAACGGTCTGGAATTGCAGGAGGCATTGGCGAAGTCGGCCAACCCGTTGCCGGTGGTTTTTCTTTCGGGGCGGGGGGATATTCCGACGACGGTGCAAGCGATGCGGCGCGGCGCAGAAGATTTTCTGACCAAGCTCAGCCCGAAGGAGAAATTGCTGGACGCGATCAGCCGGGCATTGACGCGCGGGGCGCAGGAGCGGAAGGAGCGCGGGCGGTTGGAAGAATTGCGTGGGCGATTTGACGGGCTAACGGCGCGCGAACTGGAGGTGCTGGAACACGTCATGCGCGGCGAGCTGAACAAGCAAATCGGCGACGATCTGGGAATCAACGAGCGGACCGTGAAACTGCACCGGACGAACCTGACGCGCCGGTTGCAGGTGCGCTCGGTG
>Ga0208821_1001823_pt1 | contig 10454 bp, 6 predicted proteins | sample June2015DPH_20_5_FD_184720 | JGI IMG/M metagenome (GOLD analysis project Ga0208821, IMG submission 184720) | Peatland microbial communities from SPRUCE experiment site at the Marcell Experimental Forest, Minnesota, USA - June2015DPH_20_40... | ecosystem: Environmental > Terrestrial > Soil >... | reverse complement strand
AACGGGGGGAAGCCCTTCGTCTTGCCATTTCCGCGCCTGACGGCAGGCCGTCCTCACCACCCATTCCCCAATTGGCACGATCAGTCCGCTGTTCTCAGCAATTCGTATGAACTTATCCGGTGGCACAAGACCCAAGTCCGGATGCTGCCAGCGAAGGAGCGCCTCCAACCCTGTGATCCTTCCAGTGGCAATATCCATCTGGGGCTGGTACACCAGAAAGAGTTCTTTCTTGTCGAGTGCCAGCCGCAAGCTGTTCTCCAAGGTCAATCGCTCCACGCCCTGAGCGTTCATGTCCTCTGTGAAAAACTGAAAGCGGTTGCGTCCATTCTCTTTGGCGCTATACATGGCAGCATCGGCATTCTTGATCAGAGTTTCACAGTCCGCGCTGTGTTCAGGAAAGATGCTGACGCCGATGCTACAACTAACATTGACAGGGTGCCCTCGGACAACGAATCCAGCGGTCATCAAATTCACGATCCGTTCGGTCGCAACCGCCGCATCGGCCACATCTTTTAAGCCAGTCAACACGATGAGAAATTCGTCTCCTCCGACCCGAGCCACGGTGTCTTGTTCCCGCGCCCATGTCTTAAGCCGCTCTGCAACTTCTTGCAGGAGAAGGTCGCCGACCGAGTGCCCCAGTGAGTCGTTGATGTCTTTGAACCTGTCGAGATCGAGGAACAGAATCGCCACTTTGTCCTTCCGCCGACGAGCGCCAGCGAGGGCCTTGGCCAGCCGATCCTGAAGGAGGGTCCGATTGGGCAGTCCCGTCAGAGCATCGTAGTAGGCCAAGAATTGAACTCGTTCCTCGGCAAGTTTGCGGTCCGTGATGTCGCGAAAGTACCAGATTCTGCCCCGATACCGGCCTTTTGAGTCGACGAGAGGTGCAGAGTATCGGTCGAAAATCTTCCCATTCTTGAATCTAAGCTCATCCCTGCTCTTTTCATCCCGATGGCTATTGAGATACCCGACCCTCTCGATGAAGCCGTCAGGGTCTTCGACTTTATCCGTCACGTGCTTGAGCACGATAAGATCGTCTCGTGTGCTCAGCAGTTCATCCGGTATTTCGAAGTTGCGCCCAAATTGCTTGTTTGCCAGAACGATGTGATTGGACTCGTCGACGGCGAGGATGCCATCAATTGTCGTTTCAGCTTGCGCCTCCAGCAGCGCAGTTTTGAACACCAGAGCTTCCTCAGCCTGCTTGCGCTCAGTGATGTCGCGCACGGTGGCCAGCAGTGTCGGCCGCCCGCTCAGCGTCAATGCCGTCAGGCACACCTCAGTCGGAAAAACAGTGCCGTTCTTGCGCTGGTGCAGCCACTCGAAACGCTCCTTGCCATTGAGAAATGCGGCGGCAATCTTCTGTTCGGCCGCCGTCCGGGAGGGCGTGCCGTCGGGTTGGTTCGCGGGTGAGATATCGGCGGGGTGCAGCATGCGGTCCCCGGCTGAGTATCCGAACATCTGTAGCGCAGCCGTATTGCAATCCAGAAAGCCCTTTTCGTCCATCAGCCAGTTCGCATCGGCCGAGTCCTCGAACAACACGCGATACTTGTTCTCGCTGTTCTGCAGCATCTCCTCGGATCGCTTCCGCTCGGTAATGTCTTGCTTGATGGCAATGAAGTATCTATTAGCCGGATTACCAACGTCCCGCGTTACAGGCGTGATCGTCATCTCCTCGGTGTAGGCTGTTCCGTCTTTCCGCCTGTTGACAATCTCGCCTTTCCAGACCTTACCTGACGAGATGGTTGACCAGAGCTTGGCATAATAGCTTTCGGGCTGCTCTCCGGATTTCAACACGCGAAGATTCTTGCCCAATACCTCTTCCTTACTGTAGCCCGTCATGGTCGTAAACGCCCGATTCACCCACACTATCTTGCCTTCGTAATCTGTGATGACGATTGCATTGGCAGCCGCTTCTAGGGCGGCTGACTGCAATTTCAATTGTTCTTCCGCACGCTTACGAAAAGTGATGTCGCGGGCAATCGCCGAAGCCCCCGTAATGTGCCCGCTTGCGTCTTTGATCGGCGAGATGGACACGGACACCTCTAAGACTGAGCCTGCCTTCGTGAGTCTTTCAGTTTCGAGGTTTTCTATTGGCTGTCCACTCAGTATCCGCTCCATTATGGCTGGTATTTCAGCTTGCTTTTCCGGGGGCACTAAGAAGGATAGGTCTCGTCCTACGACTTCATCCCTTGTGTAGCCATACATCTTCTCCGCTGCTCGGTTCCAACTGGTGATCTTTCCGTCCATGTTTTTCCCGAGAATAGCGTCTTCTGAGAACTCCACGATGGATGCTAGCCGCTGTACCGTTTCTTCTGCTTTCTTGCGCTCCGTAACGTCACGCGCTGCTATCAACTCTGCGTCGATTCCATGAAAAAGTAGGTCATGACGGACAACCTCGACATCTATGATTGCGCCGTTCTTCTTCCGATGTCTCCAAATCGTGGCTTCTTGAAGCCCGTGAATTGGTTTGGCGGTGGCTTCCAACAGATCAGGAATGTCTTCCTCGGGCCTAATGTCCGCGATTGTCATCGTCAGAAATTCCCGACTTGAAAAGCCATATTGTCGAGACGTCGCTTCATTCACCGCCAGAAACTTAAGAGTCTTGCGTTCAAAAACCCACATCGGAAGTGGATTGCTGTCAAATAGAAGTCGATACCGTTCTTCTGACTCGTGGAACGCGGCTTCGCCCTTGTTGAGAACGGCGAAGGTAACAACGGCAGCCGCTAACGTGGTGAACAGGATCGTGATGGTATGAGAAGTCCAAATTGATGTTTTAGGATAAAGGGCCTGCTTAGCTGCTTCAAAAACAAACATGATGCAGCCAGTAGCCAAAGCCGCTTTTATCGCTCCCATGCGGGTGCTTAATGCGGAGCGATTTGGAAGGATAACTTGTCTAAATCCCATCAAGACCTGCGGTGAGAAACAACGCAATCGTGGCACAGCGAAGTGCCCGAATAAAGAGATACCGCTTGGACATAATCCGTCACAAGGGTAGGAAATTGTTCGTTTGCGGGGCAGCCCGCCGATCGTTCGTCTTTGTCCCGGCAAACGCCGCTGGGGGAGAGACTACGACGGAGTAGAGGCAATTGGACGCCCAGTCTCAATCCGCAGCTAAGTTATTGACTTGACTTGTTCTGCCGGTGTTGGACGGATTTGGAAAGGAATCCGAGTGTTCTTGGCGTATACACGGTTCCAGTTTATAGACGGTCTGGACTGCGCAGCGTGGCACGACAACTTTAGGGGCGGCTTCCGCGTGCGGCCTAGCCGGCGCAGAGACAATACGATTGAGGGTGCTCCCCAGCTAGACTGTCTCCGAGTCCGTCGCGGCGGGTATTTCTTCGCCCGACCGGACCACGCCGCTGCTCAGGCGCTTTTGCGCAAGTACAGGGCGGACGCCTCGTCCTTTCCCACGGCAGCCATCTGATGGCCAGGACGATGCTCATAAGGTATGCTGGCTGACCATCTCCCGCCGAGGCGAAACAGGGGGCGAAAGCCAGACATGTTCAATTCTGAGCATGCTCTCGACCTTTGGAATCTATGCTCGCTCAGAATCAGCTATTCTCATAGCACGATGACCAACGACGAACGCATGCAACGTGAGTCCAGCCTGATCGCTACCATCAGGAAGAAGCTTCCCGACTTCGCGAAAGCGTGCGCGGATGACACGGAACTGGTGTTGCTCCACCAAGACGCCTTTGCCGCCGACTACCAAGAGGACGAATACATGCTCCTCGGCATGGCGATCAAGTACGCTGGCCTCCGTGGGAAGGAAGTGCGCGTGATCGGGAAAAACCGAAGCACCCTCGGAGAGGAAGACACAATCCTCCACTGAACCCTATGGAAAGTGCACATCATAGCGGTAACCGTAGCAAGGTGCATTTGCGCTAAGGGGCTGGTCTCCGCACCTGCCCGACGCGATTCAGATTAGGTCTCTTCAAACTTGCTCGAATGGTACGAGAGCTTCCAAACTGAATCTGGGGCAATTGCGGCATGCGTTTACAATTGGTACCGTTCTTGACCTCAAAAGGGAATCCGTGTTGGAAGGAGCACTTGATGCGATTCGCTGCCATTGTCACCCTTGCTCTCGCATTCATCGTCAACTCCCCCGCCCTTGCAGCGGAAAGTGATCAGCAAAGAGTGGATCGGATTTTCGCTGCTTTTGACAAACCAAGTTCTCCCGGCTGCGCACTTGGAGTGATACGCGATGGCAACTTCATTTACCGTAAGGCCTACGGTATGGCCAGCCTCGAACTCGGGGTTCCACTTTCGTCTCAGTCTGTTTTTTACATGGGATCGGTCTCGAAGCAATTCACGGCTGCCAGCGTGGTGCTAGCGGCGGAACAGGGATTTCTTTCGCTTGACGACAACGTTCGCAAATACATCCCGGAACTCCCCGACTATGGACACGCCATCACGTTGCGGCAGATGCTGCACCATACCAGCGGGTTTCGAGACTTTCTGACCCTGCTCTACATTTCCGGCCGGCACGAATCAGACCTTCATTCCAAAGATGAAATGCTCGACCTCATCGTGCGCCAGAAAAGCCTCAACAGCGTTCCCGGAGATGAGTACATTTACAGCAATACAAACTACTTTCTGCTGGGCGAAGTCGTGCATCGTGCAACTAAGAAGTCCCTCGCCGAATTTGCGGCCGAGAACATTTTTCAGCCGCTGGGAATGGTACACACCCGATATTACGACGATCACACCTTAGTGCTGCCGGGCCGCGTTGCTGCGTACGATCCCGGAAGCACCGGCAATTTTCTTGTGGATTGGTCCACAAATTATGACACCGTCGGAGCTGGTGGGCTGATGAGCAGCGTCGATGATCTGCTTTTGTGGGACCGGAATTTTTATCAGAACAGACTGGGAAAGGGAACGCTTCTCAAAGAGATGCAGACTCGCGGAGTCCTAAATAACGGCAAGCAGATCGACTATGCCTTTGGCCTCGAATTAGGCACGTATCGTGGTTTGCCAACCGTGGAACACGGCGGCGGGCTTTTCGGATACGGTACTGAAATTCTGCGCTTCCCGGAGCAGCGGTTTACCGTGGTGTGCCTTTGCAATTTATCGAGTGTCGCTTACGACAGTCTCGCGCGCGAGGTCGCCGACGTTTTTCTTGAAAAAACTCTGCAAGCGGAGGCGAGCGCACTCCAAGCCTCGGGTCAGGGCAGCTTTCCCGACCCAAGTTTGTTTGCGGGTAGATATCTTGACCCTCGCACTCATTCTGTCTATTCCTTTACTGTTTCGGAGGGCAATCTTGCCGCATGGGGCTCGGACCTTAAGCGTCTAGGGCCCAATCGATTCAAGGATCTCGGGAGTGGCATCATCACCTTTGATAACTCGGGTGGCGTCATGAGGGCATCGCTCGACACGAATGGCCAGACCTATTTCTCGGGCAGCAGGGTTGAGGAGTTACACCTCAGCGATGCCGCCTTGGCGGCTTTTGTCGGACTGTATCGAAGCACCGAGCTCGACGGGACATACAATTTGTCTATTGCCGAGGGAAGTCTGATGCTTCGGAACAATTGGGATCCAGCGCTTAAGCTGATTCCAATCGGGCAAGATGAGTTCGAGAGTGATGACTTTGGAACATTAGTCTTTTACCGAGGTGCCGATCATCGCATTTCCGGACTGAGCATGTCCTCCCTCAACGCTCGCGATGTCGGTTTCGAGAGGGTCAACTGAACGCAGTACCCACCACGGCGGCCAATCTCCGGGCGAACCGATCTCCATCCCCGTCTGGTTCGTGCTCGAAGACGAGAAGCTCTACCTTTTGCCCGTGCAGGGTTCGGACACACAGTGGTACAAGAACGTGCTCAAGAACCCGTCGATTGGGATTGATGCGCGGGGCGCGGAAGCGGAGTTTCGAGCGGCGTCGATCACTAATGCGCAGACTGTGAACGCCGTAATCGAGAAGTTTCGCGACAAGTACGGGGCAGGAGACGTGAAGAAGTATTATTCGAAATTCGATGTGGCGGTCGTGGTTCAACTGACCTGAACAGGAATGTCCGTATAGCCGAGGAGCGCATCCCCACAGCACAGGAGCAATGACATGGTGGACTTATCCATTTCGGGTGGCAATCTGGTGTTGCACGTCCGGGGAGCCGACAAGCTGTGGGCGTTCAAGAGTTCGCTCGAAATCCCATTGGCGCACATTGCGGAGATCACGGCGGACCCGGCCATAGCGCACGGCTGGTGGCACGGGTTAAGAATGCCCGGCACCAACATTCCCGGCGTGCTGACCGCTGGTACTTTCTATCAGGACGGCAAGCGGGTTTTCTGGGATGTTCACCATCCAGAGAACACGGTCGTGATCGGACTGAGGGACGAACGGTACAACGAGCTAATCGTCGAAGTCGCCGACCCGAAAGCTGCGGTGGAACTGGTCAAGACCGCCTTGCTGCGCTAAGAAGCTATGCGATTCGTCCGGCGGCGTCCGAATTGCTGAAGCCCTACGATGCTCGGCTGATGCGGTGCTACCCCGTGAGCAGGAGGATCAACCACGTGGGGAACGACGACGAGGAATGCTCCGCGCCCGTGGAACTCGCACAGATCCAGAGTCGGCTCTTCTTGTAGGGAGGATGTGAGGCTACGCGATACCGCGAAGCGCCTGACTGACTGTTCTTACCCACTGCGGTGGGTTGTCTGCCGGGCAATTGAAATCAGCCTCGCTGAAGGCCCTGTCGCGGCGTCCCAGAAGAGCCACAATGGGAACCGCATGGAGAGTTTCCCGAAAGTAAGCGATAAGCTCGCATCGCTCTAGCCGAGGCGCCCTGTGCCCGATCACTACGACTCCAACCAATGCATTCGAGAGGTCAAGATTTCGCGCGACCCGCGACCCGAGAACGGAAACGACTGGATGCCCTAGTAGTTGAAGAATATCCTCACGAGCCGACAGAAGGCTAGGACGATATTCAACTTGCACAATGGTCGTCATGGTTTTCCGGGCTCGCGGCCCCTTGAGCTTGAATATCCTTGCGTCGAGACCCGACGCGAGGGCTCCTTCAGGTGGGAACACCCAGCTTAGGCAGAAGCCACTGCGTCAGAACCACGTAAGCAACAAGAAACGCACCTATCCACACCCAATCAGGCATTTTCCCTCTCGGCTATTCGCCCATTCCCAGTTTACGCAAGAACGTCATCATCGGGCACCAGTTGGTGAATGCTGACTGAAACAGGTTCAGGCCTACAAAGGCGGTGAAAAGATACCAATACGGGTTCGCCCAGTGTCCAAGTGCCAGCGAAACCAGGATGAAAACCCCGGCGATCAGTCTCAAGTAGCGTTCAATTGTCATAGTGTCACCTTCCTTTGTGAAATCCTTACTCTGAGGCCGTTGCCAAGGGTCCGACCAGCGATGGCTTCGAGTTGTGACCGCGCTGGCTCAGGTAATACAGCACTGGGACAGCCATGCGCGAGAGCACAGTCGAGGCCACTTCGCCCGCCATTAACGACAGAGCTAAGCCCTGGAAGATCGGATCGAACAGGATCACGCCCGCACCGACAACCACAGCCGCCGCGGTCAACAGCATGGGGCGGAATCGCACCGCGCCCGCATCGACGACTGCATCCTCTAACTTCATTCCTTGCGAACGGCGAAGTTCAATGAAATCGACGAGGATAATGGAATTCCGAACGATGATGCCGGCACCGGCGATGAAGCCAATCATCGAGGTAGCTGTAAAGAACGCACCCATTAACGCATGCGCAGGCAGAACGCCAACGAGCGTCAGCGGGATCGGCGCCATGATGACCAGCGGCGTTATGAAAGACCGGAACCAGCCGACGACGAGCACATAGATCAGCACCAGCACAGCGGCGAACGCCAGTCCCAAATCACGGAACACTTCTACCGTGATGTGCCACTCACCATCCCACTTCATGGACAAACGGTCGGTGCGCTCGGGCATGGTCGTGCCCTTGTACTGCTTGACCGCATAACCATTGGGCAACTTGATCTGGTCGATGGCCTCGCTCATCTTCATGATGGCGTAGACGGGGCTCTCTTCCCCGCCCGCCATGTCACCAGTCACGTAAACCACCGGTTGCAGATTCTTGCGATAGACACTCGGGTCAATCGTGGTCCGCTGGAGGCTAGTGACTTCTTGCAACGCAATCTGTCCCCCGGAGGGAGTGGGCAGCTTTAGGCTTTCTAGATTCTCGATTCCCGAGCGGTCGGATCGCGCCAGCCGAACCTCGATGGGCACGTCCTCGCGCGAGTTCGGATCGTGCAAAAGCCCGGCGTTCGCGCCAGTCAGTCCCACCTGCAGCGTGCGCGTAACGTCGGCAGGCGAAATTCCGTGCAGTGCGGCCTTATCGAGATCCACTTTCAGGTCGTACTTGGTTTGCGGGTCCTCAACGTACCAGTCCACATCCACCACTCCCGCTGTCTGCTGAAAGATTTTCTTGATCTGCGCCGCCAATTCGATTTGGCTTTTGTAGTCTGGCCCGTAGACTTCCGCGACCAACGTCTGGAGCACGGGCGGCCCAGGTGGAACTTCCGCCACTTTGATACGTGCTCCGAACGGAAGAGCGATCTTATCCAGCTCCGGACGCAGCCGCCGTGCAATTTCATGGCTCTGCGCTTTGCGGTCGTGCCGTGACAGCAGGTTTACCTGGATGTCGGCCTGATTCGGTTGGTGCCGCAAGAAGTAATGCCGCACCAGACCGTTGAAGTTGTAGGGGCCGGAGGTGCCGGCGTAAATCTGATAATTCGTGATTTCGGGCTGCTGGCCAAGATGAGCGCCGAGTGCCTGCGCAACGCGGGTTGTCTGCTCCAGCGGAGTTCCGTCCGGCATGTCAACGATGACCTGGAACTCGCTCTTGTTGTCGAAGGGGAGCATCTTCACTCGCACCCACTTCAACGGCACGAACGCAACTGCCGCCAGCAACAGCACCACCACTCCGCCTAGAAACATCCAGCGGCGACGGGCGTCCAGGATCAGCGGGTTCATCACGCGACGGTACAGACGCGTCGTCCAGCCTTCGACCTCATGCTTATCGTGACCGCCCTCGCCTGCGTAATTACGCAGCAGCCTCAGCGCTGCCCAGGGCGAGACGACGAAAGCCACCATCAAGGAAAACAGCATGGCTGCCGAAGCTCCCACCGGAATCGGGCGCATGTAGGGCCCCATCAAGCCACGGACAAAGGCCATGGGCAGGATGGCGCCGATGACGGCGAATGTGGCAAGAATCGTCGGGTTGCCCACCTCATCCACTGCCTCAACCGCCACTTCTGCCAGAGGACGCCCGCGGCTTCCCGGTAATCGGAAATGCCGCACGATGTTCTCCACCACCACGATGGCGTCGTCCACCAGAATGCCAATGGAGAAAATCAGCGCAAACAGAGTGACCCGGTTGAGGGTGTAACCATAGAGGTAAAAGACGGCCAAGGTGAGGGCCAGCGTGACAGGTACAGCCAGCAGCACCACGCCAGATTCTCGCCAACCAAGCGCCAGAGCAATCAACAATGTGACCGACAGCGTCGCGATCAGCAGGTGCTTGAGCAGTTCATTCGACTTGTCTTTCGCGGTCTCGCCATAGTTACGCGTGACCGTAATGTTTAAGTCATTAGGTAGAACATACCCGCGCAGCGAGTTGACCTTCTCCAGAACACGTTCGGTGATGATCGTGGCGTTCGTGCCTTTACGCTTGGCAAGCGTGATCGTAACTGCGGGATATTCCGCGCCGACCGTCTGGTCCGTACCACCACGGGCATTCGCGAACATGACATAGCTGTCCGGTTCAGCGGGACCGTCTTCCAACTTCTCCACGACATCGCGTAAGTAGACCGGACGGCCCGAGTGGACTCCGACTACGACTTGCTGTAAATCTTCCGGACGCGTGAAGAACCTGCCAGCCTCGACCTTGAACTCCCGGTTGTCACGGGCGAAGCTGCCCACATCGGCGCGGGTATTCGCGCTCTGGAGTTGCCCCGCGACAGCCGCGGGCGTAAGGCCATAGGCCGCCAGCCGCTGTGTATCCAAAACCACCCGTATCTGACGTGGTTGTCCCCCGATCATCGAGGTTTCAGAAACATCGTCAAGCTGTTTGAGGGAATTTTCCAGTTCGCCTGCGATGCGTCTCAAGTGATAAGAGTCATAGTTCTTGCCCCATAACGTGAGCGCCATGATGGGAACGTCGTTGATCGAGCGGACTTTAATGATCGGTTGCGAAACGCCCGGCGGGATTCGGTCGAAGTTGGAATAGAGCTTGTTGTACGTCTGTACGATGGCGTCCTCTTCCTTCGAGCCAACGTAGAAGCGCACGATCAGCATGCTCATGCCCGGTTGGCTGATGGAGTAGACATATTCGACACCCGGAACCTCACGCAGCAGCTTCTCCATGGGAAGACTGACGCGTTGCGAGATTTCTTCCGGCGATGCGCCCGGCATCTGCACGAACACGTCAAGCATGGGGACAACGATCTGCGGCTCTTCCTCTCGTGGAGTCTCAA
>Ga0208821_1001821_pt1 | contig 10468 bp, 7 predicted proteins | sample June2015DPH_20_5_FD_184720 | JGI IMG/M metagenome (GOLD analysis project Ga0208821, IMG submission 184720) | Peatland microbial communities from SPRUCE experiment site at the Marcell Experimental Forest, Minnesota, USA - June2015DPH_20_40... | ecosystem: Environmental > Terrestrial > Soil >... | reverse complement strand
CCAGACACCGGTATGGGTGTCGTCGACGACCCTGAACCCGTCGGCCTCATAAGTGATGATACCGTTGGCCTCAAACGTTTGGAGACCCGTGATGTCGTGGTGCGGTGTGCCGCCCGAGGAGATCACGGCGGTGTCGATAGGGGTGTTTGGATCGGCGGTGCCAGAGCTCGTCGCCGTAGGCGCGTAGGGACTTAAGGCCGTTTGACCAGTCGCTGTACGTACGTCGTTGTTCGCGATCGCGGCGACAGCTACCGAAACTGAGAGAACGATAACAAGCACGAATACAATTAACCGTGTCTCCCTCTTCACAGTGGCACCTCCTTTTAGGTCACGCCCTTGCCCGATTGGCCTGAATCAGCACGAACTTTGAACTAGCTGCGGCCGCGATAGCCTATGGCACAGACAGGCGGCGATTTGTGGGAAAAACTGATGCTGCTTATTGCGCGAGTCATTTGACGTTGGTTCTTATAAATCTTGCTCTCCGATGTGGATATTGTCATTTCCTATCAAAGTTGTGAAACTTCTACTATTCCAATCCTACGAAAAACCACACACGCTGATTGGCACGTGCTGACTCGCCCCAAGCGGTGAAAAAGCCGCCATACGCCCGATTCGTTAATACGGGCGCGACAGGCCCAAGGGATGAAGAGTTTACACTCACATATTTTGACCAAAATGTTACCAAAAGTAGACCAAAATGTTACCAAAAGTAAGCCAAAAGTAGGCCAAAATTATGGTTCACACCCCGCCCTTGTACGCTGAGCTGGCGATGATTAGGGAATAATAACGAGAATTATATATAATGTTTTTATATTATGACAGCTTTCAGATAGACCGTCTTTTTTTCCTGCGCGGTCGGATTGGATGTGGCGGTCACAACGCTTCTTTGTATGACGGCCGACGTCGCAATCGCTGTAGCTTTTGAACCGTGTTTCTCGTCGTCGAAGCGCTTCTGACGGGGAGTCGGGTCAACATGATCGACGCGCACCTGCAAGTAACGAGCGTCGGCTTGGCCGCGCCATAGGCCGCAGCTTTATAGCTGAAGAATAGGCATACCCTTATGAAATGCCCGCCGACGATCATCGCTTCGGCCGCTACTATGTCCTTATAATCGCGTGTCTGGTCGTCTTAGCGTTGCTTTTTCCCGCTTTTAACGTACTTAGTCTCGCTGGCTTCGTGAACGACAAGACCTATTTGCTGATCCTGCAAGACAACACAGAGATCAGGCCAACTGGGGGAGAGATAGGGTGCATCGGACTGCTCACTGTGCACGACGACAACATCCAGAATTTGCACTTCTACCCAATCTCCTTCGAAAGCAACTCATCGTGGACGGGGGATATCGTCAAAATGGGCGGTCCCGAGAGCCTCACCCAGTTTTACGACGTGAATAGCGTGAGGCTGTACGACTCGAACGTGCAATATGACTTTGCGTCGTTTGCCCCCACGATGCTGTCAAGTTTTTACCAGTTGACCGGACAGAAGGCCGACGGCATTATCGCGGTCGACTTCACTGCGTTAGAGGCGATTATGCGTATCACAGGCCCGATCAGCGTGTCTGGTGACGTCGTAACGAGCAGGAACATCGTCGACCTTGCGCACTACTATTCAGGCTTACCAGGCGACAAAGAGCTGACCACGTTGTTGTCATCCCTCGCGCTTAAGATCGTTCAAAAGGTTCGCGACGCGAGCCTCCCTGACAAACTGGACTTCATCAACACCGTGCAACAAATGGGCGCACAGAAACACCTCTTCTTCTACGTGCCTGGAGATCCCCTCACGGCAAACTTCGCGGGCGCCACCGCCACGCCTGCGACGGACTTCATTTCTATCATCGACATGAACCAGGGTTCAGAGAAGGCGGACTTCGGCGTTTATCGTTCGATCGACTACCACGTCCAGCTGCTTGCGAACGGCTCCGCCGTTTCGAACTTGACGGTGACCTATAACAACACCTGTTTCTGGGACTATAGACTGTTTCAGACGGTCTTGGTGCCGCCCGGTGCCGAGCTTATGAACGCGACCACCTCTGCGCAGGACTTCAACGGACCGCTCTCGACCGGCGGCGCGAACTTCACCGCATTCTCTACGTCCGTGTTGGTGCCCGGGAATGAAACCGGCAGCATCACGTATCTGTACACGCTGCCTCACGTCGTCAGCTCAAGTGGCGTGAATGAGCGTTATGACCTCTATGTCCAAAAACAAGCGGGAATCAACGAGTATACGTTCAGCCCAGTTGTGCAGCTGCCCGGCGGGGCGCGGGTCCTCGCGTCTCAGAACGCCGAAGCGAATCAGACGTCGACGGGCGACATTCACCTGGAGACAGTGTACAGGTAGGACAATGCCGTGAGCAGAAAACGCACGATTACTGCAGTGGCCATCGTCGCGATCGCCATCGCCCTCATCGTCGCGGGCGTCGGGGCGTTCGTCATCACCGTCCACCCGAGCGAGGACGCCACGTACACCGAGGCCACATCGTCGGTTCACGGGGGGCTGCATACCAACGTCACGAACGGCCAGGTTGTGCTGCGGGTGAATAACGTAAGCGACGCGTCAGATCCGGCGACGGCTGCGGTCTGGGCGAGCCTCAGCCCGCAAGCTCACAATGCGGGCGTGGACTATCGTGCGCTTACGACTTCGCCAGGCGACAAGAACCTTGTCGCGAACATCACACTGACGAACGCCCGATCCGCTGCGGTGCCGTTCACCTACACCGTTTTCGTGATCGTGGGTCGCGACGGCAGCGCGTACTATGCTAATTATGCGGTATGCGACCAAGGCTGCGCTGCTGCAGCGCTCAGGAATCAAACGCTCCCCGCATCGTTTGCAAGCGATCTCTACGTACTGTTTTCCGTGCCAGCAACCGCAGACGCGGCACACCTGGTGTACACCTCGAGCCCGCCAATCGTCATAGATTTGACGTGAGCTTCGGATCGGCGTACGTGCCCGTGGCGGACGTCTCGCGCGTGCTACGCAGGCTATCAAGAACCGTTGGCACATCATCTACTTCCTGCAGCGCGTCGTGTGCTTCGCAGAGCACGCGGCAGCAACCCATTTCTTGCGCCGTGAGCGAGGCCCAGCCGCCGCTCTCGATTATGCGACCTTCTCGACACGTGAATGCGCCCCGCTTCTTTTCAGACGGAGTTGATCAGAGTTGAGCTGCACAAGACGCAATTGATGGAGAACAGACGGGTCGCACTAGCACTGCGAGCGCAGCGCGGGACAACGGCGTTTGACGCTCCGCCGCGGAAGCGTGGGGCAGTCTTTTTTTGAGGTCAATGTTGCCGTCATCGTGCAATATTGCATCCTTCCTGCAATGTTGCCGGAACCTTTTTATACGAGACCGTTACAGCTACACATCACTCTACAAACAATTGCCCGGGAGATGTTGGTTCGTTCTTTTTTTTGGGGGCTTTTGATGTGGGCGGTCGCTCGCGGGCAGGGGGAAGGTGCTTTACAAGCATTGGTATAGCAGTGGCTGTTGAAGATTTGAGCAGTTTGACGCTGCTGAACTGAGCAGCCGACGAGCAAATCAGGTTGATTAAAGGCGGGAATCACCGATGCCATCGCAACGAACCTGGCAAGCGCGTACGCGCCGTCGATGTGTGCGGCGAACCAGTTGAGCGCTGACCGAGAAGACTACCGCGTGGGGGATATTCGAAACTTTCGAAAGGTGGAAAAGCAGTTCGCCGAGGCCGCACTCGACGGGGCGTTTCCAAACGGTGAGACTGAATATACTGTACGCTGGCTTTGAGGAGCGTGCAACAACCGAAGCGTGAGAAAAAATGAAGGTATGCGTCGTTGGATTGGGTTATATTGGGCTGCCCACCGCCCTTTTGTTCTCAGCAACTAATGACGTATTGGGGGTGGATATTGACCCCCACGTTGTTTCTCTTGTCAACGACAAAACTGCACCTTTTAATGAGCCAGAGCTTGATTTTTTCTTGACAGCGTCAGATATTACGGCTTCCGGATCTCCGCAGTGTGCAGACGCGTTCATAATATGCGTGCCGACACCATTCGACAAGGAGCTAAAGATCGCTGATTTGACTTTCGTTAAACAAGCTTTGAATTCGATTGCCCCTCACGTCCGCAAAGGAAATATCATCATTCTCGAGTCCACAGTCCCTCCTGGCACGTGTACTGAGATTATTGTTCCATTTCTTGAAGAATTAGGGTTTCACGTGGGTGGAGATGTCTACCTCGCATATTGCCCTGAAAGGGCAATACCCGGCAGCACTCTTCACGAGATGGTGCATAATGATCGTATCATCGGGGTGATGGACAATAAGTCGGCGAGTATTGCCACGCAACTTTATGGAGGTTTTGTCAAAGGAGAACTTATGACGACTTGGGCAACTACTGCCGAATGTGTCAAATTAATGGAAAATACCTATCGGGACGTAACTATTGCTCTTGCAAATGAATTTGCAAGGATTGCCGACGACTTTGGAACAGACGTTTGGGAGGCAATTGCGCTTGCTAATCATCATCCGCGCGTAGATTTGCCAAATCCAGGACCCGGCGTAGGGGGACATTGCATCGCCATTGATCCTTACTTCCTCATCCAAAATGCAACGCGTTCTCCGTTAATAAAGGCCGCACGGGAAGTCAATGACCAGATGCCTCTGTACGTGCTGGAGAAGCTGAAAGGGATAACACAAGGTATTCAAAAGCCGAAAATAACCGTTCTTGGGGTCGCGTATAAAGGTAACGTCGACGACACGCGAGCAAGCCCGGCTGCACGATTAATTAAGCTCGCAGAGAAGGAAGGCTTTGACATAAGCATCTATGATCCGTTGGTGACGAGTTTTGAGCGCAAACTATCGTCATTAGGCGAGGCATTCGAAAACACCGACTGCGTTGTCATAACAACAGATCATGACGAGTTTAAGCGCTTAGACTATGACAGATTAATGAGAAGAGCACGACATAAGAACCTGCTCGACACGCGAAATGTCGTCTCGAAAGCAGGCAATTATCAACTCGTCAGCTTGGGTCGGGGCAACGTAGAAGAGGGCGCCGCTGTGGATACCGCCCTGCAGCCCGTCAGCAGCCGTTTGTGATTACGCTCGTCGGAGCATCGAAACATAATCCTTCACGGGTGGCAGCTCAAAGCATATTTACAAGCATATTTACGCATTTGCCAAGACGTGAAACAGGCTCCTGCCGCGCAAGGAGGAAAAGGACGTTCTTTCTTTGCAGGGTTAACCGAGGTGCCAACAGGAGATTTGCACCTCAACACGTATAGTTACTGAACGGGGGCGGGCAAAATGGAAACTCAGAGCATATTGGTAACCGGTGGCGCAGGATTCATAGGAACGAACCTGATCCTAGAGCTACGGAAGCGAAACCATCAGGTATTTTGCACTGACCTGCACCATACCGACCAGCAGGACTACCTCAGGGCGGACGTCCGCAGCTACAGGCAAGTAAAGAAGCTATTTGACGGCAGGAACTTTGACTACGTTTATCACCTGGCAGCTGAGTACGGCAGATGGAACGGTGAAGACTACTATGAGAACTTGTGGAACACGAACGTTGTGGGAACGAAACACATCTTGCGAATGCAAGAGAAAAATGGATTTAGATTGATCTTCTTTTCATCTTCGGAGGTGTATGGTGATTACGCTGGCATTATGAGCGAGGATGTGATGCAGTCGCACGCCATACAAGAGACGTATCAGATGAACGACTATGCGATCGGAAAGTGGGTGGGAGAGTTGATGTGCATGAACTCTGCAGCAATGTTCGGTTCCGAAACCGTGCGCGTTAGGCCAGAGAACTGCTATGGTCCTGGTGAGTACTATACCCCGTATCGGGGGTTCATCCCAAAGTTCATTCATCACGCACTTTTTGACAAACCGTATGAAGTCTATCTGGGGCACCGCAGAATCATCGATTATGTCGAGGACTCGTGCAGGACATACGCCAACGTATGCGACAATTTTGTGCCGGGGGAGGTATACAACGTCGGAGGACGACTTGAATGGGAGAAGGACATTAAAGAGTACTCCGACCTCGTCCTTCAGGCGGTCGGGAAAGATGACTCCCTCGTTACCTACGGCAAGGCGGAACCGTTTACGACCAAAGCCAAACGCATGGATTGTTCGAAGGCTGCGCGCGATCTCAAGCATAACCCAACGGTAGCGCCAGAAGAGGGCATCAAGAGAGTAGTCGCGTGGATGCGGCGGTACTACCAGCTGAGTGCGTGATTGAATAGGAGGTTGAGTGAACGACCTTACAGGCGAGTACGAAGGGAAGACCGTTCTCGTTACAGGCGGGGCCGGCGCGATTGGCGGTAACTTAGTCCGCAAACTACATAATCTGGGTACAGCCAAAATCCTCATACTCGACAACCTTTCATCATCATATGCGTGGAATATCACCCGCAGCCCGAAGATTCGATTTATCCGCGGAGACATCCTCGATGATGAGAAGCTGAAGTTTGTCTTCAAAGAGCGGCCGGACATCGTTTTTCACCTGGCCGCGCACTTCGCTAATCAAAACTCGATTGATAATCCTGAAACCGACCTTTGTGTGAACGGCATGGGAACTCTCAAAACGCTGCAATTTGCGCATCTGACTGGGGTCTCACGATTTGTGTACACATCAACGCGCGGCGTATATGGCGCAGACTCCTCGATACCTCTCAGCGAACCAGACGTGTCGATTAGGCTTCACACACCTTATCAAGTCACCAAGCTGCTCGGTGAATTGTACACCAATTACTACTACAATCTCTACGGACTTCCCATCGTCAACGTGCGGGTCTTCAACAGTTATGGACCCGGCGAAGTGCCCGGTAAGTTCCGAAACGTCATCCCTAATTTCTTCTACTGGGCGATGAGCGGAACGGCTCTGCCTGTCACCGGGGACGGCACTGAAACGAGAGACTGGACGTACGTCGATGATGTCGCAGACGGCCTTCTAGCAGCGGGGGTCACGGAGGGCGCTATCGGCGAGGCCATCAACCTCGGTTCAGGAGCAGAGACGCGGGTCTTTGATCTTGCTAACGAGGTCAACCGTCTCACGGGCAACGATCTTGGTGTGGTGCTTTTTCCGAGAAGGGACTGGGATGCAAAAACACGTGTCGTCTCATCGATTGACAAAGCAAAAAGGCTGCTCGGCTTTCGCCCACAGACCGCCTTGAATGACGGAGTAAAGCGCGTTTACGAGTGGTTTGTGGAAAATTGGGACAACATTAAAAAGAGCGCCGAGTTCTTAGGGCGTGATACGGCGATGCGTGATAGCGAACTCGCATTGCCGGCGGCCGAATAACAGACGCGACATCACGCGGTGCGGCGCAGCGATCTTCGCGGGGTCACTGAGGGGGCAAGAATAAAGAGATCATGGAAAAACTGAACGTCGGTGTGGTCGGTCTGGGGAAAATGGGCCTTCTTCACGCGGGCATTCTTAATCAACTGGAGCCGAGCACTCTTGTCGCCGCTGCTGAAAAAGATAAGCTGACGCGAAATCTTTTGCAGGCGTACGTACCGCAAACTACAGTCTACAGCGACTACGAGGAAATGTTCAAGCGCGAGGAGTTAGATATTGCAGTCGTAACCACGCCTGTCTTTCTTCATAAGCCAGTTATTGAAAGCGCACTCGACGCAAACTGTCATCTCCTCGTTGAAAAGCCTTTGGCGCTCAACGGCGACGAGTGCCGTGCGCTGCTTCGCGGCGACGTCAAGAACCAGACGCAGGTTGGGTACAACCGACGGTTCCTTGAGACGTTCAAGATGGCCAAGCGCATTCTCGATGCTTCGCTTCTCGGGGAGTTCAATTTTTTTCAGGCGCAGATGTTTGAGACGCAAGTCCTCAGAAGAGAGCAGGGCTGGCGATTCGATCGCTCAAAAAGCGGGGGAGGCGTCATCGTAGATTTGGGGGCGCACGTCATAGACATGCTCCATTACCTCGCTGGTCACCTCGTTGCCGTGCAAGGCGTGGCGCGGTCCGTATACAGTGAGAACGTCGAGGATTACGCGTCAATTAATTTGCGGTTCGCAGACGGCCTTACTGGATCGTTGGAGCTTTCCTGGTCCGTCAGACACTATCGGTTGCCTGAAATGAAGATCGGGATGCAGTTCGACAAAGGGACGGTCACAGTCACAGAGAAATACATTGAGATCTACTCTGAAGTGGACAACGCCCCGCTGCAACGAGGATGGCGCACGCTTCACTTGCAAAATCTCACGACAGGGGTTCCCATCGATCTTGGAGGTCCCGAGTACACAGTCGAAGACGCTGAGCTGCTTGCGTGCATACGAACAGGTGAAGAACCGCTGTGCAATTTCCACGAGGCAGCAAAAACCAATTTCGTCCTCGACGCGATTTACGACTCCATCAACACGGGTGAGACGCAGAACGTTCACTACGGGGTGTAAACGTGGAGTTAATACTCGGTCACAATCAGTTCATCGGCATCAGCCACATCTCTGAGGAGCGGGGAAGGGAACGGGAGAAGCGGTTTTCAAAGGTGGAAAACGTCTATCGGGTGGTCGAAGCGGCAAGCGCTGTTGGTTTCAAAAACATGATCATTGAAACCCATCCTCGCATGCTCGAATTCCTCCAGTATTATGAACGGGCTCAGACCTTCGATATGAACTTCTATCTACAGGTGCCGTACGTGCAGGCATATGTCCAGACGATAAACCAACGCGGGATGACGGGGTTTCTGTCTGAGATGATCGGCCGAGCGGGACTGGCGGGGACGAGCAGCCTTGCGCTAAAAAGCGCGTTCAACGTCCTTCGGAAGAATTACCTGTCTATCGCGCTCTCCCTCTTCAAACTCGAGATCATGCCGTTTTCCAAATTCAGCGTCCAGGCACTCATCTTGCACAACGTGCTCACTGATCTGCTTATGGCACTGGAGGTGTCCTCGGCATTTGTGGTTTTTGACCAGTATGTAAATGACGAGCTGCACCTTGACTTTGGGCTGGCAACGTGGAACTTTTCACTGGCCAGGCGGAATCTCGAACGGTGGGACCTGCATCCGGCGTTCGTCATGACGCCCGTCAATGTCAACGGATTTGATATGAACCCCTCGAAACGAGAGGTTGAAACTGCGGTGAAGGAGTATAGGGGGGACGTTTTTGCAATGAACGTTCTCGGCGGCGGCGCATTCCCCGTTGCGGCGTCAGCAGCGTATGTTAAATCATTCGACAAAGTGACACACTGTGTCGTCGGTGCATCATCAACGCAACACCTCAGCGAACTCAAGGAAGCATTTAGTTAGTTCAACGTTCTGCGCCGCCTCAAAATTCTGAATCGTGGATAGCGCACCGAGGCTTGCCATGAGATAGCAGAGGCGCGGCGCTCACATTTTTTTTGCGGTGTTTACGGTTCAAGGCGCCGCGTATGTTTTAAAGCGGGATGATATCGCCGAGATGTTCAGGAAGCACGTTCTAACCTCATTTTTCTACCTCTGATTTGTTCGACGTTCGCGTTGATGTATCAGGGAGGGGACAAATTATTAGGGCACTACTTTGCCCAAAAAAAGCAATTTTGATAATATAAGGCAATTTAGACGCCATTTTGCAAAAGAAAGCTTAAGAACGAATAAAACACAATTAGTGAGTAGGTAAAGCCTTGTCGCGCGAGTATGAGCTTAGCGTTCAAGGTGGATAGGAGTGTTTTCAGAAAAGAGAGGCGTGATCGTTTTAGCAACAGTGCTTGTGATCTGTGCATTGTTGTTAAGTAACGCTAACGCTGCAGTTGAGGCAAAACCCCTCAGCACTATCAAAGCCACTCCTGCAAAGATCTCCACCGCCCTCACCATCTCAGCACCATCCTCAGCCAAGGTTAACCAGGCCTTCTCGATCACCGGCACGCTCACCGCCAACGGCGCCGCGCTCACCAAACAGACTATCTCGTTGCAGCGCCTCAGCGGCACCACGTGGAACACCATCGCCTCGCAGACCGCTACCACTGGCTCTTACTCCTTCAGCCGGACCGAAACCGCCGCCGCCACCTACCAGTACAGGGCCACCTACGCGGGCAGCGCCACCTATGCGAGCGCAACAAGCCCGACCGCCACCGCCACCGTCACTCCTGCCACGATTTCCACCCAACTCTCCCTCTCCGTCACCAACACCACCCCCGCCGTCAATCAGTCCGTCACCTTCACCGCCACTCTCACGAGCGGCACAACGCCCCTCTCAGGAGAGAACGTTACGATCTACCACCTCCTCAACGGCGTTCGTTACAACGACAGCACCATTACCACAGCTGGCGGCCGGATCACCCTTACCACGAGCTTTGGCTCCTCCGGCATACGTTCCTACTACGCCACCTTTGCCGGTGATAGTTCCTATCAGTCATCGACGAGCAGCGTCGTCACCGTTAACGTCACTGCCGTCGATCCAACGCCAACCCCGATTTCCACCCACCTCTCCCTCTCCGTCACCAACACCACCCCCGCCGTCAATCAGTCCGTCACCTTCACCGCCACTCTCACGAGCGGCAC
>Ga0208821_1001820_pt1 | contig 10481 bp, 9 predicted proteins | sample June2015DPH_20_5_FD_184720 | JGI IMG/M metagenome (GOLD analysis project Ga0208821, IMG submission 184720) | Peatland microbial communities from SPRUCE experiment site at the Marcell Experimental Forest, Minnesota, USA - June2015DPH_20_40... | ecosystem: Environmental > Terrestrial > Soil >... | reverse complement strand
GCCTCCCATGCCGGCGGTGCCCACCGACAATCCCCTTGAATCAACCGGCGGCTGGTCCCGGAAGACCAACCCTGCAGCCGTGGTCAGCTCCTGCAAGATACCCAAGGAGGGTTCCGGAGCCGTAAGAAACAAAGATCCCTCCTTCATCCTCCCCTCAGCCTCTGTCTGATTGCCCTCCGCGCCACCTGCAGCATCACCAGCCCCGGACTGATTACATGGGTTACCGGTAGCAGGCGCCCGCCGAAGTGGCTCTTCATGTAGGAGATGCCCTGAATGCCGGCGCCATCCATGTCCAGGTGCCGCCAGCCTTCTCCGCTTTCCAGGTAGAAGTCCAAGATCCGCCAGAACAGATATTGAAACGCCCCGGCAGTATCTTCGCCGATGTGCGTGCCGGCAAGCCATTCGTGCAACACGCCATACCGATCTTGCAGCACCGCCACCGCCGCCACTACCTCTCCCTGGGCCTGCACTGCAAAAATCCGGGCGGCGCCCCGGTCCAGCAATTTCCGGCATAGAGTTCGCAAGGTCGCCCGGTCGTAGGCAAAAGAGAATCTCTGCCGCTGGGAAGTTTCCTCCAACAATGTCAAGAGCGGCTCCAAATTATCATTGACCCTGATCTCCCATCCCAGCCGCTCCCCTTTTCGGACCTTGGTGCGGACATCCGCATTGAGTCCCTGCCAGAGGGCGTCCCGCGAGCTCAGGTCCACCTTATGCGTATAATGCTCTTCCAACCAAAATCCGGACCATAAAAAGCCACGCAGGTCAATGATGGCCGGGTTATTGAGCAGGCTGACCAGGTGATATTCGTGCCGCAGGAACCCCGCCAGCAATTTTTGCGCCGCGCCGATAAAGCGCTCCTGTTTGCTGGCGTTGAAGCCTTCCATGCCGATCTGCTGCCAGCCGTTATAAGGCGCCAGCGGCGCCGGCATGAAAACCTTTAACCCCCAAAATCTCCGCTGATGGCCGGCGATGCCCCCTACCACCCGGTCTTTCTCAAGCACTGCATGCACCCTGAACCTGGCGCCGCTGGCCTCCTCCAGGGTCATCCCCCATTCCCGGGAGCCGAAGATATCGGTCAGGTTGGTTGGGCCGTGGAGGAATTTCTCCCAGGTATCCAGTTCTGCTCCAGTCCAGGTAACGATCTCATATTCGGACATTTCGTCAGCAGACTTCCAGGGGGAATATCACTGTCTTCGTGACAGTAGTGTCGCACCTGAAAAGTTATTACTCAGAGCAAGATAACAGTTCCATCCTTTAACTCCCTCCCCCTGAGAGGGGGGGGCTCGGGTGGGGGTGAATGGACCTTTTTTTCCGCTCTGAGTAATATAAGGGAGATCCTTCTCAAGACCTCCAGACTCCTTCAATAAATTGGATATACTTATCCTGTTCGCGGTCCCAGTTATATTTTTCTTCGAAGGCCCTTCTTCCCCGCCCGCCCATGGCCGCTGCTTCTTGCGGATTATCCAGGAGGTAAGTGATGGTGCGGGCCACCTCCACCGCATCGGTGGTGTCCACCAAAAAACCGCAATTCTCCTCCTTCGCCAGCAACCCCACCTCCCCGAAATTTGGGGCAACCATGGGAATGCCGGCCTGCATGTAAGTGAAGCATTTGCGGCCGGTGCCCGGCCCACAGTACAGGATGTTCCGCTCCGGCTGATAAAGTAGCAGCCCTATCCTGGCATGCCGCAGATGGGCCAGCATCTTCCGATAGCGCATAAATTCCAGGAACAGGACCTGGGACTCCAGATGGCGGGCCTGAATCAATTCCCTGACAATTTCGGGATCATCCTTCAGCGGGCCCATAAAGAGAAACAGGGCGTTGGGGTGCTGCTCCTTCACCAACGCCGCGGCCTGGAGAGCCACCCGCAGGCCTTGTTTCCGCATCAGGCCGCCCACCATGGCGATTACCTGGCGTCCTGCATAATTCTCCGCTGCTGCCTGCACCTCCGTAACTGAGGGCTCCTTAGAATGCGGGGTCACGTTCCAGATCACCTGGACCCGGTCCACCCATTTCCGGTAAAACTTTTCCAGCCAGCCATCCCGGGAATCTATCGCGGACACCCCGTCAATCCCTGCCCCCCAGAGTAGCAGCCCTTCCAGCCACTGCCACACGGGCTTGACCAGGCCGCTCCAGGAGCCGAAATACAGGGACAAATCCAGGGCGTACATTTCTATGGCATCGTAAACCTTCTTTCCTCTTAGAAAAAAGGCCAGGGGCAGGTGAAAATAATGGGTGACGATTACCAGCTCCGGCTGGTCGATGCCGGCCAGGGCCTGGATAACTTTCTGGTAATACCGCGGCAGCTTGGCCGCGAGCCGCATGCTCCAGACGGGGGCCGGCAAATGCACCCAAACCCACCGGTCAAAGAAATCCTGGTTCCCATTGGGGGCTGGCATCTTTCCCGTGCGATCCCAGGCGATGACCGTAACCTTCCAGCCCTCATCTTTTAATGCCTTTAACATCAAGGGATGACGACCCGCAACCGAAGTGCTGAAGGAGATGAGGACTACATGCCTGGCCGACATTGATCAAAAACTCCCGTAATATGCGATGGAAAGGGGAAAAGATAAAAACCCCCGGGGCCATCATAAAGATCTTTTTGGCTCAAAATCTTTAGGCCATGTGAGGGTATTTTATACCCCTGGATAAGTTAAAGAGAAATAGCTTGACAACTGATAGGTAACTATCTATCTTACCTTGCGCAAAAGAGGAATCCTTTCGCACCAGGTTCTTCCATAGATAGATCGTCAAATAAACTGAAGCCCGCCCAAAAACTATCAATAAACTAACCCAGAGATATATATTAAAGGATGCCGGGGAGAAGATCATTTTCCGAAGTTTAGTTCTACCTTCATAAAGCTGAACCATTCTTTTTTGGGGATTGTTGCTACTTTTATTCCGCAGATGAATAATTTCGGCCTCAGGAAAATACCAGACCTTGAGGCCAATCTGGTGGGCCCGCACTCCTAGCAACACATCTTCGGCATACATAAAAAATTTTTCATCCCAGCCGCCGAGTTTTTCTATTGCATCTCTTCTGGCCACGACGCAGGCCCCCGAGATCCAGCCCACCCCCATGGCTTCCCTGTAGTTGTCGTAAAACGAAGTGAAATTATTAAGAAGGGGTGCATGAAAGAACCCGATTATCAAATCCCCCAAGGAATTCAGGAGATTGGGTAGCTTTGCGATGGATACCTGGAGGCTACCATCTTCGTTCAGCAGCTTAGGACCCATGAGGTCTACTTCCGGATGGAAGTCCATAAATCCTTTGATCTTTTCCAGGGCCATGGGTTTTACCAGGGTATCGCTATTCAAATACATCACATATTTGCCGGTGCTCTCCCTAAAGCCTTGATTATTGGCCTTGGCAAAGCCAACATTGTCATGATTTTCAATTAATCTAACTTGCGGATATTTGGCTTTTATCATGCTTACGCTGTGGTCCGCGGAAGCATTGTCTACCACAATTATCTCCAACTCATCTCTTGAATAATCAAAAATTGACTGGAGACAATTGTCCAGAAGACCGCAGGTATTATAATTAATGATAATAATACTTATATCGGGGGTCATAATGATTCACTTTTTGAGGCTTTCTCGCAAGTAATGTCCGTAAATCGCAATGATAGCAGACAGCGTCACAAATAAGATAGTGAAATCGAAAGAAATGAGAGTGCTTATGGAAAAAGTAGTAACAATAACCGTCACAAAAATCGATAAGAATGTTTTTATCAGGATCTTATTGGTCCTATTTGGATCATGCCTCAGAATGTATAGGCTTTCGCAGAATACTCGCAAAAGGATAAATAAAAATCCCAAAAACCCGAAAATCCCCAATTTTCCCAATAGCATCGGATAGGCATTATGCCAGCTACTCCTTTCGCCGTAGTTATTCAATGCCAGAGAATAAAAACCGACCGTAGCCCCCAACCCGTCACCAAATCCGGGGTTTTTCAAAAATAATTCCAAAAAGGCTTTGGATTCTTCGATCCTATGCTGCAAGGACCCTATTCGATCAGGAGATTCAGTAAAGATGAGTCCGGTCCTCTGGTTGATTAAATCGAAAAGGTCTAAATGGAATGAAGCAAGGATAGTGTTTAATAATAAGACTACAACAATCATTAAAGCAAGAATCTTCCAGACCCTTTGCCTAGTAAGAATGAAAAATAAAAGAATAGAAATTATTACACCAAGCCAGGTTGACCGGGTGAAGGTAAACAAGATGCCCATAAGGTTTAAGAGAAATAATCCAACAAATTGCCAGATTGACAATTTCTTAAGGTAATGGAGGCTGATTAAAATCACTGGAGTGATTAGTAAAACTGAGTTGGGTATGAGCCCCGCCGACCTTTCAACATTTCCTATGTCCTGCTCGCCAAATGGCCACGGGTTGCCTATGTCTAGGGGGTGTTCGAAATTAAAGATTGAGGTTAAGACAGAATAAACTGAGACAGTAATTGCTGAAATTATGATAACAATGGAAAGTCTAATCAAAAATTTCGAAAAGTCTTTTCGATTGAACCTAAGAGAAGTCACGATAAAAAAGAGAAAAAATTGCATAAAAGTTCTCATGTCGCTTAAATAATCTGAATTAAACCCGATAGATAGAGCGCCATGAGTTAATCCTATAATGATAGCAATTGAAAATAGCAAAAATGGAAAATCTAATCTGGTGTTTATTTGGGTATTTTTAAAACATAATTTAAAAATAATAAAAAGAATTCCTAAAATTATTATCAATAAATTTGCTAATGTCGCATAATATCCTTCAGTAGGAATTCTTAGCTGGAACTTAAAGGTTAAAGATATAAAAATCAATACTAATAAAATATTGCTAAGAACCCCTTGGAATGAGATAATATTACTGTAAGCTATTTGTGGCGTTGGTATTGAAAGGGAATCCCGGTATCTCATTTTTCTCCCACCAATATCAGTTGTTCCCCCAGGGATGGGTCGAATTTGTGCAATCCCCACTCGGCCAGGGAAAAAGCGCTGGCCCGAAGCGATTCAGAAAGCGAAGGCACGGATTTGGGCACATAAAACCCTTGATGGGCTATGGCGCGACTGGCCAGGGCGATCCCATGAGATCCGTGGAAGGAAGTGGATATGGATTGCAGCTTAAAGGAGGCGCGCTCGGCCAGGGCACGAAGGGCCGGGGGGTTGAGGAGGTACAGATGTCGGGGCGGGTCCAGGGCGAACCAGTTATCCTTGAAGGACCTATGCCCCCTACTGTCTAGATTGGGAGTGAAGGCCACCAGCCGGCCTCCGGGTTTCAAGATGCGGTGGCATTCCCGGAGTAGCCTGACGGGATCGTGGACATGCTCGATCACGTGGTTCATGGTGACCACATCGAAACAGGATGCAGGATATGCCTGGGACTCAAGGTCCCCCAACCTGACCTTGAGCCCTTTGGTGCAGGCGTGCTTAACCGCCTCCGGGTCGACGTCCACGCCTTCGGCCTGCCAGCCCAGGGCGCTGAGTCGGGCCACCACATCACCATCACCGCAGCCCACATCCAACAACCGCCCCCCCGGACAAGGTTGGAGGCCGCAGACGCTTTTTTCCACCGCAGCGCGATAAGTTGGGGACAGATAAAAGACCAGGCCGGCCAGCTTTTGGAAGCCGGAATCCGACGTGGCATACCCGAAACGCCGGGCCAAATAGCCATCTTTGGCAAAATGGAAAACCTGCCGCAGGAAGCTGCGTCCGACGCCGTTCTTCCTGCTACTGTCACTATGAGTATAATACGCGGTATAGGCCTTGGCGATGTCTCCTTCCAGGGGCATAGGGTCAAGCCATACCAACCTACAACGGGAGTTGAGGCATTGTTTGAGATTCCATTGACCCGGAGCGCCAAAAAGGCGGTCGCGCAGCCCCTGGTAGAGAGGGGTGCCGGGGGAGCCGCACAAATAGCAATCGGGACAGGCCCGGCTGCGAATTTCCTGAGGGCTTGCGTCAACGGTCACTGTCATTGTGATTAACCTTAATTATTCGGCGAATTCTTTGATAGCATCGAAAATAATTTGTTTGCTAATTTAGATAAATGTTTCTTTGCATTATTGATTAGCCTTAAACGAGTGATAAATTTATTATATTCAATATCATTTATATCGATAATTATCTTATTTAGAATAACCGAGTGCAGTTTATATTCGGATAGATCTTTCTCCATAAACTTTTCAGGCTTTCTAATCTTTGCATAAACCAAGGATGGCTTTGTTGCATCTTCTTTTAACACTAGAATGTCACAATCAGAGAAAATATTCTCCATATCCCTTTTTCCAAACCTCCAATAATCATGGGGATAACCATGGAATGGCCAGTTGGATGGAACGATTATCAGTAATATACCATTTCTTTTGCAGACATTTTTAATATTTGAAATAGCTTCTTTCCAATCTCTTATGTGTTCTAGTACACAAGTAGAAATTACTAGATCAAAACTTTCTTTTCCGAATTTTTCCACCATTTTTCCAGCCGGACAAAGTACTTCAACACCTGGACCATGTTCAATGTCAACCCCAACATACTCGGCTGGGTTCCATTTCGTCAAAATGGGACGTAAACTGCCATTTACATCCATGGAGCCAACTTCTACTATCCTTTTGTCCTTAACTTCAGTTTCATTCAACATTGTTGCCCCAAAAATAATACATTTTGCATCGCACATATTATAATCCTCGCAGATTAGCAATTTATTGTCATACAATTTTCTTGTTTATCTATCCGAATAATTTTATAAGGTCCATAAATAAACCTAAAGTATTCGATTTTATTAGATAAAGTTTCTCTTTTTCGGAATCGTCCAAGATATATAGCCAGGATAGGACTCCCAGACCGATAATTATTGCAGTGAGAAAGGCTATTTTTGTGCTAAGACTGGGGGTCATTGCCGAAAAATATAGTCCGATTATGAGCAGCGTTGTACCAATTATAAACCTTGCCTTAATTTTAAGACCAGATGGTTTTCGTGATGGAACAAGGCGACGGGCTATCCAGAACACCACGAAAGTAGTAACAATAGCTCGAAATAGCCAAACCAGGGCGGCGCCAATAAGGCCCAGCTTCAGGATGCAAAACCAAAGCAATCCCAAAAAAATAGGGAACTCTAACAGGTGCAATTTGGCAATAAGGTCAGGGCGGTTCATGCCCTCGATGGCGCTGTATGGTATCTGGCCGATTGAATTAATCAAAACTGCCACCGCCAGCAGTTGTAATATCGGTGTACTAATCCTGGCGAAATCCGTTCCAATCCAGAGGCTTAAAAATGGATTAGCTAAAACTATAACGACAACAGTGATGGGCGCAAGGAGCAGAAAAACATATTTGACACCCTTTTGAAGCAGGGAGATGACTTTATCTTGCTGGCCCACCGAGTAAGCACTGAATGCAGGAAATACCACAGGCGCCAAGCTCTGGGGTATGATCCAAAGCTGGCTTGCAACTTGATAGGGAGTTACGTAATAAGCCACTGCTTCCATCGTAAGTAAAGATCCGATAAAGAACCGGTCTAAGTTGACTATAATTGGGCCAATTATATTACAAACGGTTAGCCAGCCACCAAACCTCAATACTTTTTTAGCATATGATAATTTAGGCTTTCGTGGCCAATTTAATTCTGGCAACGATCTAATACAATAATATAAAAATGTGAGGCAAACTAAAAAGCGGATAGCAAGAATAATCATGATTATCGGAACTAAATTGTTAGAAAAGTGTAAGACCAGTAACGGGGAAATAAATGTAATTATTCCAGCTGGCATTTGTATGCCATTAATTAAAGAAAAGCGTTGTTGGGCTTCTAAGACTCCACGACTACCTGCGGTGATCAGCATCAAAGGAATCCCTGTAGCCATTAGATAGAAAGCTTGCCGGGTTTCTATAATAAGAGTAGGCGGGACGTTTAGAATCCTTCCGACCAATATTGGAGTTAATAAATAGACTGATATACCAGCGATAATGCCGCAAGAAAACATTAGAAATAATGAGGTCCAAATTAGGTGACCTAATTCTTCTCTCTCGTTTAGAGCCAGGTATTCAGCCGTAAATTTAGTGTTGGCTCTCCCCACACCCATATCAAAAATACCGAAGTAGCCTATAACCAACCAGATTAGAGTGAGGATACCAAATCGTTCGGTTCCCAGACCTTTAATCAAGAGAGGAATGGCAAAAAACCCTACAACCATGGGCACTGCTCGCCCGACAAAATTCAAAAATGTATTCCGGGTGAGCGTCCTTCCGCTATGCCCCCCACTTAATTTCATATTTTCAGTGTAATTTAAATTCTCAACCAACGGTGGATACCTTAACAGAGATTATTCAACAATCTAGCCGTACTCTGAGCCTCTTTTTTCAAGTATCAAGGTGTTGGCTGGCCTCAAAATTTCCCAGCCCGCAAATGCCGGGGCAGCAGAGACTCAGGACCACGGCCCCCAAAACCCCCATAAGGGTCATCAGGGATAAGGCGGTCCACATCAGGGGAGGAATTTCGTGGAAGCGTTCCTCCACCAGTTTCTTGGCCACCAGTTGGGTCATGGCCCGCCCCAGCCCGAAATCAAACAGACTGAGGTAGCCGATGACCATCCACACCAGGGTCAACACGCCGAACCGGTCGATACCCAGTCCCTTGATCAACAAAGGAATGGAAAAAATCGCCACCGCCATTGGCAGCCCCGACCCCAGCACATTAAAGAGCGTATTGCGGGCGAGCAGCCGGCCTCGGGTATACTTCCCGATTGCCTGGAAGGATGCTTCTGTGTAGTTGTTCTTGGCCATTGTCAAGTAACTAATGCTTATGAAGGATTAATTCAGGGAAAATCGTTGTAAGGGATAGGTGCGCTTTAGTCTGATGACCCTATGATCTCTTGCCTCTTAAAAAGTCTTTGGTATAGCGAAACAGAGTATATGGATTTTCTTTAATTAATTCAATGGAATAAGCCAATAGCTTATGAAAAAGTTCAATTTTATTCGCTCTTTTATTTGATTTGATTATTTTTATAGCCTTATTTCTCGCCTCGATTAAATCTTGGATTGTAAGATCGTTAACTTCGGCTGCTGGCGTTTCGCGGGATAAATCATCCCAACATAATTTATCACTTAATAATCTAATCCCTCCTTCTCCTTTAATTGCCATATCAAAGAGTTTTGTATCTGGATAAATATCGAGAAGACTGACGCCACAACTATCAAAGGGTATTATCTTAAGCAATGAGAGTGTTTCATTTATTGTATTTTTAGTTTCGAAGGGCAATCCTATTATTAAACCTATTGATAACTCGGCAATTCCAGCCTCTCTGCACCGAGTTAATACTTGTATTATCTTATCTTTAGTATAAAATTTGTTAGCCCCCTTTAAAACTTCTTCACTCCCAGATTCCATGCCAAAGGAAATGTAGATACACCCCGCCTCTTTGGCTAGCTTAAACATTTCTGGATGGGCGGTATCGATTCTGGTTTCAAAACCCCATTGGACTTTCTTGTGCAACCCCCTTCTTTTATATTCCTCACAAAAATTTTCGAAGTCTTCACGCCTTGGGTAAAACAAACTATCTTCAAAATAAATCCGCTCAGCTCCTAATTTACTGTTGAGCAAAGAAACTTCATCTAAGACATTATCTATACTCCTTATTCGATGTCGTCTGGTAAGCAATGGCATACAGAAAGTACATGAGAACGGGCATCCTCTTGAAGCAAATATTGGAAATACTCTCTGGAATTTATGTTTAGTTAGATTGTAAAGGCGAGCATATTTATTCCAGTCTACCAATAAATGGTCTGCGAAAGGTAATGAATCGAGATCGCTAATCAATTCCCTATCACCATTATTAATAATTTCACCTTGATTATTTCGCCAAACAATTCCTCTAACATCACTAAATACTTCTGTCTGTTCACCAGGATAATCTTTCAGCCGATTATATATTTCCAGTATCGTTAGTTCTCCCTCCCTTAAAACTATCGCATCGAAGGATGGATATTGCTCAAGAGTTTCATTAGGAACTGCGGTTGGATGTGCTCCACCGGCAATAATCAAAATATTTGGGTCAACCTTCTTAATAATTTGTGCTATATGATTTGCCCCGGTGATGTTAAAACTTTTACTTGTAATTCCTATTAATTTAAAATTGTTTTTTTGTATAAAATTACCGATACTACCCCAATCTTTGAATGTTTGATGGTCAATAAGCGTTACCGAAGCTCCGGCTTTTGTTTTTAGGTAAGTACCCAGATAAACTAAACCGAAATTTGGCGTTAATAATACATTTCGGCCGCTGTCTTCTGCTAACCTTTCTTTTAAACTGGGAGGATCGATTAATAGAACATTCATATTAAATTGAGACTGTTGCGAAATACATCGTAAAAAGTATTTAAAAATTGCTCAGATTTTCCTGGACAAACTGCATAACATATTGTAATATCAGGGAAATAATATTTTCCCTGGAGGCTTCATGAGCAAGGCCGGCAGCGCCAACGGCTCCTT
>Ga0208821_1001813_pt1 | contig 10524 bp, 13 predicted proteins | sample June2015DPH_20_5_FD_184720 | JGI IMG/M metagenome (GOLD analysis project Ga0208821, IMG submission 184720) | Peatland microbial communities from SPRUCE experiment site at the Marcell Experimental Forest, Minnesota, USA - June2015DPH_20_40... | ecosystem: Environmental > Terrestrial > Soil >... | reverse complement strand
GTAAGCGGCGGTTTATTACGTTTTTTCTCCTGGTGGCTGGTTTTTTCCGGCATCTACGCCAGCTCTTCCGTCTGTCCCTTTTGCGGGCAACCCGCCTGTCCGGTGGGTGTGGCGGCCGCCGGGATAGTGGGCGGCTTCTTCGCAGCCATATGGATTTACGGTAAAGCCTGGTTAGATCGCCTTAAGGAGCTTAGCGGGCGTCTCCGCAGTAGGAGCGATCGCCAGGTTACTGGACCGGATGGAAGACTTTGAAATCTTCCGTCCCCCAATGGACTCCACCAGGGAAGTTCTGCACGCCATCGCCACGTTCCAGGCGGACCTCTCCCCGTGCTTTCCCTATGTTAATGCCGAATTAGGCGGCTGGGACTTTGATGCAACAAATCGGGTGCTGCCGCTTAAGCTGTCGGAAGGCAAGTAGATCACCCTGCACCCCCAAAAAATCGCCGGGGGGCCAGGGACCTGGAATGGCTCAAGGCGCAGATCAATGACATTTACGACCCCCGGGATCACCTCACCCCCCGCTACGTGAGCCAGGCCGGCCTTAAGGTGGCAAACCCCGGAATAGGACTCCTACCCCCCTACCTTGATAACCTGCCCCGGATTCCACCTCAAAAAAACGTCTAGACCATTTCCTCCTGGTAGGAACCCCCGCGATGATGGGATCCAGGCAAAAAATTTCACCGAGAAAAATCTGGCCTTTTAACTTGGCCATGACCGGCCGCTGGCTGGGCATCAACTTTAGGGTTTGTCCATCATAACTTCTCTAGATCCGCTTCTTCTAATCCGAGATTAGGAGGCATCCTTGGTTGCACCGCGGTAAAAAAATATGGTTTTGTGGACCTCTCTTCCGGAGTTCAACCACGGAAAGTTTCTTAATTTTGCAGCCAATTTGTCTGGTGGCCAGGTCCTGTAAGAACCCAGCCACGCAAATTTGCCGGGTCAAGGTTGACAAGGAAGGTATGATGTTTATTTTTAAAATTAGCAAAAAACTCCTAGGGAGGAAGTTCTCAGGGGCCTGAAAGAAGCGTACCAGGAAAAGAACGAGGCGCAGCTCTAAGAATGGTCGGCCAAGGTCAAGGAATTTCAGGCCAAGGCTGAGATGGCCAAAGCCGATGTCAAAATTGGACTGCAAAAGGACCTCCAAGCCCTGCAAGAAAAACATAACGCCGCCCAACAGCAGCTGAAAGACCTTAAGGGAGCAAGCGCCGACGTCTGGGAGAAAGGCAAGCAGGGCCTGGAAAAAGCAATGGGCGATTTGAAAAAAGCCTTGGAAAGCATTAAAAAACAACACTGTCTTTAAAGGGGAGCGCCGGAGAATCGCATATTACCGGGAGCATGAAAGGGGTTCCAGCTTTATCCCCTCTCCCCCGATGGGGGACGACACCGGGTGAGGGGGAATTTAATCTCTTTTCTGCTCCCATTAATAACTCCGCAGTGCATGGGAGCGGGCCCTTGCGTGGTTCATTTAGTCGCAGAGCTTCCCCTGCCGGTGCCCCTGCAGCTCCTTGGGTTACCGGCCAGCGGCGCCGGAGGCCATTGAGGTATGTCTCATGGCCTGCTCGGGCTCCAAGATGAACCGGGACAACTTCTAGAAAATCAAAACCGGCATGACCCTGGCGGAAGTCAAGGCCATTCTGGGAGAACCCGCCGATTCCTCCAGTATCGAGGTGGCGGTGATTTCCGGCGCCACCGCCATGTGAAAGGGGGAAGGCATCACCATCAACATCCAGTTTATGAACGGCAAAGTTATCGCCCCAGAGTTCCTCAAACCCGGGAAAGAGGCCCCGAAGCCCGGGCAATAGCCGGGACCGGGAAAGTAGCGGCGGTCAGGTGAAGGTCAAAAATAATAACCTTGGTAAAGCTGCAGGCCGGGCTTCCGGCAGAAGGAGATGAAAATGGGATTACTTTTGCTAGTTATTATCATTATTTTGCTCATAGGGGCCGCCCCCAGGTGGCCATATAGCCAAAGCTGGGGCTATGGTCCGAGCGGTATTCTGGGGGTGGTCCTGATAGTGGTTCTCATCCTCTTGCTCCTTGGACGACTTTAGGCTTGATTCATCATTCCAGGGTGGAGAGGTCCATCACTATCTGGTAACCTTTTTAGCCAGGGCCCAAACTCGAGGTGTGGCGAACTTGGATAATAACAGAGTAAAGCCACTTGGAGTTAAGGCTCGCCGCAGTTCTTGTGGGACATGAAAAGTTAGCAATTTAGTCTTATCAAAAAAAAAGGAGGTGAAAGTATATGAAGAAATTAGTGGCGTTATTTGTAGCTTTAACGTTTCTTGTGACATTTTCGTTGATGGGCTGCAATCAATCACAGCCGCCGGCGAAGCCAGCACCGGAGAAGGGGGCGTCTGGAGCGCCTGGAGCGCCTGGGGCGCCTGGGGCCCCTGGAGCGCCTGGAGCGCCTGGAGCACCTGCGCCAGCACCAGAAAAATAATAGACGCGGGATATCGGGGTATATCCTCGCCAAGAGGATATACCCTTGGATATTTCAGATCATATCTATAAGTAATTGATATTCCTGTAAAGTTTCTTGTTTGGCAAGCTATCTTGTATTGACCTGATCTAGATCTATTTAGGAAATTATTAAGGTCGCATTGATTTTCGGTTAAATAATCACTAATTTAGAATTTTCAAATTGCTGCCTTTGAAAAGGAGGAAGACCATGGCCATTACGGATAATGGTCTGAAGGGCGCAGTTCCCAGCATTCTGGTGGTGTTAGGGGTGGTGCTGGCGGCCCCCATCGTTCTCCCCGCCGTGGCGGCGGTGTCTCGCCCTTTGGCCAAGACCTTGATCAGGGGCTATTTGACCCTTGCGGACATGGCCAAGGAGTTTTCCGCCGGAGCCGGTGAGCAGATCAGCGACCTGGTGGCCGAAGTCAAGGCCGAGAGAGACACTGCGGTGGCGGCCGAGGTGGTGGCCGGCTTGAAAGTCAAACCATCCGCTTGACAGATTCCGAAGTGAAGGATGGAAATAGAGGGCCTCAAAGAAGTCCATGCCCTGCCGGGGTGAGTGCGTCTCAAGGTCGCCAAGGTTAAAGGAAACCCGGCCCTGGCCGCCCCTCTGGTAGACGACTTTTGGTCTATCCGCGGTAAAATTGTTTGACCATAACTTGCTGAATATCAGTTGGGGGAATACCAGTGGCAAACGAAATCGACAAGCTGGGACCAAAAGATTTTATCACGGGATGCCTGGTAATAGTTGTTGCCGTATTTGTGGTTCCTATCCTGGTACTTCTGTTTAAGGTAAGTATTTATCTTGCCATTGTTATTGGGGTGATTGTGGCTGTTATCTTAGGAACCGCATTGTTAGGCAAGATTATCAGGCTCATCGTTTTTAGAGGTGGGTCAGATGACAAGAGTAATGGCAGATAAATTAAATAAAACGCTTTTTGCCTTAGCTCCGTTCAACCGTATGCTTCAGACTTGCTTGAATACCCCGACCATTACATTCTTGGATCATATATGCAATTTTTACCGCTCCGAGGATAAGCGCCCAGTTTGGCAAGTTAGTCACTATTCCTACTTCACCTTTCCTACCAGCATGGGCAAGCCCAGGAAAATTGGCAACCTGAATTCTTGACCGCCGGGATTGGAATGATTATCTAAGTTTAATCAAGGAGACTGCATTTATCCAAAGGAGGTAACATGCTTCATCTCATTTGGTACATAATTGTTGGTTTGATTGCTGGCGTCGTTGCGAAAATGGCCATGCACATGCACATTACGCTTCTCTGGACGATCGTGCTCGGTATCGTCGGTTCAGTTGTTGGCGGATTGGTGACGCACATCTTTTCCCCTCCCAAGAAAGGCGAGCAGTTTCATCCCGCAGGGATTATCGTTTCCATACTTGGGGCTCTGCTTGTGTTGTTTCTTTGGCACCATTTTAAGCTTCACATTCCTGCTGGATAGACGGGCAAGCCCGCAAGGGCGAGAGAGTGGGCAACGCTTGAGTCAACACGACCGAATTAAGCGGGAGCGGTCGTGTAGATGACCTCAAGAAGTCACCCGCCAAGGCGAGAATGCGGGCTGGCGGCCTTATTTGGCGTGTGATCTATCTGAAATAGTCCCCGCGAGTATATAGCTGATCTCTGCTTCTATGACTGGGAACTTATCAAGATCCTAAAAACTTCCCCTACTGCAGTTTTTGCTCGCTCGGTGATAAGGGAAGGGTTTGGCAAGTGATCCGCTATTCATGTTCAGCTTTTAAAAAAGGTTAATTTCCTCAGTGCAGTGTGCTATCATGACTTCCACAAAAAGAGAAAACTTTCTGGCTTAAACTCGGGAAGAGGGGTATCCCAAACCGTTTTTTAACTGGCGGTGTCCAAGGCTGCGGCATAATCTCGGTTTATAAGGCTAAAAAAACTGTATATGGGGACAAATTTGGTGAGGTTCGCTTTCCAAAAGACTTTAATGTTGGATTAGGTGAACTTAAATCAGGCATATATACATGGAAATGTATAGTTGAGGGAGGGGAGGTTATTGATGAACGGTTTCAATACGTATTTCCTGAAAAGCCGGGAGGGTTCAAAGCGTTATATGATTAGCGTTAATTATTTTGCCTTGATTACTCCTTTCACGAACCTCCGAGGCTTGTTGATTAACAAAGACCTTCGGAATCCCTGCAGGCACTGAGGCGCACTCCCACCGTTTTCGTCTTGGGGGCCACGGGGTTTACGGCCGCAGAGGTGGATTCTGGCGAATGGACGGAGAGTTCCCGCGCGCTCGTTTATATTTTCACTATCTTTGGGTTGAAACTCACCCATCTTTGACTTTACCCAATTCCCTATCTTATCGGGAGAACGAGACAAAAGGTGATCTCGGGGAAGGATTTGATCGGAGCGCTGCTCGACAAAGGCGCTGAGGTTAATGCCAAAGACAATGACCGCAAAACTGCGTTGATGGTTGCCTCCCAGCATGTCCACGCCGAGGTGGCCAATGTCCCACGGCGGGCGGGGGCCAGGTAACTGATCACAAATAAAAAATTTCTATCCCTTGAAATTAAAGATCACTGCTATTTATACGCCATTTAAACAATCCAAAATATATTCCGATAGCCCAATCATATATCTTATTTCTAAAATCGTATTAAATCCTCTCTAGCAGTTTCTGCAACTGCGGCCAGGGGCGGGTGTTGAGGACATCGGCGGCTTCCAGCCAGCCTCGCCGGGCCTGGCCGATCCCTAAGCGCATGAAGTTGAGGTCCGCGATACTGTGGGCGTCGGTGGAGATGGCCACTTTGACCCCCAGGTCCTTGGCCAGCTTGCAGTTGATGTCCACCAGGTCCAGCCGGTCCGGCTGGGCGTCCAGCTCCATGAAGCAACCCCGTTCTTGGGCGGCCCGCATCAGCCGCTCCATGTCCACCTCATAAGGCTCCCGCCGCTGGATCAGCCGGCCGCTGGGATGGGCCAGGATGTTAAAATACGGGTTGTCCATGGCCCGGATAATCCTCTCGGTCATCTCCTCCCGGGTAAGGTTGAAGTTGTAGTGCACCGCGCACACGGTCAGGTCCAGCCCCTTGAGAATCTCGTCCGGCAAGTCCAGGGAGCCGTCTTCCAGAATATCCATTTCGATGGCCTTCAGAATGACAATGCCCTGCAATTTGGCGTTGAGCCGGTCGATCTGGTCCATCTCGGCCGCCAGATTCCTGGCGTCATAACCGTGAACCATGCTCACCCGTTTGGAGTGGTTGGTTATGGCCAGGTATTGATAACCCCGCTCCCGGGCGGCCTGGGCCATCTCCTCCAGGGTGTTGCGGCCGTCGGTGGCCTTGGTGTGGGTGTGAAGGTCGCCCTGGATATCCGCCAGGGTGATGAGCCGGGGGAGGCGGCCCTGTTGGGCGGCCTCGATTTCCCCCCGGTCTTCCCGCAGCTCCGGCTCGATGTAGGGGAGGTCCACCGAGGCATAGACCTCCGCCTCGGTCTGGCCGGCGATGAGCGCCTCTCCCCGAAAGACCCCGTATTCATTGATCTTGAGGCCACGCTGCACCCCCAGGTGGCGGACGGCGATGTTATGAGCCTTGGAGCCGGTGAAGTAATGGAGGGCCGCGCCGTAACTCTCCTGGGGCACCACCCGCAGGTCCACCTGCAGGCCGTTGCGCAGCACCACCATGGATTTGGTGTCACCCCGGGCCAGCACCTGGCGCACGTCCTCATAGGTGACGAAGGCGTCCATCACACGGAAGGCCTCCCGGCAAGTGGCCAGGAGGTCCAGGTCGCCCACGGTCTCCCGGCGCCGCCGGTAGCTGCCGGCAGCGATAGCCTCCGCCACCCCCGGCGCCGCCTGGAGGTGCCGCACCAGGGACTCGGCCACGGGCTCCACCGTCACCAGCTTGTAGCGCTTATCGGCGGCGCTGAGTTGGCCCAGCCCCTCCAGGATCATCTGTTCGATCTTGGGGCCGAAGCCTTTGAGCTCCTTGATCTTGCCGCTTTGGGCTGCTTCCTTCAGGTCTGCGGCGCTGGTGATCCCCAGTTTCTGGTGCAGCAGTTGGACCCGCTTGGGCCCCAGCCCTCCCAGGTTCAGCAAGAGCGCCAGGGCCGGCGGGGTCCGGGCCTCCAGCTCCCGGCGCAGGCCCACGTCCCCGGTCGTAATAATTTCCCGGATCTTGCCCGCCAGGTCCTGGCCCACCCCGGGAAGCCGGGTAAGATCCTCGCCCCGGGCCGCCTGGTCCGCCAGGCTTTGGGACATGCCGCTCACCACCCGCGCCGCGTTGCGATAGGCCCGCACCCGGAAGGGGTTGGCGCCCTCGATCTCCAGCAAATCCGCCACCTTCTCGAAGATTGCAGCGATATCTTGGTTGTGGATCGGCATGGTAAATACGGCTGCGGGCGCCGCCTGGAGTACTTCCTTCAGCTCAGCGGCTGGGGCGGGATATCTCTAGTGTTGTGCTTCGTAAATAGTATGGCATTAGATCAAGAAAACCTAAGTTCCAAGGGTATTATAGTCCCCCTTTGGGAAAGGGGGATTTAGGGGGATTTCAGGAGGTTATTTTAAATCCCCCCTGCCCCCCTTTTACAAAGGGGGGTTAAAAAACCGTAGTTTGAAATATCATAGCAATTATGAAGCATCACAATGGAAGCTATTGCAAAACCCCAGTCTGCCCAAAAATGTCATTCTGAGCGAAGCGAAGAATCTCTATTTTTAGCGACTGGAGATCCTTCACTCCGTTCAGGATGACAGTGAAATCAGGTTTTGCAATAGCTTCTAGGGCGGATCTCCTCTTCTGCCCGAGTCCGGAGAATGGAGGCCGGATTTCTCCCAGATCGCTGCTGCCGCGGCGCCGCCTCAACAGGTCAGGCATTCTTTGGTGAGCCGCAGGGCCTCCCGGATCATCTGGTTGGTGTAACCCCATTCGTTGTCGTACCAGCTCATGACCTTCACCAGGTCCCCGTCCACCACCTGGGTCATGCTGGGATCGAAGATGGAGGCGTGGGGGTTGGCGATGACATCCGAGGAGACGATGGGGTCCAGCGCATATTCCAGGATGCCTCGATAGCGCTCGCTGGCTGCCTCTTCCTTGAAGATGGCGTTGATCTCCTCCGCGGTGGTGGCCCTTTCGGTGACGAAAACCAGATCGGCCAGGGAACCCGCGGGCACCGGGCAGCGCACCGCCACCCCATCAAACTTCCCCTTGAATTGGGGCAGGGTATTGGTGGTGGCCTTCGCCGCTCCGGTGGAGGTGGGCACCAGGTTGGCCGCCCCGGCCCGGCCCCGGCGAAATGCCTTGTTGGGCGCGTCCACAATGGCCTGGGAGGAGGTATAGGCGTGGATGGTGGTCATGGTCGCCTTTTTGACGCCGACCCGCCGGCCCATGATCTCCACCACCGGGGTGATACAGTTGGTGGTGCAGGAGGCGCAGGAGATCATGCGATCGGCTTCCGCGGGCTTGGTGACCCCGTAGACGATGCAGCAGATTTTATCGCTCTTGGGGGGCGACGACAGGACCGCGTATTTTGCCCCGGCCGCCAGGTGTTTGCCCAGGCCATCGGACCCGGCGAAGAGTCCGGTGCATTCAAAGACGATGTCGACCCCCAAGGCTTTCCAGGGCAATTGGGCCGGGTCCCGTTCGCTCAAATATTTAATGGTTTTTCCCGCCACCTTCAGGGCCTCGCCGGTTGCGGCCACCCGATGCTGGTAGCGGCCGTAGACGGTATCGTAATTGAGCAAGTAGACCAGATTATCAATGGGCATCAGGTCGTTGACCGCCATCAGCTCCAACTCCGGTCGCTCCAGAATAATTTTTAAAGCCGCCCTACCGATCCTTCCCATGCCGTTGATTGCGACCTTGGACATACTCCACCTCCTCGGGAAACGGTTATCGAACTCGAAATTATTTCAAAACCCCTTTTGCTGGCCCTGAGCCCTGTGCAGGCTATCAGCTCATCCTTCAGGCAGCGGCGGTTTGGGAATAACTTGCCGGCTGTTATCCGGTATTATGTCCCAGATGCCCCCGGTAATGCAACCTGGCAATTATTTTATCCGGAAGCGGTTTCCAGCAGTCACTTAAAAAAAGCCTTCAGGGTGGACACCCGGCCTCGAAGGGCCCACCACCCACCTGAACCCGAGGGGACTCGGTTTCCCCTGGTAAAAACATAATCACCTTCGCCGCAGGTGCAAGCGGCCTCCTGCTGCGAGATAAAAATTCGGAACAGTTTATTGCCAGTAGCAAAGAGGCCATGACCGGCAACCCTGACCGCCAGCATGTCTCTACCAGCTACACGGGGCGGCAGAACCTCACCATGAGAATGTCTATGCGCCGGTTTACCCGCCTCAACAATGGTTTTTCAAAGAAGGTGGAGAACCTGGCTCATGCTGTCTCCCTGTATTTCATGTATTACAACTTCGCCAGGATTCACCGACCCTGAGAGTGACCCCGGCGATGGAAGCAGGACTGACCGATCATGTGTGGGGTTTGGAGGAAATTGCAGCCCTATCTGATTGATATTTTTGATTGAAAATAATTTCTACCCATGGCAGGATAAGGCAATTGGCATCGCAAAAGCGAAAAAATTAATCATGATGATAATTTTTCCCTTGATTATCGGCAACCGATGATGATACTAGATATCAAAGAAATCCAACGACGCATTAGAAAGATTGCACAGCGGGGAGACCGCGGGATAGCTCTTACTTAGCATTGCAAAAAGCGGATGGAAGAGAAAGAGGTAGATATCAACGACATCCTTAATGTCCTTAACTGGGGAAAAGTTATTCACGATCCTGGCGAAAATGCCGATATGAAATTTAAAGTTATAGGGGAAGATTTGGAGGGGGAGACCTTGTGCGTGGTCATCATTCTTCTTGATCAAGATTCCCTGCTTGGAATAACTGTTCATGGATAGGCTGTCATGAAAGAACTAAACTGCCCAAATTGCCAAAAGAACCAAACGACCAAAATTGGCGAATATCATTACACAGAATCTGGATTGCCAAATGTTTGGCTATTGGGCATTGAAATGTTCGAATGTGAGTGCGGGGAAAATTTCGCCTTTATCCCCTGTATTCAAGACCTTCACAAGTTGATTGCCAAGATTCTTTTAACACAGGAAAATCCGCTTTCTGGTAAAGAAATCCGGTTTTTGAGAAAAACTATGGGCTTGAAAGCAAAGGAATTTGCTGATTTGATAGGAGTTAAAAACATAACAGTTTCTCGATGGGAACGCAGTGAGATTACTCCTCCGAACTCTATCGATCGGTTAATACGATTGTTTTATGCGTCAAACATGAACTTACCAGAGTTATCAGAAAAACTTGCGAAAGATACATTTCGTAAGCCTCAGAAGAAACAAGCACAAATTATCCGCTTCCCGATCGAGAGTTTATATCGAGATACATGTGTAGCAAGTTAATTACGATTTCCCCAGCGGCCTCCGGGCCGCTTTTTTATTCCTTGATAATGTTTCATGATGAAACATTTAGAACCTTGGGAAATTCTCTCATTGATTTTTCCAGCCAAGGATTTCAAACTGATACACTACCAAACTACGGCTTGCCTTTGAGAAAAGGCGTGGTAAGGTATAGGAGCCGTAAATCTATCATTTTTCATGCTTGCACCTTGCGGCAGTCGGGGGTGGCATGGACGGAGAGGGGAGCAGCCATGAAGAAAATCGAAGCCATCATCCAGCCCTTTAAGCTGGAGCCGGTGAAAGACGCCCTGCACCAACTGGCGGTTACCGGCATGACGGTCACCGGAGTGAAGGGGTTCGGAAGGCAGAAGGGCCTGCGGGAGGTCTACCGGGGCATGGAATACCAGGTGGATTTCCTGCCCAAGGTGAAGATCGAGGTGGTGGCCCGGGATGAGCAGGTAGAGGCCATCGCCAACGCCATCATCGCCCAGGCCCGTACCGGCAAGGTAGGGGACGGCAAGATCTTCATCTATCCCCTGGCGGAAGTCATCCGCATCCGCACCGGGGAGATGGGGGAAGAGGCGATTTAGCCCCGGAAACCCCGGTTTCCAGGGTTTCTCCCTAACCGCCGCCTCACCCACGCGCCCTCAAGTGGCCTGACAGGATGAGAATTGAT
>Ga0208821_1001812_pt1 | contig 10537 bp, 7 predicted proteins | sample June2015DPH_20_5_FD_184720 | JGI IMG/M metagenome (GOLD analysis project Ga0208821, IMG submission 184720) | Peatland microbial communities from SPRUCE experiment site at the Marcell Experimental Forest, Minnesota, USA - June2015DPH_20_40... | ecosystem: Environmental > Terrestrial > Soil >... | reverse complement strand
AGCTGTCAAGCATGCTCGGCACACAAAAAGTACAGCCCCTGCAGCAGCAGGGCCTGGAGCGCAGGGAAAGAAACGAACCGCGAATTACGCTTGACGAGAAAAATCACAAGTGGGGCAATCCATCCGCCGACGAGCTGCAGCACATGGGCCAGCATTCATCGTGCACTCGTCCTGCGTCGGGACGAGTTGGTTGATCACTGCGGCGTCGGACGCGGGACCTCCGGAGGAGGAAAACTTACCATACCCCTGACGGCGTGCCAAGGCAAGGCTCGGGTCGCGGACGGCAGCTCGAGCTACAGAATCCTCACGCTTGGTCTGCATGGGTTGATCTTCGAGAGACGAGGCTAGTCCTTCAACAGCTGTCGAGCGATCACGAGCCGCTGAATCTCGCTGGTGCCCTCGCCGATGGTGCATAGCTTCACGTCGCGGTAGTACTTCTCTGCGGGATAGTCTTTGATGAAGCCGTAGCCACCGTGAATCTGCACGCCTTCGTTGGCGCACCTCACGGCAACTTCGCTGGCATAGAGCTTCGCCATGGATGACTCCAGTGTCGTCTTCATCCCGGCGTCTTTCATCGACGCCGCCCGCAAGGTGAGTAGTCGCGCAGCATCAATCTCCGTAGCCATGTCGGCCAGCTTCCACTGGATCGCCTGATACTCGCCGATCGCCTTGCCGAATTGCTTGCGTTCCTTGGAATATTTCAGCGCGGCCTCGTATGCACCCTGGGCCATGCCCAGCGAAAGAGCCGCAATCGAGATGCGGCCGCCATCGAGCACGCGCATCGCGTCGATGAAGCCGTCGCCTTCCTTGCCCAACAGATTCTCCGCCGGAATCACGCAGTCTTCAAAAATCATCTCTGCCGTGTCGCTGGCTCGCAACCCGAGCTTGTTCTCTTTCTTGCCGGGGCGGAATCCCTTGGTATCTTTCTCAACGATGAAGGCCGAAAGGCCGTGCGTATTGGCGGCGCGGTCGGTCACAGCAATCACGACGATTACGTCCGCATAGTGGCCGTTTGTGCAAAATGTTTTCGTCCCGTTAAGTACCCAATTGCTACCCTTGCGCCTCGCAGTCATGCGGGCGCTGCCTGCGTCCGATCCGGAAGAGGGCTCGGTCAATCCCCATGCGCCGATAAACTCACCGGTCGCAAGTTTGCTGACGTACTTCTTTTTTTGCGCCTCATCCCCGGCAAGGAAGATGTGATTGGAGCAGAGCGATGTGTGTGCGGCGACGATGATTCCCACCGAGCCATCCACGCGCGACAACTCCTCGATCGCGATGACATATTCCACGTAGCCCATGCCCGCGCCGCCGTACTCGGTGGGGAACACTGTTCCCAACAATCCGAGCTTGCCCAGTTCTTTGATGGTAGTCAGCGGGAACTCGCACGCCTCATCCCATTTCATGACATTGTGTGCGATCTCGCGTTCGGCAAATTCGCGGACGCTTTTCTTCAAATGCTGCTGCTCGTCATTCAGTTGAAAATCCAAGATTCCTCCACCTGCTGCACTCAATCACTGATTACACCATAGCAATAGATTTAGGGAGAAGTTACCGCGGAGATATGTAGCTGAAAGTGTGCAAAGCCCCGCTAATACTGACGACTACGCGTATGTACACTCTCTGCCCGACCGACCGGATGGTTTGGCGCCTATCGACCTTACTCTCGCTCAGGCGATAGTCAGCGAACCGATTCTTCCGCCAGAATGAATTTCTCGAACACATCGTTCGACAACAATCGACCGCACGACGTCAGGCAGACGAAATCCCATCGACGCTCCATCAGACCGCCTTTGATTAGCTCTGCAATTGCGGCACGAGCTTGCTTGACGGTGTCTTCGCCGAATTTCGCGGCGAGTTTCTGCAGGCGGATGCCCCGCGTCAGTCGCAGCCCAAGGAAACAACTCTCCTCGAACGCTGCCTGGCGCGAGACTGCAGTTCGCTGCAAAGCTGAGCCACTCATGTACTTTTCCAGGGAGTCGGCCGGCGCGAATCGTACTGCGTCAAGGTCTTCTGTGGCAGAATCCAGCATCGAATGCGCGTCCACGCCAAAGCCGAAGTAGGGCTGCCGCGTCCAATACTTCAGATTGTGTTGTGACTCAAAACCTTCGCGCGCAAAGTTGGAAATTTCGTATTGCGCAATCCCGGCTGATTGCAGGCGCTCACAGGCAGTGCGGTAGAAATCTGCAATCGCTTCTTCGTCCGGCACAAGGTGCGCATGGTAGCGCGTACCCCCTGCCAAAAGTTCGCGTCCGAGACGCGAGTCTTGGTCCACCTCGAGCATGTAGACACTCACATGCGAAGCGCCGGTCGCGATGGTTTCTGCCAGAGAGAATTCCCAACTCTCGGCCGTCTGGTCCGGCAACCCCGCGATCAGATCGATGTTGATATTCGTAATCCCCGCAGCGCGCAGCCGAACAATGTCCTCGAGCACGGTCGCGCGTTTGTGCATGCGTCCAACCGCTGCCGCTTCCTGGTCCACAAACGACTGCACCCCGAGGCTCATGCGGTTCACGCCGCAGCGCAGCAGACTCTCCAGCATGGCTCCGGTAAGCGTGCCGGGAGCGCACTCGACTGTGACCTCCGCTTCGGGCTTCACCACAAACTGGGATCGCACCGTCGCAAAAACTCGCTCCAGTTGCGCGGCGTCCAGCACGGTCGGCGTACCCCCGCCGAGATAAATGGAATCGACAGCGCGCTGCATCCTGCCGCCCATTTCCGCCGCGACCTTCGGGGCGTTCTCAATGTCGGCACAAACGCGATCCAAGTAGCGCTCGAATACCGCCCGTGAAAACACGCCGGAGGCGAAGTTGCAGTAACTGCACTTGGTGCGGCAGAACGGGACGGAAATGTAGATACCGAGAGGCACTTCCAGACCATTATCCCATTTACGAGCCCCAAACCTTTTCCATCCTCTCGACTGCCTTCGCCATCTATTTGGGTTACCCTGTTAGCAGCGCGATTGGCGCTGTTTCAACCCGGATCGCCAATCGACGGATCACAAGAAACCGATGTCGCAGGAAGAAGAAGTATTAGGTAAAGCCTATGACAGCCGACTGATGGCGCGGCTGCTGCAGTATTTGCGTCCCTATCGCTGGCAGGTAGCGATCGCGCTCGTTTCGATCTTGCTGAAGTCTTTCGCCGACGTACTCGGTCCCTATCTCACCAAAGTGGCGATTGATCGCTATCTGTCTCCCGCCAAAGGGTTATCTTCCGGTTTCTGGAGTTGGCTCAGCCCGCGCGCGATCACCGGCATTGCTCAAATTGCATTGATTTATGTTGGACTGCTGGTCTTCAGCTTTTTGCTCGACTTCCTGCAGACCTATTTCATGCAGTGGACCGGCCAGAAAGTGATGTTCGATCTCCGCCGCCAGATCTTCCGGCATTTGCAGCGGCTACACGTTGCCTTCTTCGACAAGAACCCCGTTGGCCGTCTTGTGACGCGAGTTACTACCGACGTGGATGCGTTGAACGAGATGTTCACTTCCGGCGTTGTGTCCATTTTTGAAGATCTATTCGTGCTCTTCGGCATCTTGGGAGTAATGCTGTGCATGAACTGGAAGCTGGCGCTGATCACTTTTGCCGTGCTGCCCTTCATCGTTTATTCCACAAAGATTTTCCGCGACCGCGTGCGCGATTCCTATCGACGCATCCGCGTGGCGATTGCGCGTATCAACTCATATCTGCAGGAGCACATCAGCGGGATGGTTGTGCTGCAACTTTTCAATCGCGAGCGCAAGGCCTACAACCGGTTCTCGGAAATCAATCGCAATCACATGGACGCGTACAAAGACGCGATCATGGCCTACTCGGTTTACTACCCTGTGGTCGAGATTCTCTCCGCAATCGCGATTGCCTCCGTCATCTGGTTTGGCGGCGGCGACGTGATGAGAAATGTTCGCGCGAACAGTGTGGCCGTGCAATTCAATTGGAAGACACTGGTGGCATTTCGCCTGGTGCCGACTGTAGCGTCGCTGGGCGTGCTGGTCGCCTTCATCCAATACGCTTTGCGGTTCTTCCGTCCGATCATGGACTTCAGCGAGAAGTACAACATCCTGCAGTCGGCCATGGCCGCCAGCGAACGCATCTTCAAATTGCTGGACACGCCTGTGCAGGTGGTTTCGCCCGCAGTCACCACGCGCCCTGCGGGACCAGGCCGAATTGAATTCGATCACGTATGGTTCGCCTATCACGACACGGCAGAGGGCGATCAAGCTCCGGACTGGGTTCTTCGTGACGTCACATTCACCATCGAGCCCGGCGAAACCGCGGCCATCGTCGGCCACACTGGCGCCGGCAAGACCACGCTCATCTCACTGCTGCTACGCTTCTACGATGTCCAGAAAGGCGCGGTTCGAATCGACGGAGTAGACATCAAAGACATGGATCTCGCCGAGTTGCGCAGCCGTTTCGGCGTGGTTCTGCAAGATCCATTCCTGTTCAGCGGGACCATCGGAGGGAATATCAGACTCGGGACGCAGCGCATTCAGGATAAAGACGTAGAGAAGGCCGCCGAAGACGTAAACCTCGCCGACTTCATTCGCGCCTTGCCAAAGGGCTTCGATGAAGAAGTCCGCGAACGCGGCTCGACGCTTTCCACCGGTCAGAAGCAGCTCATCTCATTTGCGCGCGCCCTGGCCCACGAGCCGAAGATTCTGATTCTCGACGAAGCCACTTCCAGCGTGGATACCGAAACTGAATTCCGCGTGCGCGACGCGTTGAGCCGCATGGTCGAAGGACGCACGTCGTTGATCATTGCCCACCGGCTTTCTACGGTGCAGCGCGCAGATAAGATCATCGTGATGCACAAAGGCCAGGTACGCGAAATGGGCACGCACCAGCAACTCTTGGCCCAGCGCGGCATCTACTTCAAGCTCTATCAGCTGCAATACAAGGACCAGGAGATCAGCATGTCGCGGATGCCTTCGCCTACGAGTTCCGAAGTCACCACCAGCGCCGATGATTAGGGCCAGTCCGAACGAAGCATCGCCAAGAACATGCCTCAGTCAAAACGAGTTTTCCTTTCTGCTGAATGGCGAGACCTCGTGATGTTGAACTACGAGGTCGAACCCAGCCTGTTAAATCCGTACGTTCCACGCGGCACGTCACTGGATTCATTCAATGGAAGAACATACATCAGCCTTGTGGGCTTTCGATTCTGCCGGACCAGGTTACTTGGACGTTTTCCGGTTCCGTTTCATGCCAATTTCGATGAGGTGAACTTACGCTTCTACGTCCGGCGGAAAGCGGGCAGCGATGACAGGAGGGGAGTTGTTTTCATCGCCGAAGTTGTGCCCAGACGCGCAATCGCGACAACGGCTCGCCTGGTGTACGGCGAAAACTACAGATATTCTCTAATGAAGCACCGCATCGAGACGGAAGGACTGAGCAAGACGGCTGCGTATCAGTGGCAGGTTGACGGCCGGTGGTGCAAGATCTCTGCTCAGACCGTTGGCCCTCCAAAACATCCAGGACGGGGGAGTTTGGAACAGTTCATCACCGAACACTACTGGGGCTATTCGGGTCAACGATCCGGTGGTTGCCTCGAATATCATGTCTCGCATGTCCCGTGGCAGGTGTGCGCGGCCGCTACCGCTGGATTTGAGGGGGACGCCAGCTCTCTTTATGGGCACCAGCTTGGAACGGTTGTTCAACGACGCCCTGACTGCGCGTTCGTGGCAGATGGCTCGCCGGTCATCGTCTTCAGGGGTGATAGGGTTCAATGATATCTCCGAAACGTGAATCGGGAGGCGCTCCTCCTCGCGAAGGTTGGATACTTTACGATGGTGGATGCGGGTTCTGCTTTCGTTGGGTCCACTTCTGGAAGAAGGTAGTTGAACGGAGGGGCTTTGCAATTAAAGATCTGCAGTCCGCTTCTGTCGACGGCGGTTTGAGAATTCCACAAGAGAACCTGCTGGACGACATACGAGTTTTGACGCGTACCGGAAAATTGGAATCGGGTGCTAACGCGTATCTCTATGTGGCACGGCGAATCTGGTGGGCATGGCCTTTCTACGCAATCTTCCGTTCGCCAGGTTCTAATTGGATGCTTGGGTGGGGTTATCGCTGGTTTAATCGAAATCGGTACCGAATCTCTCGGCATTGTCCGCTACCGCAACGAGCCGGGGATGGGCACGTTGCGAAAAACGGCATGTGAACCTCTCTAGCCACATCATCGGCCTTACAATGCTCTCTTGCGAATCCTGATCTCAGCCGGCGAAGCTTCCGGGGAAATGTATGGCGCACAGCTCATCGAAGCTCTCCACCGGGCTGCCGATCGCAATGCCGCGGAGCTTCGCTCCGCGGGACAACCGGGGGCGGCTGTCCCCACACAAGCATCTCAATCAGGACCAGCATGTCGCTCCACACGAGCATCGCAACTTGAATTCTTCGGCGTTGGCGGAGAGCGCATGCGGGCTGGGGGCTGCGACATTGTGGTTGATGCGAAGGACCTCTCCGTCGTCGGCATCACGGAAATTCTCAGTCATCTTCCTAAGATCTATGGCCGCTACCGGCTCCTGATTAAGGAAGCCGACAGGCGCAAACCTGATCTCGCCATCGTCATCGACTCGCCCGCGTTCAACTGGCGCGTAGCGCGGCAGTTGAAGAAACGCGGTATTCCCGTGGTTTACTACGTCGCGCCGCAGTTCTGGGCATGGCGACAAGGACGGGTTCGGTTGCTCCGCGACTACATCGATAAGGCGTTGGTGATTTTTCCGTTTGAGGAGAAGTTCTATCGCGACCGGGGAGTGGATGCGATCTTCGTGGGCCATCCCCTCGCTGACTTGCCGCAGCCGGCAATCGGGCGCAGCGACTATGCCGTGCAATTTCATCTCGATCCAGCCAAACCCTGGATCACACTCATGCCCGGCAGCCGCGTCAAGGAAGTAAGCATGAATTTGCCGACTATGCTGGAAGCGGCTGCCCAGCTCGGCCGCGAGTACGAATTTCTACTGCCGGTCGCACCCACACTCGACCGCGCCTTCCTGAAGAGCTTAATTGACCGACACGGCATCACACTTGTGCCCGAATCCCTGCCTGCCCTTTGGCATTCGCGCGCCGGCATCGTCGCCAGCGGCACTGCGACAGTGGAGGCCGCGATGATGCGCACTCCGTTCGTGATGGTCTACCGCGTTTCGCCTCTCACTTATATGCTGGGCAAGCCGCGAGTGAAGGTCCCGCACTTTGCCATGGTTAACCTGATCGCCGGGGAACAAGTCGTCCCGGAGCTGGTGCAACAAAACTTTACAGCTTCGAATGTGGTCGCCCAAGTACAGGATATCCTCCCTGACGGTGCCGCACGCACGCGAATGGTGGAGGGTCTGGCTCGAGTGAAAGCCAAGCTCCGCGCGCCTGAGAGTGCCATGGAAGGTCCGGCACAACACCCGGCCGACCGCGCCGCCACAATTATTTGGTCGATCGGAAATTCGATAAGATCTCACAGCTAGCCTACCCCCAAATTCGTGCATCAGACATACAGAGATAGAGAAAAAGGTAACTTGGTAGAAGAGATACGTTTGGCTAGGCTATGAAGATCGGCAGGATTTTGCGCTGCTTGAATTAAGTACTGGGCGCGTGCCGATCCTGACACAAGTTCAGGCGGACGCAACAAGCAATACGCATAAAGATTGGCTCTGAGGGGTTGGGGGAAAAGTTCGCGCATGAGCGGCATGGACAGAAATCTGCGGGATTGGCTTCGCGCCGTGAAGTGGGTTCTCGTATCGTGGATATCCGTCATCGGCATGTCGAGTAGTCTTTCGGCTGTAGCTCAATCGCAGCAGGTTCCCTTGACTGGCGTACCGGAAGCATCAGCTTCAGCCCCGCTGGATGCCCCTAGTCAGCCACAGTTGGGAAAAATTAGCGGTACGGTGGTTGATCCAGATGGGGCCGTTATCGCCAATGTGAAAATAACCATAGCGCAGCAAGGGGTGACATCGAAAAGAGGAGCGCTTTCCGACGGCGACGGACACTTCGCTCTTGCAGACGTAGCTCCAGGACCGTTTCAACTGTCCCTTACGGCATCCGGCTTTGCGCCTCTGGAGAAGTCTGGAGTTCTGCGCGCCGGGGAGGACTACGTTATTCCCCAGATCGCACTCGTTGTTGCTCCCGCCGATGTAGACGTGGAGGTGACAGTGGCACCAGAACAAGTGGCGGAAGATCAGGTCAAGGCGGAAGAGAAGCAGCGTCTGCTCGGCGTCTTTCCGAACTTTTATGTCAGTTACGTTCCCGATGCGGTTCCTCTTACGACGAAGCTGAAGTTCCGGCTTGCCTGGAAATCAACCGTAGATCCGGTCTCATTTGGAATAGTGGGCGCCGTCGCCGGCATTGAGCAAGCCGACAATACCTTCAGCGGATATGGACAGGGAGCGCAGGGCTACGCGAAGCGCTACGGCGCCGCTTATGCCGATCTTGTATCGGGAACTTTTATTGGCAGCGCGATACTGCCATCCCTGCTGAAGCAGGATCCACGTTATTTCGTGAAGGGGACGGGCAGCCGGCAATCGAGGGTTCTGTATGCCATTGCGAATTCCGTCATCTGTAAGGGCGATAACCGGCACTGGCAGCCCAATTACTCTTTTATTATCGGAGACCTCGCGGCGGGCGGTATTTCCAATCTGTATTATCCCGCCCAAAATCGCAATGGGGCGGCGCTAACCTTCGAGAATGCGCTCATCGCAATTGGCGGCGGCGCGATCGGCAATGTCATTCAAGAATTTTTCCTTCGCAAGATCACGCCCCATGTTCCCCCTCAAGACTCGGCCAAACCTAGCGTTCTCGGTGCCGGCAGTCCGCTAGACCCATGAGCGCAGTTCGTTAGTCAGGCGGCGGGGATGGTGGCCTTTTTCCTAACCCTTGTGCTGACAGCATCCTTTGGATGAGAATCTTCATCATAGAAATGGTTAGGCCCATTTCCGGGAGACTCTCCTTAATGCAGATTCAGCTTCGGCGCCCACAGAGCGTCCTTTCGGGTACCTCTGCCCTGCTGGTGTTGATTCTTATTTCGACCCCTTCCTGGGCTGCCGAGAAAGCGCGCCTGCGGGTTGACGATTACCAGATCGAGGCCGAACTGACGCCGCATCTGCATCAGATTTCGGCGCGGGCCAAAGTCAAATTCACCGCCCTTCAGGATCTGAACACCGCTATCTTCGAACTGCATAACGGGTTGCGCGTCACAAAGGTCCTCGACGACCAGAACCAGCCGCTATCGGCCGAGCGGGTCACGCAGGATTCGACGGTGCGTGTGCCCCTTCCCGCTGGCTTGACTAAGAACGATTCGACCACCCTGACGTTCGAATACGAAGGTGAGATTGAAAACGCCGACGACAGCCCAGTCCCGGGGCTCAAACTTGCCTATATTGGCGACGACACCAGCTACCTGCTCTACGCCGGACGCTGGTTTCCAGTAAGCGGCTACGGACTCAACCGCTTCACCTCGACGATCAGCGTCACCGTGCCTGCTCACATGCTGGTGATCGGAAGCGGAAAATCCACGGTCACCGATAATCCGCCCTCGAAGAAGCCGAACAGCAACGGGCTTCCTACGAAGACATTTACTTTCGTCGATGAAAAGCCGAGCTTCCCTGGCACGATTGTTGCGGGCATCTTCCAGGAATATAAGAGCGACGAAGCTGGGATGGACCTGCACGTCTTTTTTAAGCCCGACCACCAGAAGTTGGCTCCCGAATACACGACGACGGCAGTTCAAGAATTTACTTACTTCATCACTCTTTACGGCACTCCGTTGTCGCAACGGCTCAATGTCGTGGAACTGCCGGGCGACACCGTTCCCTACGCGTGGGCACCGGAAATCGCCGGTATGGGTGGCCCCTCGATCACGGAGAAAACGAACTATCGCTTGCTAGCGAATGCCATTGCCCACCAATGGTGGGGAGTGTCGATTAGTCCGACAACGAAGGATGACTGGTGGCTGGTTGACGGATTTTCCCGTTACTCAGAAGCTATGTATGTGGAGAACGCCGCCGGGGCTGCCGGGCTGGAAGAAGCGGTGAAAGACATGTCCGTGGGAGCGCTGGCCTACGACAACATTCCGCTCTCCAGTGCCAGCAAGCTTGATCCCTTCTCCACCGAGTTTCAGTCGCTGGTGACCGATAAGGGCGCGATGATCCTGCACATGCTGCGCTGGGTGCTGGGCGAGGACAAATATCTTAAGACGATGCGCCAATTCGCCGAGAGTTATTCGGGCAAATCGGCCACGACGGATGACTTCCGCGCCATCGCCGAGAAATATTATGGGGAACAGCTTACATGGTTCTTCTCGCAATGGCTCGACTCGACCGGTGCGCCCGAATTCAAGTTGAAGTACACCACCTACCGTTTAGGCAGCAACAAGGGATTCCGCGTGACGGGTGAAATTTCCCAGGATCTCGATCTGTTCCGCATGCCCGTGGACCTACGTATTGACACAGACGGCAAAACGGAAGACAAGAAACTCGAAGTGGTGGGCACGAACTCAGCCTTCACGGTTGAAACCTTCGGGCGCCCGCGGCGAATCGCAATCGATCCCGACCACCGCGTCCTC
>Ga0208821_1001800_pt1 | contig 10596 bp, 6 predicted proteins | sample June2015DPH_20_5_FD_184720 | JGI IMG/M metagenome (GOLD analysis project Ga0208821, IMG submission 184720) | Peatland microbial communities from SPRUCE experiment site at the Marcell Experimental Forest, Minnesota, USA - June2015DPH_20_40... | ecosystem: Environmental > Terrestrial > Soil >... | reverse complement strand
GCCGATCGCGGGCGCTTCCCACAACGGCATGAGCAATAGCTTTCCCAAGGTTTCGCCCGATGGCCGCTGGATCGTCTTTGTGAAGTGCCGCAACGCGCAGTTGATGCGCCCCGACAGCCAGCTCTACATTGTGGCCGCGGCCGGCGGCGTGGCGCGGCGGATGCGCTGCAATACTCCCTTGATGAACTCCTGGCACAGCTTCTCGCCCAACGGCCGTTGGCTGGTTTTCTCCTCCAAGGGCCGTTCGCCCTACACGCAGATGTTTCTGACGCACCTCGATGCGGAGGGCAACGACAGCCCCGCGATCCTGATCGACAACGCGACCGCGGCGAATCGCGCGGTGAATATTCCGGAGTTTGTGAACATTCCGCAAGACGGCCTCATGGCCATCAGCACGCCCGCAGTCGACATGTACAAGGAAATCGACCGCGTGGCGGAACTGGAAAACCAGGGCCATATTGATGCGGCCATCGTCGGGTGGAAAGAACTCCTCTTGACAAATCCTGATGATGCCCGGATGCACAACAACTTGGGCACCGCTCTCACACGCGGGGGCCGGCCGGCGGAAGCGATCCCCGAGTTTGAGAAAGCACTGGAGCTGGACCCCGAGTTCCTCAAGGTTTACTTCAACCTCGGCCGCGCCCTGCTGGTGGCAGGACGGTCGGATAGTGCGATTCTCGCTTTCGAGAGGGGCTTGCAATATGACTCCGAATCCGCGGACCTCCACTACCACCTGGGTCTTGCCCTGGCCAGCCAAAACCGCATCGATGAGGCCAAGACAGAGTTTGACAAGTCATTGCAAATCAACCCCAAGGATGCGAATGCTCACTTCGCCCTGGGCGTAGCGCTCGCGTACAAAGGTAATGGGGATGCAGCGATCACGGAGTATCGAGAAGCGCTGCGCCTGAATCCCCAAAACGAATTGACGCACGTCAACCTCGGGGCGGCGCTAAGGGAGAAAGGCGACTTTGACGGAGCGATCGCGGAATATCGTGAGGCCCTGCGCTTGGACCCCAAAGACGGATTGGCGCATTACCATCTTGGCGTGTCGCTTGGACACAAGGGCGATTGGGATGGCGAGATGGCGGAGGAGCGCCAAGCCGTGCGCTTGGACCCGGGGATTCCGGAGGCGCACCGCAACCTCGGCCTTGGGCTGGCGAGGAAGGGCGACCTCGATGCGGCGATAGCGGAGTACCGGGAAGCTCTGCGCTTGAATCCGAATGACGAAATTGCACACTTAAACCTCGGATTGGCACTAGGGAATAAGGGCGATTGGGATGGTGCCATCTCGGAGGAACGCGAAGCGCTGCGCTTGGACCCGAAGGACGAGACAGTTCACGTATACCTCGGCGCCATGCTCGGACAAAAAGGTGATCTTGACGGTGCAATTGCGGAGTACCGCGAGGCGCTGCGACTGAATCCCGCCAACCACCTCGCGCATTACGACCTCGGTGTGGCGCTCGAGAAGAAGCGCGACCGCCAGGGTGCCTTGCAGGAATATCGCGCCGCCTACGAACTCGATCCCAAGATCCCCCCCTATCGGCGGGCTTACGAGCGCCTGTCGCAGCAGGACAAACAGTAGGTGGCAGGATTCAGGAGCCAGGATTCGGGATGGGCCAACCGCAGGTCATTCCCGCGAAAGCGGGAATCTGGAGCTTCTACATTTGTTCTGGATCTTTACGGCGTTGTGCATCTCCGGCTCTCTGCTTGAGGGAAAGGCTGGCCCTCTCCCCCTTGGGGGGGAGGGGAGATTGTAGAGTCCCGAGATTCCCGTTTCCGCGGGAATGACCTAGGTGTCGAAGCGGAGTGGATTCCCGCTTTCGCGGGAATGACCTGCGTGTCCAAGTGCAGGGGACTTCCCGGCGCCTGAAAAGTTGTGAAATAATACGTTAAGGCTGTTCTTCCCACGGCGAGGCGGAGGCGAAGAGATTTGGAAAATAGACGTTATTTCACCGCGCTTCGGTGTTCCCGCAAGGAGGATTCCCTTTTTTTTCGCGCCTCGGGGTGGTTGAAACCCACAACGCTTGTCTTCCTCCTCGCCTTCTGGCCAATTGCTCAGCGTCCTGCAAACTGTCAAACGGCTGAGGAACAGGTGCCCACACACTTCCGCGCCGGACAGGAAGCGCTAAGGCAGGGGGAACTCACGCAGGCCAAGGAAGAGTTCAGTAAAGTGCTGGCGCTCGACCCAGACTTGGTCGAGGCGCGTGTCAACCTTGGCCTCGCTTACCACAGCCTCGGCGAATACAACCTGGCGGCGAGCAACTTGTCCACAGCCCTCCGTCAACGCCCAAATCTGGCGGGACCTACCGTCATCCTGGGAATTGATTACCTCAAACTGGGCTCTCCGGAAAAGGCGATCCCGGTTCTCCAACAGGCGCTGCGGTTGGACGCTTCCAACCAGGAGGCGCGCCGAGCACTGGCCACGTGCTACGGGATGCAGGAAAACTACCGCGGAGCGGCCGATGAGTACCGTCAACTTGGCGCCCTGAATCCTGACCAGGCAACGGCGTGGTTCACACTGGGCCACGACTACGTGGACCTGTCCGCGCGCTTGGCGTTTCGGGGGGCGCAGGCGCACAGCGGTTCACCTTGGGGACATCGTTTTCTGGGCGACACGCTGCTCGAACGGAACCGCTGGGGCGACGCGGCGCAAGAATACCGGCAGGGTCTCGACCTCGATCCCAAGCAGCCCGGCCTCCATACTTCCTTGGGCCAAGCCTATCTGCACGCAGGCAAATTGGAGAAAGCCGAAGCGGAGTTCCGCCTCGAGCTCCAGCTTGACGCCGAGAATGAACCGGCGTGGCTCGGCTTGGCAGAAACGCAACTCGCGAGGGGCCAGGCAGCGGCGGCCCTGGAAGCTGTCGGGAGGGTATGGGGAATCTCTCCCGAGTTTTTGGCCCTGCAACAGGGATTCCCCACCATCGAACTTTCGGCCGATTCCGCCCAGGGGCTCTTGACGGTTCTGGAAACGGCTCCGGAAGGAGCCGCCAAACATTTTCTACTGTCGGGTCTCTACGCGGCGGCGAGAGAGACGGAGCAAGCCAACGGCCGATGGGCAGCTTTCCGAACGGACTTCGATGCGTGGCAGAAAGCTCGACACCTCGAGGCTGGGGAGAGTGTAGCTCAGAACCCTTGCCATGCCCACCGTTATGTGGCCTGCGCGCAGCGGCTGGAATCCCGCAAGCCCATGTCTCGCTCGGAGCTATTGTTGCTGGGAAAGACCCAGTTCACGTTGCAGCAGTACGGTCACGCGGCTGACACCTTGGCTAAACTGCTGGCCATTGACAAGGGGAACGTGGAGGCGAGCTACTGGCTTGCGCTAACCTACCACGCGCTGGGCGCCGAGTGTTTTGACCGATTGGAAGAGTCGTTTCCCGATTCCTGGCGCGCGCACCAACTGCGAGGCGAAGGCTACAACCTGCGTGAGGCAGCAAACGACGCCATCCAGGAGTATCAACTCGCCCTCCAATTGCGTCCCGACGAGGCGGAACTTCATGAGGCGCTGGGAGAACTGTTTCTGAACAAGAAATCCTACGACGAGGCGCAGGCGGAACTGGAAAAAAGCCTGGCGCTCGATTCCTCCCGCGCGCGCACTCTGTGTCTGCTGGGCCGCTTGTACGTGCGCAAGCATGAAACCGAAAAGGCCGTCCCGTACCTTCAGAAGGCCCTTCGCCAACAGCCGGACATGGCTGAAGCAAGTAACTTGCTGGGGACCGCGTACGTGCGCCTCGGACAGGATGCCAAGGCGGTCGCCGAGCTGGAAAGGGCTGCACCCTCCGATTTCTACGGAGACGTGCATTACCAGTTGTCCTTGGCCTACCGCAAGCTCGGGAAGGTCGAGCTCGCGAACAAGGCGTTGGCGCGCTCGGAAGAACTGCGGCGAACCTCTGCGGCTCGCCACCAGGCCATCGTTAGCGGGGTCGTTGAGGTGGAATAGGTTTTCAACCCGAATTGCGAAATTAAGGAGCACTGTTCCGTTCTTTTGGTGGCTCAGCAGCGCGGTTTGTCACGCAGATCGGGTCACGCGACAATCTGCCCTCTTGACTTGGGCAACACCCAGGCGAATACTTCCCCCGTGAAGTTCCGGGCGCTTGTGAGTTCGCTCATGCTGGCGGCCGTGTCCATCGGTGCGGTGAGCGCGAGGCTGCAACAACCTGCGGCGCCTCCCCAGTCAGCCAAACCTCCGCTACAACTTACGCCCTCGGAAATCGAAATCTACAAACGCGCTCAAACGCTGATCGATTGGACCCCGCGTCAGATTCAGGACTGCCCTTTTCTGCACAAGCTCCGCCCGACCGGGAGCCAGGATCAACTGCCGATGGTTCTCGAGCGCGTCGGCCAATCCAGCACCCTCCTGTTTCATGACTTCCCCCAGATCGCCTCCGACGAGGCGGTCTTCTCCCAAACCATGCCGCTAGCCGTTCGTGCAACGTATCATGGGATGTTTCGCAGCACGCAGGTTCACAAGTTTCGCTATATCGTCATGCCCCGGCCAGTCGGCGATGTCCCGGCATTTGAAGAGTACCGCACGGACCTCAAGGGCAAGCCCCTCGACGCCTCGAGCCTCCGTGATCTCACCATGATCACCTCCAACTTCACATCAACCTGGCTGTACTTGAGCCCGGCCGACCAGCACGCCAGCCGCTTCCGGCACTTCGGAATCCAGACGATTCGAAATCGAGAATGTCATGTGGTGGGGTTTGCGCAAGAACCCGAGAGAGCGCGCAGTGCCGGCGGATTACGCATCGCGGGCAAAAGCGTCGTCCTGCTGGTCCAAGGACTGGCGTGGATCGACTCCCAAACCTCTCAGGTTCTGCGCATCAAGACCTGGCTTCTTGCGCCTCGGACGGATATCGGCCTCAGTTCCCAGACCTCGACCGTTGACTTCTACCCCGTCCGGCCGAGCGGGTTTGAGAGAGTGCTCTGGCTGCCCCGCGACGTGACGGTCGAGAGCGATTATGGCAGCATGTGGTTTTCCAACACGCACCACTATTCCAATTTCAAGCTCTTCCGAGTGAACAGTACGATCAAGCCGGTGGAGTGATCACTGCGGACTGATCACCGGATCGCTGGTACAACCAGGACGGCAGGAAGGATCCCGCCGTGCTTGACACGCTGGCCGCCGCTTACGCTGAGGCAGGCCGGTTCCCGGAGGCGGTCGAAACCGCACGCCAAGCCCTCACCCTCGCCACCGAACCTTTGGCAGACGGCATAAAGGCCAGGATGGCGTTTTACGAGTCCAAGAGTCCCTTCCACGAAACCCCGTAGCCCTTCCCTTCCCCGGCGTTTTCCGAACAGCGCTTCAAGGGTTGGGCTAATACCATTTCTACGTCATCGCCTCGGCATCCACCCAGGGCAGCACGAGCGCAGAAAACTTGCCGTCCTGAGGGCTGACCGCCGCCAGTCCGTAGACATATTCAAGGAGTTCGTAGCCGAGGCCCGCAACATGAAGGTGCCGCCGCACGTGGTGCAGAACAACAAACGGCGCCAGAGTGCCATCGATGGGCGTACGACGCGGCACGGTGGTTATGCGATCAGCCAGCAGAAGCGCAAGCGGGTGGAAGAGATCTTTGGCTGGCTGAAGACCGTGGGAGGTATGAGGAAACTGCGGCATCGTGGAGTCGAGTTGGTCGGCTGGATGTTCACTTTCTTTGCTCGCCGCACGGCTACATTGTTGCCAGATCCTTACAGCCAATATGGCGGCCGCCCATAGTGGTCATGGAGCCTTTTCTCAAACTCGCGAGTGATAGGCATGGACTCGATGTACTCCGGGCCGTTCTTGATGGTTTCCCGGGAGAGGTCTACGTAGACTTTGGAGTCCGGCCAACTCACATGGTTGATCCACGGAGGCGACACCAGCACCTTTTTGCCAGGCCACCAGTTCCGCGTATCCACCTCGAGGTATCGAATCGCCCAGGTTTCATCATCGATGATGAAGTCCTCCACGTGACCGATCTCACCATCAGCCGCCTCGATGTGATAACCTGTCACCTCGTCGGTGCTGCGCAGATGTGAATCCGCCGACTCCTTTCCCGCCCTGGCTTGCGCCACTTCCGCTTCCGTCACCACTTCCCTTTGAACCGCCAAGCCTGCCGGGTAGGACGAAAGACCCCATAGATTGGGCCCACCCCAATAATAGGGATAACCGTAATATCCCAAGTACACGGCCTCGTGCTGCCGCGAGACGGGCTTGTGCGTATCGATGGGGGGGCTGTCCTCGATCTGCTTTTTCGTCAGCGCCACATCGAGCCGCTTTGATTGCCACTCCGCCTGGCGGAGGGCCATGGGCGAGACCAGCACAAGCCGGCCGGGAAGCCAACCCCCGGTATTGACCACGAGGTAGCGGATGGCCCAGCTCTCATCGTCGAAATAGAACTGCTCCACCGTTCCAATCTCCCCATCCCTGGCTCGGATCGCAAAACCCTTTAGATGATTGACATTTCTTAACATCGGTTTATCCTCCTTGGCATTTGGTAACTTAACGCAGGATTATCTCGCACTGACCCCGGCGCGTTACCCACGTTCGGCTGCGTGCAGTCCAACCTCCACCGGACGGATCGACTCTATCCGGATTAACCAACTGGATTAACCAAGCACTCTTCTTATCTTGTAACGTTGCGGTGCTCCAGTTCTCTCGCGTCTTTTAGGGCACTACGAGACGCGCTCGGCGTTGGTTGGCAATCTCGTATGCCCGCTGAAAATAGATCAGGAAAAGCGCAGGGTTCGAACAGCGAACGCCGCGCTACATTACTCCCGTTCTTTGGACGAGGCTAGCGGGGGGGGTTATGCTCTTCCTTAGGCGCTGCTGCCGGACGCGCTACGCTCTTCGGCTGCGCTGCTGCCGGACGCGGCGCGCTCTTGGGCTGCGCTGCTGCCGGACGTGGTTCGCTCTTCGGCTGCGCTGCTGCCGGACGCGCTGCGGTCTTCGGCTGCGCTGCTGCCGGACGCGCTGCGGTCTTCGGCTCCGCTGCTGCCGGACGCGCTGCGGTCTTCGGCTCCGCTGCCGCCGGACGCGCTACGCTCTTCGGCTGCGCTGCTGCCGGACGCGCTGCGGTCTTCGGCTCTGTTGCTGCCGGACGCGCTACGCTCTTCGGCTGCGCTGCTGCCGGACGCGCTGCGGTCTTCGGCTGCGCTGCTGCCGGACGCGCTGCGGTCTTCGGCTCCGCTGCCGCCGGACGCGCTGCGGTCTTCGGCTCCGCTGCCGCCGGACGCGCTGCGGTCTTCGGCTCTGTTGCTGCCGGACGCGCTACGCTCTTCGGCTGCGCTGCTGCAGGGTGGTACGGAGCCGCTGCCTTGGCTGCTACCACTCCACCACCGCTAAATACTCCCGGCTTGGAAGTCGCGGCGATCGCCGGCTTGCCATGGTTCACCGACGCCCGTAGCGCTTGGTTGGTGCTGGCGGCGTGCTGGTGCTGTGTCTGTTCGGTGGTTGCCGGGATATGCCGCTCACTGGCCACAGTCCGTTGTGCAGCGGTCGGTTGGGCGGTTATTCCGCCATTGCCGCCGTTATAGCTTACGTTGTTGATTGTGACGTTGTTGACGACGGTCTTGTTATAAACGTTGGTGATGCTCGTCACGTTGGTGATGTTATTCACCGAGCGGTTGTAGAAGAAGGCTCCCTTATTCCAATATCCGCCTTCATAGCCGCCACCCGTGTAACCGAATCCATAGTTGACGCCGCCGTAGAACCCAACCTGGGGACCCCAGTACCCGTCATTCCAGGCGAATGCATTGCCGCTCCAACCCCAATAACCCGGAGTCCATAGAACCTCAGCCTGAGGCGGCTGCACCCATGTGCCGGGCACCCAGTAATAGTCGCCATAATCGGGGCTCCACTGCCAGTAACCCGGGGTCCAAAAATAACCGGAGGCGGGAATGACAGGCTGCTCGTACACGGGCAGCGCCGGCGGAGCGATCGTAATAGAAATGGAAAACTGTGCGAACGATGGGGCTGGAATCGCCAGCGTTACCAGTGCCAACAGCACTGGCGCCAACAACAGCGAAAGAACGAAACGGATTTTACGCATTTTGGATCCTCCGGAGAGCATTTTTCTCTTGCGTGGAAAACGCGAACACATGGGCCGTTCGAACATGCTCGGGTTCATAGAAACAGTTGAGGCTCGCAGCAATCTCACCGACATGTCCGATCTAGCGCTCCGACCGATATCTTCTTATACCGTCTAGACGGCGTCGTCGCGCGCGAGCGTACTGGGCACGCCACCAAGAAGCCTATAACAACTGCCTTTTCGCGCGGCGACCCCTGCTCGTCGGCTGGTCTGTGTTTCAACCCGGTGAGTTGGCAAAGTCGCGGTCTCCGGGAACCAGCCAATATGGTTGTACCCCAGCGGCCCTTCCCGTAGCAGCCCAGTATTGCTCACCTATCTGGTCAAAAATGCTCATCCAGTTTTTGACGAGAAACTACAGTGTGGACCGGGGGGAGAACACCGAGGGTGCAGCAGGGAGGCTAATTGTGCAGGAGCACGCTGAGGAGGCCACTGTTGGCCGTCAGCCCACGTAGCGGGCGGAAGATCGCTGGCTGGCGCAGACCCCTGTTCTTTGGGGTCTGCGATTTGCCGAAGGGACTTGTGGGAGCTGACGGCTCATCCCAGGCGGCTTGTAAAACGGCACGCAACCGGAGAGTATACCCGCGCGAAAGCCTTGCCGGAAGAGAGTCCCTTCGGGAGATCGCAGACTCTAAAGAGCGACCGTCTGCGCCAGCCCGCCGCGCCGCCAGAATCACGGCGCGGTTGAAAAGCCGCAAGGCTGGAGAGCCAGCCTTGCGCTACATTTTCTTCCCGCGGCACTCGATCCGAGGCCGAACGCAGTTCGGCCCTACACTTCCACCAGCGCCCCTGGAATCCGAACCCCTAATCCCTAAGTCCCTAGCCCCGAGCCCCCAGTCTCGCCCTCCATTCCCACGCGGCCACGCCATGGGGCATCCTATGGAAGATGGTCAACATTGAACCGGAAGGTGGTCAATTTTGAACAGACAGGCGCCCTTTGGAGGCCTATTGTGATCATGGCCGTGTCTAGGGGGGAGCTAATTCGGGGTGTCCCTGATGGTGTTGCTCTTACCTCGGCAGATCGAGAAAAGGGGTTATTGCTCTGTAGCGCGAGCACTCCTTTGCCAGAGCACATCGGAGGCCGTATAAGAACGCGTGAGAAGCGAGCGACCTCGCGCTTCCGCGCTTAAACCGCGTCTTGCTCATCTCTATTTATCGGAGGCCTAAAGCGATGAAGGTGCAGAGGAGGTTCAAGAACATGAACATTTTCGGACGTGCCGCAGGGTTCTCAAGGCCTCGATGGGGCGTGCAGATTTTGCTTTCCCTGTTGTGGTTGGCTCTGTTGTTCGCGACTTGGCCTCAGAGCCTGTCGGCCCATCAAGACACGCAAGCCCCGCCGCAGGCTGCGCCGGCGCCGCCCTACACGCAATCGACTCCCGAGCAGTTGCAGCAGTTGGTAGCGCCGATTGCGCTGTATCCGGATTCGCTGGTGGCGCAGATCCTGGCGGCGTCCACGTTTCCCGAGCAAGTCGTCGAGGCCGACCGATGGGTGCAAGACCATCCTGATTTGCAGGGCGACGCTTTGGGTCAAGCTGTGGACCAACAACCCTGGGACCCGAGCGTCAAGGCGCTCACCGCATTTCCATCCGTCCTTGGAAATATGGACAAGAACCTCTCCTGGACGTCATCTCTGGGCGACGCCTACTACAACCAGCAACAGGATGTGATGGATGCCGTACAGGTGATGCGCCAGCGGGCGCAAGGAGCCGGCGAGCTTAAAACCACGCCGCAGCAAACCGTAACGACGCAAGGCTCGACGATCGTCGTTCAGCCTGCTAACCCCCAGGTCGTTTACGTCCCCGCGTATGATCCGTGGTTGGCTTACGGAGATCCCATCATGGCGTGGCCGGGATGGTACCCGTATCCCGGAATTTGGTTTGGCGGCCCGTACCTTTCGTTCGGAATGGGCTACGGAATCGGCTTCTTCGGAGGTTTTGGATGGGGCTGGAATAATTGGGGATTCAATTGGGGTGGCCGATTCGCAACATTTAACAACAACAGGTACTACTCCCGAAGCAACACGTTTTATAACCGGAACGCCTTCTACCGAGGTGGGGGCGCGCGCGGCGGAGTTTCCAACCGTAGCAGCATCAACCGAGGTGGGGGGGCGCGCGGCGGAGTTTCCAACCGTAGCAGCGTCAACCGAGGTGAGGGCGCGCGCGGCGGAGTTTCCAACCGTCCCGGCGCAACGGCCAGAGCTTTCAACGGAAACAGGCAGGCGGCGCGAGGATACGCTGCACCCCGCGGTCAGAGCGGCGTCCGCTCGGGCGCCTTCAGCGGCATCGAGAAGGGCGGACAGGCGAAGAGCTATTCGTCACGGGGAAAGGCCAGCGTCGGTGGTGGAGCAGCGCGTGGCGGCGGTGGTGGAGCAGCGCGTGGCGGTGGCGGCGGAGCAGCGCGCGGTGGCGGGCGTCGGTAATCGAAGTTTCGTTATGTTCTCAGTAGACTGTAAAATTTGGAAATGGAGAGAAGCCATATGCGGCGAACGAAGCTGAACTTCGACAAATTTCAATGGGCCAATCTTCCTATATTA
>Ga0208821_1001794_pt1 | contig 10645 bp, 6 predicted proteins | sample June2015DPH_20_5_FD_184720 | JGI IMG/M metagenome (GOLD analysis project Ga0208821, IMG submission 184720) | Peatland microbial communities from SPRUCE experiment site at the Marcell Experimental Forest, Minnesota, USA - June2015DPH_20_40... | ecosystem: Environmental > Terrestrial > Soil >... | reverse complement strand
CCTGCCGTCGTGAACGGCACGGTGTATGTGGGGAGCGATGACAACAACACCTACGCCCTTAATGCTACCACCGGGGCGAAGCTGTGGAACTACACGACCGGAAGCGCCGTGCTCTCCTCTCCTGCCGTCGTGAACGGTGTCGTGTACGTCGGGAGCTATGACAGCAACATCTACGCTCTCAACGCTATCACCGGGGTGAAAGTGTGGAACTACACGACCGGAGGCCAGGTGTACTCTTCCGCCGCCGTTGTCAACGGCACGGTGTATGTAGGGAGTTCTGACAACAACGTCTACGCTCTCAATGCCACCACCAGCAAGGTGACGTGGAGCTTCACGACCGGAGACTACGTGCTCTCCTCCCCGGCCGTCTCAAATGGGGAGGTCTACGTAGGGAGCGTCGATGGCAATATCTACGCCATCGGCAACGCAGCTGCGGCCACAAGTCAAGGTACGACGCCGGGCTTCGATGTCATGCTCGCTTTTGTCGGACTCGTAATCGCTGCTTATGTAGTGAGGAGGAAGAGCTAACCCCCCCTTCTGCGCCTGCCCCCAGGAGTTCCTCACGAAGTACGAAGGGAGTGCCACGTACGCCCCGTGAACGGCGACCAAGTATGTCACAGTGGGTAAAGGCGAGTTAGCAGAGTTCGCAGGGACATACAATCTTTTTTCGATTTCAAGGCTTTAGAGTGCATTGAGTGCTGCCTTTTGTCTTCAGTTTCAGACCGGAGACTTTATAGTATCTTCTGACGCGTTGGTAGCCGTCCAAGAACGTTTTGTGAGGCAATCGTGCGGGTATACAAAATCGTGTCATTTTCTGTAGTTATTCTTCTCATAACCGTCGTATTAGCAGGCGTCGCAATCGTTCCTGCGGTAGCGCAGTACGATACGATGCAATACCGGTATAACGCTGCGCACGCCGGCGATTATAGCCCTGAGGCAGGACCGGTGCTACCAAACGGACAGCTGAAGTGGGGCCTCACGACCGGAAGCGTCGTGCTCTCCTCTCCCGCAGTCGCCAACGGCGTCGTGTACGTGGGGAGCGAGGACAACAACGTCTATGCTCTCAATGCCACCACCGGGGCGAAAGTGTGGAACTTCACGACCGCAGGCGAGGTGTACTCCTCCCCTGCCGTTTCAAACGGAGTGGTCTATGTCGGGAGCGAGAACAACAAGGTCTACGCCATTAACGCTACCACCGGGGTGAAAGTGTGGAACTACACGACCGGAGACGCCGTGCTCTCCTCTCCTGCCGTCGTCAACGGGATAGTCTACGTGGGGAGCGATGACAATAACACCTACGCTCTCAACGCCACCAGCGGGGCGAAAGTGTGGAGCTTCACGACCGGAAGCGCCGTGCTCTCCTCCCCCGCAGTTTCAAACGGCGTCGTGTACGTGGGGAGTGAGAATAACAACGTTTACGCCCTTAACGCTACCACCGGGGTGAAAGTGTGGAACTACACGACCGGAGACGCCGTGCTCTCTTCTCCTGCTGTCGCCAACGGAGTAGTCTATGTCGGGAGCGAGAACAACAAGGTCTACGCCCTTAACGCTACCACCGGGGTGAAAGTGTGGAACTACACGACCGGAGGGGGGGTTTATTCATCCCCGGCAGTCGTTAACGGCGTCGTGTACGTCGGGAGCAAGAACAACAAGGTCTACGCCCTTAACGCTACCACCGGGGTGAAAGTGTGGAGCTTCACGACCGGGGGCGAGGTGAACTCCTCCCCCGCCGTCGTTAACGGGGTGGTCTACGTAGGGAGCAATGACTATAACGTCTATGCCCTCAACGCCACCAGCGGGGCGAAAGTGTGGAGCTTCACGACCGGAAGCGCCGTGCTCTCCTCTCCAGCCGTCGTTAACGGCACGGTGTATGTGGGGAGCTATAACAGCAACGTCTACGCCATCGGCAACGAAGCTGCGGCCACAAGTCAGGGTGCAACGCCCGGCTTCGAGGTCGTGCTCGCTTTTATCGGACTCGTTTTTGTCGGACTCGTAATCGCCGCTTACGCAGTGAAGACATACCGATACTGAGTGGGATGTTTGTTGGTTAAAAAGGAGTTATTGATGCGCCGCTGGAGCTTGTTGCCCAGATTACACTGGCAGCTCCGTGTATCGGGAGTTCCTCATGAAGTATCAAGGGATCTTCACCTACGCTCCCCGACGTTGACACGATATGCTACGGTGAGGGCGAGTTAACAGGGGCGTACACCAGCACAGCGCGTTCCTTTGGCCGCCCTATCTTTAGCTCCAAACTCGTTATCTCTTCTTTGATTTCAAGGCCTTGGACCGCATTGAGTACTGCCTCTCGCTATCAGTATCAGACCGGAGCCTTTATTATCCTTTGACATTTTTTTTAAGGCAACAAACGTTTTTCGAGGCAATCATGCGCGTATACAAAATCGTCTCATTTTCTGTGGTCATTCTTCTTATAACCGTTTTATTAGCAGGTGCAGCTTTTTTCGCCAGACATATCCATGAACAAGTTGGTCCCTCATAGAAAAACGCGCGCTCGCACGCACAGTCGGAGTCAGCGTGGTAGAGAATGCATGACTCTTTTACTTCTGGCTGCAGTCTTGATCTCTCTCACAACCGCCACAGCAAACCTCGCGGGCGTACCCAACGCGGCCGAGGCGCAGCCAGTAGTAGGCGCCACGACGCATCCGATACAGTATTGGATTGGCTGCGCGCCGTCAATGGTAACTACCACCAATTTGAACTATTTTAAACAACAAGGATTCACCGCTGTCTGCGTGGTTGTTCCCGACAGTCAGACGTATCAGACGCAGCTCACCACGATCAAGTCGCTCAATATGCTGCCGATTATTGATATCGAAATGCCCATTTGGGACGGCGGACAGCTTCAGAGCACGCCGATAAGCAATTTTGCGAGCTATTTCCAATCACTCAAAACCGCCGGCTGGCAATACGTCGCCTCGGAAGGCGGCAGGCCCGGCGATCTCGAGTACATGCAGCAATACTTCAAGGGCTATGTGAACTTCAACTGTGACCAGTGCGGCCTGTGGGAAGGGGGGAATCCAGTGTATACAAACCCATTTACGGTCGCGAACAGCTGGGAGAGCTACTACACGTCTGAGTGGCCGTACATACAAACTGGAGCAAAGCAGGCCGCTGCGCTTGGCATCCAGAACGGCATCCTCGCCGGCACGTGGGCTAACAGCGGCGGCGACAACCAGATATATGCCAACTCAGTGAGCGGCAGCGGCACCTCGTATCTCTCAATGCTGAACTGGTCGTATGCTAACGGAATCGGCTTCACCAGCTTCCACGTCTGGTGTGGTGACAATCCTCAGGGGCTAAGCCAGTACAAATCATTAGGATTTGACAAGATAGTCGCAGCCATGCAAGTCTATTACCCTGCGACCAAGTCGGCGTCACTTGCCACCGGGAAGCAGCCCACCCAGCTCGCCCTCACCGCGTCCAACACCGCCCCTGCCGTCAACCAATCCGTCACTTTCACCGCCACCCTGACACCTGTTGGTGGAAGCCCCATCCCAGAGCCCGTCACCATCTACCACTACCTCAACGGCGTCCGCTACAACGACATCACCGCGTACTCAACGCTCACCTTCGCAACGAACTGGACCACCCCCGGCGTCCGCACCTACTATGCCTCCTTTGCCGGTGACAGCGCGTATCAAGCATCGACGAGCAGCGCCGTCACCATCAACGTCACAACCCCGCTGAGCGGCAACCCCACCCAGCTCACTCTCACCGCGTCCAACACCGCCCCTGCCGTCAACCAGTCCGTCACCTTCAACGCCACCTTGAGTAGCAGTGGAACGGCTCTCCCGTCTGAGTCCGTCACCATCTACCACCTCCTCAACGGCGTCCGCTATAACGACACCACTGCGAACACTGGCACCACCGGCCAGATCACCGTCACCACGAGCTTTGGCTCTCCCGGCACACGTTCCTACTATGCCTCGTTCGCCGGTGACGGCCCCTATCAAGCATCTACAAGTAGCGTCCTCACTATCAACGTCGACGCTCAGACCAACGTCACCCTCACCGCGTCAAACACCGCCCCCGCCGTCAACCAGTCCGTCACTTTCACCGCCACGCTCTCGTGGTGGAACCCCGCAACCGGCAAGTGGGTGGCCGTCACCACTAGCGGCGAGCCGATACAGATTTGGCACACCCTCAACGGCGTTCGCTATAACGATACGACAATTAACACGAACAGCAGCGGCGCGGCAACGTTCACACAGAAGTGGACATCAGCCGGCACACGTTCCTACTACGGCACGTTCGCGGGGGATACGTGGTACAAAACCTTTACCAGCAGCGCGGTCACCGTTAACGTCCAGACCAACACGCAAACCATCTATTACGTTCCCCAAGCAGGATCAACGTGGGTCAACCAGGGGACGGCAGGCACCAGCTATAACGCGTACGTCAGTAATCCTGACTCATTTCAGACCCAGTCAAACGGCTACCCCTATTGGGGTGACGACACGAGCAGTGATTTTGTCTGCATCCCGGCGGGCAGCGCAACCAACAACCAGAACGTCGCTTCGTGGGAGATAGGTTTTCATTTCACCGGACTAGTGCCTGGCCAGCGCTATCAGAAAATTTGGGACAAAGGGTGTGGTGGTTTCTTCTTTGAAATTGACACCTCACTTGGCGCTAACAATAGTCTCCTTACCATCTACCGCGCTACGACCGGCGGCAGCGGCGCGCGGTGGTACATACCGACTGATACCGTACTCCGCGCAGGCCACAATTATTACATTCAAATTGCGTGGAACACCAGCGCGGGACCGGGAAACGAACCATATCCGACGGTCTGGATCGGTGTGGATGGAAACCCGCCGGTGCATCAAACGAACTTCGACGAGAGCGGGGGCGCTCTTGGCGGAACCGGATCGTGGTACAACGACGCAGTGGGGTCTGCGAACCTGGGAAATACGGGTTCAGACGCTCCTGGCAACGCGTCAGCAAAGACCGCCTGGCTCAACGGCGGCTTCTTTGTCTATCGGCAATACAACTCAATCATCAATTTTAGCACCGGTGGAAATTGGAACACCGACAAACTGCGCTGGACCTAGCCGCGTGCATATCAGGAGTGGATATCATCGGGGAGGCTAGGTAAAACGAATAGTAATCGCGCAAGAGCGCAGCGCAAGCCCTCGGCGAGATTTGCGATAGCAGAGCCAGCGGAGCTGTTGATAAGCACGCTCGAAGGTTGTGTGCCGCAGCAAGACCCGCACGGAGCGGTTTGCGTGACATTGAGGGGGGCATAGGGAAAAGAGAGAGCAAGGTGGGCACCACCTTCAATGATGGGGAAAAGACGCGCTGGTCAGCAGCACGACTGAACTATAATTTCCTTGTGAAGTGGGAAATATCTTTGGAGGAGAGAGAATGCGTCCTCGATTTTGTCGCTGAGCGCTTACAATGCCGTTAAACGGGTTATTTGTTATGCCTAATCTGCGTATGTCTAACTATCGGTCATCAATGCTGTGATTCGAGAATCTTAGCTGCAAAGCGCTTTACATCTGCGGCGTACTCCGTGCTTTTAACATCTCCCTCAAGAATGTCAAGCTTGCCAGCTGCTGGCATTCCGCAAAGTTTTTCCATGGTTTTGAGTGCCTTTTCACTCTCGGAACCTCCGTACGTGCAAAAGAATGCGACGCTCTTGAACTTGTTTTTGTTCTGCAGTAGATACGTCCGCACCGGGCCGGACATGTTTCTTGCCCACACTGGAGTGCCGACAACGACCAGATCATATAATGAGGCATCTTTCTTGGGAGGGGCGATTCTCGCGCGAGTTCTGAGCAATGTCTGCAGTACGAGCTGACTCATGCCCTTTCCCTGCGTGTCGGAGACGATCGCCTCTATGTCGGCGCCGAGGGCGCCTGCAAGCGCTTCAGCCACAATTCTCGTATTTCCGGTTCGTGAGTAAAATGCTACGAGCGATTTCATAGGTCGAGATACGAGGCACTACTTAATAGAACCGCCAGTCTGGGTTGTTACCAAAAACGAGCTGGAGTCACGCCAATGGACAGCGAAGACGTGAATGATGCAAGAAAAGCAACGAATTTCAAAAGTGAGGCTTTGTGAGGCTCCGCCCTCGCAAGAAACCATTGCTGGGGTAATAGTCAGCAGATAGAACTTAAGTTCCTGCAGTGAGCAGCAAGGGGGCCTTATCGCCCTCGGCTCCTTTTTTTCGCAAGTAGGCCCGAGCCAAGTAGCAGAACGGCTTCCTTTGGTCCTATCCTTAGCCCCTAGCTCATTATCTCTTTTTTCGATTTCAAGGCCCCAAAGCAACTTAGCGCCCCTCACTCGCCTTTTTTCCGACCGGAGGCTTTATTTATCCCTTGACATTTTGTTAGGGCAACGAACGTTTTTCGAGGCAATCATGCGCGTATACAAAATCGTCTCATTTTCTGTGGTCATTCTTCTCATTAGCGTGTTATTTGCAGGCGTTGTAATCGTTCCTGCCGTGGCGCAGTACGATACGCAATACCAGTATAACGCTGCGCACACGGGCGATTACAGCCTGGTAGCAGGGAGCACACCACCAAACAACGTTCAGAAGTGGAGCTTCACGACCGGAGGCCTCGTCGACTCCTCCCCCGCCGTCGTTAACGGCGTGGTCTACGTGGGAAGCAATGACCACAACATCTACGCGCTTAACGCGACCACGGGAGCGAAGCTGTGGAACTATACGACCGCAGGCTTGGTTGAATCCTCCCCCGCCGTCGTTAACGGCACAGTGTACGTGGGGAGCGAGGACGGCAACGTCTACGCGCTCAACGCCAGCAACGGGGCGAAAGTGTGGAACCATACGACCGCAGGCTTCGTTGAATCCTCCCCCGCCGTCGTTAACGGGGTGGTCTTCGTGGGGAGCGATGACGGCAACGTCTACGCGCTCAACGCCAGCACGGGGGCGAAGCTGTGGAACTATACAACATTAGGCGAGGTGTACTCGTCTCCCGCCGTTTTAAAGGGCCTCGTGTATGTGGGGAGCTATGACAACAACGTCTACGCGCTTAACGCCACCACTGGAGCGAAAGTGTGGAACTATACGACCGCAGGCTTGGTTGAATCCTCCCCCGCCGTCGTTAACGGCACAGTGTACGTGGGGAGCGATGACAACAACGTCTACGCGCTTAACGCCACCACTGGAGCGAAAGTGTGGAACTACACGACCGGAGGCCACGTGCTCTCCTCTCCTGCCGTTGTCAACGGCACGGTGTATGTAGGGAGCTCTGACAACAACCTCTACGCCCTCAACGCCAGCAACGGAGCGAAGCTGTGGAGCTTTGCAACCGGGTTCACGGTTTACTCCTCCCCCGCCGTCGCCAATGGCGTCGTCTACGTGGGGAGCGATGACAGCAACGTCTACGCGCTCAACGCCAGCAACGGGGCGAAGCTGTGGAGCTTTGCAACCGGGGCCGGGGTGGAATCCTCTCCTGCCGTCGTTAACGGCACAGTGTACGTGGGGAGCGATGACAGCAACGTCTACGCAATCGGCAACGGAGCTGCGGCCACAAGTCATGGGATACCCGGCTTCGACGTCACGCTCGCTCTTGTCGGACTCATAATCATCGCTTACGCATTGAGGAGAAAACGCTAGCGCCCTCCGACCTCTCTTTCTTTACGCGAAGGGGCGTGCCGAAACACCTAGAACTTGCATGAGCGTGCCTAGCTCAGGTTCTTAAGCTCACCTCCCCCTACTTTATACAGAGGTCATGAACCGAATCAGGAAGCGGATGCTTGTAAAATCGCCCGTCAACGCCCGATACACCGTGAGTCAGAATATAAGCGCGGTTTGACGACTCCCATTGAATAATATCGCCGTGCTGCTCAGCAAATTTTCGCAAGTCTCCAAGAACGGAATGTCCCTTGAACCGCGCCGTGGGCATTTTCTGCCTCTTGACCCCCTCTTAAGAAAACCAGAAGCCGAGGGTGAGATTCAAACCCACTTAACCTAGGTTAGCGTCCACCCGTAAAGATGGCTAGGTCGATTTCGTTCCCCATCGCAGTATATCCTTCGGGGTTCGGATGCACGCCGTCAGCCATTACGAGAGCAGGATTTGAATGTCCGGGTTTCAATGGGTTGTCTATGACTGGATAAAAATTGATGACCGGGTACCCCTTCAAATTTGCGTACTCAACTATCCACTCGTTCAAACTATCCCGTTCCGCGAGGTGGTAACTGCTGGGTATGACGGTACAGAGGACAGGCACGGCGCCGTAGGATTCGACACGACTGCACATCGCCACGATATTCGCCTGTGTAGTTGCAAGCGGCACTTGACCATTCACTATGTCATTCGTACCGCCCATGATAATGACGAAATGCGGGTCTAAAGCAAGGGCCGTATCTATACGGGCGACCATATCCGCCGTTTTAGCCCCGCCAACGCCCTGATCGACTACCTCCCAATCCCCGCCGAGGCGTGTTTTGAGATGATATGGCCAGTTATTCGGGTCGGAAAACCCTTCCGTGATTGAATCTCCGACACAAACTATAAGGTGCGCGTGCAGCTGGTGCGGCGCGGACATTGGGACCGAAGTAGTCTTGCCACTGCTGCTGCCGAATGGAAACGAGCCCGCTACGAGAGATAACAATAAAAGGACTAGCACGCCGTAAAGGATATATCGCTTGTCGACCTGCTGGGATGGCTCCCGAGGCGGCAGAGGGTGTGACAGCTTATCGCCTGAAGGTTTTACTGGGGGAGGTTGGGGAGATCGGTGGGGCGGTAGCCTTGCAGGGGGAATGAACGACGCGCCGCAATCTGCGCAAAATGCGGCGTACGGTTGATTCCTCGCGCCACATTTCTGGCAGAACTTTTTGTTATCCATAACGCACTCGTACACGTAAGTCGGCTCAAGGAATAGAGCCAAGGTCGGTTTATTCTAAGTGTTGCCTACCGTTTTGGCTTACGCACACGACTTAAAGATACCGATTTATGCCGCCGTTTTTGATCTGTTACCGTGCACATTCATAGAAACGCGTTCCCTCGTTGAGACAGACCGCGTCAGCGGTAGCTTGAGAGCACATTATTGCAGTTGGGTTATCACGTTCAGCACGAATTCGCCACTCGTACAAGCAATGTACGCCCGAACCAATAAAGGCGGGAAGATGGAGGCCTTCTGCAAGCTCTTTGCTGCCTAAATTCACACAATACCGCTGGAATAGCTAATAGAAAGCGTGGAACGAGCGAGGCGAGACGCCAAAATACGGTATGTGGTAATATACGGGGCAGCGTGCAGCTACTGCCTCGGCAGAGCCGAACGGCTTGAAGGATCATATTTGCGAACGCTTACGATCGAGTTGGGGGAGACAGTCACATCCAACCCTTCTCCATCCAATACTCATACTGATGAGCCCAGGCCGCCTTATTTGCCTCGATTAGTTGCGCGAAAAACGCTCTTCTCTCTGCGATCTCCTTCTCCTGCGCTGGATACGCGCGCTTTGTTTGAATCGATTCTGCGAGCGTTATTCCGAGCTTGAACGCCTCGTTAATAGCAGCATCAAGCGCAGCTGAGTTCCTGTCAAGGGCAACGCCGACCTGCCCTACCGTCACGACGCCTAGTTCATTCAGGAAATGGTTCATGTAGTCGAGCACTTCTGCATCACCTGAACCGCCGGACGTGGTCACGGCACAGCCGTATTTACCCGAAAGCAGCTGACAATGAATGGCATCGGCCATGCGATCGATCACTGTCTTAAGTTGCGCCGTCACGCTGTGCATGTACACAGGCGACCCGAGCACGATCCCATCGGCGCTGAGCATCTTGTCTACCAATTCAGCGAGATCGTCCGCCTGAACACACTCACCTTCGGCGTAACAAACCTGACACCCGAGACAATACCGTATGTCAAGTGCGCCGATATCAACCAGTTCCGTTTCTGCTCCGCGCTCCTTGGCACCATCTAGGACAGCATCAACCAGCTTAAGCGTCCGACTGTTCTTCCCACGCGGACTGCTGTTTATTCCGAGTATTTTCATCGTTGTACCTCGATTACGTACGACAGGCCCCGCTGCTAAAATAGTTATTTCAGACTGACAACAAACATACGCTCGATATGGACTTGCAATCGCGGTGCGGCAATATTGGCGAGGAGGAGCACTGGGACTGCATACCTTTGGGGGATACTAACCGGCGACGAAACGCGTGATCAATGGAGAGGTGAGGAATGCTGAGAAGCCCGCCCTATTTTGACAACGGAGGCCGCTGAGCACCGGTGCATAAAACACGATTTTTCACTGACTCCTTGAGCAGGATAACATGAATAGTAACGCCCACCAATACCACCAGCAGTATAATCCTGATTATCAGATTATCTGCAATCAATGCCGCAGAGCACCCAAGTGTAAGCCAAAGCAGGCTGAGCGTCCATAGCTTCATCCTCCCGGACATGCCCCTACCTTGCACATACTTCATCACATAGCTCGCGCAAGGGACTCCATCCTCGATCTAGACAGGACTGGGTTCGGGGGCAATCGTCCAGCGGAACCTCTCCGGTATTAGGTCCCCAATGCAAGCAGTGGCCGCACAGATCACCGAATCCGCAGCGCCATAGTAGACGATCAGTTCATCATCCGCATCGAGGATGCCCTTCTCCCCGTCTCTTGGAACAGCTCCACACGTGTACACGACGCCGGGAACC
>Ga0208821_1001783_pt1 | contig 10700 bp, 18 predicted proteins | sample June2015DPH_20_5_FD_184720 | JGI IMG/M metagenome (GOLD analysis project Ga0208821, IMG submission 184720) | Peatland microbial communities from SPRUCE experiment site at the Marcell Experimental Forest, Minnesota, USA - June2015DPH_20_40... | ecosystem: Environmental > Terrestrial > Soil >... | reverse complement strand
GGGGGGGGGGGGGGGGGGGGGGTGCACCTGTGCGCTTCGACAAGTTTTCCTTCGGTTCCATCCGGATCGATGGCGTCACCCGCGACTACGACGTGGTGATTGACGGCGGCGAGATCCGCAAGCGCAAGAAAAAACCGTCCAAACGTTTCCGCGACGAGTTTGGGCATACTCCCCTATCCATCGAGGAGGACATACCCTGGAAATGCCGGCGGCTGGTAGTCGGCACCGGAGCGTATGGAGGGCTGCCGGTGACGAAAGAAGTGAAGCGCGAAGCGGAGCGCCGCAAAGTCGAATTGCTTGTGGTCCCAACGCCCCAAGCCATTGAAGCGTTGGAGCAGGGCGCCGAAGAGACGAACGCGATCCTCCACGTGACGTGCTGAGTTTACCCTGATTCCCTATGGGCGTGACTGTAGAGATGCATAAAAATTGGTTACGAGGGTTAGGCCAACGGAATAGACCGCGAAGAGTACAGTAGGAAGTGGCTTTACTTAGTGCTCCGCAAACATATCTCAGCGGTTATCAGAGAGAGATTGACACAGGCTTCACTCGCGTGAGCTTCGGATCGACATGATCCCTGCTTCCTACAAACCGAAAAGAAGTTCATGCAGCTGGCCATCGCGGAGGCAAAGCGCGCCCGTGACCGAGGCGACTATCCCATTGGCGCGGTCATAACACGCCTCATGGGTAGGCGCGAAGTGGTCATTGCCAGCGCCGGTAACCGAGTAAAAACTTCGGGGTCAAGCATCAAGCACGTGGAGTTGGAAACGCTCAAATACGTATCAAGCGGCTATGGCCGCTACCTGCCCGACTTCGTGCTCTACTCCACGCACGAGCCCTGCGCCATGTGCGCCGGCGCCTGCGTGTGGTCTAGAATTGGCGCGGTCGTCTACGGCGTCTCCCAAGAAGACATTGCCGCTTATGGCCGCAAGCGCGGTACGGAAGACTACAAGTGGCGAGCTTGCCTCATCCCCTGCCGGCTCGTCTTCGAGAAGGGCAATCACCGCATCCCCGTTACCGGCGGTTTTCTCCGACAAGAATGCCAACAATTGTTCAGTTACAGGGCTGCATAGCGGCCGCTGCTTTTATGCATATAAATCGGAAGTAGAGCCGGACGCGGTTGTAACTGCCGATGCAATAGAAAGTGTGCCATCCTACATTTTTGGCCATAAGCAGTTTGACCAAGTGATCACATCAGAGGCAAGACCTGTAACTCATCTTCTGGATATACCTGCCAGATTCCTGCGGCGTTCTCAACTTCGACCTTCGCGTATGGGAAGAGTCGGGTGACGGTCGCAATCGTTTCCTTTCCGAGCATTCCCCATACCTGGCTATCCCGCTCATCCACCAGGACTCTCACGACGTACCCTACGAAGATTTTCACGGTGTCCCTCGGCTGCCGCTAAGATCTTAACCGATATGGGCAACGACTCAGAAAGTTTCCCTTTCTCGAACGCACGATAGCTCACGGCCCTCAACTCAGTGCCCGCAAGGAAGCGGCGGCTCATGACCACTCCGAGCGCGAGGCCGCCGTTGCCGTTAGCCTGGGACGCGTGATGGAACTTAGCGAGGAGCAGATCAGAGATATTGCACTAGGCGCTTTGCTTCGCCACGCTCGATCTGAAACCTCAAGCTGGTCAGGCAGTCAGGTGCGCGTGCCACCTTACTCGGGTTTCTTTTCGGCAGGCGGAGAAGGCGGAGGGCCATCCATTCCGCGGTGCATCATTCCGGGCCCCATCATCCCGGGCCCCATGGACTCCATGTGTTTCAGCATCCGATCCATGTGGCCAACCATCACACCCCACATATCTACGTTGGTTTGCCAGCGCGCCTTCTCAGCGGGCTCGCTGATCTTGTCCACGTTGGCTTTCAGTTGGTCGAGGGATGCCTTCATTTTGTCCACGTCGGCCTTCATGGCCTCCATGTGCTGTTTGTCCATCTCCATCATCTTGCGGCGGTGCTCGATACCCATCTGGTCACGATGGCCCGGCTCGCCTGTGGGGGGCTTGGGGGGAGGCGTCTGTGGCGGTGCGCTTTGCGCCCACGCTAGAGAGGCCAGAGTCAACATCACGGCAAGTAGAAGGCTCTTGCGATTCATAAGGTTTATCCTTTCCGACAGTTTCGGTCCAAGTATATGCCTAGCGATTCCACCGACGAAACTGGCCTGAGCTGCCTTCGCTTCAACATCTCGTCGATAGTCACAACATCAACTAACCCAGAGCAGCCGTAGATTGCCGGTAGAATGCGATCCCCTGGGTGGCTGTCAATCTTCGTCGAGATATGCAACAGGGGAGGAACGGCGGGCGAGAGCAACTCAGAACATCTCCCTGCGTTTAGAATCATCCAAGAAAACTTATGCAGATTCGACATCTAGGCAACTCCGACTTGGAGATCACTCCCATCGGTATTGGCGCATGGGCGATGGGGGGCGGCGACTGGGCTTTCTCTTGGGGACGGCAGGAGGACGCTGAATCGATTGCAGCGATTCACGCGGCGCTCGATGCGGGCGTCAACTGGATCGATACTGCGGCGGTGTACGGACTGGGGCACTCGGAGGAGGTAGTCGGCAAAGCGATCGCGGGACGCGCACACCGTCCTTACGTCTTTACCAAGTGCAGCCTGGTGTGGAATGACCAGCGCGAGATCGGGCACAGCCTGAAAGCTGCCTCGGTACGACGTGAGCTGGAAACAAGCTTGCGGCGGCTGAGGGTGGATGTGATCGATCTTTATCAGATCCACTGGCCCGATCCAGAGCCCGAGATAGAAGAGGGTTGGCAGACGCTGGCCCAAATCCAAAAGGAAGGCAAGGTTCGTCACATTGGCGTATCGAACTTCAACGTCGCCCAGATGAAACGGGTCGAGAGGCTCGCGCCCATCACCTCGCTGCAGCCGAACTACAACATCGTGACCCGCGACATCGAAAAGGACGTTCTGCCGTTTTGCCGTGAGCGAAACATCGGCGTCATCGTGTACTCCCCGATGAAGTCGGGACTGCTAACCGGCAAAATGACACGCGAGCGCATCGCGTCGCTGCCGCCAGACGACTTTCGCCCGAGAACCGCCAGCTTTCAGGAACCGCTGCTGAGTCGCAACCTTGGGATGGTGGAAGTGCTACGCGGGATCGGTGAGCGTCACAGCCGCACGCCGGGCGAGGTCGCGATTGCCTGGACGCTGCGTGATCCAGCTGTCACCGGGGCGATTGTGGGTATGCGTTCTGCCGAGCAGGCAAAACAGATCGTGCGCTCAGCGGAATTCCGTCTGACTGCCGCTGAGATTCTCGAGATCGAGGAGTATCTCAAAGCGAATCCGGTTGCTGCATGAGTATGGGAAACTCGCATCGAAGAAGCTGACCATGAACGTGTTTGGGGCATTCGTATTTCTCGCAGTTTTCTTGCTGGGGACACAGCACAGCTCTGCGCAAGCCACCTCCACTTCTCCGCTGACCGCGGTGGATAATGTTGACCTTCGCCGCTACGCCGGCAAGTGGTACGAGATTTCTCGCTATCCGAACCGCTTCCAGCGTAAATGTCAATCCGACACGACTGCTGTCTACACGCTACGAGATGACGGAAGGGTTCAAGTCGTGAATGCGTGCCGTGAGAAGAACGGGAAGGTAACAACTGCGCGGGGCACGGCCAAGGTAGTGGACAAGAAAACCAATGCCAAACTGAAAGTGACATTCTTCTGGCCGTTCTACGGCGACTACTGGGTCATTGGCTTGAGCCCAGACTATCAGTACGCGATTGTGGGTGAACCTAGCCGGAAGTACCTGTGGATCTTGAGCCGCACGCCCAGCATAGAGGAAACCACGTATCAGAAAGTTCTGAGCTTGGTTGAGACGCTGGGGTACCAGCCCGGGAAGTTGCAGAAGACGAACCAATCCGTACAGGGAAGCTGAGACGAGGGGATCTACTTTCGGGCGATTCCATGCTCGATGGCTGCGATCGCACAACAGCGAAGCCTCAGAAAAAAAGCCAATGCCACAAAAGAGTGCCAAAATCGAGGCTCCAGTGCGGCCAATCACCGTGCCCTGCAGTTCAAAAGGAGATCTATGTCTGATTTGCAGGTTCGATTTGCACAAGCGCAACAGGACGTGAACGCTCTTGCCGAACGCCCGGACAACAACACTATGCTGAAGCTATACGCTCTTTATAAACAGGCGACCCAAGGCGATGCCACGGGCGAGCAGCCGGGCAGCTTCGACTTCGTCCGCCGCGCCAAATTCGATGCCTGGAGCGCGATCAAAGGCACCGCTGCGGAAGATGCAATGCAGCAGTACATCGACTGGTTGCCTCCTTGCGGCGCTGACTCTACTTATCGGCAGCCTTTTGCACCACCATAGCGCCCTTAGGCCGAACCGACGCCCATCACGTAATGCTGGCCATCCGCGCCGGCTGCGATCGGTTCGTCACCTATGACAAGGGAATCTTAAGCAAAAGTCGTCAAATCGAAATCGCGTTTGCCATCAAAGCCATGCGGCCCGCGGAGCTCCTAGCAGAGTTCAAGACCGCTTTGACCCACCCATAGAAACCGCCCTTCCCACGCGGCTTTTCCCATCAAGCACGCAAAATACCTGAGCAGAGTCATACCTCGACAGGGTAGCGTCTTCTCGCGTGCCCTGCGCTCGAAGATCGTCGCCGACGCGATTTCCTGAGGCTCCGTGCGAGCATTGACGAGCTGGAGAGCGAACGTCTCCGCTCGAGGTTGAGTCGGTGCCGTGTCACAAACAAGTGAAGGCGGCACCAGCCGCTCAAGATTTCGACCCATCACAAGGCACCGAACAAGTTTGGCAATACTTCCCCCGCTTTGCCCAAGTAGCATTTCGTGAACGATGACGCGTTTGCAGGCTTCTCCGGCCCGACGTAGATTGTCCGCGCACGACCGTTGACTTGAGCAACAAAGCTGGCAGCGGGCTCGACCACGCCTGACGTCCCTATCGCCATAAAGAGAGTGCATTGATCTAGTGCTCGATAGATTCGATCCAATTCGAACGGCACTTCCCCAAACCAGCAGATGTGCGGGCGAATCCGACCGCCGCATTCACAGCGGGAAAGTTCGGCTGGCGGCTCGTAGAGATTCGTGTCGTCAAATGGAGCGCGATTGCAAGTGTCGCAACGGCTCTTGAAAAGCTCTCCGTGCATGTGGGCACGTTCCTCGAACCCGCCTGCTCGTGAAGGTTGTCCACGTTCTGGGTGCAGACGAAAAGGCGATCTTGCAGCGCGTCTTCAAGTTTGGCGAGAGCGAAGTGCGCCGGATTCGGTTTGGCTGCCGAAGCAACACGCCGGCGCATGGAATAGAACTCCCACACCAGCTGCGGATCGCGGTTCCAAGCTTCGGGCGAAGCGACCTCCTCGATCCGGTAATTTCTCCAGAGACCACCCAAGCCACGGAAGGTTGGAATGCCGCTTTCCGCGCTCACTCCTGCCCCAGCAAGAATGAAGACTCGGTCAGTGGAGGAGACTGCGAGCATCAATGGAAAGTGTACAGAGGTTCTCGTGCCCGAGATGAGCTATCACCGCATGGCGGTAGCGAATGGGCAGGACGCGGGGCTGGCTTGGGAATTGCTTGTCCGGGGGAATTTGGTTGGAGGGGAGCGCGACCGGGTCGAGAAGGCGCTGCTGGAGTACTGCGGGCAGGACACCCTCGCACTGATCAAACTTGTAGAGAGACTCCAGGTTAGCATCAACCTGACCCTGGCGAATGCAGGTTAAATGCGCGAGCCAGAGGTCCAAATCGGAAATTCCGTTTATAGAGTTTTTTGGGCTCGCAACACCGGAATCGGCAGTGTGTTCTTTGTCCCGCGTCGCCACCGAAAACCGAACTGAATCCGCGCGACCTCGCGCACCGATTCGGGATATACTTTTTGGCACCCGGCCCCTGCACGTTTGAGTCTTCGGGGAGGCACTCCATGGCAAAGCGGCAGGATCGGGTGGAGGTAAAGGGCAGCGCGCGGGCAGCATTGCCGGGCGGGCAGGATGTAGGACCGGCTGATCCGAATCAGCAGATCGAAGTGACCGTTTTCTTGCGACGGGGATCAAAGCCTGGCGAATTTCCGTCGGTCGCACAGATGGGCGCTCGCCTTCCGCGCGAGCGAAAATATCTCACCCGCGAAGAATTTGCGCGTTTGCACGGCGCGTCGGCGGCGGATCTGGAAAAAATTCGCGCGTTTGCCGGGCAATACGGCTTGCGAGTTGTGAGCGAGGATCGCGCGAGCCGGATTGTGAAACTCAGCGGCACGGTTCAGGCATTTAACGACGCGTTTGGCGTGAACTTGCGTCGTTACGAACACAGTTCGGGCGCGTACCGCTGTCGCACGGGTAGCCTTACGATTCCCGCTGATCTGGAATTCGTCGTTGAAGGTGTTTTCGGGCTCGACAATCGTCCGCAAGCCAAAGCGCATTTTCGGCTGCGCAAGAAAAAGCCGAACGTTCACGCTCAAGCAGCGGCCGTTTCTTACTCGCCTCTTCAAGTCGCGCAAGCCTACGGGTTCCCCTCGGGCGCGACCGGTGCCGGGCAGTGCATCGGAGTCATCGAGTTGGGAGGTGGCTATCGCGCCACCGACCTCAATTCATTTTTTCGCAATCTTGGGATTTCAACTCCGAAGGTCACTTCAGTCTCCGTCGACGGTGCGGCGAATTCTCCCACGGGTGATCCAGGCGGACCCGATGGCGAGGTCGAGCTGGATATCGAAGTGGCGGGAGCAATTGCGCCCGCGGCACAGATCGCCGCATATTTCGCGCCCAATACGGACCAGGGATTCATCGACGCCGTCACCACGGCCGTGCATGACGCGAAGCTGAAGCCGTCGATTGTTTCGATCAGTTGGGGCGGGCCGGAAGACTCATGGACCGAGCAGTCACGCGACGCGCTCAACTCCGCGTGTCAGGATGCCTCAACGATGGGCGTTACCGTTCTCGCCGCGTCGGGTGACGACGGCGCGTCGGACGGAAGCACGAGTGGAGCTCCTACCGTGGATTTTCCCGCTGCGAGTCCCTACGTGGTCGGTTGTGGCGGCACGAAGTTGACGATCTCCGGCGCCGCTATCGGCAGCGAGCAGGCATGGAACGAGCTTTCGGCGAATGAGGGAGCGACGGGCGGCGGCGTCAGCGAGATTTTTGCGCTTCCCATCTACCAGCAGAGCGCGAATGTGCCGAAGGCTCCGAATGGCTTCGTTGGCCGCGGCGTGCCCGATGTCGCGGGGGATGCCGATCCGGAGACAGGTTACAACGTTTTCGTCGATGGGCAGCAGGGGGTGATTGGCGGCACGAGCGCAGTTGCTCCCTTGTGGGCAGGGCTGCTGGCACTCATCAACCAGTCACTGGGGACAAATGTGGGCTACGTCAATCCGCTGTTGTATTCGGCTAAAGTCGAACACACGTTTCACGACATTACTTCGGGAAGCAATGGAGATTATTCCGCGGGTCCAGGCTGGGACGCGTGCACGGGCCTCGGCAGCCCGAATGGCGCTGCCCTCATGACTGCTTTGCGGGGCGAATAGGCGCGCTGGAAGGTGTTCTGCAGCCACCCAACCTAGCGAACTTGAATGTCTTTGGTGCTGGCACCTATGTTGCCATGCACGGGCTCCTGCACAACGACACGCAGGCGATACGTGCCGGGAGAAACTTCCACGGACATGACGCCACTGACCGCCTTTTCTCACGAGGGGCAGGCTGAGTGAGTGATTCAGGCCTTTGTGCTGATCAGTTTTCTCTGCCGAACTGGTTTTGCCTACTAAGTTGTCCTTTGAAGAGAACCACTCCCGGTCCGCATAGATAAGTCGGTCATTCTGGAACTGCGCAGTGTACCGGTGGTTCTCACTCTGAAAAAAGACTATCCAACAGCGGAATCAGTTGCTTCGGGTTATCGACAACGCTCTTTGCTTTCAGGGCGCTGGTGACTATCCAGACCCCGTATATGTCGTGCGCGTCACGCCAGCCTGTTTTAAGCGACGCAAGATTAAGTCTCGCCTATATCAGTACAAATTCGAGGAGTACAGCTCTGACCCGAGAAACATTGTCGAGGAACTGAAAGCGTGCTGGATGACACCATCAGAGCTGTACCCGGACATCGACCGCCGCCTACCGGCACTGCGCCTGCGCTGGGTCTCCGCAAGGATTTTGATGCATCGGGAACTCCTTGTTGACTCGTCGAGGCGGGGGCGAGCTCGTTTGCATTCACGGCAGTTTGGTGGAGAGCAGACTCTCGCAGGTGAACCGAGCGCTTCAGTCCCCAACCACTGTGATGACGAGCGTGCGCTGGCGCCCGCGTACATCGCATTCGAGATGGAAAATCTGCTGCCAGGTACCGAGCACGAGCTTTCCATCCGCGATCGGTACGGTCAAGGACGGGCCCAGTAGCGTCGCCTGCAGATGCGAGTGCCCGTTGCCATCTTGCCAAGTCTGTTCGTGGCCGTAGTTTCGGCTCGGTGGAATAAGCCTGTCCAGGATAGCGGGCAGATCATGCTGTAGGCCCGGCTCGAACTCAATCGTGCCTACCGCCGCTGTGCTGCCGACGTTGAAAACGTTGACCGTGCCGGTTCGGATGCCCGAGGATGTCACAATCATAGCAACCTGATCGGTGATGTTGTGCATATCGCCGTGCCCTTTTGTCATCAGGGGAATCTGTTGCTGATAGCTCATAATTTTGCGCCCTGCCGCTCCGGAATGTCGCTGCTGGCCTATTCCTGTCCGTCAATATACACGGCCACGGATAAGCCTCGTCGTTCGTAGGAGGGGTAGGACTGAGCAGGGGAGCCGACAGAGCGGCTCGAGAAGTGTGCTTGTAAAATAGAAGAAATGGCTGTTTCGGTTGAGCTGCATAACACAGGTGATCCTGCGGTCGGGCGAGAAGTTCAGGCGCTCGTTGAACATGCTCTGAGTGACAGAGCTGGAGACTGGCGGGTATCAATCATGGGCTCTCGCACAAACGACAATTGGGAAATGAAGATCGAGGGACCGAACGGGTTTGAGCGGTCTCGTACACATTGGCGGGAAGTGCGGGGGAGCACCAGCCTATGGTGATCGGGAACGTGCTTCTGAAGTTGCTACCTGTGAAGATGCCCCAGCGGTGAAAGGGATCTCCCCTTCATAATGTGAGTTGTGTAACAGCAGAGGGGCCGATTCCCCATGATTCAGCCCCGAACCCACTTGCCATTAACAATTGCTGCGTTCTTCTCCTTTCGCCACAATCCTCACTCGGAACTTTAGACAGAGAAGCAAGAGGCATTTCCCAGGTTTGCGAACTGTTATTGTCTGAGGGCGTGCAAGCATCCAAGAAGGAAGGGCCCAAGTTCATGCAGCGCCTGGTCACCGTTACTTCCCCGATAGGGACCTCAGTCGACCCGAATCACCGGTGATTCTTGCGAGTTGATAGGCGACGGGTGCAAGGCCGCCGAGGGCACGGTTGGGATGCTTGAGCCAGCGCATGAAGTGGAGCCGCTCAGCTATGATCCGCATATGTTCCGGAAGCAACGCAGCCACCGCCGGCACTAATTATCTTCTGGGCGTGGCCACCAAACCGGCAAGAGTCTCGATTGGATTGTTAGAGGCGCCGGCAACTAGTGGCCTGTCGCAGTGAGTTCATTACTGCGGAGGAGGCGGGTGGGTCGGAGTATTTCCACTGGATAGGCCGAGCGTTGGCGGAGTAGGCGTTGATGTAGCGACGGAGTTTGCGAGCTAAGTCGGAAACCGAGGTAAAGATACCGCGGGCGATGACCTCGCGTTCGATCTTGGCAAACCAGGTCTCGACTTGGTTGAGCCAGGACGAGTAGGTGGGCGTGAAGTGAAACCGGACGCGGGGATGCTGTTGCAGGAAGTCGCGCACCGCCTGGGTCTTGTGCGCGGAGAGGTTGTCCAGGATGATGTGAACCTGTTGCCGGGGCGGGCACAGGGCGACGACCTCGTTTAGAAAAGCGACGAACTCGCGGCTGGTGTGGCGGGCGGCGGTTTTGCCGTGGACGCGGCCGGTGGCGGTATTGAGTGCCGCATACAAGGAGAGCGTGCCGTGGCGGTAGTACTCGAAGCCATGGCGTTCGGCGCGTCCCGGCGAGAGCGGCAGCACGGGATCGAGACGATCCAAGGCTTGAATGGCGGTCTTCTCATCGACGCAGAACACGGCCGCGTGCTGCGGCGGGCGCAGATAGAGGATAGAGGCCGAGGATGTCGGCGGCTTTGCTTTCGAACTCGGGATAGCGCTTGCTGGTCCTGGGATTGGCGGAGATGGCGAAACATGAGCGCCGGTCTCTGAGTAAGCAAGTTGAATTGCTGCTAGAACGATGCCTCGAGCTTGAGGGGCGAAAAGGCGTCGCCATGCCCGCAAAGGGCGGCCGCCGTAGCGAAAGTTGCCCCACACGCTTTCGATGGCCTTCTTCGCTTTCTATTCGGTGCGAGCGGCGCATTCGACTCGCGTCGCCTTCTGAAGGGGACGCAGACCGCAACCCGCAGCTCAGCGCCCTCTCGTTCCTCTCTACGTGCGGCAGGGATGACGCCTCGGGCGATTGCCTGTATAACCCACCTCTCAAAGTTGAGCCCCGAAGCGGCGAACTCGCGGAGCAACCGCCAGGGATAGCCTGACGTGTATTAAAGTGCGGTCACTTGCCACTGAAAGGCGCGAAACTCGGCGAGCCTGCTGAAATCTCGTTCGTTGGCTGTGATCACCCGGATGCCCAGTCGCCCCGCGCTCATCGCGATCAGTGCATCATTGGT
>Ga0208821_1001781_pt1 | contig 10717 bp, 10 predicted proteins | sample June2015DPH_20_5_FD_184720 | JGI IMG/M metagenome (GOLD analysis project Ga0208821, IMG submission 184720) | Peatland microbial communities from SPRUCE experiment site at the Marcell Experimental Forest, Minnesota, USA - June2015DPH_20_40... | ecosystem: Environmental > Terrestrial > Soil >... | reverse complement strand
AAGCGATCAAAAGATCGGTTCAGATAGGTTTCGTAAGATGAACGATAGGGTTTTGTGCTTAACATTTTCTCTGAATTCGATTCAACGAATTTCTAACTTTCAAAATTCACATTTTTAGAGGTTGCCATAAGGTTTAAATATTAAAGAATCAGGGTTCAAGGGGTCAAGGGTTCAAGTTAAATACTTTATTTTGAGCAAAAATACTGGAACCCTTGAACGCTTCTCAGATAACTGGCATCTGCTTCTCTTCCAGGATCTCTATCTCCGTGTCTCCCCGTCTCCCCATCAATCTTTTCAGACTGTCCTGATCTCTTGCCGCATAAAGACCAGGTAACAAACTCCGAAACAGACGAAAGTCATGGCGACGATGGCAACAAGATACTGCCAGACGATGAGGAGGCTCTGCAAAAGGGGAAGCGGGTTTTGAAAGCGAGCCGCAGAAAGCTTCTCCAGGGGTCCCATCAAAGCATAGGCGATGGGTCTTGTGGTTTGATTCATCGGGTTGAGGACCAACGAGGTGGCGTCGCTGTAAAGAGTCACGGGAGAAAAAAGGGAAACCGTGTGCTGTATCCGTTCATGTTGAATCACGATCTCGCGGTCCACTCCGGCGGCGCTTTGACTGATCGGCGCGATTGCATTGGCAAGGGTACCCGCCCCCAGGCTTACGAAGAAAGAGAAAAATATCCAGACCGCTAAGGAGGCCAGCGCAGAGGTGGCCGTACTGCGAAAGACCACTGAAAAGAGAATCGATATCCCCAGCCAGAAAGAAATGTACAGAATACTCGTGATCACGTAGATCGCAAGACGCCCGACCTCTTCCGAACCGGGCACCACGCCGATCAGTCGAATGCCCAAGCCCGAGATGATCAGGATAATCGCGACCAATACAATAGAGATGATCGTCACCCCTGCCAGAAACTTTGCGTTGATAATCGAGTCACGATAGATGGGCTGTGAAGCCAGCTTGCTCAGCGTCCGGGAGACTCTTTCCCGATTGATCGAGTCAAATCCGAGAAAGATGCCGATGAGGGGACCGAAAAAGCCGATGAACTGGACGAAGGAGAAGAGTTTTCCGGTGGAGGTAAAGAGCCACAAGAAAAGAAGGGTGGGCTTCGCCCCTCCCTTCGCTTCTTCCTGGATGCCCATGCCCGCCATGGAAGCAATAATCACGCCTACCATCACGATCAACGCGGAGATGATCAAAAACCGTACGCTGCTGAAGTGGTCCCCCAGCTCTTTTCTGAATAAGGTGAAGATACCGCGCAAGTTAAGCCTCCTTGAAATATTTCATGTAAAGCTCTTCGAGCGTATAATGTTCTTTCTCCACGCCCAGCTTTTTCCTAGCCAGTTCTTGAATGGGCCCGAGCGCCACCAGATTTCCTTTGATCATGATCCCTATCCGATCGCAGATCCTCTGAACCTGATCGAGGAGGTGGGAGGAAAGAAAGATCGTAATATTCTTTTCCCGGCTCAGGGAGTGGATGAGGTCGAGCATCCGATTTGTCCCGTCCGGGTCGAGACCGATGGTCGGTTCGTCGAGGAAGATGAGCTTGGGTTCCTTGATCAGGACCTCCGCGATCCCCAGTCGCTGTCTCATCCCTTTCGAATACGTCCCCACTTTCTTCTTCACCTCTTCAAAAAGGCCCACCACTCTGAGCAACTCGTCAATCCTCTTGTCGGATACCCCATCCGGGATTCGGTTCAAGCGAGCGATGAACCGGAGATTCTGCCGGGCATCCATATCGTCGTAGAAACCCACATTTTCCGGAAGATATCCCACCTTCTCTTTCACGCGAAGCGGTTCGCGTGTTGGATCGAACCCAATGACTCGAACCTTTCCTGAGGTAGGCTCGGTGAGACCCAAGAACATGAGAAGCGTCGTCGTCTTGCCAGCCCCGTTCGGACCGAGAAATCCGAACACTTCCCCTTGCTGAATCTGAAGTGTGAGGTGATTCACCGCGACCTGAGTTCCATACTTCTTCGTCAGCTCTTCGGCTTCAATGATGATTTGTCCTTCCAATTTAGCGTCTCCCCAGATAGATAAACAGCGCGCTCAGTCCGACGATCACGAGAATGATGATGCCGATTCCGATCCATCCCCATGCCGTGGAGGCCTTCACGGTCACTCTCATCTCAATCGTCTTGTCCGACTTTTCCCCGTTGACCATCACCCCTACGGAATAATCTCCCACCAGGGCTTGGGCGGCTGGTTTGACCGTGACCTCAATTTGTTTCAACGCGTCAGGATCGAGGGAATCAATCTTCTCCGGCTTGAACGTCACATTCCAGTTTTCAGGCTTGAAGGAAGAGAACGTGATGTTTCGATTCACCGCAGAGCCCGTGTTCTTTACGAAGAACGAAAAATTGGCCGGTTTCCCCGCCATGGCCTCCAAGGAGAGGTTTCCCGACGGCGTTCCTGCATCGAGCTTATAAATACCCGTCAGGACGACCATCAATCTTACCTCAGCCTTTTTTTCTCCAGACGTCACTCTTACCAGGATGGGATAATCTCCAGGGGAAGCTTCTTTCGTCGGCGTGACCTCCACGGCCACGGACTGGCTCGTTCCTCCCTTGATCCGGAAACTGGAGATCTGTTTCTGCTCGTACGAAGGCTTGAAATTGATTTCCCACTTTTCCGGTCCGACCGCGGCCAGGTTGAACGTTCGATCCGCCTCACTCTTGTTCATGATATCCAGAGAGAACTCGAATTTGGCATCGGTCTGCCCCCGGAGTACCGGATAGGACGTTGTAATCTGGATGTCCTCCAGACCTGCGGTCCGTTCCTCAACCGTGACATCCAGCTTGTTCGAGGCGGTGAATTTTCCATCAGCCGTCCGCGCATCGAACTGAAAGGTGTACGTTCCAGGTCCCACCGTCTTATCAGGTTCCAGCGTAAGAGCCAGGTTCTTCGTCTTTCCACTGGGAACATATAACCCCGAGACCACGTAACTTCCGCCTTTGAGTGCGGCCTTCCATCCTTTTGGGATCGTGGAAATTTTGACGTCGATGGTCTCATCCGTGCGGCCCTTATCCTCTAGGATCAAATCCATTCGAACCGTCTCTCCCCTGGGCACAACCACTCCGGAGAATTCCGGAAAAACGGCGATGCCCCGCTCAGGCCTGAGGTCCTTCTTCTCCTCCTGGGCAAGGACCAGGGACGGAAGGATGAGACAAAAGAGTAGAGCGACGAATAAGATCAATAAAGATGTCCGGCTTCGGCTGACTCCCCGCATAGGTCCACCTCCTAAACACATCCGTTTTTGAATTTGGAACATTTAGACGTTATTCATCGACAAAGCTGAGAGGATTTTTTGTCCAAGATATGTAATCACTCGTCAAAGAATTGTCAAGAAGTTTCTTGCAAAAATTCTTCATGCACCTCTTATAAAACATTTCCCCTCCGAATTTCAATCTTATTCCTGCCCTTCTTACGTACGAAAGGAGACAAGAGGAATGAAAACGGTGCTTTTATTGTTCGACGGAAGGAAACATCACCCGAAAGGTCGTCTTGCCTTCCCCCGACTCCACCTCCATCTTTCCTCTCATCTGTTTGACCAGTCGGGTGGTGATGTGGAGTCCTCTGCCCCTCCCTTCGCCGAGGAGGTACCGGTCTCTATCCACTTCTCGAATTTCACCCGAATTGGTCACCTCGGCCACTGCCCAGGAGTCTTTTCGATAGGACCGAATGGAGAGGTTTCCCCCTCCTTCAGGAATGGCATTGGAAGCATTGTTGAACAGATTGTCTAATACCCTTTCGACGTGCAGGGGGTAGCATCGAATCCACAACGGAGACTCTAAATCGCCTTCGGTCGAGCGAACATTTTCCCGCTTTAACTCTCTCATCGCCTCCTCGTTGATGAGGAAGCGCTTCTTCAGCTTTTCCGTCAAATCGACCGTTTCCTCTCTTCCCTCTCCGTGGAGGGTCAGGGCCAACTCCTGAATACGGGATGTCTCCTTCAGAATAATATCCAGGGCCTGCGCCACCTTCTCCTTCTTGGACGGAAACTCCCCTTCTTCCAGGATCTTCTGGATCCTTTTAGCAAATCCTGCTGCGGCAATGGCCGGATTCTTGAAATCATGAAGGATATCGTCCATCTTTTCCAGCCTCAGCCCTTTCATCAATTCCTTGCCAAAAAAGGTGAAAATCTCGATCTCTTCGTCTGTAAATTTTCGGTGGTGGGCCTGGGCGTCGAAGACCAAGAAATAGTTGACGGCATCGCTCACCTTCAGAGGGATATAAAGAACGGAATGGATTTGCTGGATTTCGAGAAATCGCCTGAGGTCTGGAGGGAGGAGATGACTTTCCTGGGGGTTGTGGATGAGAATATAAGAAGGAAGAATCTTCTCATTCTCAAACTCACCGAAAGGACCAACCTGGTTTACCACCCCATCAATATAGGGTTCATCCTTGACGGAGAAGATCTTGCCGATCCCATGCTGTATCTCTGGATACCCGGCCTCCAAAACGGCATGGCGCCGATCTTCGCTAACGGAGAAGAGGGAACACCTTTGGATCCGCATGATGTCCACCAACTCCGGGATGACTAGGTTGAAGACATCCCTCATCTTGATCCCTTCCCGTCGCCCCAGCTTCACGAAGATCTGCTCCACGATCTTATCCTTGGTCAAATTCAATTTCTGAAGGTCCATGATGCGTTTTCTGGCAACGACGTAGCTGACCCGCCTCGAAAGCATCTCCGCGATCTTAACCTCCAGAGGAGTAAATGTCTTGTCTTTATCCCGGTAGTAAATCTGGAGGGCTCCTTCCGTATCCACATCCCTTAAGGAGAACCGTGGGATGGAGATCGGGACGGCCAACATGGATCGGATCCCATATTTTTGGACCTTCTCCTTATTTTTGTACTTCTCCTCTTTCAAAATATTAGGCACAAAGTAAGCTCGATGCGTCTTCACAACCTCCCCGGCAATCGTATGTTCAAAGGGGATCGTCTCTTCACGGTCCTCGCCCTGACCGGGGTAAGAACCGAATGAGATCATCTCCTCCCTTCCGGGATCGTAGATGCGTATGCTCGCCGCCTCTGCCCCGAGAAATTCCACCACGTTTTCGGCAACGATCTCGAGGATCTCCTTTTCGGTTAGAGACGGATTGATCTCGAGGATCGTCTCGGTCTGACTGATCAACCGGTCTACGTACTGATAGATCACCTCCTCTGTGATCATGTCTACCACCCCGGTCAGCTCTTCGGGCGAAAGGCCGCAGCCCCTTCTTTTCAGACTGGCCGTGATGGACTCTGAAAGGTTTTGGTCAATCTTAAAATGGTCCATAGATACCCGGGACGTTCAGGATTTTAAAGACAACCGGAAAGATAAAAATATTATAAACCTTTCCTCAAGGGTGTCAACTCAAAATCCTCCTTGGGTCAGTCTTGCAAAAAACTTGCAACGGCCATACTTCCTCTGAGGTATAATGGTTATGTTTGAGAATTTTCTTCTAACATTAATCACCATTACGACACCGTCTTGAGAGGGAGAAGAGGTGCTCCACGTAGGGTTCTGGTTGCGCCATGAAGGAAATGATTGAACAATGAAAAATCATTCTCTTAGGCGGTCCAATTACTGTTTGGGGTCACGAGACTATGGTGAAGAAAGTAATGATCGATTGTGATGTGGGGGTGGATGATGCACTGGCGTTGATCCTCGCATTCCATTCACCAGAGCTGGATGTGAAGGCAGTAACCGGAGTGACTGGGAATGTCCCGGTGGAAAAGGTTTTTGAAAATATTCAGAAGGTCCTTTCTCTGATCCAACCCAGAAACAAACCGCTTATCGCCAGGGGGGCTGATCAACCCTTAGCAGGAAAACCGGTTTACGCCTATTCTGTCCACGGCCGAGATGGATTGGGAGGTGCCAAAATAAATCGAAGGGGAAGAGAGGACAGATGGGAGATCTTCCCGGGTCGCGCAGATGAGCTCATCCTAAAGATGGCCCGCCAGTATCCGGGTGAAATGAGTTTGATTGCAACAGCCCCCCTGACCAATCTGGCGTTGGCACTCCAAAGGGACAGAGCAGGAATGGGGAAACTGAAAGAAATTACGATCATGGGAGGGGCTGTCCGGACAGGAGGGAACATTACGCCCTCTGCCGAATTTAACATCTTCTCCGACCCCTTAGCCGCTAAGATAGTTTTAGAGTCAGGGCTGCCAACCACTTTGGTTCCCCTCGATGTAACTCATCAGGTCTCTCTGACACCCCAATGGATGGAGGAGAGGGTAAAACCCTTCAATAATTCATTTTCCAAGTTCCTGATCGAGGCGACGGGGTATGGCCCGACCACACATCAGTTCAGGAATAGGGAACTTTTCTATCTTCATGATCCCCTCGCGGTGGGGGTAGTGATTGATCCTGCTTTGGTGAAAAAGGAGAGACTTTCAATGGATGTGGAGATTCGAGAGGGAGAACATTACGGCAAGACCTCAGAAGCAAAAGAGGGCCCGAAGGTGAACGTCTGTCTGGGAGTGGATGCGAAAAGATTCTTAGAGCTCTTCCTATCGCGATTGGGGTGAGTCCGTGAGAAAAAAAATCCTCGTCCTCGGAAATTCCAACGTAGATTTTGTCCTAACCATTCCAAGATTCCATCAGCCCGGGGAGACGATATTGGCCGAGAGCCTCGGTATCTTCTTCGGGGGAAAAGGGGCGAATCAAGCCGTTGCGGCAAAGCGGCTGGGAGGAGAGGTCGCCCTCATTACCAAAGTTGGGAATGACCATTACGGAAAGTCGTACCGTCGCCACCTGATCAGGAATGGTCTGGACCGGAGACTGATTCTGGAGGATAAAAAGCTGCCGACAGGCACGGCCGTGATTGAATTGACTCCAAGGGGAGAGAACCGGATCGTCTCCTTTCTTGGGGCGAACGGCTCCCTTTCCCTAAGTGACCTGAAAAGACTGGAACGATATTGGAGAGGAGTAAATGTCTTTGTCACTCAATTGGAAGCCCCTCTTCCGTCCGTGGAGAGAGGGTTGAGAATGGCTAAGGAACAGGGTGCCGTCACCCTTCTCAATCCATCTCCACCTATTCGGCTCCCGCAACGTATTCTCTCTCTGGTCGACTTTATCGTCCCCAATGAACGGGAGGCTCAGTTCCTGACAGGAATAAAATGGAAGAGCGATCGAGACATTCCAAGAATGGCTCAAAGGCTGCTGGACATGGGTGTAAAAAACGTAGTGATCACCCTGGGTCCGAAGGGCTCCTTTTTCAAAAACAGAAGTCAAGGATTTTGGATGAAAGCCTTCAAAGTGGAGGTGGTCGATACCACGGCAGCGGGGGATGCCTTTCTCGGAGCCCTTGCCTGCGGCCTCTCTCAGGACAAGCCCATCCAAGAAGCCTTAAGATTTGCGAATGGGGCCGGGGCCCTGGCGACCACAAAACTGGGCGCTCAGCCCTCCCTCCCCTCCAGGAGAGAAGTTGAAACCTTCCTCAATAGGAAAAAAGAAAAAAGTGGATAATACTTCCTAATGGTTTTCAACATTAGTCAATCCTGAAAGTGGCCATTGTATTAGGACTGAGAAGCCAGTTTGGCAAGAAGTCAGACGATTAAAGTATTAAAAGATTTTATTTAAGGACCGACGCCGTCGCGTTCAACAAAACAGGCGTCGTTACCTTGACCTCCTGGCTGTCGATTTTTTTGGAGGGGGTGGAGGGTTGACTTCTCCTAACGATTTCACTATGCTACTCTTAATCCCTGCACAGAAAGGAACGAGCGATGAATGAAGTGTTGAAAGCCATAAGAGACCGGAGGACGGTTCGGAAATTCAGTTCCAACCCGGTAGATGAGGAAAAACTCCAGATGATTCTCGAGGCGGGAAGATGGGCTCCTTCGTTTAGTAACCTTCAACCCTGGAGGTTCATCGTCGTCAGAGATTTGGGCCTAAAAATTGCGCTGGATAAAGCGGCGAGGGAGAGTGTCCTGCACTTGGGCATCAACGAAGCGCCTGTGGTCATCCTGGTCTGCGTGGATCGTCGGATCGATCCCCTTCATGCGATCGAAGCCGGCGCAGCGGCCACGCAGAACATGACCCTGGCAGCACACAGCCTCGGCCTGGGGGCTGGTTGGATTGGGATTTGGGGGACAGAGACCGAGATCTCTATCCAGAAACTTCTCAAACTTCCAGAGACCGTTCGAGTGGTCTCTTTGCTTCCTATCGGCATCCCGGATGAGTCTCCGGAAGGCCGTCGAAAGCCCCTTGAACAGTCGACCCAATTCAGATGAAGCGCCTCGTTCTCGGAATAGGCACTGACTCCGAATTCTAAATTCTTAAGTCCCCTTCCCCTGCAGGCCCAGTCTCCGAGTCTCCAAACAGCGTCTGAATAGGGAGTGAGACGCAAGAGGAAAAATCATCGTTTCTCCGAAAATACTGAGAAAAGGAAAAAATGACTTGATTTTTCTTTAGATTTCAAATATTGAAATTTCTATTCAAACCCGAGGAGGCAATCCATGTCCACTGAATTAGAGTGTCCTATCTGTGACGCTGAAATCCCGCTTGAAGGAACAGAGAAGCCGGGAGATCTAGTCCTCTGTTCCTATTGCAAGGTAACCTTCAAGATAATCAGCACGAAAGATAAATGGATTCTTTCGGATGACTTCGAGGAATAGCTCCATTCTGTAGAATGGAAATTTCAAATCCCAAATTCCAAAATTCAAATAAACTCCAATTACCAATTACCAAACCTGTGAAGAGAGTTTTGTAGGACCTCACGTTATGTCATTTGGTCATTGGTTTATTGGATATTATTTGGTTATTGAATGAAATTTTTGTATACTTCCGATCTTCACGGTGAGACTTACCTTTATCAAGAACTCTTATCGCTGGCCATTTCCTCCTCGTCAGAGATCATGGTGATCGGGGGTGATCTTCTCCCCTCTTTTCCTCCGACGAAACGATACGAAGATATGGTTCCCAATCAAAGAGCCTTCATTGACCAGTTTCTTTCCCCCTTCTTCAAAAGGATATTGGAAACCACTTCCATTCAACAAATTTTTCTCATCGCCGGAAACTGGGACCTGGGTTACCCCTTCCTCTTTAGGGAGATACCGGAGAAAATTTTTGATCTCAATCAGAGGAGTCATCGAATCGAGAATGGATACGAACTCCTCGGATACCCCTTTGTGCCTCCGACCCCCTTTCGGCCAAAAGACTTCGAGAAGATGGATGATCGGGAAACCCCCTGGCCTCCGCAGAAGAATCCCTCCTACACCCGCTCTTCCGACCAGGGCGACCCGTGGCTTCGCTCGGCTTCGCCGAGAGGCGAGCGCCCCGAGGCGAGCCGGCTGATACCCGTTGATCCCAATCGTTATCTCAGGGAACGAGAGACGATTGAGGAAGACTTAGATCGACTCCCAAAACCTCTCCAGTCAAGGAGAGCGATTTATGTCATGCATTCTCCCCCTTTCGGGACCCGATTGGATCTCATCGAAGGAGGAAAACCAGCAGGAAGCCGATCCATCAAAGCCTTCATTGAAAGAAATCAGCCTCTTCTTACGCTTCATGGGCATATCCATGAGGCGCCCGCACTCTCCGGCACCTACGTGACCCGGATTGGAGAAGCGCTTTCCATCAACCCAGGGCAATTTATACGGACAACGAGAGAGGTCCCCAGGCTTCACGCCGTTACCTTTGAGATAGAAAGAATAGAACAAACACTGACGCATACCTGTTTCCCAAAAGTTCTCAGTGAATAGTTCGTCTGCCTGCTCCCGCCTATCCAACAGACCGGACTGGGAAGTTTGCAGTAAGAAAAGCAGTCATTTTTCTCTTGACAGACCTAGAAGAATTTTATATAGTTTGCCTATAAACATTTTGTGTACAAAGTGATATGCTGGGAGGCGGAGAAACAACGAACCAAGAAAGGAGAATAGTGTATGCATTATAAAAAGATCCTCGTATTAATACCTTTGTGCCTGGCCATTGGATTTTTTAGTTGTTCTAAGGAAGAAAAGAAGGTGGAGGCTCCCAAACAGGGGCAAATCACAAAGAGTTTGATCCCCCCGAAGGCTGAGCTTAAGGGCCAGAATTTTCTTGTGGAGCTTAGCGACCTTCAAGTCGTCATGAGCGTGGATACAGCTTCTAAAGAGATCGTTGAGACGCCGAGCCTCAGGGGTAACATCAAAGTAACTAATCAATCGCAAGATATCCTCGACATCCAGGCGGTCACCCTCGAATACTTGGATGGAGCTGGGAAACCAATCGCTTTTAAATCTGGAGAGAAAGTATCGAAGGTTTCTTTGTTTTTGAAGTCCACTAAACCCGGAGAAACTACGGAAGGGTCATTGGATGCTACAATCCCAAGAATGGCTGTCAAGGAAAAGGCCCTGGGAAAGATAGAAATCAACCTGGTCTATGTCCCGTATCCTCTTAAACGGGAGACCCTGGTACTGTCTGAGAAGATTAGCCCGTAATATAAATCACTGTGCTACGCACAGGGAAGCCAATTACCACCCAGATTGAAACCAAACCTTATTTTTTGGTTTAAAAACTGGGGGAAAGGAAAAATAAAAAGTTAAGAAGTAATCGGAACATTGAACCGAAATAGAAAAAATTAATTCCCGATTTAGAGAAGTACCGTTACGTACCTAGTGTAGTGCGTCATAAATAACTTGACTTATGATATGGCTTCTTGTATGCTAAGGCATTATGAGAACTGCAAGGCCCATTGTATTGTCCCCAGAAGAAGACTCGACGCTCAATGCATGGGTACGGG
>Ga0208821_1001770_pt1 | contig 10752 bp, 6 predicted proteins | sample June2015DPH_20_5_FD_184720 | JGI IMG/M metagenome (GOLD analysis project Ga0208821, IMG submission 184720) | Peatland microbial communities from SPRUCE experiment site at the Marcell Experimental Forest, Minnesota, USA - June2015DPH_20_40... | ecosystem: Environmental > Terrestrial > Soil >... | reverse complement strand
ATGAAGATTTGCAGAAACTCCTCGATCAAAACCTCTCAAAAGCAGAAATCGCACAAAACCTCGGAGTGACTAAGGAAACTGTCAGATATAGGACTAACCAGCTTAAATCTAAACAGAAATCCATTGATCCTGAAATACTCAACCTTGAGACCGAAACAGACAGAATTGACTGCAAATCTGCCCTTACCTTGCAAGAACAAATTTTCCTTGATCTCAACCTAATAGAAAAGAAAAGTATCAAAGATGCAATGATTCAGGCTGGTTACCAAGACCTGCCAGAAAGAACGATATATTTTAGAGCGAAAAAGATATTGCAGAAGTATGAGTCTCGGGCGGAAGATCATCGAAATATAATGCGAGCCGTTGGTGCCGGAGAGGTTGCGGTGATCTCAAAGATGTGGGAAGAGGCCCAGACCGCTCAATCGGCAGTGGCCCGGGTTCAGGCCCTAACAACGCTGGGTAAATGGTTAGGGTTAGCAAAAGAAGTTGTTGAAGGAGTACAAGGCGTTACGATAGTTATCCAGGCCCCTGACCCTCAGCAGCAAGCGGTTAGCCCTGGCCCCCCGCCCTTACCAGCCCTGCCCGGACCCCCGCCCTACCAACACCCACAGCCAGCTAGGCCAGGCGAACCTATCACGATCATCAAATAATTATCACAGAAGGACGCCTACGGGGTCCACATAGTCAAAAATCGGGTAGCATCGTGGTGGAGAAGTAGGCCGTTTGGAGGGTGGGTGTATCGATTTTCTCCCTTACGGGCCATCCCCAGGCCACTAAATGCTATGCCTGGCCCTCGCCTTTAGAATGGAGTACAAAACGCCGGTATTTTGCCGTCCTTCATGTCCCACCAATAAATTCCCCTGAGAAGGCAGTCAGAGCGGCAATTGTTCAAGACCATAAGACGGGTCAAATTCCAAAATCATAAATTTTCGGTAACGCCCTATTAGTGGTTCATTTTTAAAATTAAGAGGGTTGACATAGTCATCCATCTTGTGCTAATGAAGTTTATATCATTTTTTTAAACAGAATTGAATTTCACTTAAACCGTCTCATAGATAGATAGGAGTATCCAATGTCTATATCGTATGAGGAAATTCTGAATTACGTCCAATCGAATGAAGCACATTATAATACTTTGCTTAATTATGTTGAATGTATAATGCGAACTGCACAAGATTTGAAAAAAGTCCCGATCTACTCAACCAAGCGTAGAGTCAAATCAATAAATAGCGTATATCTCAAAACCAAAAGAGACAAGGTCAATAGTTTAACTGAGATAAATGATTATGCTGGATTTAGAATATTGTCGTTATTTGAGCAAGATATTATTGATATCCATAAATGTATTATTGATGACCTAAAAAAGGCTGGATTTAATCTTATTGAGGTTAGAATCTTCAATTGGAGAGAAGATGATCCATTAATAATATCTTTGAAAGAAATTATTGCCTTAGCTTATGATGGTGTTAATGTTTCACTTAAAGAAAAAGAATATAAATCAATTCATTATTTGTTCAATTATGATGGCTATTATGTTGAAATTCAATTACGAACTTTATTACAAGATGTATGGGCTGAGCTCGAGCATGCGATATCCTATAAACAAAGTAATGTCCATCCACACATAAAAAAGAGTTTTACTTTATTGTGTCAAGATCTACAGACCAATGATGAATTAGTTACGCACCTTAAATCAATAAGCGATAGAGAGAAAGTTGGCCATTTATATTCGATGGAAAAAGGGGGACCAGTTGCTTTTTATGAATATGAATCTGGCTTAATTCCTGAGGTCTTTACGTCGGATCCTGCAATTAAAGAATCATTTGATAATTATATTAATTTTTTTATAAAGCCGCATTTGGTTCTTCGGAATAATAAACATAGATGGGGCGAAGCAAAAAAGCTTTTTGATGATTTTGCAAATCTTGTAGAAGCTAAAATTAAAGAGCCTGATGCTAACCTAAAATATATCTTAAATATGGAAAAAGCATTTCTATGTTATTGGGAAGGTGGCGATGAAAACCTAGATATTGCGTTACAGATCTATGAAAATATTAAGAAACCATTTGCGGATAATTATATGCTTCATTTCCGCATGGGGGAAATATTTGTTATAAAAGGAGAGGTTGAAAAAGCATTAGTAGCATTCGACAATTGCGAAAATTTGATTGACAAAGGCGCGACTATAGCTCCTCGTAACCATTACAGGATAAAAATGAAACTTGCATATATTAATTGGCTGTTGGGAAAAGAATATATTGAATTTGCCTTAATTAAAATTGATGAGGCAGAAAAAATTTACTATGATATAGCTGCTTCATTCCCAACCCTTCGCCAGGAAATACTACTTAGTAATAGTTGTTATTATTATTTAGAAAATTACTTGATATCTAAAGAAAAATATTTACAAAATAAAAAAGACAAATATAGAAAAGAAATGGATGAGAAATATAAAAAGGCACTTGAAAAACTTGAAAAACTTGAAAAAATCTTTGATGTTGAAAAAGCCAGAGCCAATGTATTAGATACAATAGCCTGGTTTTATTATAATATATACATAAATGACAAAAAAAATAACCGTGACAAACTGGTAGCTGCTAAGAAATATTGTCAAATAATTGGCGATAGGGTAGATACGTCTACATTTAGAATGACCAGTTTAAACATCCAGAAAAACCATATCCAAGAAATTATGAGTGAAAAATAATAAGGGGCTATTAGCCCCTTATTAAGTCCTCCATGTGCTGAGGATTGAAAAAAATTAATTGTCAGCAACTAGTGCCACAAAACCAAAACGATTCATTCTTCCTCATCAGTTGGGCTTAATCCTCCACGCATTTTCTTCCTCCTCCCTCTCCGTCCTCCCGTCGGTTTGGGTCCAGCCGGACATCTAGTATAAGTCTATTTTTATATTTGTCAAGCCCATATTTCGGGCAAATGACCCTTTTAAATTGATTTTATCGGAAAAGTGATTCTGTGGCAATGATAGGGTTTTTAATTGAGAAAATCTTCACATATCTCCCTTTTGTGCATTGTAGAATGGCTCTTTTAAAAAAGTCAAGAAAAAAAATGAATAGGACTTCCCTGATTATTGGACAGAATCTTCCGGAAATTGGTTTAAAGGTATCAATTTTAGACGCAATTTCCTTGCCAAAGATTATCATCGCATCACGCTTCCCTCACGCCATCCTCACGCTCCTTTGTGAGGCCAAAACCCGCACGGTTACTGGCTCAAAAGGTCGCCTCACGGAAATCACGGTATTTTCCCAGGAGAGGGACACATATTATTAAGGGGGCCATATATAAAGGGGGGTTGTTCCCCTTAGAAGGTCTTATATGGAAAAAAACCGTGATTTCCGTGAGAGGCCCCTCTAAGCTACAACTGGCCTGCATTTCAGCCTCACAAGACACCGTGAGGACACCGTGAGAACCGTGAGGAAAACCGTGAGGAAAGGGTTATTCGCCCTTCCCCTCCGGGGCCTCACTATGGAATAACTTTTTCAGGGGCAGGCAGATAACCCTTTTTGAAGCTCCCTGAATCCACTTAGATTTTGTGTTCTCACCTTTGGCGGGCTCGATGTACCCCTCCCGTGCCAGTGCCGCCAGCAGGTCATTTTTCCCCAGGGGTAGAAAATCCCCCTGCCGATGGATGGTTTCTTTAACCACCTTCACGGTCATTTCGGGCATAAGATAAAGGACACCATCATCTGCCCACCCCACAAGCTCGGCATTTTTTGCCGGTTCGGTTCCTTCCCACCCCAGGGTTTCCTTTGCCTGTGGGGGTGCGCCCGCCACGGTTGCCGACTCCACATAAACCCGGCTCTGATAGAAAAGCTCCCTGAGCACGGCCAAGAATTTCAAGGTGGGCCGGTCCCCCTCGATTATCCGTGAGTGCCTTTCGCCCAGGGCTTTAAACACCCGCCAGGCGCGTTCTAACATTTCGTCCGCCTCGCCCTGGCTAATCGTCCCCATGAGGGTCTGAAATTTCAGGAAGAGCTCGAACCCCACAGCTAACCAGGCCTGAATTTCGGGTATCCGCAAATGGGCCGCGCTCTGAAATGCATCTCGGTATCCTTCCCGAAGCTCCCGTATCTCGGCCTGGGCATCTTCAAGCCTGGGAGCCAGGTCCTCCAGGTAGGCCGCCATTGCCCCGGGATAGAGGCGGGCTTCCCTTTGGGCCGCCGTGAGCCGGGCCCGGTCAATGGGGGTTTTCTTGGAGTCAAATTCCACCCCCAGATAACGGGCCGTGGCGCTCTGTCGCCGGCCAGGTAGCAGCATCTCTCCCGTGGAGACAATTAGGCAACGGGGGTAATGGTTAGGCCTGGCACTCAGGTCTGAGGTCAGCCGCCCTCGGCCTGAACGGTTACCGGCCTGGTAAATCAGCCGCCCGGCAGTCTCACTCATTTTATGAGCATCTTTGGCATAAGTGGCCGGAATGAAATCATCGATCACCACCAGGCCGTCTTTAACCGTGAAACATAGTTTTTCCAGGCTGTTGGCCGTGCTAAACCATGAGCCTGGCAAAGAGAGCCGGTCGAACTCCCCGAAATGGCAGAGTGCCAGGGCCGCTAAGGTGGATTTCATAGATCCCGTGGGGCCATATAGCCATAGGCTGAAATCTATCTTGAGCAGATCCGCAAACGGGGCCAGGTAAGCACAGGCTATTAAGGGCGCCGTCACTTCCCACGGGCTGATGTCCAAAAACCTTAAGCTGGCCCGGGCCGCCTCTATTCCGCCGGGCTCGGGCAAATGGTAAAGGTGCAAGTTTGCCCCCAGGTCAACTTCGCACGCCACACCTGGTCCGATAGCCCCCCCTCCATGCAGATACCGCCACACCCCGTTTATCTTGCGCCATCCTGTATGAGCAAAAACGGTGCGCCGCTTGAAGTCCTGCGAATGTGCCTTGATAGCAGTAACCAGGTGGGGGGTAAGAGAACGGCCAGGGGCCACGCTTGCCGCCGCACCCCACTCACGGCTTATCCAGTTCAAGGAATCGAATTCTTTTGCAGGAATCCGGGCAAGTGGGAGGGGCCGGCCGGTGTCCAGGCTTCCGGTTAGGTGAAATTCCTTTAAAGCTCTCAGGCCATCATCCCGGGTAACTTCCTCAGTTATCCGGGCCTGGAAATTGGCAAGGGGAGTAAACTTGGGTTTACCTTCCCGATCTACCCCCTCTAGGCATAGCCGCCCCCCGTCAATAAAATACAGGTGGCCGCACAGAGACACCCTGGGGGCATTAATCGGCTCAGACCCCTTGGCCTGGGACTCCCCGCCGGTGTCAGGGGTGGCCTGGGTATTTTTCTTGCGCCGTTTCCCTTTTGCTTTGCCGGGGTCATACCCTTCCGGGGTGTTTGCAATGGCCTTCCTGATGGTCTGGGCTGCCAGCCGTTCCCACTTCTTTAGTCTCTCGGGGTCCTGGCAAAGCCCTGATTGTCGAAAAAGTCGGTCTATGCGCTCCGGGTCTTTGTTTGTCCAGAATGCCAGCAAATGAACGAGGGCATAATCAGCATGTGATGGTGTGGAGTATCCGCTTGTGTCTCCCCGCCACAGCCGCCCAAACTTCTCGCCATCCGCTGCCTGGCATGCCTTCTTAATTAGTTCCTGGTCTGGCAGGTCAATGGTGGGGGAAGGGCCGGAATCGGTATCTTTGGGAGGTGCTTTGGGCTTACCGAAAATCGCAGTATGCAGGGCCGTCAGTTGGGTTTGCCGGGCCTCAATGGTGTTAGGGGTTCCTTCAAGGTGGCGGCCCGTCACGGTAAAATATCGGAGTCTGTCATAAACTTCGATCTTCATCCCGCAAGGGAATGTCTTGCTATTGCCACCATTTACCGGCCACTCAGCCTCAGCTATCGTGTGGGTTCCTGTTCCGCTTGGGCTTTTCTCTGAATACGAATCTAAATACTCAATAGTCACCTGAGCGCAGTACTTTAATTGCCCGGTCTCCGGGTCCCGGCAATGGTCAATGTCAATCCCGGTGTAAGGGTCATCGGCGCTAAACACATAGCCGATCCCGGCAATTCCGTTATTCTTTGTGCGCCTCATAATGATTTAGGGCCTGGGCATAGGTTCCCCAGGTGTTAGGGTCATCCGACTTAGCGTTGCCGCCTGTCTTGGGATTCTTGGGGACTTTGGTAGGCTTGCCTTCCCGCTCTTCCAAACTCCAGCAGACCCACTGGGGACGGGCCTTCAACTTCTGGGGGATTTTCTCAGGCTCCAGGGGCGGCATGATAAGGCGCTCTCCACAAGTACTGGACGAAGCTGATTATGGCCGGGGTTCACTGTCCGGCTCGGGTGCTTTCAGGGATTGAAGCCACGCTTCCAAGTCGCTTTTTAAATAACCGACGGCCCTGCTCCCAAGTTTCACCTTCTTCGGAAAGGTTCCTTCCCGTTCCTTCCGCCAAATTGTCGTCCGGCTTAAGCTGTATTCCGTGATAACGTCCTTGGGTCTGAGGATTTGTTTCTGCATAACTTTTTTCTCCGTAGGTCACTGCTGAATCGATCAAATACTTTTTGAATAGTTAAAAAACAGCAAAAAAGCAAGCGTAAATAATATAGATGATTAATTGTAACCTGCCTCCAAACAACATAAAAATCTGGCATTTTTATTATGATTTGGAGGCAAGTAAACCTACTTGCTCCCACATTGAACAAAAAAGCCCCATTTCTGGGGCAATCTGGGGCAAGTAAAAAAGGAGAATAAACCAGGATAGTCTATTGAGGGTTCTTAGAAGGTTTTCGGGGAAGCCATGGTCTTAGCTTACGCTCTTTGCTAATATAGTCGCGTAGCTTTGACTCGCTTACAGTAGGGCGCTGCAAAGATTTAAGGACAGTATTTACCCATATGGCTATTGTTTTGTTACTAGCTATAGAGGCATATCCTAAAAATATAATGGCAAACGCTTGGGCTTGTGATTTGGGTTTATATGGGAAACTAGTAATCAGTTCGCCCTTTACGAGCTCCCGCCAATTAGAGGGAAAAACGCCTTGGGAGACGCTTGAAGATATTTGTTCACGCCATTTTTGCAGAGCCTGCCGAACTTTATTTATCTTGCTATCTGTGATTCCGGCCAATTTCGCCAGCGTGGCCATGTTGTCAAAGTAGAAATCGAATTTATTTAGGATATCTCCGGGGTAGAAGGTAACATCTTGATACTGATAATCTTTATCCAGTAAGGCGATAATTAAATCTTTTAGATCTCTCTGGTTTATAGGGAAAAATTCCTTATGTCCCACACCTTTTAGGCCATCTTCTCCAATGATTCCGGTGCTCAGAATTGCAAGTGCGGCTTGCTTAAAGAATGGAGGATAGGTGTTAGGGTTAACCGGCAAGAGGATTGTAGGTGCTTCCCAATATGAGGCTTCCGGGAAAAAGAGAAAGTAAAGCTTTTCAGCTTCGGCCTGTTCCTTTAGCTTGATCTTGATAGTCTTCCAGCCCTTCTCCCGACGCTGATTCGGTGGAGGAAGTCCTTTTGCCTCTTCCTCTTCGTTGATTACGCCGTTTCCTTCCTGAGTTCCATCGTCTTTATGATCTTCCTTCATCTGCCATGTCCTCCCATAGCTGCCTCAAGAAAAATCCCCCCGAGGTGATGAGGAAGTCACCCTGTCCTCCGCAGTGATCGGCCGGGAGTGAGGGGGGAAACTCGGCTTATGATCCTAAACTCCACGAATCATAGGTACCACGTTGGATTCTGTCCCTTCAAGTATACCTCGAAGCTTGCGCCCCCAGGATTCCAAGGCCTGGCGTTTCTCCAGGTCATAGCTGTGCCTGTCATATACACTCGTCACACCGCTTTCGACATGGTTAAGGATCTTTGAAACTACCAAGCGCAAAGTCCCTCCGCTGGTCATATGGCTGGCCGCCGTGCGCCGCAAATCATGAGGAGTGAAATTATCTATCTCCAGGGTATTAAGATCAATGCGAAGTGCATGATCTACTGCCGTAGGCGTTATATGTCCGGCGCCACGAGGAGATGGAACCACCCAGCGCGAATTTCCTGCCAGATTTTTGGCTGCTTCTAATAATTCGATTGCCAGCGTGGATAGCGGCACACGATGGGGTAGGCGGTTCTTGGTCTTCTCGGCCGGAATCGTCCACCACTTCTCCTGCAGGTCGATCTCGGCCCATTCTGCTGAGATGACTTCGCCCTTCCGCTGTGCGGTAACCAATTGCAGTTTCAGCGCCAGTCTTATCCCTTCGGTAATCCGAGTCCCATCCAGCCCATGCCAGAAGGTCTTAATCTCTTCCGTGGATAGCACACGGTCCCGGCGCTGTTCCCGAGAAGGGATTTGTATCGCCGCACAGGGAGAAGCAAGGACAATATCTCGACCCACAGCGAAGTTGAACATCTTGCGGATCACCGCCAAGGTTCGGTTGGCCATGATGGGCGCACCCCGATCAACGATATTGTCTAGTAGGCGGATTACATCACGTCGGGTGATGTCCTTGGCCTTACGCCGCCCCCATTCCGGCAGCACATCTTTTTCTATAATGCGCTTATCGGTGGCCCAGGAGCGTTTGCGGGCCTTGGCCCATTTCTCAAGGTATTCGTGGGCCAAGGCAGCTATTTTTGGAGCGCTGAGCTCCTCCTTCTTTTCGGTTAAGGCCTTGGTCCCGGGGTCGATGCCCTTGGCAACCATTTCCCTGGCCGCGGCATATTTACTGTGAGCTTCGGCTAATGCCATAGTGGGATAAACTCCAATGGTCAGACGACGCTTTTTAGACTCCCCCGGCATGCGATAAAAATAGATGAAGGTCTTTCTCCCCGATGGTGCAATCCGGATGCCGAACCCTCTATCCTCGAATACCTCGAACCGTTCTGTTTTAGGTTTAAGATTCTTAATCTGCCGGTCAGTAAATTTCATCTAAGCCTCCTCTCGGGTACCAAATGGGTACCATTTTTATGCTGGCAATCAGGGAAACATCTTGGTACCCGATGGAACAACTATAAGTGAGTTATTCACATATGTCAAGCAGTTAATCATATTAAAAGACATTTTATGAAACAAAATGAAATGTCCCGAAAAGCCATTTGGCGCGACTCTTAATCACTAGGTTCGGAGTTCGAGTCTCCGACGGCCCACCAAATAAGCCCATAATTAAAATGGGTTAGCCGAGAATGGCTAACCCCTTTTTCGTTTTAAACTGTCAGGGATAACCCAGGGATAACCAGAGTGCGTAAATTACTCCTGTTGGCAGGGAGGGATAACTCGCGGATAACCTATGGGGTGTTTGGGCCTGGCAGAGGGGGAAGCACAAGCTCCTGGTCAATGGTGGGGGAATGCCGAGAGTTCCCCAAATGAGCATGAGGCCGCATGGTAAACCCTGGCCCTCCCGCTATCGGGCCTGGTAGGGCATTCTGGGGGGCCGTTCTGGGCGCCACGGTGTCAAAATCACCCGGCAGGGTCAACTTGCTCCCTGCCATGCCCCAAATTTGCCGAAAATCCTGGCGCTATCCGGGCCATTTCAGCCGATCGTCACAAGGTGAAAGGAGGGGCCAGGGTCCGGGCCTGGGATTCAGCCTGGGGCATCTTGGCGGGTCCGTGGGGGAAAATCGGGGTCGCCTCCCATTAGAGAGACCCCGGTGCTCCTCGCCTGTCCCTCCCCGGCGCCCCCTGTCAGGCCCTATCGCTCCTATTCCTTTCCCCCAGGCCCTATAGATTTTCGGCACCTGGAACCCATAACCCTAGTGGGACTCCTACGGCCCCCCTGTAGTCAATGCCTTGTCCGCCAAATTTTTCATAATTTCGTTTTTCAGACCCCCCCCCATGAGTGCCCCCTTGCGGGCCGTGGTGGGGCTGTAAGTGGTCCTAAGTAGCGTAGATTTATCTTTCCGGGGGGGGGTGCAGGTTGCCGGGGCTCCCGCGGGCGAGGTCGGCCAGGAGAAGGGCGACGATCCGTGCCGATTTCTTAATGCTTATGGCTCCCGGTGTTAGCATCGCCCGGTCGCACACATCTGACCTTGGGTCTGAGTCCGAACCCGGAACAGCTCAGGACAGCCATCCCCCCAAGTCAATGTGATCTCCTATCCCCTTCGCAAAGTTTCCGATATACTAACGATATGGAAAAATTAGCGAGAGAGCGTATAGGGGCAAGTGTTCTTCAATCACTAATCATGCAAATTACCTTCATCTAACAAAGAATCCGAGCATTCTACAAACTCAACCTATTCCGCAGATGCGTATAGCGCTTTCTCGTCTTGTCATTCCCGATTCCTATGGCCAAGGCCCTTTTGGAACCCACCATGACCACCAATTTCTTTCCCCTGGTAACCGCCGTATAAATCAGATTGCGCTGCAGGAGCACATAATGTTGGGTCAGGATAGGGATAACCACGGCCGGGTATTCGGAGCCCTGAGATTTGTGGATGGAGATGGCGTAGGCCAGGACAACCTCATCCAAGTCGGGGTAATCATAAGGCACTTTTTTGCCATCAAAGGCGATGGTCACCTCCTGGCCCTCAAGGTTAATCCTGACGATCCTGCCGAGATCACCGTTAAAGACTTCCTTCTCATAATCGTTTTGAACCTGCATGACCTTGTCGTTGATCCGAAAATTCTTACCACCCCGGGATAGACTATCTGGTCCCGGGTTAAGGGCATTTTGAAGTTCCAGATTGAGGTTTCCCGCCCCCACCATCCCTTTGTGCATGGGAGTGAGCACCTGGATGTCGTCGATGGGATCAAACCCAAACCGCTTTGGAATACGTTCCTTGACCAGCTCCAAAATAATGCCGAGGACTTTCTCCGGTTCTTCCT
>Ga0208821_1001765_pt1 | contig 10778 bp, 8 predicted proteins | sample June2015DPH_20_5_FD_184720 | JGI IMG/M metagenome (GOLD analysis project Ga0208821, IMG submission 184720) | Peatland microbial communities from SPRUCE experiment site at the Marcell Experimental Forest, Minnesota, USA - June2015DPH_20_40... | ecosystem: Environmental > Terrestrial > Soil >... | reverse complement strand
GATGAGCGCCCAATCTTCCTTTGGGTCCCAACTCCAATAGGATCCCCACGTCCGGTTCGCCCAGTAGGCTCCGGCGATGATCATGAGGGTTAGCAGAGGGAAAGAAATGGCAACGGTCCTATAGATCAACCCGTCGAGAGTGTCCCGTTGCGGCAAGAAATTCGCGATCGTGTCGCATTTCCTGCTCAGCGCTTCCCACGCGAGCGAGGCAAACAGCGCGCAGACAGTCCCCGCCAGCAGGAAGGGGCTTGCAGCCAAATGAACACCAAAGGTCTGCCCCACCTGCGGAACAAAATACGGCCCGGAGTGGACCTTCAGCAGGAGCAGCGCGAGAGCCAGGGCCTGAGCAAAGACCGAAGCCAGGAAAAGCCGCCCGCCCCAGTTTTCCCACCGGCCGGCCTTCTCACCAAACGAATCGAGGACATTGATAACCAGGGTCGCTGCCGCCAACCCCAGGACGATTACAAACGGCCACCCCAGAACCGGAATGGAAACCATCAGCGGTTCTTTGGGAGCCAGCATCACCTTCTCCTGGGCCTCCGCATCCCAGGCGGGGAGCAGGAAGGCCAAGCTGCTGTTCACCGAGCTGATGACAATTGCGCCGTAAATCGCCGCCACCAGTCCCGACGTCCAGCTAAGGAAAGTGCGCGCGCTGACCCCGTCCTTTATGAGGTACAACAAGGCTAGGGCGAAAGAAATCGTAAAGCCCGCGTAGCTCAGCATCGCCAGCGTAACGTGAATTTGCAGCCAGGTGCTCTGGAGCGCTGGAACGAGTGGCCTTATCTCCCCCGGTAGCACCTGCAATAAAGTCAGCGCCAGGGTGGCAATGGGTAGGGTTATCGCGCCCAGGAAGGGGATTTCGAGTTTCCACTCCGCCACCTCCTGCAGGACCACCACCGCCCAGGAGAAAACCAGCACCATCTCGTAGATGCTCGACAGCGGGGCATGCCCTGAGGTAACCCACCGGGTCACGATGGCCCCGGTGTGCAATAGGAGGCCGCCGCGCGTCAGCGCCTCGGCGCCCGCCACCAGGTTGGACTGCCGAACAGCCAATGAGATAACATAGAGAACCGAGGCCCCCAAGTATCCAAGAAGTGCCAGATAAAGAAACTTCTCACCTGTTGCCCACCCGGAACGCCCAATAAGGTGCGGGACGGAAACTGCCATCACTACCAGCACAGCCACGCTGACGGTCAAAAGGATCCAGGTTCCCAGGCTGCTGGTCCGGTGTTCATCGACGTGTGTGGTAAGAACTTTCGCCATACTTTGTCTCCTCTTGCCGCAACTTTACCCCGCCAAAGGCGAGGACTCAGGCCGGGATTGCTTGCGTAATATCAGGCTGCGAAGTTCCGAGGGCCACTTCCAGCTCGCCTGCCAATTCGTTGAAACGCCTTTCGAAGCTCTCACGGTATTTGCTGGGTTGTCCCCCAAGCAAGAGTGCCGGCCGCCCCTTGTTGTCGCGTCCGACCACGCCCCACATTCGCACGTGCGACATATATAGGGCCATCATCAGGCCTGCCGTCAGCAGCAGGCACCCACCCCAGATCAGGTTCTGGCCAGGTTCGTGCGCGACTTGCAGCCCGGTCATGTACTCCATTTCCAGGTCCCGAAGTTGAAAGTTGATCCCTGACTCGTTAGGCGGCGCCATGTCAGGAGCCTTAGGAAAGATCCACACCTGCGCCTGCTTCCCTCCTGGCAACGTCACCGCCAACTGGATAGCTGGGTTGCGAGGCTCGTCCGAACGAGAGGCGATCTGGTTCCCTTCCAAAACGAAATCCGGGATGAAATCAGCCAACTCCACTTGCGTACCCTGATCGTGGAGGCGGGCCAGTTCTCCGGGCCGTAAAGTAAATGTCTGCGGAGGATGCTTGTTTCCGCCGTTATCAGTCCAACTGGCCTCGAAGACCAACTTGCGGGGTGTCCCAGCGGAACCGTAGCTCGCTTGGAAGAACCGTACCCCCTTATAGGTGAGGGGCTCGTTCACAAAGATTGTCTTTCGGGCGACCTCGCGCCCGTTCTCTTCCACAGCCAATTGGCTCCAATACTGCTTTGGCGAACCGTCGGGATACTTTTCAATGCCCACGCCGTCGCAACGCAGTGTAAAACCCAGCCGACGCGGTGCGCCCGGGGCCGTCATTGGTTCAACCGATTGGGTCCGCGCCCCGGGAGTCAAGCTAACGAATCCCTTGAAACCCCACAGGCCATCAATAATTGCGCCCGCGAAAATTATCAGCAGACTGGCGTGGACGACGTAAGGCGCCAAGCGCGCTGTCCGGTGCTTCTCCACATAAAGGGTTCCCCTTTCCAAGACTTTCGGCTTTGGCGGGTAGCCCAGGTCACTAAGTTTCTGGCTGGCGATGGAAAGCGCCTCAGCAGACGTATGGAATCCCAGCGGTATCTCCTTCTGGAACGGCAGTTGGTGCACGAACCACTCGTCCGCCGTCATGTGTGGCCGGGTGAACAACCGCCAGGCTTGGGGAAAACGCTCCAGGGATGCGAGCGTGATATTCGCTCCCAGCAAGCCCAGGAGCAGAATGAACCACCAGGCATGGAAGACATCGAATAAACCTAGGGCGTTCAAGAGCCGGACGGTTTGCGGAGCATAAATCTGCTCGATTTGCCCTTCCCGCGCCATGGGCCGCTGCAAGATCATCGTCCCGATGATTACTGCGGTCCCTAGTGAGCCCAGAAGAACCAAACCGCATTCCAACGAGCTAAGAAACCTCAAAAACCTGTCCAGTCTAGTTTGTTGCTTTGCCACCATCCGCTCCCACTCTTGGCCTGAAAAATCCTTAGATCCCCGACCCTGACACCACAGGGATGCGCATCTGCTGTGCCAGGGGGGACAGAAATGTCCTAAATCCCTAATCTCTTGAAAATACGCACGGACCTCATTAGCGGTCATGGAGTTTGGGGATCTTCCGTAACTTATTGCACTAGAAATTTGGGGCAAAAGTCGCACGAGAATGCGCGAACAGACTCAATTTGTCGCTTTTTGGGAGTATGTGAACGAACCAAGGCCTAAATTCCTCAACGACTTCAGAATCTGCCCTCAGGGAATCAAAAATGCTGACAAAAGGACGGCTATCTTAGTGGAGTCAATTTCTGAGGAGGCCTTAATGAAGACCTTTGCTGTTACTCGTAATTCAAATGAAGTCCCTGTAAAAGAACTCACCCCTGCCCCCAAGTCCGTTCCGGTCGCAAAAGAGGTGACGCCCGTGGAAATGCAACCAACCTTTACCCTCACCTTCACACTTGGCACTCGTATGCGCGAATTGCACGACACAATCATCCGAACAGTCCTCCAGTATACGCACGGTAACAGGCTGCGCGCAGCTCAACTCCTCCAAATCAACCCGCGGACAATCCGTCGTCGTCTGGGCAAGAAGGAAGCTGCCGACTCCGTGACGCGCGCCGCGTAACCCTCTTCCAGGGGTTAGCTTGCGATTTTCTACCCCAGCGGGAGACCGTCCCTCGTGTTCCTCCTGAGTTGTTGCGGGCGTTCCACGTCCGAGCGACAATGCTGCCAAGTTATTGACAGGCTGTCGTTCAAGCACTTAGTTTTCATCACCCTGCAAACCATGCGGAGATTGGCGCGTCACGTGCTCGCGTCAACAGCGAGTCGCAAGCACGCCCATCTCGTAATTTCGGAGCGTCTTTGGAGTCCAGTCTAAGATGTTGGAACAGGTAAATGGTCAGGATTGGAATCAGGTTGCTCGGGATGGGCAGGATGCGGTTAGCATGGAACTCACCGGACGAATACTAATCGTTGATGACGACCCGCACTTCCTGCGGGTGCTGGCACGCATCCTTTCGGGTGAAAATTTCCTTGTCACCTCAGCGGGAGGGGCATGCGACGCATTAGAACTAGCAAAAAGCGCACAGTTCGACTTGGTTATCTCCGACCTCCGGATGCCCGAGTGCGACGGCGTGAGTTTCCTGCAGTCGCTCCGTCAAGGCGGAAACAATGTCCCGGTCATCATCCTCACGGCGTATGGTGAAGTTGATACATATTTGGAAGCCATGAACGCTGGGGCCACCGAATATCTGAACAAGCCCATTCACTCGGATGAATTATTGAGAATTGTCCGCTCCTGTCTGCGCTCGCGAGCCCATCGCCGCAACACCGTCTCCTCTGATCACGTCTGATCATTTTGGATTTTAGATTTTGGATTTTGGATTATCCTCTTCCTCCCAGCATGGCCTTCTGCTGAGTACCTTGGGGCAGTTTTGGATTTTAGATTTTGGATTTTGGATTGCCCTCCTTCCTTCCCTATGGCCTTCGACAAAGTGCCGTCCGCGTATCGCTCTCTGTTCTTCGCCAGCCCCCAGTCCCTAGCCGCTAGTTTCTGGTCCCCAGCCCCTGACACCTGAAACCCGACACCTGGCACCTAAGCCTTCAACTCTACGATCGTCGCACCGGCGCCGCCTTCGTGGGGCGGAGCGAGACAGAACTTTTCCACGTGCGGGTGCGAAGCAAACATTTCGTGGAGACTCTTCCGAAGGATGCCTTTGCCATGCCCGTGGATGACGCGCAGCCGAAAGCGTCCGGCCATGTAAGCTTCGTCGAGGAACTTATCTACACGCTCGCGGGCAGTCTCGGCGGTGTCACCAATAACGTTGAGCTCCGCCGGGGTCTCATCCGAGCCCCTGACGGCAACTGCCGCCCTTGGAACGCTTGTCCCACCATGAACGATCCGCCGGACCTCGCTCCTCGGGAGGCGCATATGCAGGTGGCCTACGGCGATGTCAACCTGGTCATCGTCGGGTAAAGCCATGACCGTCCCGAGAGATGATAGGTTGGCCACTTGGACCTGGTCGCCTACGGCGAGTGGCCCGGGAGCAGAAGGTTGTGCCGGGGCGGTGGCAGGGGCGCCGATGGCTTCCAGAACCTGCGTGTTCCACTCTTCCCGGACCTCGCGCTTGAGGGAGGCCATCTTGCGCTCGAGGCCTTTCGAGGGTTTGGGAGCTTTGGCCGCTTCCAGTTGGGCCCGAAGCTGTCCAATCATGCTCTCCCAACGCTTCTCGTTTTCGTTCAAAGTCTGTTCCAGCCGTGAGTCCAGATCTTTGAGCTTGGCGCGGCGTTGCTGTTCGAACCTGTTCTCCAGCTCGATCTGCCGGGCCTCCTGGTCCTTCCCTTGCTGAGCGAGCCGCCCGACTTGCCTTTCCAGTTCCGCTTTCTGCTGGTGCAGGCCGGCAATCAGCGCTGCCGCTTCCGCATCCGCCGGATGCAGGAGGGTCCGTGCCTTTTCCACGATACTCGGCTCGAGGCCGAGGCGTTGCGCGATGTCGAGCGCACTCGATTTTCCCGGCAGCCCGATCAATAACCGGTAAGTGGGCTGGAGCGTCAATTCGTCGAACTCCATGGCCGCGTTGAGGGCTTGCGGAGTCTCTGCGGCATAGGCCTTCAAACGCGAGTGGTGCGTGGCCACCAGAGTCAGGGCGCCGCGCTGCCGGAAGTGCTCGAGGATGGCCACCGCCAGCGCGGCGCCTTCATTCGGCTCCGTGCTGGTGCCGAGCTCATCCAGCAGCACCATATCCTCCCCCCCCACGACCTCCGCCATCCTCTGAATGTTGGTGACATGGGCTGAAAACGTACTCAGGTTCGCTGCGATGGACTGCTGATCGCCGATATCCGCCAACACGCGCCGGAACAGCGGTAGTTTGAACTCGCCCGCGGGCACGGGGATGCCGGCCTGCGCCATGAGCACGGCGCTCCCGAGTGTTTTAAGGGCTACAGTTTTCCCGCCGGTGTTTGGCCCGCTGACGATCATCATGATCTTCGGCGGCTTGAGTTCGATGCTCAGCGGGACAGGACTTCGTCCCTGCGCGCGCAAGGTCTTCTCGAGCAACGGATGCCGGGCATCTTTCAGCAAAAGCGTACGGTCCGAGCTGAACTCAGGGATGCAGCCATCGTACTGGCGGGCAAATTGCGCCTTGGCGAAGGCAAGGTCCAGCTCGCTTAGAATTTCGGTGGCACGAATGAGGTCTTCGCGCCGCTCCCGAAGCTTGCGGCTGAATTCTCCCAGGATGCGTTGTATTTCCGCGAATTCCCTGTCCTGAAGTTCTACCAGTTCGTTGTTCAAGGGCAGGGTATCCATCGGCTCGAGATACACGGTTGCCCCGGACGAGCTTGCACCGTGGATTACGCCCTGCACGCGCCGCTTCTCCTCCACTCGCACGGGAATCACGAACCGGTCATTCCGAAGTGCAACCACTGCATCCTGGAGCACTCCCTCCTGGCTGAACCGTCGCAGCAGACGCTCGAGCATCGCCTGCACTTCCACCCGCAGACGCTCGATAGCGCGCCGAATCCCGCTCAGAGCGGGGCTGGCGGAGGAATCCACCGAGCCATCGGGGTGGATCTTTCCATCCAGTTCCGTGACCAGGTTGCGGAAGTCCGCGAGACTACGCGCCAACTCCTCCAGTCGCGGCAATGGGCACTTGGCAAACAGCCGCTGAATCTCCAGGGCCGCGCGCGCCAGTCCCGTAAGAGCAAAGATCTCGAGCGCCTCCAGGGTCGAACCCTCGATGCGGAGTTTCTCGAGCAGCGGCCGCGGGTCTCGAAGGCTTCCCAGAGCTGGTCTCGGACTCTCCCGCAAATACTCGCGTGCTTCTCTTGCCTGTTCCAGTTCGTGACGGATCAGATCAATTCGTGTATGAGGCTCAACAGAATCAAGGCACGGCTTGCTGATTGGCCCGGAGAGGTAGCCGCGCAATAATCCCAGGATGGCGGGGAACTCCAATACTTCACGGGAGAAACGATCCTCGGTCTCGTGGCCTTCAATCTTGGGATTCATAGAATCAAGCCTATCGTAAGGACAGACGGGCGCAGTGTCAATGGACGGGCAATACATATCATGGTCGCGTCAAAGTCCGCGAAGTTCCCCGAAGGGGAACAAGATCATTAGTCCCGCAGTCGCGGGATGAAACCTACGGACAAGGAGCCAAGAGATATTCGACCCCGTCGGGGTCGAACATCCACGGACGACGCTTCCCGTGGGTTTCATCCCGCGACTGCGGGACTAATGACCTTCGGCCCCTTCGGGGCCGGCCCGCCGACGGGACTTTGACGCGACCCTGCAATACATATTCGCTTCGGACCTGCGAAAAACGCAGTCCGCTTTAGGGGTGCGCGGCAGACGAAAAGACCACAGGTCAGAAGTAGCGCCGACCTTTAGGTCGGCATGTGCTGAGCTAAGGTGCTGAGCTAAAGCTCAGCGCTACAACACCGACCCTGAGAATCAAATGCACCTCGATTCGAGACGCACTACATTAGGGTAGTGGGTCAGTTTCCTCGGAGGAAGCCTTTCAGGAGCTACGCGTATGAGCTGGCATGAGCGACGAGCGTCCACCATCAGATGCGGGCAGAGTCCTCGGCCACTTGCTTGTCGCGTTCAACCCTGCGTTCCCAATAACACCCTTTGTTTTCAGTAACATTCCTGCATTCTGCGCGTAACTAGCTTTGTTTTCTACAACATTTCTGCTTCGCCCTGGGCCGTTGAAACCCGGTCCTTTGTTTTCATAGACATTCCCGCGTCGTTCGTTCAATTTTAAGCTTTCCACTGCTTCCACAGCCTGCGGGGTCGGGGACGAAATGTCGCTGTCAGGGATCTTCTCGACGTTCTCTGTCCTCGCACCATCGTCCTGACCAGCAGGAGCAATCGGGGGGTTGGTAAATTCCTTCCGCAGCCTCAGCAGTATCCTCACTTTGCGGTCAATGGAGTGGTCCAGGGCGGCTTCCTGGCGCAGCATCATGCTCCACGTCTCCCCCTCCGGGGCAAGGCAGGCGTCTCGTTCTATCGCCGCCCTCTCCTCATTCGCCTTTTCCGCATAATCGAACTCTTCCCGCACGCTGGCGATTTCCTCCTCCAGCAAACGGAGAAGTTCCTGGCGCTCGGGCTCGCCCGGCGGCACGCAGTCGGCGCCTTCTTTGAGCAGGAACTGCCGGTATTCCTCGTCCTCCTCTTGTTGCTCGCGCAGGTGCATAGGGTCACTGAAACGGTGCAGCAGACTGAAAATCAGCCCCGGCCGCCACCCCATCATACCTCTGTAAAAAGATTCCAATACGGCGTACTGGCGCTCCCGGAAGGTGCGCTGGTTGATCTCCTCCCGCACGAGCTCGAGATAAGAAAGAGTCTTTCTCAGCGCCACCCCTCGATCTGTAGACTCCGGCAGATCGACATCAAGTATCTCGTGCTGGGAGGCGTCGAAGGTGACACGAGCCATCTCCTGCTGGCGACGGTGTTGCCAGTCGTCGGTCCCCTGCAAGGCGCGCCGCATCACGCCCGCTTGCGCCCGCTCGAGCCTTTCGCGGCGCGAGTAGAGCCAGGTCAAGTCCTCGACCTGCTTCTCCCAGAGCGCGTCGCCGGGACCGAAGGCGCTCATGAGTTCCTCGGTGAGGGTTTGGAATTGTTCCGGGTCTTCGCCCAGCGCCAGCATGGACTGGCGGCGATTTTCGTCCGCGACGTATGCGCCGTGCTTCAAGGCATTGAGCTTGGAATTCTGCTTGGCGGCGGGGCTGCGCGGTCCGGTGGAATGCTGGGCATTCTGGCGCGCGGCGGCGAGCAGCTCGGGCGTAAGTTGGGGTGATTTGCGTAACGACATAGTTCCTCCTGGGACGGAATGTTGGGATAGCGGGGAAAGGACTTCCCCGCGGGTCAGGCTTCTCACGCTAGTAGGCTATCACAGGGGGGAGGCGTTGTCAAGAGAAATCGTGTCCACATGTCTAGCCGAGGACTTCTTCAATTGAGTCATTGATTCATTGGGTCATTGGGTCATCGGGTCATCGGGTCATCGGGTCATCGGGTCATCGGGTCATTGAATCATTGAAGAGCACACTTGCCTCGCTCTTTTCAATGAATCAATGACTCAATGGATCAATCGGCGGTGGCGCATACGCGGGTGGCGCCACCTGCCGTCCGCCCCTCCCATTTGAGGTCACAATTTGTGACTTCAAGTTTGAGGTGCCAAAATGGCACCTCAAACTCTCGAACTCGCCCGCCGTGAGCTCGAACATAAAACCCCCAGGGAAGCGCTCGATATTGCGCCGTACAGCCCGGTTAAGGGCTTTTGTTTCCACCTCATACAGCTCCGCCAAGTCCGCATCCAACATTACCTTTTGCCCCCGAATCAGCAGGATTCGCCGCTCAATGCGTTCCGGCGGGACCGCCAAACTTTGAGGTGCCAATTTGTGACTTCAAGTTCTTCACTGCTCCCTTGATGTAGCGCCGCCCGGAACTTGTCCCGACTTGGTCGGGAGGCCAACGGCCTGGGTCAACCGAGGGCCAGTTCTGACCTTGAGCCCTGTAAGGGCGAAATACGAAGTGCGCGTTCAGTCCCAGACATAGCGCTCATCAAATTCAATCCCGTGGCTCTTCAATAACCGCCGGTACTCCTCCTGAAAGGTCACGGCCCGGTGGTGTGTTTCCTGATCTGCGATGTACTCTGCCACCTTCTCCACATCCCCCGGGCTCACTGAGAAGCCACCGTAACCGCTCTGCCAATAGAAATTCACGAAGGCTCTCCCTTGGGTCTTCGCCCACTTCGAGGAACTGGTCTTGACTTCCTCCACGATTCCCGCCAGGGAGCTATTCTTCGAGAGGCGAAAGAGAGCATGAACGTGGTCGCTGGTGCCTCCGACCTTGATGGCCGGCGAGCCCGAATTCGTGAGCACGGTGGCCAAGTAGGCGTGCATCTGCGCTCGCAGCGGGGCCAGAAGCAAGGGTTCGCGATGCTTCGTGCTGAACGCGAGATGAACGTACAGTTTCGAGAGTGATTGCGGCATGGAGATTCACCTATCTCGCCCCTTCAGGGCTTGCGGTCTGGAATGGGTTTGGCCTCTTGACCCAGGCCGTTGGCCTGGGCTGTGATAGCTCGCCCCTTTGGGGCTCAAAAGTCAAACCTACGGTCGCTGTGATAGGTCGCGTCTTTGGGGCTCGAAAGTCAAAACTACAGTCGTCATGTGATGTATGCGACCTCTTGGCAATTGGGTTGGGAAGCACTGGCGCCCCGGGAGCGGCACTGCGCGGGCCATGGTCGCGTACATGCCAAACGGCGGCATGCGCCACCCGCGAGAGACATGATGAGCACCTCGCACCTTCCGTGGCCCGCATGCGCCAGAAACACGGCTTTCCAAAAAGCCGCAGACCTGAAAGGCATGTCTGCGCTACACTTGCTCCTTCGCGTGGCTCAGCACACCCCGGATCCCCTTCGCAGGCTCAGCGCTCTCGGCTAGTGTCAGTGACAAATGAAAGGCCTGGTTTAGGATGTCCCTCACGATTGCTTCGATCTTAATGGTGCCACCGAACACCCCGAAGTAACCAATGATGTCAATTGCCTCAGTTCGATAGCCCTCCAAGTCCGGGACGCCCGCTGCGGCATCACCGAGCGGGTTCCACCGAGCCAGAATTGCCGCGATTTCTGCGATTTCCTTTTCCCGCATCCGTCAACCTCCGTCACCCCTGGGGTTGCCGCTTACCGATGGCCGCTGTCCTCGGCGGCCATCCCTCGCAGCAGGCGTAAGCCCCCCGCGGTCCGGGCCTTTGGGTTCGGCTTCCCTTGCCGAGCACTCGACGAGCAGTTGGATTATACCCCACCCGAGGCGGCGCCAAGACCGATCTGGCGGGTGGCGCATACGTCCCGACGGTTTGAAGCTGTGAAAAAATTATCGGGGGCGAGGATCCGCTCTCCCGCAGCACCATCGTTTTGCGGGTCCTATCGACCGCGGCTGTGATTGATTATGGCCACGACATTCGATTTCCTTTCCTCGGGTGGGG
>Ga0208821_1001758_pt1 | contig 10835 bp, 9 predicted proteins | sample June2015DPH_20_5_FD_184720 | JGI IMG/M metagenome (GOLD analysis project Ga0208821, IMG submission 184720) | Peatland microbial communities from SPRUCE experiment site at the Marcell Experimental Forest, Minnesota, USA - June2015DPH_20_40... | ecosystem: Environmental > Terrestrial > Soil >... | reverse complement strand
CCAGATCACCCTCACCACGAGCTTTGGCTCTCCCGGACAACGCACCTGCTACGCCACCTTCGCCGGTGACAGCTCCTACCAAGCAACGACAAGCGGCGTCGTCACCGTCAACGTCACCGCCAAGCCGCAAACGAGCATTACCCCCGCCGCGTCAAACACCTCCCCCGCCGTCAACCAATCCGTCACCTTCACCGCCACTCTAAGTAACGGCACAACGCCCCTCTCAGGAGAGAACATCACCATCTACCACTACCTCAACAACGTCCGCTACAACGACACCACCGCCGCCACCAACGCCACCGGCCAGATCACCCTCACCACGAGCTTTGGCTCTCCCGGACAACGCACCTGCTACGCCACCTTCGCCGGTGACAGCTCCTACCAAGCAACGACAAGCACGGTCGTGACGATTATCGTTCATTAGCCGACGCACGCGCGAGGGCATGATTGCGCACAAGCACGAGCAAGGCTGCGAAGACCAACTATACCAGCTCGTATTCGTTAACCGCGCGGGAGCCGAGCGTTGGCACCTACTCGATCCTCACGAAGTATCAAGGAGCGCCACCTGCGCCCCTTCGAGGGCGCCCAAGTACGCGACGGTGATGGTGACGGCGAGTTAGCAAAGGTCACAGGGATAGCTCAGCATGTTCTTTTCGCCTCTTCGTAGCTCCTAGCTCATTATTTCTTTTTTCGATTTCAAGGCCTTGGAGCACATTGAGAGCTCCTCTCTCTACCGGTTTCATGCCGCAGCTGTTATCGTATCTTCTGACACGCTCGTATGCGTCATGGCCCCACTTGTTCGCTGATCCGAATCCTATTCTGGTGAGCAAGCTGCGCGTGTGTTTCGAGTTCATGCGCTCGTTCCTGCACGTCTCCGAACGAATGTACTACTAACCTCAACGTGCTTCTGGCGTATGACCGTAAACCACTCGGTTCGCTCGCACGATCAACGTGAGGACGTTTGTAGTGCGCTGTGCGTCGTTCCACAGCAACGAACAAGAATAGAAACGCGGTTCGAAGCGGAGGCTTTAAATCTGTTTGTTGACACAAAAAAGATGAACTCCATTATGCGAATTGCACGGCCTATGTCGCCGAAATACACGCAGCTACGCCTTCATTCGTGAGCAGCGCGCTCAGCAGAAAATGGCGTACAGATGAGGACGCCGCCGCATTCCTAGGCAATCGAGGTGATCTTCATGATAAGTCGCGACGGGGCACCCCAGAGCCTCGGCGCAATCATAGAAACTGAAACGTTGTGGGGCTGGCCGCGCGCCGCTCTTAACGTGGTTTATCGTATCTTGAGGCACCGTGAGTGACTACGAGCTTTTGGTCAAACGAATCGGGCTGACGGGACTAGCTAACCTTGTCGTCTCGTTCAGTCCTGTCCTCTTGCTACCGATCCTGACGAAGATCCTGACAATTCAGGATTACGGGATTTGGTCGTTAATCGTCGTTACAGCCAACTTTGTGCCAATGGTGGTGCTTTTAGGCCTACCGAATTCAATGGTACGGTTTCTAGCTCCGGTAAAAAACAAAGACGAGATACGTGAAGGCTACTACTCTATGGCGCTCGTTGTTCTCGGCGTAGGTTTTGTTTCGAGTCTCTTTCTTCTCTTTGTTGGACATTCGGTCGCTACTCATTTGCTCGGCGGTAACCGTACCGTTGCCCTCTTATTGCCATTAATCACGTTTTTGGCCGCGTACAACTACATGCCTCAGACCTACTTCAGGACATTTCAACAGGCGAAACGATACTCGATTGTCTCGTTGCTTCAGGCCGCTCTCTACGTTATACTCATCGCAGCGTTCGTGGTGGGTGGGCTCGGACTCGCCGGAGCTGTTTTCGGGTATCTCATCACTTTGCTACTCATAGCCCTGATCTCGACCTATTACGTCCTGAGAGATATCGGGGTGACCATGCCGAGTTTCTCTGAGCTAAAGGCGTATCTAAAATACGGCCTACCTTTTGTGCCAAGCAGCGTGTCGAGTTGGGCGTTAGGTGTCAGCGATCGGTACATCATTACGTTCTTCTTAGGTGTCGCGTGGGTCGGGTACTACTCCCCAGGGTACCAGCTTGGCTGGACGATCAGTGTTTTAGCGACGCCCTTTACGATTCTAGTTCCGACGGCCCTCTACGAGCATTATGACGCAAACAGAATTGCGGACGTGAAGACGATTATCAGGTACTCGGTAAAATACTTCCTGGCAGTTGCCGTGCCCGCAGCGTTCGTCTTTTCAGTTCTGTCGAAGCCTATACTGCTCGTACTAACGACCCCTGCAATAGCTGCGAACGGCTATCTGATCACGCCGTTCACCGCGTTGAGCTCTCTGCTGTTTGGAGTGTGGTCCATAATCATGATCGTGCTCACGTTTGAAAAAAGGACGGCGATTATCGGCACGATGTGGGTCCTGGGTGCGACATTAAACATCGGACTTAATCTGGTCCTCGTTCCATATTTTGGAATCATAGCTGCGGCTCTGACGACGGTGCTGGGCTACGGCTTTGTTTTCGGGGTTACGGCGATTTATTCTGTTCGACATATGACGCTCGATGTGGACTTTGGCTTCATTTTAAAAAGTATTTTTGCATCGATCGTGGTATCGTCGTTTGTTCTGGTATGGCACGCCTCCGGATTGTTGAGCGTCTCCACGCTGATCGTGACCTGCGCCGTCGCCTACACAGCGATCCTGTTTGTCCTCAAAGGATTTACCGCAAGCGAGATACGATTCTTCAGCGGTTTTCTCGCGAGACAGCGATAATGATTGTGCAAAACCATAACGTAGTTGACCGAGATTTCCGGACCTGAGTTCACCGTTGCGGAGGCATCTACGAAGCTCAAGAGGCGAACCGCTGGTCGAACCCTAGATCCAGCGGCTCCACAACCTTCGTAACGTCACGTTCGATACGGCTTGGTTTGAGACGTCCCTACCAGAAGTTATCAAAAGTAACCTCTTCAGCCTCGTCAAAAATGACACGGCCGATTGGTCATTAAACTGATTTGGTGCTTTGTATGTCTATATTAATTCGGAACCAATGGGTATTTGTTAATTTGCTTGTTATTAGAAAAAGAAGCAAATATGGCGGACGTACTTCGTGAATAAGGTATAAACGTTGCATTATCCCAGGGGATGTCGCTAGCCTTTGAGAAATTATCTGGGAGAGTCAAAGACACTGCCAAGAAGAGAGACGTAGAGGAGACGAGCACGCGAAGACGGATTGAAGGGATTCCACCATTTTTGTGACCCAGGCAAGCGTAGCGTGACGGCGGCAGATCAAAAAAAACGGCAGAATAAAACAGTAAGCCACCGATCCATTTGTATCGTGCGGGATAGACCAAGTAAATGGCGAAATACACACTTACTTTTCGGCGACTAGGACTGGCCTCGGTAATAGCTCCACTAGTAACTCTCAGTAATATTATTCTGCTCCCTATTCTGACAAAAAGCCTTCCTATAGCTGACTATGGGGCTTGGGCGTTGATCATTGTTACAACTAGCCTATTGCCTGTGCTTGCGTGTTTAGGGCTACCAGCTGCAATGACTCGATTTCTTGCTGCTGTGACGGACAAACGTGACATCCGTGAGGCGTTCTATTCCATGGGATTCATCGTAGTGCTTACAAGCGCGATTATTTCTGCTCTACTTCTTCTATTTGTGCCACAAATCGCTACAAGCTGGTTTCATAGCAATACCACCATAGCCCTGCTGCTTGTACCGAACGTCTTCATTGCGTGCCTGACTGCTTATGTTATGCAGTATTTTGTAACATTCCAGCAGATCAAACGGTACTCGTTCCTAAACTTTTTCAACGCGTACCTAAACACGGCCCTGGTAGCTTATTTTGTCCTTTCGGGTCGCGGATTGGAAGGCGCGGTGATAGCACTCTTAATCCAGCAACTTGTGGTGTTCGCCGTAATAATGTACCCAATCGTCGCGGAGATTGGTTTTGCTATGCCCAAGTTTAAGCACGCGAGACAACACCTCGCCTATGGCTTACCATTAGTCCCAGGCAGTCTATCGGCTTGGGTCGTAAATTCAAGCGATCGCTATCTCATTGCGTTTTTTTTAGGTGCCGCAGCGGTGGGCTATTATTCTCCGGGATATAACCTGGGAAACGCCATCGGCATGGTCGCATTTCCATTAGGGGTACTGCTTCCTCCGGTTCTCACAAAATACTACGACGAGAACAGCATGTCGGATGTACGCACGATCTTGACGTATTCACTGAAGTGGTATGCGGGGATAGCATTGCCCTGCGTTTTTGCTTTGTCGGTTTTGTCAAAGCCCCTTTTGCTTGTGCTCACCACGCAGCAGATTGCCGCAAACGGGTATTTAGTCACTCCGTTTGTTGCCGCAGGAACTGCGCTCGCTGGAGCGTACTCGACGATTGTTATCATAATCGCGTTAAAAAAGAGAACTGCTATCATTGGCACGATATGGATTCTCAGTGCCGTGATGAATTTCGGTTTAAACTTGGTACTTATCCCCTATTTGGGCCTCATAGGTGCTGCACTTACCACTTTCCTCGCGTTCTTACTGGCTTTCCTGTTGACTACACACTATTCGCTTAGATACTTTAAGTTTGACTTCAACTATGGCTTCATCGTGAAGAGTGTCTGCGGCTCGAGTATTATGGCTTTATTTCTACTCTTATGGAATCCCTCTGGACTTTTGAGCATACTATTATCGATCGCACTTGCCGCAGTAATCTATGCGGCTATTTTGCTTGCACTGCGGGGTTTCACCATACAAGAGCTTAAACTCATTTATGGGATTTACAGGGGCTCTTACTAAGGTGATTTTGACGGTGAGGCCTACATTTCTTGCAATTGAAAAGTCAAAGCTTTTTTTTTGCACGGGCGGGACCGAACGTTTGAATCGGAGCCGCTTTCAAAGAGGGTCGCTTCCTGCATTATCTTGAGGCTACCACGATTGTCGCACTGAAGGGGCTTGTAGGAAGAATATAGAGTCACTTTAAGGGAAACATACTTTTGCGGTTGTGTCGCATTAGTAACCGGCAGTAAGTGGCTGGGGCGAAATGCTTGCGCTTTGCGAGTGTTTTAGCTGGCTCTGTTAAGAAAGAAAGCTAGCTGTGCGTGAAATAAAGCATTAGATCCGACGCAATAGCGGCAAGCTTTTCGGTCCATCTCACGATTTATTTTGTGTCTTCCAATGCTGGAGACTTGACAGCTGCGTGCGTTATTTTGGAATCAATCCATCGTGTATGCCTCGTAGAAAAACGCCGAACTCTTTGGTGTTCTGTTCGTAAAATAGAAATCGAACACTGTTGAGCCAAAATATCCAAAGAAAGAAAAGCAAGCAGAATAGCACTCGTGCGCCCCAGGAGGCGTACTTTTTCTCCATCCAAAAACGATTTCTCGTAAGGTAATACGTTCGCAAGCCGGGCACCTTGGTCGCTGTGGCTCCTCCTTTGTGCCATATCTTGGCCGCGGGAACGCAGACCACACGATATCCGGCCTTCTTTGCACGCAAGCATAAGTCGGTGTCCTCCCAATAGGAAAAGAGCCTGGCATCGAAAAAGCCAATGCGTTTAAACAAGGCTGGTTTAGCTAGAAACATGCCCACTGAGTCTACTGGTATCATCTTGAGTGATAATACGCTACTTGTCGCCCCTACCCCTAAATAGGGCGCGCGCCCGGTACGCCACGAAATCATAGCACCCGCCTTCTGGACAACGGTTGGGCGGTCTGCGTGATACAGAATCGGTCCGGCAATCCCGATGGACTCATCCTCCTCGAAAGCGGCGACCAGCTCCCGTAACACGTTCTGGTCTAGTGTGATGTCATTGTTAAGAATGAATATGAAGTCGGCCCCGCTCCTTACAGCATATCGAATACCAGTATTCTGCCCCTCGGCAAAACCGAGATTTCGCTCATTTTCAATAAGGTGTACCTCAGGGAAATTATGTCGAACAAAATCCTGTGAGCCATCAGTCGAGCCATTGTCTACTACCACGACGTCATAGCTCGGATACTCTAAGCTGCTGGCTGACTGCAGGCATTCCTGCAGCATGTCCTTCCCATTCCAGTTTAAGATAACGATACTCGCGTGTGGAGTGGTCATATGATTGAGAAAAGGTTATTGGATAATCGCTTGAGCACGTTCAAAGCCTCATTAACATACAGCTGCTAACTGGCCATCGTACAAAAGATGCGTAAAAAGAGTCGCAAGACTTTGCCTTTGCTAATGATCGCCCTAATCGAAACTAAGTTCGCAGTTGCACTGTGACCGCGCTCGCGGTCATCTGCTACGTCTTCACGCTGAACTAATGACGCTTTGTAGTCTGATATGCAGATAAACGCATCGACTTGTCGAAGGATCCATCGTCCGAACGGGTGCAGAATTTTAAGCATCGTGCCCGCGCTCTTTATATGTCCTTCAACATGCTAGTAAGGTAAGATAAATATCCTCCCGTTCGTGCGAACGACGTCTTAAGGAGAAACGCCATCTGCAAGCTTAGTAATGAGTGATAGTTGGTATGCAGACTACGTCAAACGCATTCAAGGCGCCGGTTTCTCACACAGTAAAGCAGTATTTCTGGCTTGAGTTCGAACAGACTTTTACTAATGCGCGAAGAAGCCGCTTGATATGAACCCCGTTTGAGCTCCTCCTTGTACCCTTGTCATGTTTCTGCCGCTGCTTTTCGTTTTGCATCAAGATTTAAGCCGGCATCTAATCCTTGTTGCTCCATTCGTACTCATTGTCAGCTTACCGACCTAGTGCCAAAACGACGCACCCATTCTTTATCTTGTTTACCTGCTTTGCATTCCGGCGCTTGTGCTGTCTGCCAGTCTCGCCGACCAACACAATGCCAACAATGAGTTCACCGCCTGTTGGCAGTATCACGGACTTTATCAAGATATGAACTGGGGAAGCCGCAGAAAAGCGTGCTACCCTCCTAGTCAAGTGCCGCCTAATACAGAGGGAAGACCAGGTTCAGGGGTCACTAATAGGAAAAAGACATCTCTGTACACGCACATCAAAGCCCCACGAAAGATGACGATCGAGCGTATTGTTACGAAAAGAGAATGATTTCTGAAGTGATTTCGGGGTGAAATAGACAAACTACTACTTCAGGACTTCAGTTCGTTAGATGACTTAGGACTTCGCAGAAGACGCGTCCACGGACGGGATCCCTGAAATCGTGCAAGAAGTTGCCTCCCGAAACCGCACCGTCGTACTCACAAGTAGCAGCAACTAAGCGGCAAGTGCAGTTACACAGCACGACGCTTTTTTGGAACAATACCTGCTTTTTTGGAACATTACCGCATAGCCTGCAAAAACGCGACGTACTCCGATAGCACGTCCAGGCTAGGGAGTTCGATTGGATTAACAGCACGTTAACGTGGGTACGACTGACGTTGCTGCGCTCTCTCCTACGGAGCAATATCGGAAGACGGAAATTAGTTAAGGGAGCAGTGAGAAACAGAAACGTTATTCATCGATTTGGGAGTAAAAGCTGCCATGAAGCTCAAGTTTGGCGAACGGCTGATCGAACCTGATGTTCGGCGGCTCTACGAACTTCGTGACGTCGCGTTCGATACTGCGTGGTTTGAAGCGGCTGGGGACCGTGACGCCTACTACATGTACCGCGATCTCGCGCTCACCCTCGCAGATGCGGAGACTATCACGCAGCACAAGCTCCGCTATGACATCACGATCATTCCTCCGTTCAACATGGGGCTCGAGTTCGTCAAGACGTACGGGCATTACCACCCGCGCATGAACGTGAAGCTCCGCTATACGTATCCCGAGATCTACGAGGTGCTCGAAGGAGACGCCCACTACCTGCTGCAGCGCGCGCGCAACGAAAGCGTTGACGAGATCATTCTCGTTAAAGCGACGAGGGGCGACAAGGTCATTGTCCCACCTAACTACGGTCACGTGACGATAAACCCGTCGCAGCGAACGCTTAAGATGGCCAACTGGGTGTGCCGGTCGTTCAATTCGGTCTATGAGCCCTACGCGAAGCTTCGCGGCGGCGCGTACTATGAGCTCATCAACGGCCGATTGCTGCACAACAAGGCGTATCATAACGTGCCTGAAATTAGGGTCGCCTATCCGACTGAGGTGCCCGACCAGGGGCTGATAAAGCGAAAACCGATGTACGAGCTGGTCGAGGAGCCGTATCTCCTGGCGTTCCTTACGGCGCCCGAGGCGCACGCCGCTTTGTTTCAAGAACTTTACATCTGATTAGGAAACGTGTATACTATCTAAGAGGCCTCGTAAAAACACCAAGCCCATGAGGCGTTTCGACCCGATAGTGGGCATTGAAGTAGTGACTCCACTCCTCAAAGATATCGGACTCGTCTTGTCTGCACGTGTCGTGCAAAAGCACGATGCCGTCTTGTTCTAGGTATGACAAGAAAAAAGGGATCGCGGGCTGTCGCGCTCGTGGGCATAAAATACCAGGCGGGGCGTCAACGAGTAGTATGTCAACTCTTTTGTCATCTAGAATACGTCTAAGCACGTCCCTGCTAAACCAACAGCCATTATCACCGTCCGCGTACGAGACGTGGTGCAAGCTGATGACATCATCGAGTTTATAACTCGTTATGAGGTCATGAAGGTGATGCGCGTAGCTTTCATCGCCTTCGATGGAAATAATGTGTCCGTCGTCGTAAAGTCGAGGCAGAAGGTGTCCGAGCACGAGCGTCGAAACACCCGCACCTAACTCAACTACACACACGCTTTCGCCAGTTCTATAGCCGCGCAAGACATCAATAACTCCTTCGAAGTCCTTAGCATCCATTGACCAGGCCGAATTCCGCCTCAGAGAGAAGGGCAGTCGGTATCTTATCAGGAATGCAGACCATTGCAGTAGTGCTTTGAAGCTTGAAATATACTTCTTAGTAAAGAAACGCCGCATTTTAGTTAAAAATCCCGTATTCGCTCTTTTTCAGATGCATTTCACGCTGCTTCGTGGACTTCCGTTTTGATATTTCCAAATCTCTACGCAAAGAAGGATGATCAAGCGATCGGTTAGCGCTTTTTATGCTGTTGAGTGCGATAGCTTGCGAGCGTTCCCCCATCGCGACGGTTCACCATTCTTCCGTTGCATTTTTATTAGAAATGTTGGTCCTTGTTTATGTTGCTTGCTGCCTGTAATGAGCCTGCTTGAGCTATATCAGAAATAGCGTACTGTTTCGTTTAGTTCAGCCAACCCTGTGGAATGTCCAAGTAACGAGGGAGTGCCGATCTCACAGTGAGCGCCTATTGCGAGTGGCGGTTGATGCTATTCTCAGCCAGAAGGCAGATTTTGAGTTGTTGGTAGTAAATGATGGGTCTGCAGATAGCACTGCGGTGATATGAGAGCTATAACGATCCTCGGCTGTAGATTTTCACCAACGAGCATGAGATCAGGTGTCGTCAGCATTTGGTCTACGATTCACATCTGGCCGCGGGGAATATGTGGGCTTAGAGATGAGGACAGTGCGGCGCTTCCACTTAACGACTTAGGATTATGTAAGGGTTCTTAAAACACTTTTAAGCCAATTGATATATAAAGAACCGTAAGAGCATCGAAAGACCTGGAATTATGCGCCACATCAAACGATGAGTGGCTGAATTTAAATTATAAAAATAAAAAAATAACAAGATGAAAATTGCGATATTCCACAATTTATCCTCTGGAGGGGCTAAGAGGGCGCTTCATACTTTTAGCAAGTTTCTGGCGAACTCAGGCCACGCTGTAGACGTCTTTGTCCCATCTACCGCGAATGAGAGTTACCTGCCCTTAGAGGAAGTTGTAAGCGAGGTCTCGGTGTTCAAGATTAAAAGGACCATTTCTGGTTCAATTTCCTCTGCACTAAGAAATTTTCCATTAGGCATCCTAGCTGATTTGGAACGAACGGAGCGGAATATCGCTGACAGCATCAATGGGCAAGACTTCGACGTCGTCTTATGCGAACAGGATCGCTACACTTACTCGCCATTTTTTTTAAAATATAGTAAGAAACCGACGATCTATTATTGTCAACAACCGTGGAACCAAGAAGCAGCTTTGCGCGACGTGGCGAGAAAGAAACTTTTTCCAAGTCCTCGCCTACGCGAAAAAATGATGTCAACTATGTCCAATTGCCTTGGCACAAGAGTGCGAAAAATAGACAAAAAGAACGCCTCCTTTGCCAAACACATTTTGGTAAATTCCTATTTCTCGCGAGAGTCAATCTTGAGGAGTTACGGGCGTAACTCCTTTGTTTCCTACCTCGGAGTCGATACTGACATATTTAAACCACTTGGACTTCCCAAAGAAGATTTTGTTTTATCGGTAGGCAGCCTTGGCCCAAGGAAAGGATTTGACTTTATAGTTAGTTCGTTAGGCACGATTGACCAAAAAATACGTCCGAGATTGATTATAGTTTCAAATACAGTCGATACTCACTTTAAAAATTCGTTAGAACAATTTGCGCAAGAAATTGGCGTTGACCTGCAAATAAAGAGTTCAATCGTCGATGATGAGCTCGTATCACTATACAACAAAGCACAATTGGTCCTCTACGCGCCGTATCTCGAACCTTTTGGACTAATACCATTAGAGGCTATGGCGTGCGGAACGCCTGTCGTTGCCGTAAGAGAGGGCGGGGTCCGAGAAAGTGTGATTCACAACAAAACAGGCGTGCTTACCCAACGAGATGAGCGTATGTTTGCCGAAGCTGTTATAGGCCTTCTCGCAAATGAGGGAAAAATGAGGGAGATATCTCAAAAAGCGATCGAATGCATTGAGGAGTTCTGGACTGCAGAGAAAGCCGGAAAAAGACTGATGCGGCACATCAATCGTGTTGTCGAAGAAGAGGATACCACCTAGACAAATT
>Ga0208821_1001751_pt1 | contig 10883 bp, 11 predicted proteins | sample June2015DPH_20_5_FD_184720 | JGI IMG/M metagenome (GOLD analysis project Ga0208821, IMG submission 184720) | Peatland microbial communities from SPRUCE experiment site at the Marcell Experimental Forest, Minnesota, USA - June2015DPH_20_40... | ecosystem: Environmental > Terrestrial > Soil >... | reverse complement strand
CCTCGTGCTCAGCGGCTACGAGGCCTGCACCCGGCTGCACGGAGTCCGGGACACCGTCTCCCACTCCCATTATGCGGCCTGGCTGGGTAATAAGTTTGCCGGCTTTCCGGTCATGAACCTGCTGGCGCAGCGGTTTCAAAAGCAGGTGCTAACCGCCGCGGAAGAGCATGGCGTCAGGCTGAAGCAGGTTCCCCGGTGGCCGCCCGGCAAGCAATACGCGGTGCTCTTGACCCATGACATTGATTATCTGTCGCAGTTTTCCCTGGAGAATGCCAGGATTTTTTTGGGAGTGGCCCTGTCCCCCGGTTCCAGGGAAACTGGCTCCCTTTCCTTCGCTCGCCGTCTGGTGAATATTATTAAAGCTGCCATCCAGGTGAGGGGCGTGCTGGGCCGGCGGCTTTGGGGAGGCCGGGACCGGTTTTGGAGGAACCTGGAGCAGTTGATTGACTTAGAGCATCGCCAAGGCGTACGATCCACCTTTTTCGTGGCTCCCTTTCCAGAAAAAGGTGACCGCGATCCCCCTTATACCTGCCGCAGCAGCTTTTATTTTGGTGGCGCCGAGGTCAAGTTTCTTGAATGGCTTCGATGGGTTCGCTCCCATGGCTGGGAGGTGGGGCTGCACGGCAGCCTTTCGAGCTCCTGTTCTCCGGAGCGGATGAAATCAGAGGCGGAGTTCATGTGTGGAATTCTGGGGGAAAAACGCCTCGGTAACCGGCAGCATTGCTTATCATTCAAAGCTGGGGATACGGAAAGGGTGCATGCGAACGCCGAGTTCCTCTATGATTCCAGTCTCGGATATAATGAAAGGTTGGGTTTCCGTAATTCGGCGGCATTGCCGTTTTATCCGCGCTTTGGCGAGGCGGGGAACGGCGCCCGCGTCTTACAAATTCCCCTGGTCATTCATGACAGTGTCTTTTATAACCTTCCCTACAATGAAGCAAAGGCTCTGGCGGATTCGTGGAAAATCATCGAGGAATTAAAAAGGCACCAGGGATGCGGGGCAATATTGTTTCACCCTTGCAGCAACGACGGTGATAAATGGCAGATGATGTACGGGATTTATCAAGACTTGTTGGCACGGTTATTACAAGATGAGACGGTCTGGTTAACCACGGCCGGGGAACTCAGCCGTTGGTGGCAAACCCGCTCAAGCCTCTGTGCTGAGACGGATTGTCCGGCGCCCAAACCGATGGAGCAGGGATGGCAGGATGAAGTCTGAAATTAAGTTTTTAATTGCAATCGCATCAAAGCTCAGCACGGCGAATTGATTCTCTCAGTCCCGGTCTCCACAAAGGGAGAACTACATGATTTGGTTACCTAAATACGGATAGATTTTAAGTACTTAATTATCGTCCGGGCAGCGAGATTTTTAATAAAGACGCCCTCTTCATTTCTGATTCCAACAAACGGTTGAAACCTTGTTCCTTTGAAGAAGCCTTAAAGCGCTCCGATAAAATTCTGGCAAAAATCCATCCGGTTTGGTGGGTAGATAAAATTACGGATCCAACGGGCCTGATCAAATTACTGGGAGAAGGGAAGTAGAATAAATGGGGGTATGTAACTGGATTTGGGTAAATATGGTATTTTAATGAAAGATAATAACAGCAGTTGGTATCTATTTTAGGTAAAAGATAAATAAGAGGGAATAATTTGATGAAAAACATTACTCTTTGCAGGCTTCCGCATAATTCAATTTTGGGAATTAAACATTCGGCGTACCCGCTATGGGCCGGTTACCTATTTTCTTCTGTGAATGATCTTATAAGTGATTCAAAGATTCGATTAAATTTCGTTGATGGGGAAACAATACACCATACTAATTCAATAATAGCAAAAAATGATTTCATTAATAAAGCAATGTATGCTTTTCTCCCCAAAGCTGTAATTAACTTCGATAAATTGAAGGAGTTTGCTTTAAACGAGAACGATCCAACTTGGAAGTCATTTATTAACTTAGTTCTGCAAAATGATCCATCTTTGATAGCTATTAGTGCATATTCTAATCAATTGACAACGTTAAAGATATTTGTAAAAATAGTTAAGAAACAATTGTCTAACTGTAAAATACTATTAGGGGGAATTCATGTAACTGCAGATTACCGTAATTTAGTTAATTTAATACCAGGAATAGATTATTATTGTATAGGGGAAGGGGAACAAACTTTTCGCGAAGTCGTACAATCTTTAATTGATGAAAAAGACATTGAAGAAATTCCTGGAATTTATTCACCTCAGGATCCCGGAAAATTCCGCCCCAGGGAATTAATTCAAGACCTGGACCAGATAAGTCAACCCAACCGATTACTTGCCCCCAAGAACTTGTATCGAGACGAATTTCATATTTTTTCCTCAAGAGGTTGCCCTTTCCGTTGTAATTTCTGTTCATCTCACATGATATGGAGCCGAAAAACTAGATATCATAGCGCAGAGAGAATATTATCAGAAATAAATTTAATAGTTGAGAAATTAAATGGATATAGGATTATTTTTGTTGACGATACTTTCACCCTTGATAAAAAACGTATTTTTCAAATAATGAATGCAATTGTGGAAAGAGGATATAGCAATTTAAATATTCATATTGGCGCTCGTATTGATACTGTGGATGAGAAAATGCTTGATATTTTGGTGAGAAGCGGTATCAAATCCATGAGTTTTGGAATTGAAACAGGAAGTCCCAAAATACAAAAACTTTGTGGAAAAAATATAAATATTCAAAAGATAATTGATATCTTGCATTACGCACATTCTATCGGGATACATACATTGACATATTATATAGTTGGTCATCCTCAGGAAACAGAAGAAGATGTGGAAGCAACAATAAGACTTATAAAAGCCGCTGGGGCCTCCAGGGCGAGTGTATGCGCCATGCAGCCTCTACCAGGAACTGAAATATATGAATTGGCATCAAAAACCGGATTTAAAATAGGTTTGGAAAACTCAATAGAAATTGATCAACAAAAAGTTCCTATTGTGAACTTAACAAAGATGAAGGATGAGACCCTAAAACAAAAGGTATTTAAAGCTTATAAAGTCGCTAATAGGCTTTCTCATATCGGTATGTTGATTCAAACTTATTATTATTATATTGATAAGATAAAGAAATCTTTGATTGTTTAATACTTCAGAATACTATGACCATATTAAATTCACCATATCTTAATCAGCTAAAATCTATATGCATGCAATCATAATAGCAGTCGATTCTACAATAACCTCGCGAAATAGCTGATGGTAAAGTCTTTAAAATCCAGGGAATGGAATGTTGCCTTTATTGGCTGGGACCGAACCGGCAATCCTTCCACTCCGGAATACTACAAGGGGTTAGTTGATGAGTTTCACTTGGTCCGATTGCCAGCCTCAGGTGGCCGTAGTTATCGGTACCAGGCCGAGGATTGTAATGTTCGCGCCCATTATCAAGGCGCTGCAAGGCAACGAGGTTCCTTATCGAATCATTCATTCTGGGCAGCATTATTCCCCAAATATGGAATCCAGTTTTTTCTGGACCTGGAGCTGCCCGAGCCGCATTACCGGCTGGAAGGGGTGGCGGAGAAGAGACGAAGGATTAGTATGCCCGAAATCTGGGGAAAATTGACTTTCCGCCCAATTTGTGCTATTTTTTCACCTGCGAAAAGAATTGGCTTCTAAAAGAGGACCATTGAGGAGATTTTGCTCGGGCCAAAGAGGCTCCAAAACATCGTTGGGATAGAAATAGCTATGGATGCGGCATAATCTCGGCTTAAATAGCTTTCATATTACCTTTCTCCATTCATCAAGGAAAGGAGAAGATTATGAAAAATAAACTTATGCATTATATGAGATTGTTAGCGAAACGGATACTGAGAAGAATTAATCTTGGTGATATAGCTATAAGACATCATTATACACAAGATAAAATTGTCCTCCATTCCTTCAAACACAGAAAATATTGGTACCATGATGATAACAGAGAGAAAGAGACAATGATGGTCCTTGCTGAACTGATTAGAGAAGGGGATTTAGTTATCGATGTTGGCGGGCATATAGGCTATGTGACACTATACTTCGCCAAGTTAGTTGGCCCAGGCGGGAAAGTGGTTGTATTTGAACCAGGTCCTAATAATCTGCCATATATTCGAAAGAATGTGTCAGTCGCTTCTAATATTATTGTTGCAGAAAAAGCAGTAACTGATTTTGCAGGGAAGGTAACATTATATGTTGAAAACCTTACCGGACTAAATAATTCTTTGCTTGTAGACTATGAACCTCTTGATAATAATGCACGAAATGCTGGAATCACGAGTATAGATCGAAATGCAGTTGAGGTTTAATGCACTACCATTGATACTTTTTTGCGTATTGGTAATAATTTTACTATTCCATCCTTTGTGAAAATTGATGTTGAGGGGGCAGAATTGGCTGTCTTAAATGGGATGAGGGATAACTTGCAAAGAGGAAATATTGCTTTAATGGTCGAGGTGACCCGGAATGCCGTTGCTGTGTATGATAATCTTAAAAATTATGGCTTTCAGATGTATAAGAGTGATAAAAGTTCAATAGATAATGCTGAAAAAATGGGGGGTAATATTTTTTGCGTCAAAGCTGAAGATAGTCGAAGAAGCGTATTTCTTTCGCAAATGAGATCAGCCAGTTAGATTATGCCCCAGGACCTGGTTGACATAATAGGAGGATCTACAGTTTTAGACAGGACCTTGAGGATCTCGAGGGCTTCCTTTCCCGAATCAGTAGTCAATACCTATCCCGCCCCTTCAAATTCCTCTTTGAGCATGAGAAGGGCTACAATGTCGTTTCTTCTCTGCAAGGCGGTGAAGTAATTCCCGCTAAATACAATATGCTTCGCTTCGCTCAGCATGACAAAAAAAGGGTGGGCACTGCCCATCAATTCCTTTGAAAAGAACCGCTTAAGTGAACCGTATTGAGTTTAACTCACAGAACCAGGATAGCTGATATCAGTTAATTCGTAATCTTTATTAGTTGAAAGACGGCGAGTCATGCGGATACAAGCTTCTCAAGCAGTTCCTCCTTGGGATACAGGAGTATAATAGGATGAACCAATTGGGTGAAAAAATAAACATTAAATTAAAGATGTTATTAGAACGAGAAGTGCATGTTAATGCGATAAAGAGAAAATTTGGGTTCACCTCTATGCAGAAAATCTTCAAAGAGATAAGAAGAAGGAAGGTCGAGATCAATAAATTGCGGGCGCTCGAGGTTTTCGGTGGAAGGGGGTATTTTCATACCATTGATTATGCCTCACAGGTAGGAAGTCTGGAAGTATGGGAGTTCCTCCCCGAATGTGCAAAATATCTGCGATTTAATTTACCCAAAGCGGAAATTAAGATCACTAATTCCTATAATGAGATAAAAAATATCACAAAGAAATATGATTTAATCGTTGTAGATACTCCGATTTGTATATCTGTGAGTGGACATTATGAGCATTTTGGCTTATTTCCTGACATCTTCGGCATCACCAACGATTTCTGCATTCTTATATTAAACCTATTGCCTTATTTTGATGATGAAATTTTCAAGATACATCCAGAATTGTTTGATAATAAACATTTAGAAATACGAAAGTCATTTTATAAGACAGAAGATGCTAAAAATATTCCAATCGATAAAATGGTAATGACTTACAAACAACTTTTGGATCTGAATGGCTATGAAATCGAATGGTTTTTCGTTGAACAAAGAAACGTTTTCTGCTACTATCTTGTCTTAGCTATAAAGAAAGTCAGTTAAGGTAAATATTATCCAATATTAACCAAACATTTTCGTTGTACAATTTTAATTATAGTCACAAAACCATTTTGGGAGAGCTGATGACGATTGAATTCTACGAAGCGTTGCAAGATTGCCAAATCCAAGACGGCTGTGTAGTGGGCCTGAAATACGCTCAGGAGTGCCGACCGCTTCGCCTGGGAAAGAATGCCAGGATCAGGCGGGGCGCCATTATCTATGCTGATGTACAGATCGGTGACGATTTCCAGACCGGGCATCACGTGATGATCCGGGAAAAGACCGTCATCGGCGACCATGTGGTGGTGGGCACCAACACGGTCATCGACGGCCACGTAACCATCGGCGATTTTGTCAAGATCGAATCGAATTGCTACATTCCCACCCACGTGACCATCGGCAACCGGGTATTTCTAGGGCCCAACGTCACCTTGACCAATGACCGCTATCCCTTGAAGATGCGGGATAGCTACCGGCCCGAGGGGCCCATCATTGAGGATGGGGTGACCCTGGGGGCCGGGGTGGTGGTTTGCCCCGGGGTGCGGATCGGCGCCGATTCCTTTGTAGCCGCGGGCGCCGTGGTTACTCGGGATGTTCCGTCGAGGAGCATGGTCATGGGAGTGCCGGGGAGATTCCGCCCCTTACCAGAAAAACTACAGGAGCGCAACCTGGCCCTTTCGTGGATCAAATATCTCGCCAAGGAATAAGGATGGAAAATATCAAAATCGGCATAATCGGATGCGGAAAGCAGGCGCCCAAACATATCAGCGGACTGCGTAAGGTGCCTGGCGTGGAATTGGTCATTGCGGATATCAACCCTCAATTGGCCCAGCAAATGGCCGAAAAAGAAAAGGTGCAATGGATCCCAAAGGTAGAAGAGATATTTGGCGACTCCGAGATCCTGGGAGTGGACATATGCACCCCCACCAATACGCATATCGAGCTTATTCAGCGGGCCTTGAAGGCCGGGAAGGATTTCTTCTGCGAGAAACCGCTTTGTGAGGAGGTTTCGGAAGCCAGATCCATTCAGGAATTATTGGCGGGCACGGGCCGAATCGGCATGGTGGGATATGTCTACCGCTTCGCTCCGGCCTTCGAACTCGGCTATAAATTGTTCGAAGATGTGCCGTTGTCGGGGGAAAGCATGGTGCTCGGCCGGGTAATTTCGGCGTTTTTCCGCCTGGGGGGCCGGGGGGGCCATCAGTTATGGAAACACCAGAAAGAGACCGGCGGGGGAGCGATCAATGAAATGCTGGTCCATATGTTGGACCTGGCCATCTGGTATTTTGGGCCGGTAAAATCGGCGCAACTGGTGGCAACCGAGCTTTTAAGGCCCAAGCGTCCCATCCAGGGCAAAGAGGTGGCGGTGGATGCAGAAGATTTTGCGGTGGCGCGATTGAAGATGACCAGCGGCGTGGAGGTCTGGTGCCAGGCCGACCTGATAACCCCGGCTTTTACCCAGTTCATCGAAGTGCAGGGGGAATACGGCACCTTCATGGCCTCTATTCAACAGGAGATGCCCTCTTTTATTTTCTGCACCCGCGATGTCTTGGGTTATCCGGCCGGGAGGACTACTATTAATTTCGGTTATCATAACCTGTTTGAAGCGCAAATGGCAGAATTCGTCCGGTCTGTCCGTTTCCGGATTCAGCCTATACGTTGTATCATAGAAGATTCAGTGCTGCTGTTGGAAGCCCTGGGAATAATCACCAAAGGGAAGGCATAATGAAAAAAATGGGCATGGCGGAAATTAAGTTGACGGAAGCGGAAATCGAAGCCGCGGTGCGGGTCTTGCGCTCCGGAGCCTTGCGCCAGGGGAAAGAGTGCAACGCCTTTGAAGAGGAGTTCGCTGCCAAGGTGGGGGCAAAATTTGCGGTGAGCAGCGCCAATGGTTCCGCGGCCTTGCACCTGGCTTATCTGGTTTTTTTGCAGCCTGGAGAGGAAGTCCTGGTCCCATCCTTTACCTTCATGGCCACGGCCAGTATGGTGGCCATGAGCGGCGGCAAACCGATCCTTTGCGATGTGGACCCGCAGACCTTCCTTTTGGACCTGGAAGATGCGGCCAGGAAGGTGTCGCCCCGGACCCGGGCTATCTCGCCGGTGCATCTTTTCGGCAATGCCTGTGATATCGACGCAGTTCAGGCCTTTGCCAGGAAGCACAACCTGCTCATCGTCTGGGATGCAGCCCAGGCCCACGGGGCGGAATTCCGCGGCAAAGATGTCGGCTCCTTTGGGAATTTCGTCGCCTACTCCTTTTATCCCTCGAAGAATATGTTTGTGGGGGAAGGGGGCATGACCTGCACTGACAATGACGAATATGCCACCAAGTTGCGCTATCTGCGCACCCACGGGCAAACCGGCAAATACCTGCACACCATGCTGGGGCTGAATTACCGGATGACCGATGTGGAAGCGGCTATCGGCCGGGAGCAACTTAAACGGCTGGATGACATGTTGGCCATCAGGCGCCGCAACGGCAAAATGCTCAATGAAGGTCTAACTGATTTTCCTGGTATTAGCCGCCAGAGGATTACTCCCAACTCTAACCATGCCTGGCACCAGTACTGTGTGGTGGTGGAGCCCGAAGCCTTCGGCTGCGACCGGGATACCCTGGCGCAGCGCCTGGATGAGAAAGGCATCGCCACTGGGGTCCACTATCCCCGCGGCTTGCATCAGCAGCCGATCTTTGAGAAGGTCTATGGGAAAAGCCACCTGCCGCATACCGAAGACCTGGCCAAGAAGATCTTAGCCCTGCCGGTGCACCATGGCATGAGCCCTGAAGATGCGCAGCGGGTGGTAGAAGCGATTAAAATCAGCCATGGATGATAGGGCCACGCACGTCCTGTTCCTGACCTACCACCTGCCCCTAGACCACGAACCAGGGGCCTTTCGCCCCTGGATGGAGGCGCGATTGCTGGCCCGGGCCGGGTTTCGGGTCACGGTGGTGACTTCCGGGGTCCAGTACATGACCGGGGAAGACATCCGTCCAGGCCCCGGTTGGTGTACCGAGGAATGGCGTGACGGTATTCGCATCCTGCGCACCTGGGGGCCGGGCCGGCATCGCCGCTCGATGAAGCGGCGCATCTGGAATTACCTGACTTATTCCCTGCTGGCGGGGCTGGCTTCCCTGTGCCGTGTTTCCAGGATAGATCGGGTGTTTGCTGGAACGGACCCCATTTTTCTGATGCCCGTGGTCTTTCTGGTCTCGTGCCTCAAGGGAGCCGGTCTGGTGTTAGACGAAAGAGACTTGTATCCCGAAACAGCCATTGCCCTGGGGGTGATGCGGGAGGGGTTGCTCTATCGGTTACTTTTCCGAATGCAGCAATCTTTTCGCAAAAAGGCGATAGGTATCTTAGCCGCCACTCCGGGGATCAGGGAAAAGCTCAGGCAGTATGGCTTTGGAGAAAAGGTTGGGCTACTGTACAATGCCGATGTTTTTTTGGATTACGGTCCTGGAATAAGCACCCCCGCAGCCTCTTTAAAACAGCAAACCCGGAAAAAATTCCTGGTGGGATATGCCGGGGGGCTGGGTAAAGCCAATGATATCTGGACACTGCTTCGGGCCGACAACCATCTCGGGGACTTGTTTGACTTGGGTATCATTATAATTGGAGACGGAGAGAATCTGGCAGTCTATAAAGAATACTGCCAGAAGCACAAGTTGGAGAATGTTTATTTTCTTGGGTCAAGACCACGGTCTATCGCTCGGAAACTTCTAAAAGAGATGGACATTTGCATTCAATCTTTGCCTCATCATCCACACTTCTCTAATACCTTGACCAGCAAAATTTTTGACTACCAGGGATTGGGTAAGGCTACGATCTTTTGTGGCCGGGGGGATACGGTGCGGCTGCTGGAGGCCTCGGGCGGCGGCCTCACGGTTCCTCCCGGGGACGATGCGGCCCTGGCTGAGGCGATCCGAGGGCTGCTAGCTAACGCCAAACTGCGTCAGAAGATGGGAGCCGCAGGCCGCCGCTGGTTTCAACAACATATCGGGGCGGAGGCCGCCTGCTCGATTATGAAGAAGGTTTTGGGAGCCGATGAAGACTCGCGAGGATGAAGAATCTAGAATCCGAGACACGTACGCCCGGCGCGATGCTTCGGGAAAGAGCAGACTCTACAGCTAGCAAATGCAATTTACATAGACTACCGGCGAAGAGCCGCCTGGATTGCAGCCTTTACGAAGGCGGGCCTAGATCATCTCGCTGAGCTGGAAATCGTAGATGTGGGCTGTGGCACCGGCGGCTGGCTGCGGATGCTGCTGGAATGGGGAGCACTACCCAAACGCCTGCACGGCGTGGATTTGCTGGAAGATCGCATCGCTTATGGCCGCTCCCTATCGCCGCCAGAGCTGGATTTGAAAGTGGACAACGCCTGTGGGCTGTCTTTTGCCGACGGGTCCGTGGACCTCTGCACCGCGTCCACGATCTTTTCATCCATCCTGGACTTTGAGATGCGCCTGTCTCTGGCGCAGGAAATGACCCGGGTGGCACGGCGAGACAGTTGGATCATGATCTACGATTTTGTCGTCTCCTCCCCCGGGAACCAGGATACCATCGGCATCGGGAAAAATGAAATTCTCAGGCTTTTTCCCCGAATTGGAGCTGGTGGAGACCAGAAGATTGATCCTACCGCCGCCATTTCTGCAATTCATCAGCCCCCGGTATCTCTGGCTTGCCTATATGCTGGAGTTGCTTTTCCCCTTTTTATGCACCCATCGCCTTTTTATCCTCCAGAAAGCGACCCATTCCCTGGATTTCCTTGACAGGTTTTTGGAAAACAACCAGGAGGCGAAGTGATTATCCTGACCGCAGGTGGGCCCTCTATAAGCTGAAAGGGGGAGACGCTTCAGCAGACGAGGCTTTGCACCGCTCCGGCCACTATCTCCAGCTGCTCGTGGCTCATGCCGGCGAATAGGGGGAGGGAGACCTCTGCCCGGCGCGGCGCCGCTGGTAAGACCAGGCTGCCTCTAACGGGTACGCACCGGCTCTAGGCGCTGAAGCAGCCCTAACAGGCTGTTGAAAAACTCTTTTGTTAAGAACCGCAAAAAATCGCTGTCAATGAGACTATGAAGGTGCTATAGTTAATTATAACAATATGTTATCTGGAGGCAGCGATTATGCGCGGTGACGATGTTC
>Ga0208821_1001742_pt1 | contig 10937 bp, 14 predicted proteins | sample June2015DPH_20_5_FD_184720 | JGI IMG/M metagenome (GOLD analysis project Ga0208821, IMG submission 184720) | Peatland microbial communities from SPRUCE experiment site at the Marcell Experimental Forest, Minnesota, USA - June2015DPH_20_40... | ecosystem: Environmental > Terrestrial > Soil >... | reverse complement strand
GTGCTATTTCGGCATCTGCGAGAAGAATTGGCTTCGAGAAGAGGATCGTTTGGGAGATTTTGCTCGCCCAAAGAGGCTCCAAAACTTCGTAGGGACAGAAATAGCTATGGATGCGGCATAATCTCGGCTAATACCTCTCACCGGCGGCCTCAGCCTTCCACTTGGGACGGTTCTGCCCGCGTTTGTGTTGGCAGCATTTAGTCGAATTTTCAAGCTGCACGACAGAATTTCAGACATTTTTCTAATCCGTCAACGTTTTGATGTCAGCGAGATTCTTTTCCCCCTGGCAATCGGTTCGGGTGCATCCCTTAATATCGATCAGATACGCACATTCAAGAAGGAACGTAACTCGCTAATGTACAAGGTATTCTACAAATATGCGTCTAGCACGCCGGGGAAAGCCGTTATTGACAGCCACTATATAACGATGGCACTTGATCAGTGGTGCTGGTACTGGATAGTTCTCGAAGTGACATTTCTGGGTTTCGTTCTCGCGGCTACATTCTTGATCACGGGGCGCTATTTTCTTGCTGCCATATTCTTTGCTGGAGTTCTCGGCACGGTTGGTGTCTTGCAGTTCATTCGGAATTTGTGTTCTGACTACACCTTGCAGGAAGTAGAGGCGATTCTCGAAAAATCGAATCGAAAAGTGCAGATCGCGGAGGTTTTTCGTGCGCTATAAAATCGCTGAACTAGAAATAAGGTCTGAAAACGCCGCTAAGCCGATAATCCAGGCTTCGAGTGTTCTTGTGACCTGGATCAGCACGATGATGCAGGTGGACAGCGCCCTCGACTACGGCTGCGGCAAGCTTCGATACGCTGAGTATCTAGCCGCGAGGTGCCGCCGTCTGACCTTGGTGGATTCTGAGATACAACTCGATCGCGTACAGAAGATAGCTGGGGAATATAATACCGTAAAGGACTATGCCCAGAAGCGGTGGCCTCATTCTAGAGCGCTTTCGGTAGAGCAGTTCGCGAGAGATCCTTCGAAATATGACTTTGTTCTCTGCGCGAACGTGTTATCAGCGATTCCTCTAGAAAATGTTCGTTTGCAGGTTCTTACGAGACTCTCAAAGTCTCTCAAGAAGCATGGGCGCTGTTTAATCGTAGCGCAGTATCGGAACTCGTACTTCAAGCAGGTAGCGACCTCGGAAAAGGCAGTCGCTCATTTAGATGGCTGGATTTTGAAAACAAAGAGGGCCAACTTCTACTTTGGAATTCTCCGCAGGGAGAAGATTTGCACCCTTGCTACAGCAAATGGTTTCCGCATCATTGAGGCTTGGGCGGATGGGCAATCTGCTTACGTTTTGGCCGGTCCTGCAGACGGCACCTAACAATTCGCTTGAGACCGATCGCTTAACAGCGACGGTTGAACTTTCACGCTCGGCCATGATTGTGAGAGAGGAGATCGACCAACCTCCTCTCTGAAGCGCCAAAAAAGCACGGTCACCGAGTATAGTATTGTAAGGGAATCTCACCCCGCACCCTTTAATTACTGGACATGAGTCTGTCTTTTACAGTCATTTCTATCAATATAGGGAATCTTTACTCAGTGGCGCATCACTTGCCACTATACGCCCTTCCGCTAATCTTTGCATATTCTTCGTATATCGGAAAGCCTTTGCAGATCGAATTCGGATTGATAATTTTCTCGAAAAATTGAAAAAAATCAGGGGCGATCATATTTACCCCGGCAGGGGGAGTCCTGGCCTGAGGTTTCCCGATTCAGACCAAAGCTATAGGTGCCGAACCGGTTGATTCTGACGCCAAAAATGGCAGGCATTAAGAAATCGGCACAGGTGCCGTCGCACTTCTCCTATCCGACCTTGCCCGCATAGAACATGTTAATGAGGCGATCAAGGAATGCCTGGCCGTGCGCGCTGAAAAAGGATTGCCGTTGACGGTCTCTACCCGCCAGATCGAGGTTGAGGTGGAATGGGGTCAATCCCCTTATTGAGGGCCCAAGGAAGTTGTAAAAGTCTTTGAATGACTCGGTTGGGAAATAGCCCGCCAGCGCGGCAGCCACATCATCATGACCAAGCCCGGCCATCTCGCCACCCTTTCCATCCCCGATCATCACTTTGTTGCCCGCGGCGCCTTGCGCAACCTTATGGCTCGATCTGGGATAACGACAGAAGATTTTTTATCATCTTTGGGTATGTAGAATAATTATTTTAGCTCTTGTGAATCGCCAAATTCGAAATCCCCTTCTACTATTGTACTGCGCTTTATATGATAATCTTGCTTAAATACCTGCCAAAACCAGATAAAGATTCGAGGACAAATACCCTATCATAATCGCGACTAGATTTAATACTGGTTCCCAATCTCAGCTTGGGAACCAGAAGAAAATATCAAATAAATTCCATTTTAGATAAAAGTTGATCATGCAGTAGCCCATTGCTGGCCAGGATATTTGGCGAATAAATGTCATAGGGCCCGCCGCTGAAGTTGGTGAGGCAGCCGCCGGCTTCGCTGATGAGCAGCAGGCCGGCGGCGGTGTCCCAGGGTTTGAGGTTCTCTTCATAGAAGGCGTCGAAACGGCCGCAGGCCAGATAACACATGTCCAGGGCCGCGGAGCCGACCCGCCGCAACCCCTGGACCGCCCCCAGGATGCGCCGCATGCGGGCCAGGGTCTCCGGCAGCCTCTCCCGGATGTCGTAGGGAAAACCGGTGGCCACCAGGGCCCGGTCCAGGCGGTCAATGCCGGAGACCTGGATGGCCCGGCCGTTTAATAGGGCGCCCTGGCCTCTTCTGCCCTCAAAGAGCTCATCCCGCAAGGGGTCGTACACCACCCCGTATTCCAGGCGTCCCTCCACTTCAAAGGCGATGGACACGCAGAAGGCGGGAAGGCCGTGTGCGAAGTTGACCGTGCCGTCCAGGGGGTCGATGATCCAGCGGCATGGCCGCGGCTCTGAGGCCGGGGATGGGATAGCCGGGGGCCTAAGTCCCTCATACCCCCCCTCGCCTGCCGTTTCCTCCGCCAGGAAGCCGTGATCCGGAAAACTCCGGCGGATCAGGGCCACGATCAGCTCCTGGGATTGCAGATCGCTTTCGGTCACCGGGTCGATGGCCCCCTTGAAGGTTATCCGGTGGGGTTTATAGAAGTTCTGCCGCAATAGGGCGCCGGCGGCCAGGGCCGCCTGCCGCCCGGTCCGGACTATCTGCTCCAACATATCTTTATTCAGTTCCACCAGAGCGCCCCTTTCTGCGTGGCCAGGCGGCCGTCCCTGGCCGCCCTGCGAGAAGGCGAAACCGAGGCCCCCTGGCAGCGGCGTTGCTTGCTATCCGGATAAGAGCCTGCTGATCGCCGTAATTTCAGACCTGCAGCAACTGAAACCCGGTCTGTGGATCCTTTTTTCGAGCCGCGGCGGTTCCCAGGATCTCCAGGAGCACCACCTCCCCCACCAGCCATACCGCTACCCCGGCCCGGGTGCAGCCCACCGTGGCCTGCCCCTCCCGTCCCGCGGCAGCGTGCAGGTGGAGCACCGGCTCCCCCGCCTCATTGGGGATCAGGGTTCCCAGGGCTAAAACCTCCTGGGCGCCCCGCAAGGTATAGGTCATAGAAATGACGCCCTCCCGGTTTGCTTCCGGTCCCACCACCAGCTGGCTGCCATCGGCGGCCCCCCCCAGGTAGAATGCCAGTCCATGCTTGATCTTTTGCTCCCGGGCAAATTTCTCGATGCTGTCATTGAGCCGCTCACCCTCTTCCAATCGCAAAACGAAGATACGCCCCAACCGCCCTTCACTGAATTGCATATTAACTCCTTATCCTAATGTTCCCATGGCTTTCACAGCCATGCCCGTAGATTGCACCCTGGCCGGCGCCCACCTGAGCCGGGCTGCCGCCTGGCAGGACCACCTGGCCATTACCAAAAATTCTTCAATCTTGCTTCTTCACTTGCTTCTTGCCTTGTTTCTTGCCTTTAGCTTTCCGGCCAGATTTGCGGGTCGGCTGCGGCCTCCCCGCCTGGGCCGGGGTAAAGAGGTTGACCGTGACCAGGCCGATGAAAAAGCCCCCCAAGTGGGCAATCCAGGCCACCGGCCCCCCCTGCCGCAGGCCGTAAAATTGCAGGACCAGCCACAGCCCCAACCAGACAAAGGCCGGGATGGCCACCATCTCCGGTCGCAGGCGGAATAGTATCAGGGTGTGGATGGGGGATTTGGGCAATCGCCTGAGGTAGCCGCCCAACACCCCGGCGATGGCCCCACTGGCCCCGATCAAGGGGGCGCGCAGTTGCGACGACCACAACACATGGAAGATCCCGGCAAAGAACCCGCAAAACAGAAAAAAGGCCAGAAAGCGCCAGTGGCCCAGGTCATCCTCCAGGGCCTCTCCGAAGATCCAGAGGAACCACATATTGCCGACGAGGTGGACCCAGCCCCCATGGAGGAACAGGGAGCTGAACATGGTGGGCAGCAGCCTCAGGCCCTGGTACGAAAATAGCAAGTGCGGCTGGCTCAGCTTGGCAGCCACCGCCCCTTTTTGCAGAACGAGGGCCGCGCCCGCCTGCGGTCCAAGCCGCAATTGATAGAGAAAAACGGCCAGGTTGACGGCGATCAGACCCAGGGTGACCCATGGCTGGCGCCGCATTGCCGGCGCCCCGCGGATGGGGAATAACATAAAGGCTCCGGGGCTCTATTTTTTGGGCAGAGGGCCGGGGGGGACAGAAAGCCCCCGCCCTTACAAAAATGCTAAAGGATACAAAAAATCAGTAGTGTCCAGCAAGGTTTTTGCGCTGAGCCTGGCAAAATCCCTCGCCCTCCCCGCAAGGATGCTCCATTTTACTCCAGCGAGCCGGGCCTGTCCAGGGACGGAGGCCGCGGAGTTGACAAGGGCCGGGGTTTCTAATAAAAATAAATGTATGCCGGTCTTGAAAAAGAAGCTATACATCCGCACCTTCGGCTGTCAGATGAACCAGGCCGACTCCCAGCAGATGGCCCGGTTTCTGGCGCCGGAATATGAGGTCACCTGCCGGGCCGAAGAGGCGGATCTATATCTTATCAATACCTGCGCCATCCGGCGCAAATCCGAGGAAAAGCTTAAGAGCCTGCTGGGAAGTTTGAAATTCTTGAAAGCCAAGAACCCCCGGCTCATCTTGGGGGTGGGAGGCTGCGTGGCCCAACAGGAGGGGGAACGCCTGCTGGCCGCGGCGCCGCACCTGAACCTGGTCTTCGGTACCCAGGCGAGCCGGCGCCTGCCGGAGCTGGTGCGCCGGGCGACCCTGGGCCAGCGTCTGGCGGCGCTGGAGATGAAGCGCGGCCTCCCTGAACCGCCTATCCGGGTCTGGTCCCGGGGGCCGGCCCAGGCCCTCGTGACCATCATGCAAGGTTGCGACAACTTCTGTACCTTTTGCGTGGTTCCCTACGTCCGGGGCCGGGAGGCCAGCCGGGCCCCCGAAGCCATCATGGCGGAAGTCTCCGGATTTCTAGCCGCCGGGGGCCTGGAAGTCACCCTCTTGGGGCAAAACGTCAACTCCTACGGCCGCGGCCTGCCCACCCCCATCACCTTTACCGGGTTGCTGCGCCGCCTCGCCCAACTTCCGGGGCTGGCCCGGCTGCGCTTTGCCACCTCCCACCCCCGGGACCTGTCGGATGAATTGTTGGCTGCCCTGGGTTCGCTCCCGCCCCTGTGCGAGCATCTACACCTGCCGGTGCAGTCTGGGTCCAACCGCATCCTCCGGGCCATGAACCGCGGTTATACCAGGGAGGCTTACCTGGAACGAGTGTCCCGCTTGCGTCTCGCCTGCCCCGGCATTGCTATTTCCACCGATCTGATCGTCGGCTTCCCCGGCGAGACCGAGGCCGACTTTGCCCAGACCCTGGACCTGATGCGGCAGGTGGCCTTTGAACAAGCCTTCTCCTTTAAGTTTTCCCCCCGGCCCCAAACGCGGGCCGCCGGCTTCCCGGACCAGGTGCCGGAAGAAGTCAAGGCGGAGTGTCTGGCCCGCTTGCAGGCCCTGCAGGATGAACTCACCCTGGCGGGGAACGCCCGCCTGCTGGGGCAGGTTAAGGAGGTCCTGGTGGAGGGCGCCAGCAAACGCAGCCCGGAGCAGCTCTGCGGCCGCCTCAGGACCAACCAGGTGGTGAATTTTACCGGACCGCGGCGCCTGACGGGACAACTGACCCAGGTTTCCATCACCGCGGCCCACCCCCATTCCTTAACAGGCTCTTGGCCCCAGGCCCGTTCTTTGGAGTATGGGCGGATGCCTGAGGCGTCCCCATCGCAGGAGGCAACATGTTTAGGGAAATGACCGTTTCCGGATTGACCATTGACCCCTTTACCAATAGCCCCATCATGATCCTCAAGGATGTGGCGTCGGACAAGGCGGTCCCCATCTGGATCGGACTACTGGAGGCCACGGCCATCGCCAGCGAGCTGGAGAACATTAAATTCTCCCGCCCCATGACCCATGACCTGCTGAAAAACATCATGGAACTCATGGAGACCCAGGTGAGCAAGGTGGAGGTCTGTGACCTTCGGGACAACACCTATTTTGCCCTCATCTACCTTTCGCGGGGGGGCAGCGAATTGACCATCGACGCCCGCCCCAGCGACGCCATCGCCATAGCCCTGCGCGCCAAGGCCCCCATCTTCGTAGCGGAAGTGGTGATTCAAAAGGCCCGCCGGGTCGACCTTTCGGCCAAAGAGGCCATCACCAGCGACGACGCCAAGAAATGGACCGAGATCCTCGAGAGCCTGGATCCCGAAGATTTCGGCAAATACAAGATGTAGTTTCGAGTTTATAGTTTCTGAATCCGGCCTTGATATTTACCGAAAACTGAAAACCGAAAACCGAAAACCGAAAACCGTTCTTCATGATCGACCTGCACACCCACACCCTGAACAGCGACGGCGAGCTGTTGCCCGCGGAGTTATGGCGCCGGGCCCAGGTTAAGGGCTACCGCTACCTGGGGATCACCGACCACGTGGACGCCTCCAACTTCGAGGCGATTTTCGCCCTTCTGCAGGCGGCGGCCCGGAGCCTCAACCGGGGGGAGGCGCCCTACCTCATCCCCGGCCTGGAATTCACCCACCTGCCCCCTGCCCTCATCGGCCCCCTGACCGCCCAGGCTCGCGCCCTGGGGGTGCCGCTCATCGTGGTGCACGGCGAGACCCTGGCGGAGCCGGTGGCCCCGGGGACCAACCGGGCCGCCCTCGAGGCCGACATCGACATTTTGGCCCACCCGGGCCTCATCACCCAGGAGGAAGCGACCCTGGCCCGGGAACGCTCCGTCTTCCTGGAGATCTCGGCCCGCAAAGGCCACTGCCTGGCCAACGGCCATGTGGCTCGCACTGCCCTGGAGGTGGGCGCTTCCCTGATCCTCAATACCGACACCCACGCCCCCGGAGACCTCATCAGCCGCCAGCAGGCGGAACGCCTGGCCCGGGGCGCCGGCCTTACGGAGGCTGCCGTCCACAAACTCTTCGACGACGCCCAAGACCTGGCCCAGCGTCTGGCGGCGCGCTAATCAATCGAAAGATAAAAATGATTTGGGGGAACCCCGCTTTTTTAGAAAAGCGAGGTTCCCCCCAACCCCCTCCTGGAAAAAATGTATTTGGTGGCGCAGGCGTCCCGCCTGCGCCTCGGCAAGCTGCGCAACGTGCACCTTTCCGGTCGCCCACCCATCCACATTCCTTACCCTAAATTTTGCTCGACAGGCATAACCCCGATAATCGGCGGCCATAGGCCGCCCTATAAAATCCCGTCTCCCTTCCCAGTCATAGGGCGGGCTGTGCCCGCCTTTTTAGCCAGCGTTCCCCATGATTCCCTCAATTTGCCCCCCCAGGTCAGTCTACGTCAGTAGCCTCACCTAAATTCTAGCTTGACAGTTGCCCGGCCGGCGTCATTATATGGATTCTGGTGAGGGGAGGTGAGATGACACCGTTGGCCCCGGCCTTCCTGAAGCGCTTCAGTTTGAACCTGCTGGAATTCTTTCTGCCCCGCTTCTGCCTCTTCTGCGGGGCCGCGGTGGGGGAGGTTGCGGCGCAGGCGGTCTGCCCGGAGTGCGAGGCGAAAATCGAGTGGGCGCATAGTCCCCTGTGTCTCTGCTGCGGTCGGGTCTTTGCGGCCCGGGAGGGCGGCGACCGCCTCTGTGGAGAGTGCGCCGGAGAGATGCCCCCCTATGACCGGGCCCGGGCCGCCGCTCTTTATGAGGGGCCGGTTGCCGCGGCCATCAAGCGCTTCAAGTTCTCCGCCCAGATGGTCTATCTGCCGGTCCTGCAAAGCTGGCTGAACCGCCCCGATTGCCTGGAGCTGGCCGCCGCCGCCGACCTCGTGGTGCCGGTGCCGCTGCACCCCCGCCGCCTCAGGGCCCGCGGCTTCAACCAGGCCTGGCTTTTGGCCCAGGGATTCAAAGGCGCGGCCCTGGGGCGGGAGGTCCTCACCCGGGTGCGCCACACCGTGCCCCAGGTGGGGCTCAAGCCCAAAGAGCGCCGGGCTAATGTCCGGGCCGCCTTCAGCGTGTCCCACCCCGAAGAGGTCCGGGGGAAAAACATTCTCCTCATTGACGATCTTTACACCACCGGTTCCACGGTTAAGGAATGCGCCTTGGCGCTGCGCCGGGCCGGGGCCGCCGGGGTGGCGGTCCTCACGGTGGCCCGGGTGAAGCAGGAATAATGGTCCGCGGTGCTCACTGCCCTCCCACAGCTGCACCGCATTTTAGAAAGGAAGTCCTGCTAAAGGCAATACGGTTCACTTAAGCGGTTCTTTTCCAAGGAATTGGTGGGCAGTGCCCACTCTACATTTTTTTGTCATGCTGAGCGAAGCGAAGCATCTCCTATTTAGAGATTCTTCGGTCGCCTTCGGCTCCCTCAGAATGACAAAAGCAATGACTGCGCATCGGCTCCTGGCGCTTAAATGAACAGCATTCCTACTATGGTCTTTTTATTTGGAGGACATTTTTGTCTAACTGCAACACCGGCTACAAGGTAGTGACCTGGGAGGCGGCGGCTCGCTGGGTCCAGGAGCAGCAAGCCCAGAGGCATCAGGTGGTCTTCACCAACGGCTGCTTCGATCTCCTGCATCCCGGCCACGTGGCCTACCTGGAGCAGGCCCGCTCACTGGGGGAGGCCCTCATCGTCGGGGTGAATACCGATGCTTCGGCGCGCCGCCTGGACAAAGGCCAGGGGCGGCCGCTGACCCCGGAGACCGACCGGGCCCGGGTCCTGGCGGCCCTGGCCTGTGTCGACCGGGTGGTGCTCTTCAATGATGACACCCCCCTGGAGCTGATCACCCTTCTCAAGCCGGACATCCTGGTGAAGGGCGGGGACTATCAATTAAGCGAAATCGTGGGCCGGGCGGAAGTTCTGGCCCGGGGTGGCAAGGTCTTAACCCTGCCCTTCGTCCAGGGGTATTCCACCACGGCATTGCTGCAACGCCTCCGCCGGGGGGAAGAACCGGAACCTGCCTAACCCTCTCGAAGCTGTTCAGGAAAGCGAGATATTCGCTATGAAGTGGTTTGGTCCAGGCCTGCTGGCGATTTTGTTGTCCTTGTTGGCCCTGTTCTGGTTGTCTTCGTGGTCCATTTCCGGGGCAGGCCCGGCCAGGGCCTTCGAGCCGGGATTATTGCTGGCCTAAAGGCTTCTTTTTTTCGCCTTCCAATAATCCGTATTTCTCGCGGTCAGCATCGACCAATTGTTTAGACGGCGGCCGCAGTTTGTATGGTGTGTAGTCGGGATGTTCGCTAAATATGCTGAACATCGGTACCGCCATGGCATCGTTTTGGTTAAGGGGACCAAGACCGAGCAGCAACTCAATCGTGCGCAGCATGCTGAGCTGGTCGTAGCGGTCGCCCACGACCGTGCCCCTCTTGACGTAGGGGCCTGCCGCCAATGCCACGGTTCTCGTCGCATCCACGTGATCCGGTCCGTCTTGGGCATCGTCTTCCGTTACCAGAATAAGGCTTTCTTTCCATATGGACGTTTTCGATATCGTGTCGATGATAATGCCCAGGGCCGCATCGTTTTGGGCCACAAACTGAAAGGGCGTAAGGGAGCCCAAGTTGGTCCCGGCCGTATGGTCGTTGGGAAGCCATATATAGTGAAATTGCGCCACGGAACCATGGTTGACCTGATTTTCGAAATCGGCTATCCACCCTTTAACCCGCTCGAGGTCCGAAACTTTGAGGTCCCAGGAGGGATAGTTGATGGGGTAATGGTAGAGATATTTCGCAAATTCGTCCCGCAGTTTCTCATTTGTTCCAAACTGGTACACGAGGCTGTCATCTCCCAGTAGGTATTGCGAGATTAGAAGGGCTACCTTTTCATTTTTCAAAAGTTCCTTAGCCTTATCCACAGAGTCCGGCTGCGGCTGAAAAAGAGCGGCGTGGCTATACAATGCCTCGCCGCGGTCCACTTTGGCGGCAAGCACCATCATTTGGGCGTAAAATTTATCATAAAACTCCTTGGCCTGGTCGCTGCCAGGCTCGAAGCTCTCCTTGATGATGCGCTGCGCTCTCGTGTAGAGAAAGTAATTCTCCCCGTATATACGATAATCGATATTCTTCCCCTCCAGCTCATCCCACAGGTATCTCGGTGAGCACAGCGCCGGAACGCATCCGAACGGATAGCCTTCGTATCTACCCGAATATTTCATGTTGCCCATCAACTCCATGAAGGGGCTCGCATAGCCGCTGGTTGTGTAGCTATGGCCGAGGACGCTGATCTCTCCGTTGGCAAAGTAATTGTCCAGGGTTACGAACTGTCTGGCCAGTTCATGGGCGTTTGGAGTGATCTTCTCCCCGAAAAGCGTCAGATACGGATCGCCATTTCCCCGCCCCAGGTCGCCCAGCACCTGGTCATACGTGCGGTTCTCCCTGACGATGAAAAAAACGTGGCGAATGGGAGGCATAATACCCTTGCGGAAACCGTATATCGGTGATCCCTCCTCCACCTGCCGTGTCCAGGCGTGCAGGTTCGCCTCAATCTGATCCCG
>Ga0208821_1001741_pt1 | contig 10952 bp, 10 predicted proteins | sample June2015DPH_20_5_FD_184720 | JGI IMG/M metagenome (GOLD analysis project Ga0208821, IMG submission 184720) | Peatland microbial communities from SPRUCE experiment site at the Marcell Experimental Forest, Minnesota, USA - June2015DPH_20_40... | ecosystem: Environmental > Terrestrial > Soil >... | reverse complement strand
CGATTTCGGGCGCGGGGCTCGTCTGAAGGTGGTAGCGGTGATACATGTCGAATCCCTGATTCAATCCAACAAGCTACGCCAAGTGGCTCGATGCAGGGATCACCAGCCCTTGAGAAACCCGATGTCTGGACGGGCGGAAGCCAAGTAAACCAGAATTCCCCTTTTCAATTTTCGACCGCCCGATAACATACAGCCGAGCGCCCCTGAATGCAATAGTCCGTTCGGGTGGTAGTGTCATTTGGGATGGGATCCCTTCCGAAACGCCAGTCATTCCCGCGAAAGCGGGAATCCACTCCGTCGACATCGCATTTCCGAAGGTCTGCGCGGCTTCGAGCGCCCATCTCTCGCAAATGACACCAGTACCATCCGGTCGGGTTTTCGCTGTTCAGCGCCTCATCGAGCAGGGAAGCCACCTATAGCACTAGTTCCAAACTTCTTCGTTTTTTGCGAGGAATTTCTGCGATCGTCGCTTGGCCCAGGATGGCGGGAATTGGCGATTTACGATTGCCGATTTGCGATTGCCGATTTTCCCGGCGTGGCGGGCTGATGGACATTGGAAGGAGTTGCCACACCACTTTTTCAATCGTCCCGCCGCGGCGGGTCAATCACCAATCATCAATCACCAATCACCAATCACCAATTAAAGCCTGGTCTTGGGTTGCGGCCGAATGCCGCGCTGTTCGGCTACCGGCAAGATCCCTTCCTCATCGCAATTGATCCCATGCCCTGAATCTCATAACGTAGACATCCCAAAACAATGTCTGCGTCACCCGCGGCTCAGAAAGGCAATGCGCTTCCCGTTCCCCAGGTCAGCGCCCGCCGAAATGGCGCCAGTTGCCGCCGCCGGCAAAGGAGCGGCTTCGCCCAAAACCTCCCACGATGACACCCACGCTTGCCGCCGGACCCCCGTAGTACGCGGGCGGATAGTATGCAGGCGGGTAGCCGTAGTAAGGGTAGGAGTATGGAGCGTAGTAGGGCGAGTACGCGTAATCGCCATACCGGTAGGGCCATGGGGCATAGGAGAAACCAAGCCCAAATCCAAACCCAGACCAGCCATAACCACCACGGAATCCACCATACCCCCCCGCAAACCTTCCGCTGGAGAATTGACCGGCGAACTGGCCACCATAGCCTCGTCCGCTGTAGCCCCCTCCACTGAACCCTCGTCCGCTGTGACTCCCACCACTGAACCCGCGCCCGATGTGGCCCCCTCCGCCGAAACTCCGTCCACCACCAGAACCACCACGGGATCCGCCCCGCGGCAGGGCAAAGCAAGTTGTGGCCAGCGTTAACCCGATGACGATCAGCATTAGTTTTTTCATTGCAACCCTCCAGCTTCCAAAGTCTCGTGGCTCCATTGTTGAGAGAAGTACACAAGCCCGTACGTGCAATTGATTCACCAATTCTTACAAGGCGCAAGTACTTGAAAGATAGGTGTTGAGGGCAAGCTCAGGTGAACGGAATCCACCGCTCAGGTGGTGGTTTTGGGCCAGCGCAAGTCTGCGGCCGGGCCGTTTAGGATCCCTATGGGCGGTATTCGGCCACGTCGTCGCAATTGCGTGTGTCGTCGGTCATCACGAACAGAATGGCCTTCTTGTCCAGTTTTTCGTGTTCGGCGTACGCCCGCTCCTGGCTCCTGAATTTTAGCCCTTGACACGCGGCTGGAAATGTGGTAGCCTATCGTCGTTGACGTATGCTGGACGCAGTACCACACCACTTGCAAGCCGTTCCAAACCAGCCCCCCGGCTGCGGAAGAGGGGCGCAAAAGGCAAGAAAGATACTAATCCGAATGGTGAATTATGAATTGCTCTGCTCCTTGTTGGCGCCGCTTGGCGTCTGCTGCTTGCCCGCTGGTCCGTTTGAGAGTAGCCGGAGCTGGCAGGGCTCTTCACACAGACGGCTGCAATAGACAACATGTCGCCCGCGTCAGGGAAAGAGTAGGCTGTAGTAATTTCAAAAAATGAAGGAACGAAGCGTGAATGTCATTGAAAACAAAGGAGCGGCTTTCAGCGATCCGGAGGTAGGCGGGAATATTATTGAAAAGAAAGATAGTTACTGTCTGGAAGGTGGTATGTCGTAGGTGGCAGGTGGGGAAGAGCGGGTTCTAGGTGCAGGGAATAGGGAAAGGGGCTAATTGTGAATTGTGAATCACGAATTGCTTTGCTCCTTGTTGGCGCCGCTTGGCGTCTGCTGCTTGCCCGCTGGTCCGTTTGAGAGTAGCCGGAGCTGGCAGGACTTATTACACAGACGGCTGCAATAGACAACATGTCGTCCGCGCCAGTGAAAGAGGAGACTGTAGTAGTTTCAAAAAGTGAAGGACCGACGCCGGAATGTTGTTGAAAACAAAGGGCCGCTATGGAAAAGATAGGAAAGAAGCGGGAATGTTTATGAAAATAAAGGTAGTTATGCTTTCAAAGCAGGAATGTATATGAAAACAAGCAGGTTGGTGATTCCATGCGGCAACAGGCACCGATCATATTGGACATAAAGTCTCATCTTAGGTCACACCATTCCTCCCATCCTATCGGACTTTATGCCACTAAATCCGCGCCCAAGGCAATGAGGCCTCCCGGCTTCGAGTAAGGCGCCAGAGGCGCGGGCCGCTCCGGCAATCTTCTCCGCTTCCAGCGCGGGATCACCTTCATCGGCGCGGTGAACAGGCCGTTCGATATCCCGGAGAGCAGGGCGAGAGAAATGCCCAGCCGAACCATGTTGGCGTTTCCCCCGACGCCTTGTCAGTACTGTCCGAGACCTCTTGACGTCGCAGTGAACGTAGTCCAACCGTGCCCCGCCGATCCGCTCTCCGTTGCCCTGTCCGCAACGCCTCCCAAGTTGTCATACGCAATGTCCGTCATTCGTAGAGGATAACCCCACTGTCTGTCGTTCTGAGCATGTATAGCCGAAGACCGCTAGCCGTGATGTCAGAAACGGAGTACGTCGCAAACGGGTGTTGCCCTCTCCCCTAGGGAGAGGGTGGACCGCGACGGCGCTTTCACCAGCCGGCGCGGGCCGGGTGAGGGGTTAGTTGCGGGGCGACGACCGATCAGACAGGCCCGGCCCAAGCTGCTCAATGGAAACGAGTAATGCGTCGAGTTTCTGGAGAGCGAAGCGATGAATTCCCGCATTTTTTCGCACTGATTGAGCTTTCAAATGCGGGGATTCTTCTCCCGCAGGGCGGGATCAGAATGACAGGCGGTGGCCTTTTCTTCTGCGAATGACGAACGACCCGTATCACCCATGCCTTAGCCGGGAGGCAGAGTGAAGAACCGAGGATCCTCTCGCCTTGTCCTTAATGTTCCGCTTCCAATCTTCAAGGGAAGGCCCTTTGATCTCTTCGGCTCGTCGGCGAAGCGCATCCATCTCCTCCTCCGCCAAGGGCTTGAACTGTTGGGCGATGCGAACATCATCCTCCAATTGGCCGATCGTAGTGCACCCAATCGCAATGCAGTTGACCGGCAGACTCAAGGCGTAGCTCAGGCATTCTCTTGCCCCGAAGGCCTGCAAGAGCTTGGCATTGGCGAAGGACTTCATCCCTTGGATGGCCATCTTGCGTTCGTCGGCCACCGGCAAGGTCAATTTCTCAAAACTCAAGTATCCCGGATCTGCAATGTTCAACGGCATCAATATGGAATCAAACTTATCGTAGGCCTTCAGCATTTCAAGGTGAACGTTTGGGTCGTGGTGACCCGTAAAACCGATGAAACGACACTTACCTGCCTTCTTGGCCGCTTCGAAAGCTTCGATGGCTCCTCCAGGACCGAATATCTGCTCGACCTCTTCTTTCTCACCCACCGCGTGAATTTGCCAGAGGTCTACGTAATCCGTTTTCAGGCGCTTCAGGGAAAGATCGAGTTCTGCCGCGGCGCCGACGCGGGTCCGCTCGTTAGCCTTGGTCGTAAGGAAGATATGCTTTCGGAAGGGTGGAAGTACAGCTCCGTAGACCTCCTCCGACCGGCCGTCCCAGTAATCAATAGAATTATCGAAATAGTTGATCCCCAGATCATAGGCGCGTAGCGTAATTGCCTTGGCCTCCTCAAATGAGATCAGCGGGAAGCGGCCGCCGGCCTGACCGATCACCGTGAGTTGCTCGCCGGTCTTTCCAAACGTCCGCTGCGGAATATCTCCAGCCTTGGGCTTGGCTGGTTTCGCTGCAAGAGCCGTAGCCGCCAAGCCCGCGAAAACTCCACCCACAAACGTTCTGCGCCTCATCCGCCCTCCTTCGCTTTGATGGATTAACCCCTTAGAAGCGTATTATAAAGGTTCTGCAAAAACGACCGAGTCGCGCTCGGCACGGGCCCATGAAGATCTCACATCCCGAAGACGAATTGCGCATCCTCATTCCATATCGAACGCCAGATACATTAATCTCCCCTGGCGTTCGATCTGCATGGCAACGGAGTCGCCGGTTTTCAGCTTGTCCAGGGCCTGGCGAAGGCCGTCGAGACTGATAATGTCGATGCGGTTCAGCGCGTGGATAATATCTCCGGATTGAAGACCGGTCTCCACGGTGGCTGTGAAGGCGGCTCGGGCGGCCACGATGACTCCAGAGGCCATGCGAAGTCCCGGCAGCTCATCGGAAATATTCTTGTTGATTGCGACCCCCACGATTCCCAGCTTCGCTATCAGATTCCCTTCCGGATCCAGGTCCGCCATCCGGTCGACTTCGTCTCGGCGCTCAGCGACCTGGATTTCCAAGATAAGTCTTTGCGAGCCTCGGATGACGTCGAACTTCACGGCTTCGCCACCCTCACGCAGATACATGATGGCGCCAAACTGAGCCAGACTTTCCACCGATCTGCCGTCTACAGCCGCGATCACGTCCTGGATTTTCAGGCCTGCGGAGTCCGCCGGGCCTCCCGGGGCCATGTCCGAGACGATGACACCATGATCCTGCGCCAGTCCCAGCCCCGCAGCCAGTGCAGGGGTGACGGTCTGAACGTTGATGCCGATCTCGCCGCGATGCACGTGCCCATACTTGCGCAGTTGTGGGTAGGCGAACTTCACCACGGAGCTCGGAATGGCAAAGCCCAAGCCTTCGCTTCCACCACCCTTCGTCAGAATGAAGGTGTTGATCCCCACGATGTTTCCTTCCACGTCCACGAGCGGGCCGCCGCTGTTGCCCGGGTTGATGGGAGCGTCCGTCTGGATATACACCATCGGGCGGTCGGGATCGGGTTGGCGGGCGACGGAGCTGACCACCCCCATAGTCACGGAGTTCTCTAGCCCCTCGGGGCTGCCAAAAGCCAGAACCACCTGACCCTTCCGGAGCGCGGCATAGTTACCCAGTGGGAGCGCCCGTAATCCCTCGGCCTCGACTTTCAGAAGTGCGAGGTCGATGTCTTTGTCCAAACCGATGATGCGCGCATCAATAGCGGGGGCGGGAGGCCTGGTCATCGAGCGAGGTGACCCGCTGGCCGTTCGCGAGGGTATGATCACCCGAACCCGTTGCGCCGCTTCCACCACATGAGCATTGGTGATGATGTACCCACTCGCGTCAACGATCACGCCCGAGCCGGTGATGTGCTGCTTGCCGATCAGGGCGGTATTGGTTCCCTCCTGCTCTTCCACAGGTCCGAACCCCGTGACAAGAATCTGCACGACCGCTGGCGAGACTCGCCTAGCCAGCGCCTCGAAGGAGTCGCTCAATTGGCGGAGGATATCCGGTGCTTCTTTTTCCGGGGGTGCTTGGGCCTGAAGCCCGGTTGTCAGCAGCAGACACGCGGCGGCCAGAATCCAGCTCACCAACCTTCGCCTTCGGCGCGGATTTGAATTGGACCTGAGTTGATTGCTCATCTTGACGTGATACTCCTCCCAAAGCTCAACAGCTTGATCTCGCCCATCATCTTTTTGATGGCGATAGCCCCCGCCTAGGTACGCAGAAGAGCGCTACATTCTTAGGCAGAAGATAACTCCCTCGACAACTTGCGAGCCGGCCGAATCTAATGGGGCGTGGCAGCCTCACGGACAATTGCATTGCTCAGAATGAGACTCCAATGGCTTTTTTCAGCAAGCTGCGGACGCGCCTTTAGCACTGCGCCATTACCCGTTCGAGTCAGCTAAGTCGCCCTGGTAGATACTGCCTGAGAAACCGCGCGGCCAGAATAAACCCATCTTTGCGTTCCTGCGCCATTTCCGGGCCATCGTCGCCCTGCGGAACATCCCAGAACTCATCTTCGTGTTCCACCGCCACTCCGCCGTGGAATCCCGCCTGTAGGAGCACCGTAATGAATTTGGGCCAGTCAATCAGCCCCTGACCTGGAATGCGGTAACGCCACCAGCCTTTTCCGTGGATGCCGACTTTCGCGAGAACCGGTTGGATGATTTCCGTGTCCTTCGCGTGCACGGCGAGAATCCTGTCGCGGAAGTCCCAGGCCGTCTGGATAGGATCAATGTATTGCCGAACGAGGTGGGAAGGGTCGAATTCCAGGCCGAAGCGATGACTGGGAACCAGGGCCATCACCTTCTCCCAGGTGGCCGGCACCGTGGCGAAGTTGATATCGCAGGGGTAGTTTTCGGGTCCAATTCCCAGATCAAGCTTCTCGCACACGGGCAGGTACTGTTCGTTCAGGACTTCCGCCAGTTCTTTCACCTGCTCATCCACGGATGCGCCCTTCTTGCCCCCGCTGAAGGTGCCCACAAACTTGCACCCCAGACGATGGGCTAACTCCAGGCATCGGATGAAGCGGGCGCGTGTCTGGCGCCGTTCCGCAGAATCGGCCGCAAGGTGGTTCAGCATGCATTCGATGCTGATAATGCGCACTCCGGCGTCCCGCGCGGTGGCCAGGATCTGGTCAATCTGATTGTCGCTGAGCTTGTCGGGATCGAAGAAATCATCCACGTCGACGACCACGCCTTCATAGCCTGCCGAGGCAGCAAACGCCAGCCTTTGCGGCGAATAGCGCGTTTTAATCGCCAGCTTCGGGTACTTGGTGGCGCTCGGGACCGAAACAGGAGCGCTGCTTTGCGCCGCGTTCAGTGCGTAGGGGCTGCCCATTGCAGCAGCAGATACACCCGCCGCCTTCAGGAATTCTCGTCGTTTAATCATAGGATATTGCCTCCATCTTGGTGTGGCTCTGTTTGCCTTTACCAGCCCTTGAGGCCGGAGCGAATCAAAGCTGAACAGGTTTCAATAATACCACCGGAGCAGAAATGACGGATTATGGGCGGCGATTGAAACGCGCCTACCGCCCTGGTGTAGAATTGACAAGCCGTTTCACGTCACGCGTGGTGTCTCCCCCGTGGCGCGTTGCGGTTTGGCTCACCTGTCAAATGAGGCCAATGACTCCCCTGGACGGGGCAAATGAGAGGCAACGACTATGACCATGGACACCCTCACGGAACGAGACCGCGCAATGGCCCAGAGATGTCTTGAATGCCCTGTCTGCGGTCACGCGCGTAAGACTCAGAAGGGGCTGGCGTTCTGGTTCGTCCGGCGCGTCGAAGGCAGCGTCTGCCCTTACTGCAAAGCCTACGAACGGGTGTATGGACGCAAAGCGCACGAACCGGCGAGGGATGATGCCCCCTGAAGCCTGCTGCTTTTCCCATGCCGGTGAGAGAATTGTGCCACCGAAAGTGGACTGAAAGGAGGGAGGGTTCAATGTTTCCAAAGAGATTGGTTCCGCTCCCTGTCGCAGCTTTCGTGCTCTTCCTCAATTTCTCTCCGGCCAAACTTACGGCAGGGCAGATCCCTAGCCCACAGGCACTCAAAAACGAGGTGCAATTGCGTGCGCTGACTCAACCGGGAGAAACGAAAAAAGCCTCCGTTGGACCTGCAGCGCAATTTATCGCCACAAGTACACAGCGAATCGATCGCGACCGGGCGGAAGTCCGTGTGTATCGAAACGGCCAGGCTGTAGAATTATTCCCCAAGTTCCATGAATTGCTCACCGCTACCCCCGCCGATCGGCAGATGGGCCTTGAGAGGCTGGTTGGAAAGAGCATAACCATAGTGCCCTCGGAAAAGCGCGCAGACCAGTGGGACATCTTTACGGGGGTGGGCGGCGTGGACAAGCTTATTTTGGCCGGAAATATTTTCAAAGTCCGGCAGGTCCTGCTTTCTTCTCGGAAGAACCCGCTCGAAGTACGAGTCGACGGGCAAATGCATCGCCTGAAAGCGGGCCAGGCCCTTCTGGTTCTGTGATGCCGTGCTCTTCACCAGCGTCATCTACGTGCTGCACGCGTTTCAGAAGAAGTCTAAGCACGCCGTGGTTACGCCGAAATCTGAGTTGAGGCTGATCGAGCAGCGGCTCAAGCGAGCGAGAGAGGACTACGAACAATGGTCAGGAAGCGTGAAACCCGCATCCCCGTGACCCCTAGCAGCGGCAACGTCTTTGCCGATCTAGGTTTCGCTGAGCCCGAGGAAGAGCTGACAAAGGCGCAGCTTGCCAGCCAGATGCGGGAGATTATCAAGCGCCGACGCCTCACGCAGCGGGCGGCGGCGGCGGTCGTGGGCGTCGACCAGCCCAAGCTCTGGGCCCTAATGAACGGACGCCTCGCCAACTTCTCCAGCGACCGTCTCATGCGCATGCTTGCCGCCCTCGGCCAGGATGTGGAGATCGTGGTCAAGGAAAGAGCTGCGACGTGCGAGCGTGGGTCTATCAGGGTCGTAACTGAGGCACACGCCTGAGGATGCCACCAAGGCCAAAATGGAAATTCCGGCTGATACGCTTTCCGCGTTAGTATCGATCGCTGTTCTCATCGCCGCGACCGCTTGTCCCGTCGCATTTCGTCCACCCAGGCGTTAATCTCACGAACGCCAGCCGGAAAAGCTCCTCCCAGCACCCCGGCATAGGCCTCAAACGATCTCGGCAAGGCCTTTACCGGGCAGCCGGCTTATAGGCTTTCGTCATTCCGTTTCGGCCATTGGTCACGGTGAACTGGCCGTCCGGTTGCGCAGAAAGCCTGATCCAATTCCCCTGGCAATGTTCTTCCAAGTTGGCGATGAAGGCCTCGGGCGCGTTGTTCGCCTTGCCTGCTTCAAGCGCATAATGCAGTTGCCAGATGTCTTCCAAGCCAGGGGAACTGTGTATAGTTTGCCACGCTTCGGGTGAGCCCCCCTTCCTCGCGCCGTTGTTCATGATGGCTACCAGGGGATGCAAAGCTTGTACTAAAGGAGGTGCGCCGGAGAGGTCGAGGCCGTGATGCGTGCTCAGGTACACATCGACTGTCCCGACCACATTATACGGACAAGCCAGTCCAAGTTCCTTGTTCCACGTCAAATCCCCCAGATCAACCATGCGGAACTTGCCATAGGTGATGAGCATCCCAATCGACTGGGCGTTCTCTGAAGGGTCGTTGTCCTTGCGCTTCACTCCGGCACATAGTGGGTTGAGCGCATCCGCTCCCGCCAAGGGCTCTGAAATCTCATTGCCGGCGGCGGTCAGGACCTGAACGTTGATCCCCTGGATTGGAATCCAGTCACCGGGTTTCGCCAGAAGATGTTTGGCTTTGTCGCGCACACTCAAATATGCCGAAAAAAGCATATCAGCTTCCATACTCATTTCGACACTCGGCCCGTGGTCCACGAAGGTGCGGATTCGAATCCGGTCGGCGAGTTGCGGCACGCCTCCTACGTGGTCGGTGTGATAGTGCGTCACGACCAGGTAATCGATCTGTTTCACTCCCGCCAGTTTGGCGGCGGAGACAATGCGGTCTGCGTCGCGGCCACCGACATCCGGCCAGCCGGCGTCCACCAGCATCGTTTCCCCCAAGGGTGAGACGAAGAGCGTGGCTTGGCCGCCCTCCACATCGATGAAATACACTTGCAAAGTCTGGGCGGCGCGCGCCGGAGCGCAAAGAAGAAAGAGGAGAACAGTGATGATGGTTGTTCGCATGGTGGAATCCTGGCCGAACCTATTTGAAGTCCTCAGGGCTGCTTTACTAGTCGACAGTCGACAGTTGAGAGTCGAGAGTAGACCGACTGGAAATGTGTGCGACAAGTTGCACAGACTCCAGCACCCAGAATCCTACCAGAAAAAAGGATTTTAGGATTCGGGTTTTGTGCGGCATTGATCTCCCGCCTCTTTTGCGCGTGCGAAGCTTTGGAGTGCGGTCCGTCAGCTGACGGACCGCACTCCAAAGCTTCGCAAATTCATCGCAAATTCATCGCAAATTCATCTTGTGGCTATTCTCAACCTGCGGTATACTCCTGGCCGATGTTCAGCGCTTACGCCAACTGGTTTAGCTACCGCTTTTGGGGCTTTAGCCCCAGTGGGTAGAGTGGTGTTGGCCTGAACCCAGAAACAAGTCGTAATAAGCCAACCCACTCGAAAGAGTAGGTTTTTCATTTTAAGGAGGTTGGCTGTGATTATTTCCATGAGACTTCATGCCACCAAAGAGGAGGTTGAGCACGTCTGTGAGCGCATCCGGGAGTTTGGCTACAAAGTTCACTCCATCCAGGGCGAGGAGCGCGTGGTGATCGGCGCCGTGGGGGTCGGGGACGTCACCGCCTGCCTCGAGTCCCTGGAGGCGGCGCCCGGCGTCGAGAGCGCCGTCCGCATATCCGCGCCTTACAAGTTCGTGAGCCGGGAATTCAAGAAGGAGCGTACCACCATCCCTGTGAATGGCGTGCAAGTGGGCGGCAGCGAATTCGCCATCATGGCCGGTCCGTGTTCGGTGGAAAGCGAAAAGCAGATCATGGAAACAGCCGAGGCCGTGGCGGCTACCGGGGCCAAGATTCTCCGGGGCGGCGCCTTTAAGCCCCGAACCTCTCCTTACGACTTCCAGGGCCTGGAGCTCGAGGGGTTGAAACTCCTGGCCAAGGCGCGGCAGGCTACCGGCTTGGCCATCGTCACCGAGGTGATGAGCGAGCAGGACGTGGAGGTGGTTGCCGAGCATGCGAACATCATGCAGGTCGGCGCGCGCAACATGCAGAATTTCATGTTGCTCAAGGCGCTGGGTGAATGTCCCCGGCCGGTTCTCCTGAAGCGCGGCATGAGTTCTACCATCATGGA
>Ga0208821_1001740_pt1 | contig 10956 bp, 9 predicted proteins | sample June2015DPH_20_5_FD_184720 | JGI IMG/M metagenome (GOLD analysis project Ga0208821, IMG submission 184720) | Peatland microbial communities from SPRUCE experiment site at the Marcell Experimental Forest, Minnesota, USA - June2015DPH_20_40... | ecosystem: Environmental > Terrestrial > Soil >... | reverse complement strand
GCGAACTTGCTCGGAAGCACCGGGGGATTCAGATCCTTGAAGTTCAGAATGCACCAACCAAATCGCTTGCGCGAGAAAGGCAAGGAGCAGGGAACCGGCCAGAAATTGAGGTTGGCCGAAGCGTTGGCGCGTGAAAAATCCGGTCATAAGGGTGAGCCGAGTGTTTTACCATGAGCGGGGTCCTTTGAGGAAACTTGTGTGACGATTTCAGAGTGGATGACGGGATGAACATTGCGAATGGAGAACAGACGCCGCTGAACCCGGAATCAGCAGGCCCGGGAGCGCCGACCACGGCGCCGGAGTTTGCGGTGCAGCCATCGTATGTGCGGACGGTGTTTCTTGGTGCGGACGGATTGCGGGCGGGATGGGGATTTGCATTTTATGTGGCGATGTTTTATCCGCTGCAGTTTGTGGCCAGCCGGTGGGCGGGATCAGTTGAGTTGGGTGCGAGTGGGCTTTGGTCGATGATGCTCGAGGAAGCTGGCGTTCTGCTGGCGGCAGTGGTTCCGGCGGTCGTCCTGGGAAGAGTTGAGAAGCGGGCGTGGGGAACCTACGGTTTGCCGGGGCGGCTGGCGTTTGGAAAATTGTTTTGGGTGGGATCGGCGTGGGGATTTGCCAGCATTACGTTGCTGATGGCGACGATGTATGGCGTGCGAGTTTTTGACTTCGGGCATCTGGCGATACACGGCGGACGGATTGTGAGGTTCGCGTTGTTCTGGGCAGCGTTTTTCTTGCTGGTGGGTTGGTTTGAGGAATTTCTGCTGCGCGGGTATTTGCAATTCACGTTGACACGATTGATTGGATTTTGGCCGGCTGCAGTGCTGTTGTCGTGCACGTTTGGCCTGATCCATTTGCAGAATGCGGGCGAGCAGTGGACGGGATTAGTGGCTGCGGCGGCGATTGGATTTTTCTTTTGTTTGACGCTGCGGCGCACGGGGAATCTCTGGTTTGCGGTGGGATTTCACATGGCGTGGGATTGGGGAGAGACATTTTTCTATTCTGTGCCCGACAGCGGCACGGTTTATCCAGGGCAACTGCTGAAGTCGTCGTTTCACGGGCCGCGATGGCTTACGGGAGGGATGGTTGGTCCGGAGGGCAGTGTGCTCTGCTTTGTGGTGATCGCGGTGACTTGGGCGGCGTTCGCCAAGAGATATCCGGGAGTGAAGTATCGGATGGTGGAGTAGGGTCGCCTCGCTGCGCTCGGCGGGACAGCCGAGGCGGCCGTCCCCACATGAGCATAGTGCAAGACCACACGAGTTCCTGGTTTAAAAACTTCCTCTCAAAAATCTCTGCAATTTCGCTTTCTCCTAATCTTCGCCTCAGCCTATACTCGTTTCGATGAGCCCGGAAGCAGATTTGCTGACACCGTTGCGGCGGTACTGGGGGTACAGCACGTTCCGTCCGCTGCAGGAGCGGGTTGTGCTCAGTCTGCTGGCTGGGCGTGACACTTGCGTGGTGATGCCGACGGGCGGGGGCAAGTCGCTGTGTTATCAATTGCCAGCGGTAGTTTCGAAAGGAACAGCGGTGGTGATTTCTCCGCTGATCGCACTGATGCAGGATCAGGCGACGCAACTGGCGCAGATGGGAATTCCGGCGGCGGTGCTCAACAGCACGATGAACGAGGCCGAGCAGAATAAGGTGATGGCTAAGGCCCGTGAAGGCGCTTACCGGCTTTTGTATGTGTCTCCGGAGCGAGTGGCGCGCGGCGACACCATGGGCTGGATGCAGCAGGTGCCGATTACGTTTTTCGCGATCGATGAGGCGCACTGCATCTCGGAGTGGGGACACGAGTTCCGTCCTGAATACCGGCAGCTGAACCGGCTGCGCACGAAGTTTCCCGATCGTCCCATCGCGGCGTTCACGGCCAGCGCGACTCGGCACGTGCGGCACGACATTCTGGCGCAATTGCAACTGCGCAATCCCGATAAATATATTGCGAGCTTTTACCGGCCGAACTTGCGCTATCTGGTGCGCGAGTGCGAAGGGCTGGAGCAGATGGAGATGCTGGTCAAGGCGCTGCGGAGCTACGGCGGCAGCAATGTGATCGTTTACTCTCCAACGATTAATCGGGTCGAGGAAACGGTGGATTTTTTGGAGGACCACGACATCTCTGCCGTGGGATATCACGGGAAGATGGGAACCGAGGATCGGAGCCGCAACCAGGAGCGGTGGATGTCGGACGAAGTGCGGGTGCTGGTGGGGACCATCGCTTTTGGTTTGGGCATCAACAAGGCGGCGGTGCGGGCGGTGATTCACTTGTCGCTGCCGAAGTCGATCGAGCAGTATTACCAGGAGGCGGGACGGGCAGGGCGCGATGGCGGGAGCGCGGATTGCGTTCTGCTGTGGCAGAAAAAAGATGCCGGGCTGCTGGGATTTTTTGCCCATCAGATTACGGACGTGGAGGAGCGCAATCGAGCGTGGGAGCGATACCGGATCATAAGGGAATTTGTGGAGTCGAAGCGCTGTCGGCACCGGCAGATTTGTTCGCACTTCGGAGAAACTCCGAAGTGGGAGGGTTGCGGCTCTTGTGATGTGTGCGGGAGCGTGGCGGAGTGGATGGTGAGGCCTGTGGCGTTGGAAAAACCCGCGGTGGCCGGCAAGAAGCGATTGCGGCCGCAGCCTGTTGTGGGCCTGGCTGCAGGCTCCGAGGCCGAGGAATTGCGAGAGTATTTGCGGGAGTGGCGGCGGGCGATGGCGAAGGAAACGAGCGTGCCTGCCTACATTGTGCTGCACGATTCTTCTCTCGAAGAAATTTGCCGGCGGCAGCCCAAGTTTTTGGCGGAGCTCCTCGAAATTCCGGGAATTGGCGAGCGCAAGGCCGAGGTGTATGGACAGAAGATTCTGAATGCGTTGGAAATATTCCGACGAGGAGCGCGGGCGTCCGGCACCGAAAGCAAGGCCAAGCCCGCGGATGAGACTCTACGTTTGTTGGGCGAAGGCCGGACTCTGGAAGAGATTGCGCAGATACGAGGAAGGCAAGTTTCGACTGTCGTGAGCGCGGTCGCAAGTCTGCTGGAGACAGGTCAGGTGGAGTTTCAGTCTGGATGGGTGAGCAAGGAGAAGCAGTCGGTGATTGAAGCAGCGTGCATGAAGCTCGGCATGGAACGGCTAAAGCCGCTGAAGGATATTTTGCCGCCGGAGATTAGTTACGACGAAATCAAGCTGGTGGTGGGGAAGGTGCGGCGGCAGGAGAGTTTGAGAAAAGCGGTACCGGCGTAGAGTCAGGCTATAGCGGGAGGTCGCTGCGGGCAGAATCACCACCGGACCCGCGTCGAGAGTTCGGTGCGCGGATCTTGCGTCAAGAGGCAGTTTCGGGTTGTGAATAGAGCGCCCAAGCGCTTGCCAGATCCTGGACGATATGTCCAAGGGACTTGTAGATCGTAATCTCCTCGGGCAATCGCCGGCCCTGGATATCGCCGGCCAACACCTGGCCAATCTCAGCAACGATGTGTTCATCGCCGACCAGGCCGGCCGCTTTGGCTCGAAGAAATTCCGCACCCTGGTTTAAAACACCTTCGCGGCTATCGGCAACGAAGCGCGAGCGGGCGACCAGGGCGTTGTCGACTTCGGAAGGTCCGGCGTAGCTGGAGCCGACGAGATTAAGGTGAGTTCCGGGCCGAACCCAGTCGCCTTGCAAGATGGGCTCGGCGGCCGAGGTGAGCGTACAGATAATATCGGCATTGGCGACTGCCCCTCGAGCATCTGCGGCGGCGGCGACGGGGATGGCGAGCTCCGACTGCATCCGCTCGGCAAAGGTTTGGGCGCGACTGGGCGAACGTCCCCAAACCACGATCGATTCAAGATCGCGGACTTTGGCGATTGCGCGGGCGTGGGTCGCGGCCTGTTCGCCGTATCCGAGAAGAGCCAGGCGGCGGGCATCTTTGCGAGCTAGGGCATCGGTGGCAACAGCGCTGGCAGCTGCGGTGCGGATGGCCGTGATCTCCCCGGCATCGAGGACGCAAACGGGCGCGCCGCTTTCGGGATCGAATATGATGACGAGGCCCTGATGGGACTGTATACCGCGCGCGAAGTTGCCGTGAAAAACGCTGATCAGCTTTGCGCCGAAGGGAGCGTTCGCGCCCATGGCTCCGGGCATGACTCCGAATAGCCGACCGTCGGAAAGAGGAATGATCGAGCGCAGAAGTTGCTTCGTCTCACCTCGCGAGAATGCAATCATCGCCTGACGCACGATTGGAATGCACACTTCATAAGTCAGCCGCCTGGCCACCTCTTCGCGGTCTATGAATCGCATCCGACCCTCTATCGATTCTGTTATTTTTCCGTCGATGTCTACCGGCCTAACGCACTTGCTTCAGCATATACTCAGCCGCGTCGCGGCCGCTGCGCGCACAATCGGGGACGCCGATGCCGCGGTAGCCGTTGCCGGCGAGAGCGAGTGCAGGCAACTGCAGGCGCAGGCGCTCGATGCGGTCCAGGCGTTCGAGGTGGCCGACACCGTACTGCGCCATGGCGGACTTCCACTTATAAACGCGAGCGAAGAGAGGCGCGGCACCGAGGCCGAGGATCTGCTGCAATTCGTTGCGGACGATGGCGATGATGGCGTCGTCGGAGAGCTGCCAGATATTTTCCGCGTTCGATCCGGCGAAGAAGCAGCGCAGTAGAGCGCGATCATCAGGGGCGCGGTGAGGAAACTTATTGTGGACGAAGGTTGCGGCCAGCAGGCGCTTGCCTTCGCTGCGAGGCACCAGAAATCCAAAACCAGGAGGGAGTGACTGGCGAACGTCGCGATCATAGCCGAGGCCTACGGTTATGGAAGAGGTGTACCCGATCGCGGCGAGTTCGGCGGATAGTTCGGGGCTGCAGACGGAGAGCAATTTCGCGGCGGCAAGTGCAGGCACGGCGAGAATTACGGCATCGAAGTGATCCGATTTCAATCCGGCCGACAAGGTCCAGCCTCCGGCTTCGCGTTGAATGGATTGCACGGAGGCGTTAGTGACAAGGGAAGCCTGGTTGAGCCGCGGGACGAGGGTTTCAACGAGCTGCTGCATGCCGTTCTTGAGCGAAGTGAAAAGCGGATAGGCCATTTTGTTTGCAGGCCGCGGCATTTTTCTTCGAGCAGCGAGCATGGCGCGGCCGAGACTGCCGTGAGTGCGCTCCATCTCGGCGAATCGGGGAAGAACGGCGCGCACGCTAAGGCTCGCCGCTTCACCGCCGTAGACGCCGGAGAGGAGTGGGTCGGCGAGACGGTCCACCGTTTCCGCACCGTAATGGCGCTCGACGAGAGAAGCGACGCTTTCGTCGGCATCCGCGGCACGCGGCGGATGAAGCAGTTCCTGCGCCATGCGGATCTTAGTCGTCCAGGAAAAAAGCGGCGAGAATCCTGTGGGCAGGATCTTGGTTGGGACCATGAACATCAGGCCGTCAGGCATCGGGATCAGGCGGCCACGGACAAGGATGTAAGTTATGCGATCGGCGTCGTTCGAGCCGATGAGTTGGTCACCGAGGCCGAGGGTGCGGCAGAGATCGGCGGCCCAGGGCTTTTCCGTGATGAAGGAATCCGGCCCGGCTTCAATGATGCAGCCACTAACGTGCTCAGTGCGGAGAACACCACCAAGGCTCGACGATGATTCATAAAGGATGTATTCGACTGCACCAGCGCGGCGATGTTCTTCGAGAGCGAAAGCGGCAGTGAGTCCGGAGATGCCGCCGCCGATGATCGCGATACGCATCATGAGTGCGGGCTTTGGGAGACCGAATCAGTTGGTGAGTATTCCTGAACGAAACGCGCCAGGTTTTTCACATTCTCGACCGGCGTTTCGGGCAGGATGCCGTGGCCGAGATTGAAGATGTGGCCGGCACGACCGGCGGCGAGTCGAAGAATGTTCTCAGCACGGAACTTCAATTCCTTCCAATCCGCGAAAAGTAAAACGGGATCGAGATTACCCTGCACGGCGCAGCGATGTTCGAGATCGCTCCAGCCTTTGTCGAGTGGGATGCGCCAATCAAGGCCGATGACTTCGGCTCCGGTCTCATTCATCGCGGGAAGCAGCGTCGCGCTATCGGTGCCGAAATAAATGATGGGAGCGCCGGTCTTCTGCAGGCGCTTGACGAGGCTGGTGACGTGCGCCAAGACGTAGCGGCGGTAATCTTCCACGCTGAGGCAACCGACCCAACTGTCGAAGATCTGGATGACATCGGCACCGGCACGCACTTGGGCGGCGGAGTACTCAGCGGTCACGTCAACCAGCTTGCGCATCAACGCATCCCAGTCGACCGGGGAGTTGTACATCATCTTCTTGGCGTGGAGGTAGTGGCGGGAGCCACCGCCCTCGATCATGTAGCTGGCGAGCGTGAAGGGAGCTCCGCAGAAGCCGATAACCGGAAGTTTTCCAGCGAAATGTTTCGCCACCAGAGTCACGGCCTCGGAGACATAGCCGAGTTCAGCGGCGCGGTCGGTGCGAAGTAGGGCTACATCTTCGGCGGTGCGAATGGGCTTCTCGATGACTGGACCTTCACCGGCGGAAAAATGGAAAGGCAATCCCATGACCTCGAGAGGCAGCAGGAGGTCGGCGAAGATGATGGCCGCGTCAACGCCGAGAAACTCGGCGGCGGTGATGGTGACTTCGGCGGCGAGTTCGGGCTTTTTGCAGATTTCGAGCAGTGAATGCTGCTTGCGAACGGCACGATACTCGGGCATGTAGCGCCCGGCCTGGCGCATGAACCAGACGGGAGTGTGATCGACAGGCTGAGATTTGCAAGCGCGAACGAAGATGGAATTGGGCGCGGACATGGACCGATTACTTTAGCATTTTTGCGGGTGGGGGTGCGCGCCGTAACGCGCGTTTGTGCGAGACTTAGAAGGAGTGAAGGGTAGAGGGAATCGTTATGAACCAATCAGCAATCATAAAAGAGAAGGTGGAACTGGCCGTTGCGGACGGAACACGGATGGCCACCTACGTGGCTCGTCCGGAGCATGGCGGACCGCATCCGGGACTGCTTGTTTTTCAGGAAGCATTTGGCGTGAACCATCACATCCGCAATGTCACTGAGAGGTTCGCCGCCGAGGGATACGTGGCAATTGCTCCGGAACTATTTCATCGCACGGCGCCTCCCGGATTTGAAGGTAGCTATACAGATTTTCCTGCCTTGATGCCGCACTACCAGGCGGTGACTACGGAGACAGCCGAGGCGGATATACGGTCGGCATACGAGTGGCTGCGTTCGAATGCGCAGGTAAAGGCGAAAGAAATCTCGAGCGTGGGATTCTGCATGGGCGGCCGTATTTCATTTATCGCCAACAGTGTGGTTGCGCTACGCACCGCGGTCTCGTTCTACGGAGGAGGAATCGCTCCCGGATTGCTGGATCGGGCTTCGAAGCTGCAAGCTCCATCATTATTTATATGGGGAGGATTGGACAAGCACATTACCCCAGAGCACCGACGAACCGTGACCGAGGCTTTGAGCACACAGAAGAAGATTTATGTGAATGCCGAGTTTTCCCGCGCCGACCATGGATTTTTCTGTGACGAACGCGCAGCGTATGAGCCGCACTCGGCGCGACAGGCCTGGGCGTTGACGCTGGAGTTTCTGCGCTCGTGAAAAAACCCGGAATGCTTTTCGTGGTCGCCTTCTGCCTGCTGGCGATGGGAGCGGCACGGCAGATGCCGGGCCCACCCGCCGCGCACAACGAGAAGAATTCCCAACCTATTGCACCGCCTACCTTTTATAAAGATGTTCTTCCGATAATCCAGAATAAGTGCCAGAGTTGCCACCGCGGCGGAGAACCTGCACCGATGCCGCTGGTGACGTACGAGGAGACCCGACCCTGGGCCGGGAAAATAGCCGCCGCAGTTGATATGAGGATGATGCCGCCCTGGTTCGCCGATCCGCGGTACGGGCATTTTGCGAATGATCCATCCTTGACCCCGGAACAGATTGCGACAATTGGGGCCTGGGCAAACGCTGGGGCGCCTGCCGGCGACGAGCGTGATGCGCCGGCGGCGCCGAAGTGGAATGAAGGTTGGAACATTCCGCAGCCCGATGTGGTGGTGAAGATGCCGAAGCCAGTGCCGATTCCGGCACACGGCGAGGTGGAATATACATACGAAATTGTGCCCACACATTTCGCTGCGGACAAGTGGGTGCAGCTGGTTGAGGTGCGGCCGTCGAGCGCGGCGCATGTGCACCATGCCGTGGTGTATATCCGGCCTCCAGATTCCTCGTGGTTGCGGCATGCGCCAGTGGGCGAACCGTTCACGGCATCGATGTTGAGCGATCCGGAAGAACGCCGGCAAGCGCACGAGACCACCAGCGATCTGCTGCTGGTGTACGCGCCGGGGAGTGCGCCGGACCGGTGGGCGGATGGCATGGCAAAGTTCGTGCCAGCGGGATCGGATCTGGTGTTCCAGATGCACTACACCACGAACGGCGAGGCGGCGAGCGATGAGACTGGCGTTGGGCTGGTGTTCGCGAGGAGTCCGCCGAAGCAGCGCGTGATCACGCTGCAGTTGAATAATCACGCGCTGATGATTCCTCCGGGAGCGGAGGATTTTCGGGTGGAAGTGCAGGGGACGCTGCCCAATGATGCAACCTTGCTAAGTCTCTTTCCACACATGCACCTGCGCGGAAAGCGCTTTGAGTATGACATTGTGCACGACGATGGGAGGGTGGAACCGTTGCTGCGGGTGAACTACCACTTTCACTGGCAGTTGAGTTACAAGCTGGCGGAACCGCGGGAACTCAAGGCGGGCACGAAGCTGCGGGCGGTGGCGTGGTACGACAATTCGAAGAATAATCCGCACAATCCTGATCCGGATAAGCTGGTGACGTGGGGCGACCAGACGTCGCAGGAAATGATGGTGGGATTTTTCGATGTGGCGATTCCCGCCGGCATGGACAAGTGGCAGTTCTTTATTCGCCACAGCACGGGCCAGCCGTGAGTGTGGAGCGAACTTTGATAAACTTCCGAGATTCCAATTAAGGCGAAAACACTGAGGCGAAAAAGATGAAGGGAAAGTCACGCGCAGTCATTGTGGGGATTGCGGCGATCTGCGTAATTTGCGGAGTTGTAATCAGCGGTGCGAAGGCGCAATCCGGCGCGGGCTCGCAGGCGGCGAATGCTCCCGCGCCGAAGACGGCGGAAGAGCAGTTCAAGAACATCCAGGTGCTCAAGGGCATCCCGGCGGAGCAATTGATTCCGGCAATGCAATTCATTACCACGTCGTTGGGCGTGGAATGCGAGTTCTGCCACGTGCAGGGCGCATTCGAAAAAGACGACAAGAAGCCGAAGCAGACCGCGCGGAAAATGATGGAGATGATGTTCGACATCAATAAGGATAACTTCGATGGACATCGCGAAGTGACTTGCTATTCATGCCATCGGGGAAGCACCGACCCCGTGGCGACACCGGTGGTGATGACGGAAGAACCGAAGCCTGGCATGGACGAGACGAAGAAACCCGACGACGCCGAAGCGAAGGAGCCTACCGGGCCGTCCGCCGATCAGTTGATCGACAAATATGTGCAGGCGGTCGGTGGAGCAGCCGCGATTGAAAAAATCACAAGCCGCGTGATGAAGGGAACGATCACCTTTGGCGACAGAAATATTCCGATCGACATTTACTCGAAGGAACCGGACAAGCGGGTATCGTTCACACATACACACGACGGAGACAGCATCACGGCTTTCGACGGACATGAAGGTTGGTTGGGCGTTCCAAAACGGCCAGTGCGGGAGATGCACGGGCCAGATATCGATGCGGCTGCGATGGATGCGGACCTTCACTTCGCGGCGCACCTGAAAGCGATGTTCAGTGAGGCGAAGGTACAAGGCGCAGAGAAAATCAATGGCCACGACGCCTATCTCGTGATAGGCCGTCGCGAGGGGAAGACGCCGCTGCGACTTTATTTTGACGAGCAATCGGGACTGCTGGTCCGGCTGGTTCGATTCGGAGAGACTCCACTGGGACGGTTGCCAACGCAGATCGATTACGCCGATTACCGGGAAGCTGGCGGAGTGAAAATCCCGTTTCGCTGGACGCTTGCGCGACCGAGCGGGCTGTTCACCATTCAGGTTGCCGACGTAAAGCAGAATGTTCCGGTGGACGACGCGAAGTTTGCCAAACCGCCGTCGCCTCCGGAAGAACAAAAAGGTCCGGCGAGGTGACCGCGGCGGCCAACTCATGGCAGTAACGTTGGTGACCGATTGCTGGCGAACTTTCGATAGGCCAGACGCGAGAGAAAACTAGAAGATCTGGGTTAAGATTCAGCAGGGAGATCGACATGAGAATCATCCGCCTGGCAGGTCTTGTCGTCATCGGCCTTTCGGCGATTTTGGCGGCACAAGCGCAAACCGGCGCAAGTGCTGAGCAGGAATTATTTTCCTCGGTAAATCGGGCGCGGCGTGCTCAAGGCTTGCCGGCGTTAAAGTGGAATGACGCCCTGGCGACGGCGGCGCGCCGGCATGCGGCATTGATGGCGCAACGAGGCGCGGCAGAACATGGATTTCCCGGTGAACCCAGCCTATCATCGCGAGCCACGCAGGCGGGAGCACGTTTTGTCTGGCTGGCGGAAAACGTGGTTCAGGGTCCGGGAGTCGAGTCCATTCAGGCGGAGATTCTGCGATCGCCCAACCATCGCGCCAATATGCTGGATGCTGATATGGATTCCATCGGAGTTGGAGTCGTCGAGCACGGCGGACAGCTATTCGCGGTAGAAGACTTTTCCAAGGCGAAGTGAGAAGGCAGGTTTTCTGCACCGTCTGCTGATTCCCTCTAGTCTCTCCAAATCCAAGGTGGTACCATCCCACTGACAATATGACAAAGCCTCGCCTGTTTCTGTCCTTCTTGTTGGTGTTACCGCTGTCACAAACGACGCTGTGTACGGCGCAGACGCAATCGCAGCCTGGCCCGCAGCACGCGATTGTGCTGCATGCGGCTCGTCTGCTCGATGTGAAGAACGGACGCGTGGTGAGGCCGGGCGAAGTGCTGGTGCAGG
>Ga0208821_1001737_pt1 | contig 10970 bp, 10 predicted proteins | sample June2015DPH_20_5_FD_184720 | JGI IMG/M metagenome (GOLD analysis project Ga0208821, IMG submission 184720) | Peatland microbial communities from SPRUCE experiment site at the Marcell Experimental Forest, Minnesota, USA - June2015DPH_20_40... | ecosystem: Environmental > Terrestrial > Soil >... | reverse complement strand
CCTGGCCATCCTGCTCCCTAGGGAGCAGGATGGCCAGGCGCTCACCCGGGGATAGGCCCTGGTCTTTGAAGGCCCGGGCTAACCGGGCCGCCAGTTCCGAGAGTTGCCGATAGCTGAAGGTCCGGCCGAAGAAGACCAGGGCCGGGGCTCGGGGGGTCCGGGCCGCGGCCTGGAGCAACAACCAGGGTATGGAGGAGGTGGCCGGCCCCACGCTGAGCGGCACTCCCGGGTCGTAATGCCGCGCCCAGGGCAGGGGCATCAAAGGTGGCCCTCCATTAATGGGGGTGGGGCCCTCCTTCCCCGCATTGGGAACAGGAACAGCCTCCAGGGCCCTGCATCTCCTCCGGGGAGGCCTGCCGCACCTGGCGCACCGTAAAGGACACCTCCAGTGCCTTGCCGGCCAGGGGATGGTTGAAGTCGATGACCACCGCGTCGGGGCCCACTTCCTGGACGATGAAATAGATCGTGTGCCCCTCGTCGTTTTCAGTTTCGAACACCAATCCCGGACTTAATTCCAGTTCCGGGGCAAAATCGGAGAGCGGCACCTCCATCACCAGCTCCTGGTCAAATTCCCCGTAAGCCTGCTCCGGACTGAGGCTGACCACCCGCTGGTCCTCGGGGGACAACCCCAGCATGGCTTCCTCCAGTCCCGGAGGCATGGCTCCCCAGCCCAGGCAGAAGGAGATCTCCTCGGGCTGGCCGCTGGGCGGATAGGTTTCCTGCTCCCCCAGGCGGATCAGGTATTCAATGGTCACAAACGAATTTTTATCAATTTTCATCCGGTTCTCCCGAGGAAAGTCTACCCTAAAATATTATTGGCAGGGGTTCGGGAATCTTGGCGCTTGAGCCGCCCGCCTGGCAGGCCAGCGGCGGCCGCGGCCGCAGAGAACGGGCGGCCCCCAGTGGCGGCCGGGCTCTCCCGGAAACCAGCCTAGCTCTTGCTGCCCATGATGATGCGGCCGGTATTCAGCAGGTTGCACCGCACCGTCTGCTGGATGCTGATGCCTACATCTTTCATTACCTTGATGACGTCCAGGTCGGTGGTAAAGCCGATGGCGCAGCAGACCGGGGCCACCACGTCCTCGATCCGGCCCCAAAGACTGCCGTTCTGGCTGCGGGTGTGATTGATTGCGATGATCTGCCCCCCGGGCTTGACCACCCGCAGAATCTCCCCGCAGACCCGGTGAGGGTCTTGGACGGTGGTGATCACATAGGCGGCCATAACCACGTCGAAATGATCGTCTGGGAATTCCAGGTTGGCAGCATCCATCACTTGCAAGTGGAAGCGGCTGCCGCCGTTGAGATTGGCGGCCGTCTTCCGGGCTACCTCGATCATGGCGGCGGAGATGTCGATGCCCACCAGCTCGGTTTTCGGCGGGTAAAATTCCAGGGTAGAGCCGGGACCTACGCCGATCTCCAAAATCTTCTGGCCAGGCCGGCGGGACAGATACTTAAAGGCCTGGCGACGGCCGGGCCCCAATAGTTTGCCGAAAATCCAATCATAGAAAGGGCAATAAAAAGAATAGAGCTTCTCCATGTAACGTGGGTTAACCCTGGATTTCCTGGATATCATCGATTATTTCCTCTTTCATCCGCAAAGTTGGGGATGACCCGGCCAATTGAGAAACGGTACTTCTCTTCCAAAATAAGATATTCTATCTGAACCCGATGAAAAAAGTAAACGGAAAAATTCCCGGCTCGGCCCGCGGATGGGAGCTGCATCCCATCTGGGGTCGGGGGGCGGGGGCGCCACCGCAAAGGCCCGGTTGCCTCCAAAAACACGTGGGTGAAGGACTTCTCCCCTGGTGGCGGACCGGAAACCGTTGCAATAGCACCCCGGGTAATTTACAATAACAAAAATTATGGCAACGCCAAAAATCTTTTGCGTTCCGGCCCACCGGGAAGCGCTGCTGTGGGTAGCCCGAGATCTTCACCCACTACTTTTTCCCTGGCTTTTTGGGGCCAGGGGCGGAGGTTAATGCATGTCTTTTTCGAAAACCGTGGGGATGCGGCGAGTGGTGGTCACCGGGGTAGGTATGGTGACCTCCATGGGACTCGACGTTCCCACCGTGTGGTCGCAGCTTTTGGCTGGGAAATCCGGGATCACCCACCTGGACCGTTTCGACCAGGAAACCATGACGCGCTACCGCGCCCCGGAAGACTTTCCCACCATTGGCGGCGAGATCAAGCACTTTGACCTGAAGGAGATTCTGCAAGCCCGAAAAAAGGAAGTCACCAAGGAAGATCTTAAGCAAATCAAATATACCGACCGCTTCACCCAGTTCGCCCTGGCCGCCTCCCTGGAGGCCGTCAACGACTCGGGCATCAACCTGGAGGCCGAAGAGCCGGAACGGGCCGGGGTCATCATCGCCAGCGGCATGGGCGGGGTTAGCACCTGGGAAGAAGGGGTGCAGAAGCTGATTTTCGAAGGGGTGCGCCGGGTCTCTCCCTTCCTGGTGCCCAAGATGATCCCCAATCTGGCGGCGGGCAACGTTTCCATCAGCTTTAAGGCCAAGGGGCCCAATATCGCCCTGTCCACCGCCTGCGCCGCCGGGGCCCATGCCATCGGCATGGCCTATCGCTCCATCCAGTTGGGAGAGGCGGACATGATGGCCGCGGGTGGCAGTGAAGCCGCCATCACCCTTCTCACCATCTCGGGCTTCTATCGCATGGGGGCCCTGGCGATGGGCTACAACGGCAATCCTGCGGCCGCCAGCCGCCCCTTTGATTGCAAGCGCACGGGCTTCGTCATGTCGGAAGGTTCCGGCATCCTCGCCCTGGAGGAACTGGACCACGCCCTGGCCCGGGGGGGCAAGATTTACGCCGAGATCATTGGTTTTGGCATGACCGGCGACGCCCACCACATCACCGACCCGGACCGGGAAGGGGCCAGCCGTTGCATCGTCCTGGCCATGAAGGATGGCGGTCTCACTCCGGCCGACATCGATTACGTCAATCCCCACGCCACCGCCACCCCGGTGGGCGACCGCAACGAATGCCTGGCTCTCAAGGAGATCTTCGGGGATCACACTTCCCGTCTGCTGGTGAGCGGCACCAAGTCCATGACCGGGCACCTCTTGGGCGCGGCCGGAGCGGTGGAAGCCATTTTTTCCGTCCTGGCCATCCGGGACGGCATAGTCCCCCCCACCATCAACCTCTCGGAGGTTGACCCTGACTGTGCCGGCCTGGATTTTGTCCCGGATACGGCTCGGAAGGCGGAGATCCGCCATGTCCTGTCCAACTCCTTCGGGTTCGGCGGCACCAACGCCGCCCTGGTATTCAAACGCTATGAAGACTGAGTAATGAGAGAGATCCCTGCGAACCTCCAAATATGGGTTTTTTGTTTATTCTGGTTTTTTTGCCAGGGCCGCCCTCGGCGGTCATACACCCTGGGCACAGGGCAAGGGCGCCTGGGCCGCATTTTGATTACTCCAGGAAGTTACTGGATTTTCGCAGAGGTCTCCCAGAGTCAGCGGCCGGCCTGGTGCCGGCGGCTTTTGGAGGCAGCCTGCCGCTGGTTAAGGGCCAGCGCTGATGGCCATTGCTCACTGCCAACTCTGACCACATGAATCCGGGCCCCAAAGCCATGCGCATCGCCATCGTCCTGAACGGGCAGGAGTTCATCTGCCTCCCGATAACCCTGCCTTTTTCCCTGGAAGGTTACCCGCCCCTGGATCTGGTCCTCTACGGAGTCACCCCCGGGACCAGCCCGGCTCTCCAGGTTAACCCCCTAACGGATTTACGGCCGGATGAGTTCGATCTCATCCTGGACGGCCAATTCCTGACCGCCGGGCTGTCCGATTTCTCCCCGGAGCGGCTGGGCCAGCTCATTACCGGCCCCCTCGCCAACTTCCTGAAGGGGCTGATCTGCCAGCTCCAGGAACTGCGGGAGAAACAGGAAATCAACGCCGGCATCATCAAAAGCGCCACCGACGGCATCGTTACCATCAACGAAGACCATGTCATCATCGGCTACAACGAGGGGGCCGAGAACATGTTCGGTTATAGCCGGGTCGAGGCCCTGGGCCAGGACCTGAAAATCCTGATTCCGCCTCCCTATAAGGAAGAACACCGGGGATACCTGCGGCGATACGTGGCCACCCGGGAAGCCCGGGTGATCGGCAGGCACGTGCGTCTCAGGGCCCAGCGCCGGGACGGTAGCGAATTTCCCATGAGTATCTCCTTTTCCGTGGCCGAGATCCGGGACAACCTCTATTTCACCGGGGTCATCCGGGACATCACCGAATATCAGGAGATGGAAGACCGGCTGCTGCAGTCCGAGCGCCTGGCCGCGGTGGGCAACACCGTGACCCACATCGCCCATGAGATCAAAAACCCCCTGCTGATCATCGGTGGCTTCGCCCGGCAACTCCTTAAGAGTCCCGGCCTGGATGACAAGGCCCGGCAGAAATTGAACGTCATTACCGAGGAAGTGAGCAGCCTGGAAGCCATGGTGGCGGAGATGCGGGATTTTGTGCGCCTCCCCCCGGCGGTGAAAAGCCGGGGCCGGTTGGAGGCGGCTATCTCGGATGCCCTGGAACTGTTCCAGGACACCTTCACTGAAAATCATATCAAGATCAAGCGGGTGGAAGATGGCCCCCTGCCGCCGCTCGATTTCGATCCCAAGCAATTGCGCCAGGTCCTCATCAACCTCTTCAAAAACGCCCTGGAAGCCATGCCCCGGGGCGGCGAAATCACCATCAGCAGCCGGGTCTCGGGGCAGAACGCCGAAGTAGTGCTGGCCGACACCGGCGAAGGCATGCCCCCGGAGGTGGCGGCCAACATCTTCCAGCCTTATTTCACCACCAAGGCCCAAGGCACCGGCCTGGGGCTGGCCATCTGCCAGAGTATCATCCAGGAGCACGGCGGCTCCATCTCCGTCAAAAGCACCCCGGGTAAAGGATCCGTTTTTACCATTCAACTTCCCCTGGCGCCCTAGGTCTTGTCCCAACTTCAGAGGGGAGGGCGGGCGGCAGCAAAGACCCCGGCTTTTTCATGAGCGGCAATCTGGCCTTACAGCAGGAGGGCGCCCCTTTCTTGGAGGTGCGGGACCTGACGGTCCGCTTCACCACCTCCCGGGGAGAGGTGCGGGCCCTGGCCGGGATCGGTTTTTCCCTGCAGCCCGGCGAAACCTTGGGGCTGGTGGGAGAATCGGGCTGCGGCAAGACCGTCACCGCCATGGCCATTTTGCGCCTCCTCCCCCTGCCGGCGGCCCATGTCGAAGGAGAGGTCCGCTTTTTGGGGGAGGATCTGCTGAGCTGCCCGGCAGAGCGCCTGGCCCGGATTCGGGGCAACCGCATCGCCATGGTCTTTCAGGAGCCCATGACCGCCCTGAACCCGGTGCTCGCTATAGGCGAGCAGGTGGCTGAGGTCCTGCGCCTTCATCGGGGTCTTACAGATGCAGCCGCCTTGGAAGAGGCCGCGGCCTCCCTGTCCCGGGTGGGACTGGCTGAGGCGAGGCGGCGCCTGCGGCAATATCCCCATCAGCTCTCCGGGGGGCAGCGCCAGCGGGTACTGATGGCCATGGCCCTGGCCTGCCGCCCGGACCTGCTCATCGCCGATGAGCCCACCACCGCCCTGGATGTCACCGTGCAAGCCCAAATTCTGGCGCTCCTCCGGAACCTGAAGGCCGACCTGGGTCTGGCGATCTTGTTCATCACCCACAACCTGGGGATCGTGGCACAGACCGCCGACCGGGTAATGGTGATGTACGCCGGGCTCATCGTGGAGGAGGCCCCCACGGGGGAGCTCTTTGCCGGCCCGGGGCATCCCTATACCCGGGGGCTGCTGGCTTCGGTACCCCGACTCGATTTTCACCGGCCCCCCGGGGCGCCTTTGGAGGCCATCAAGGGACACCTGCCGCCGCAGCCGCCCCCGGGCTGCTTCTACCAGGACCGCTGCCCCGAAGCCCGGGGACAGTGCCTGGCGCCGCCTCCCTGGGTGGAGGTGGCCCCGGGACATTGGGTGCGGTGTTGGAATTATGGCTGAACTGCTGAAAGCCCAGGATTTATGCTGCCACTTCCGCTTGCAGGGCTTCTGGGGCCGGGGGCCGTTGCTGAAGGCGGTGGACGGGGTAAGTTTCGCCCTGTTCCCCGGGGAGACCCTGGGGTTGGTGGGCGAATCCGGCTGCGGCAAATCCACCCTGGCCCGCTTGGTTCTGGGGCTGCTGACTCCCACCTCCGGCCGGGTCTGGTTCGGGGGCGAAGACCTCAGCAGTCTGCCCCGCCGCGGCCTCAAGGCCATGCGCCGCCAGTTCCAGATCATCTTCCAGGACCCTTACTCCTCCCTTAACCCCCGCATGACCGTGCGGCAAATCCTGGAGGAGCCCTTCCTCATCCATAATCTGGGGACCCGGAGGGAACGCCGGACCTGGGTGGCAGATTTGTTGGCTGAGGTGGGCCTGGCCCCGGAACACCTGGGCCGCTACCCCCACGAATTCAGCGGCGGCCAGCGCCAGCGTCTGGGGATCGCCAGGGCCCTGGCATTGCGCCCCCGGCTGATGGTGGCCGACGAGCCGGTCTCGTCCCTGGACGTCTCCATTCAGGCCCAGATTCTCAACTTGCTGGTCCGGTTGCATGAACACCACGGCCTCACCTACCTCTTCATTTCCCATGACCTGAGCATCATCTCCCAGATCTGCACCAGGGTGGCGGTGATGTACCTGGGGCGCCTGGTGGAGATGGCCCCCCGGGAGGTCTTGGCCCGGGAGCGCCTCCATCCCTATACCGAGGCCCTGCTGGCCGCGGTGCCCCAGCCCGACCCCCGGCAGCCTTTCCGGCCCCCGGCCCTCAGGGGGGAGCCGCCCAGCCCGGTGCAGGTCCCCTCGGGCTGCCCCTTTCACCCCCGCTGTCCCGAGGCCGAGTTCCCCCGCTGCCGGGACCAGGTCCCGGCCTACCGGGAAACCGCCCCGGAATACTGGGTCGCCTGCCATTTTCGCTGAGGAGGAAGTATGGATTGCGATAAACTATAGCCGGGTAGCCGGCCGCCGCCCGCAGGATACCTGGTAGCCCGGACCCCTGCCGGGGCCGGCGGCACTGTGGCGCAGTCTTCCCCCGGCCTGGAAGAGCTGGGAAGCCAATGACCGGAAGGCGGGGACTAGACGGTTCTCCAGCCCGACCCTCCTGCCACTGTTGCGGCTATCCCGAGACCACCTCATAGCCCGCGGCCTTGATCACCCGGGCCAATTCTTCTGGGGGCACCGGCCCGGCGCTCTGGTAAGTCACCCGGCCGTCGGTCAGGTTCACTTGCACCTCCGAGATTCCCGGCAGGCTTTTAAGGGCCCTGGTCACCGCCGCGGCGCAATGCCCGCAACTCATCCCTTTCACTTTAATTTCCGGCATTTCAGTCTCCTCAGAATTTAGAGAGCTCGTCGCCACTCCCCGCCTGCAAATTCTAATTCATTCTCCATGGAGAAGGAAGAGGCCGAAGGACGTAGATGGTATAGACATATTGGGCGCCCCCCGCGGGGCTGCCCCCGCCCTTGCCCATGCTCTGGGAGAGGGCGGGCTGGGCGATGGGCTGCCAGCCCCAGGTGAAGAAGATGTTGGGCTGCAGGCGGTTGCGCCCATAAAGGATGGGGATGGCCAGGCCCGCCACCGCGGTGGTGGCGCGGTAGGAGGCCTGGAGGGTGCTGGTCTTGGCTCCCGTGCGCCCTGAGCTGCCGACGCTCTTGTTCCCCATTAGTCCCGACATTGGTTAGCCCTTAATAAGCCGTCAACCCGCAATTATAAACACTCACCCCGGTAGCCGTAGCCTACATCGCCGCCGTGCGGCTGACCTCGTAGAAGGTGCCGCCGATATCCTTGAAGTGCACAACAAAAACTGCTCCCGTTGCAGTCCCGGTCGCCAGCGTCCCGGCAGAATGAAACCCGGTGCTGAAGGTCAAGGTGTAGCTGGTAGCTCCGGAAGTGGTGATAAGCAGATACAGGTCTTGCGCTTCCACGCCTCCCGAGACGGTAATCGATTCTGCCTGTGCCGGAGTCAGTGTATAGGTTGTCCCGGCGGAGGCAGTAATTGCAACTGTGCTTCCAGGTGAAAGGGGTGTGGAGACAGCACCAGTAACAGTCAATGCCCCAGCTACCATTAAATTTCCATTAGAATCTACTATAACTTGAGGAGGTGCAGAAAGAACCGCAGTTCCGGTCGCAGGCGCACCGTTTGATGGATATGACCCGGTGGGGGGCAATGATGCGGTTGAGGCAACGTTCCAATCAGCCACGCTGAATGGGTTACTTAGAGAAGTAGTTATAACCCAATAGCCCGCCGAGGACCACAGTACATACCAACTTCCACAAGTATAATAAGGCTTATTGTTATGCTGACCGGCATAAGTATAAATTCCATTAGGGGAGGTTGGCCCACCAGTGCCGCTCACCATCAACTTCTGTGCAATATTATTCCCCATTGCAACTGTACCATTACCGGCAAAGCCAAGGTTCATTGTGTTGGTTGCGTAATTATAATCAATAATCCCTTGGGCTGATGGATTAGAGCCAAGCAATATGGAGCCATTATAAGGATTAGCCCCGCCAACCATACCATATCCATTGAATGTACCTGACCCATTTGGATTGTAATAAACATCGCCCTGATATCCACTTAAGTATGTATTGCTAATTTGTGCATTGCCCAGGATAGGCGCACCAGTAGTTCCTACTATATAGGAATCCCTGATAGACACATAGCTCGTACTGTCAATAGAGATATAATTGGTAGCAGTGCCATTGCCAGTGCCATACAAGCCGCTAATTTTAACAGGTCCGCAATTAACAAACTTAAAAGCCAACTGAGCCGAAGCGTGTGTCTCTGTATACATATTATCTATGTTAATGCCATAGACATTATGCGCCTCAAGACCGTTGCCTGTTCCAGATGTTGCCCCCCCATTTTCAATATCGCAATTTGTGAAGGTCATTATTACCGTTGGACCACCGTTTATATAAGCCTGGACGCCTATATTGCCATGCCACTCACATCCGTCATAAACCGTCCCCTGGCAATTGTCTTGGTCATAAGTTCCGGTATTGTTATATATAAAGTAACATTCATGGTATCTCTTACCGGCAGACCCGGTGGCATTGTATGCTCCATATCCAGGGGTTCCTTGAAACCGTTGAATGGTAACTCGGTTCCAGATGAAATTATTCTCTCCACCATTGTAATAAACACCGTAATTGCCAGTGGTATCAGGGCTGTTAATTGTAAAATCGTTGAATGTCCAATAAGCACAATTTGCGCCGAACTCCAAAACTGGAAGAGCCGGATTAGCGGGAATTAGGGATGTACCTCTTGCATATTGATCCCCATTGGGGTCTTGACCACAACCAGTAATTGTCCCAAAATTTGCATTTGTAATATTAAGGTTTACTGCATAGGCTCCCTGCGCCAGTTTAATTATAGGGACAGGGCCGTATTGTGAATCATTCGCTGCTCCGGTGGAATTAATGGCAGCCATGAAGGCTGCACTCATATCTTGGCCTGTGTTATTTGCCCACCATTCGGGATAAACCTCTGCTATCATTCCACGGTTCCATTGTGTCCCAAAAAGCACCTGACCTGTACCGGTGCAGGAAAATACCTGATAGCGGCCAGCCTGGAATGAGCCATTGATGGTTAGGTTATATTTCCCGGGAATGAATAACGCTCCTCGCTCGGGCCTTAACTCAATATTGGATGGAATTGTGACAGCAGCGATTAGGGTATTGGTGCCGGGAGGAATGTGCAGAGTGCAAGGCGTTGTACCGATTGCCGCCAGGGCAGATTCCAGGGCAGTGATATATTCGACTTGCGGGGCGCCAAGGGCCGCAGCGATGGCCGGGTCGCCTGTCCAGAGCTGCTTGCCAAGGCGGACATCCACCTGATTGAAGCCCTGATTGAACAGATTATATTCCGTCGGCCCTGAGGCCCCCAGGCTGGGCTTATAGAGATAGCCGTTAGCGGTCCATTGACCGGCATAGGAGGCAAGGCAAAAGGAAAAAGTAAAAAGGCAAAAAGCCAAAAATGCGGTCAGTTTTTTCATGGCCATCTCCTTCAGTTCAAGGTTCAAAGTTCAAAGTTAAAGGCAAAGGCTGGAAAATCTTAACCTTGAACTTTGAACTTAATATCCTTTAATGCCGAGGGCCCTAAGCGTGGCGGGGCCGGCCTCGCCGTCGGCCACCAGTGAGCCCTGGGAACGTTGAAACGCCGCCACGGCAAGCTCCGTCTCGGGTCCATAAACCCCATCCGCCTCCAAAGACTCACAGGCTGGAAGCCTGTGCCACTGGAGAAGGGCCTCCTGGAGGCGCTGCACCGTCGGGCCGCGCATCAGGGGGGAGGCGAGACGAAAAATCGGGTCCGGGGGCATAACGTGGATAGGCTGCTGCCTGGGGTACTCGATCCGCGGAACGAGAATACCCAGATCCCAGCGCCGGCCGTGGAGGGTGGAGCAGATTACCCCGGCCGCGGTGGAATGCGCCTCCACGGTCCCCCCCAGGCCGTCCGAGATGACGATATGGCCGCACAGGGAGGCGGTGGCCAATCTCAGGACCGCGGCCCCGGGCGTGGCGGCAGCTTCATCGAGGGAGACGATGCTGCCGACGCTGCGGGCATCCCGGTTCCAATAGATGGTGCCTCCGTAAACCTTCAAGGGATTGCCGTCGTCATGGTCGGCGCCGTAAATTATCTGCGCCGCCTGATAGACGGCCCAGGAAGCGAGTTTGGAGCAATCGAAGACCCGGGGATCCGGGGCGCCTACCGGAGTAAGGGCCCCAAAAACATAAGAATCCCCGAGGCGGGTTTTAGCCTTCTGTAGAATATCAGCGCCAGTCATAAAAGCTCCGGTTTTCGGTTTTCGGTGAAAGTAGGGGCTGGTAGTACTACTACGTTAAGTTAAGAATCATCCATTATGGTTGGACGCCAACAACAAGGGCAGAAGCCAAGCTTCATTATGAGCATGCGTTGGAGTTCCCTTTTGGCGCGTGGGAGGGTCCACC
>Ga0208821_1001735_pt1 | contig 10983 bp, 9 predicted proteins | sample June2015DPH_20_5_FD_184720 | JGI IMG/M metagenome (GOLD analysis project Ga0208821, IMG submission 184720) | Peatland microbial communities from SPRUCE experiment site at the Marcell Experimental Forest, Minnesota, USA - June2015DPH_20_40... | ecosystem: Environmental > Terrestrial > Soil >... | reverse complement strand
GCCGAGACAGTAGGCAACGTTGATGAAGAGGTCGTGCGGCGATACATAAGAGAACAACGTCGGTAATTGTGCCAGATCATGTCAGCAGACCTGAAACCCTGGGCTTTAGCCCAGGGAGTGGTTCATTTGATGAGCATTTTTGTTTGAAACCTGACAGATTTGTAATAAGCCGGGTTGAACGATCCATCTACAATCGGGTGCCGATCCCTCTCTTGACGGCAGGGCCAAGATGACGGGATAACCCATACCAGCGAAGTTTGATTCGTGGAACTGTCCACGAATTCTCATTCATCTAATCTCCTCTCCCTCCCTCGATAAGTTTATATAAGGGCAGACAATTTTTGACATACTAAATAGATCTTTAGGTCAAGCAATAGTCCTCATAATGTCAGATATTTTAACGGGTTATAGGTTCTTAGGAAGACTGGCACTATACTTGCTTTCCAAAGAGTTCAAGGGCCATAAACCCTACCCACGAATAAATTCTTTCGGAGCGAGAGGCTTATCGCTCGCATCCCTAAGGCCTTCAGCACTGCGGGGTGCAGGCCGGCATAGCCGTAGGGGACCAGAGGCTCTCCCGGGTTTGAAGTAAGGATGAAGATCTATGCGTCGGGGACGAAAACGGTCAAAAGAGTTAAGCTACAGAGATAAGAAAATAATAAATAGACTTAACTCCAGTTTTGACACGATGTCGCAGTTAGCCAGGAAACACGGGATTTCCAAACAGCGGATTCACCAAATTCTCTTAAGAGCAAAGGATTTCGGGTATGTCATCAATAGGCCGAGATTGTTAGCGCGGTATCATGAAATTCATCGATGTGAGATCTGCAGCAGAATTTTACAGGTTCCCGAAAGCGATGCCTTGATAACAAAAAGACAGCTATCACACATGCTGAACATTGACCGTCAGGTCTGCAGCTGGCATCTAAATCAATTAAAAGTATTAGGCTTTGTTTCCAAGAAGTTTGCAACCATGCGAAGCGATAGGTTGGCAAAGGCTCTTCAATATTACAGGTCCAGTTCTCTCTCCCCGAGTGCTGTTGGCAGAAGATTTGGATATAAAAACTTTTACTCGCTGCTGAGCTATCAGAGGAAGCGAGGTATCGTGGTCGAGAGGACGGCGAATTTCCCCATAGCCGTTGTACTGGAACAAGAAGGTCGCGATACAGTGCCGCCACCCATGAGTCAAACGCAGTCTTAATTTAAGTCGAATAGGAAAAAGAGTTATGACTCCTGCCGGGTCATGTATATTCGACCAAAATTCCAAATGCCTTCTTAAAGGTGGATGCTGCGATCACAATTGTAACTCTCCCCAAGATGCAAACGGTTCTCCGTGCAATGATGAGATTGATACGTTGATTGAATGGCGGAAAGAGAAAGCGCCGGAAGGAGAGGAGAAGCCGGGGTTGAAGTCAGGCTAATCCCTTTAACCGGGCATTCTTAGAACACCCGCTCCCTGGATTTTTCCCTGTTTCAAAAGGATGAGACCCTGGTTCGCCTCTTCCAACTTAAATTCCTGGATGTCAGGAATGACCGGGATTTTGGCAGCCAAAAGTAGAAATTCCTGCGCATCCCTTCGAGTAATATTTGCGACACTCTTTATTTCTTTCTCATCCCAGAGCAGTTGGCTGTAGTCAAGAGGTGGAATCGGATTCCTCTTTCGGATGACGGCTAACATGAGCCTCCCGCCTTTTTCTAAAACCCCCAAGGCGTGAAGGACTGTCTCCCCGACTGGAGTAAAATCGATGGCACAATGGAGTTTCCTGGGAGGTTCATCCTCCGGTCCTCCTGTCCAGGTGGCTCCCAGCTTTTCGGCCAGGTTTCGATGTTTCTCACCTCTTGTAAAGACAAATACTTCACAACCCCAATATGTCGCCACCTGGATGACGATATGCGCCGAGGCTCCAAATCCAAAAAGTCCGAGCGTTTGGCCTTTTTTAATGCCGGAGAGGATCAAATCTCGATACCCGATAGCCCCCGCACATAAAAGGGGCGTTGCCTCAGCGTCAGAGAATCTTTTGGGGATTAGGTAGGCGAAGTCTTCCAAAACGACGGTGTATTGAGCATAACCACCATGGACATGACATCCTGTGCCCCGAAAGTCTAAACACAAATTTTCGTTGCCTGCTCGGCAAAAATGGCACTTTCCACAAGCTGAATTGATCCAGGCAATTCCCACTCGGTCTCCCAGACTAAATTTCGTTGCCTCTGAACCTAATTTTTCCACCCTTCCTACAATCTGGTGTCCCAAGACGATTGGGAGTTTTGGCGGAAGCCTTCCTTCGATTTCGTCCAGTTCGGTATGGCAGATTCCGCACGCGGAAATCTTGACTAAAATTTGCTTAGGACCGGGAACGGGATCCGGCAAATCCACCATTTTTAAAGGTTCTTTTTCAATCGGCGAAATTTCTCTAAGAACCATGGCCTTCATTTTCAATCCTCCAGTCTTTGGCTAGATATTATACACCATTTTTACCGGAAACCCCTACGTTTAGGTATTGGGAAGCGAGAAATTGAAAATGGAAGTGGATAACGGCTGCCTGCGGCGGAGGGAGAGACGTCGTGTTGCTTCGATAAAGATCAGAAGCGGGCCGAGACGGCAAAAATGACAACGGCCTCGCCTCGTCTCGGGCCGCCTATCAAAACGGTCCTTCCCGGGAAAAGTCTGACCGCAGTATCGAGAATAACCACACGCTCGCGAATGACTCTTATTCTCAGTGTCGCAACATTCCTACGGATTCCTACTAAAGTGACCTCCATAAATCTTCCCGGGTGATGGCCTTGAATTAAAACGGTTTGATTCGGAAGGAGGTTCAAGGTCTCATCCCTTAAAAGCCGGTAAGAGGTGAAGCTAAAGAGAGACCCGAGTTCTCTATGAACATCCCTCAAAGAAGGATCAATACCAAGTCCCACATTCGATGCCTCGATTGCCCTAATGCGAGTCTGGACTTGGCCGAAGGCTGCGGAGGCGGAAAAGAGAACGAGAATGAAAACGAGGGCAGGAGGGAAGGCTATTCTTTTCATGAAGGTGTCGCCCCCTGCTCCGTTCCTTCGAAGAGCCATATCACTGTCACCTTCGGTTCTTCGGATTGGTATACCAGCACATTACAGGTCGGACTGTCAAGGTATTCTACAACAGATGCACCCGCATAGGAAGGGGTCCTTTTAAAAATAAATTGGGCTGTAATGAGCAGAAGGACGACAAGGGTGGCCGCCGCAGGAACCCAAACCCTCCTTCGGAAAAGCCCGGAAACATCGAGCCAAGAATGAAGGGATTGCCACCACGTTAGCCTTTTCTGCAAGCGAATTTCCTTCTCGATTTTCTGCCAAACCCAAGGAAAGTCCTCCTTCTGGACGGCCTCTTCAACAGGACCTTTCAATAATGCCTTCAGTTCCTCCATCGACCTCAACGCCTCCCGGCAGGTAGTGCAACCCTGCAGATGGCCTTCTATAAGGAGTTTCTCCTTTTCGTTGACCTCTTGGTCAAAATATTTTCCCAAAAGTCTCGATACTGAGGAACAAGAATTTTTCATCTGTCTCCCACCTCCTCTTACTCGGACTTCACTAAGGCTTCGGCGGATACCGGCGTTTTGAAATCGTGGAAGTCTCACGACTTCGGCCGTGAAGGTCCACGTAATCCTTTAGCAACTCTTGAACTCTCCTCCTGCCGTAATGCAGACGGGACATCACCGTCCCGATAGAACATCCCATCGCTTCCGACATCTCCTGGTAAGAAAGACCCTCTACATCCCTGAAAATGAGGGCCGCTTTCTGCTCAGGAGGGAGTTTGTCCATCGCCAGCTTCACCCTTCCTTCCAATTCCTTTTGGAGTAGCATCCTTTCCGGCCCCCGTTCGGCGTTGTCGGAGGGCTCGAAACTCCCCTCCTCATCAAGGCTCGAAACGAATTGTTTACCCGCCTTTCTTGCGTGATCGATGGCCGTATTCATCACCATGCGATACAGATAAGTATAAAACTGAGACCTCCCCTTAAAATTTTTTATAGAACGAAACAGCTTGATAAAAACTTCCTGAACAATATCAAGGGCCTCTTCCCTTTGCCTCACCACGCCGTATGCGATCCCGTAGACTCTCTTATGATACTTGTCGAAAATCTCTTTCAATGCCTCTTGATCTTCTTGTTGGCATCTGGAGATCATTTCGGTTTCTTCATGCTTCACTATCTTTTACCTTTTAGACGATAACTAACCTAAAATATTCAAATAATAAGATTATATTCGTTATGACTTAATTGTCCACCGTTATCATTCGAAAAAAATGGCCGTGAGAGAAAACCAGATTCCAAGGTCCAGCCAGCCCCTGCCGGTGCGCAATGGTATGCGGTTTCTCCCTGCCTTTGATGTAGCCCATTATGCACGGAAAGGAAAGTGGAGACTAAATGAATAGAGCGGTAAGGGCAGGATATCGCAAATTTTTTATTGACAAAGAGAATAAAATTGGTTAACCCCGTGAATGGGGAGTAAGGGAGAGTGTTGGATGTCGATTGAAGAGATTATCGAGTCCTGGAAACGGTCCCGCGCCATCTCACCTTGTATTACCGATCTGCGAGTCTTTAAAAAGAGGGAAGGACAATATCGCCCTTATCCGGAGTTCATCCACCCCCTCATCAGGAGAGCTCTGGAATCGGAAGGGATCGGGCAGCTGTATTCCCATCAGGTCGAAGCGATCCAGGCGGTTCACGAAGGAAAAGATATCGTTGTCGTTAGCCCGACCGCTTCCGGGAAGACGCTTTGTTATAACCTTCCAGTGTTGAACACGAAGCTGGAAGTGCCTTCTTCAAAGGCCTTTTATCTCTTCCCCACAAAGGCCCTGTCGCAAGATCAGATGTTCGAACTCCAGAACTTCATCCAACGGATCGGAAAATCGATCACCACGTTCACCTATGACGGAGACACACCCCAGGATGCTCGGCAGGCCATCCGTACCCGGGGGGACATTGTGATCACCAACCCTGACATGCTTCATACCGGTATCCTTCCTCACCACACGAAGTGGATGAACTTCTTTCAAAATCTGAAATTTGTGGTGATCGACGAGCTCCACACCTACCGAGGAGTCTTCGGTGCTCATATGACCAATGTGCTGAGGCGGTTGGATCGTATCTGCGGTTTCTATGGATCGAGACCTCAATTCATTTGCTGCTCCGCGACGATCGCCAACCCTAAAGAATTGGCCGAAAAGCTTCTCGAAAGGAATGTCTTCCTCATTGATCAAAACGGCGCTCCGACAGCAGAGAAGATTTTCGTCTTTTATAATCCTCCCATCGTCAATAAGGAGTTGGGGATTCGCGGCAGTCATATTCACGCGGCCAGGCGGTTGGCCGCGCCTTTCGTCGAGCAGGGGATTCAGACCATTCTTTTTGCTACGAGTCGGCTCTCAGTAGAAGTGCTGACAAAATATCTAAAAGATCGCTTTGAAAAGAAGTTAAAGGATAAAGGAAAGGTGAGAGGGTATCGGGGAGGCTATCTCCCCAAGATGCGCAGGGAGATTGAAAAGGGGTTGAGGGAGAAAGAAGTCAAAGCGGTCGTCTCTACCAATGCCCTTGAGCTTGGGATCGACATCGGAGATCTTGAAGTCTGCTTGATCGCAGGCTATCCCGGCACCATCGCCAGCACGTATCAACAGGCGGGGCGAGTGGGAAGGCGATCAGAAAAGTCATTGGCGGTTCTCATCGCAAAGAGCCAGCCTCTGGATCAATTCATCATCGAGAACCCGGACTATTTCTTTGGACAATCCCCTGAGCATGGATTGATCAACCCGGACAACCTCCTCATCCTGCTCAGCCATATTCAGTGTGCGGCGTTTGAGCTTCCCTTCAGAGATGGGGAACGCTTCGGAAAAGAGAATTTGAATGAGATGCTGAAGTACCTGGAAGAGAAAGGAACCCTTCATCATGTGGGTCAGAATTGGTACTGGACCCAAGACGCCTATCCCGCGGAAAAGGTCAGCCTCCGATCCGCCTCGGAAGAAAATTTTGTGGTGATCGACGCCACGAAGAAGAAAGAAGAGGTGATCGCAGAGGTCGACTTTACAGGCGCCCATACGACCCTTTACGAGGGAGCGGTCTATCTCTGCGAATCAGAACTCTATACGGTGGAGAAGCTCGATTACCCCAACCGCAGAGCCTATGTCAAGAAGACGGAAGGGGACTATTATACCGATGCCATCGACTATACAGACGTCTCCATCCTGGAGGGTTTTGAGAGAAAGCCGGGAGAGGGCACGGTCTTTGAACATGGTGAGGTAAAAATAGCCACCCGTGTTGTGGGCTATAAGAAGATCAAGTTCTATACTCTGGAAAACTTGGGTTACGGAAAGATTGAGCTTCCGGATCTCCAGTTTCACACCACCTCTTACTGGATCACTTTCAGGAAAGGTATGTTGGAGCGACTTCCTTATTCTCGTTTGGACGTTATTGATGGCGTGTTAGGACTCGGCTATGCCCTTCATTCCATGGCGGCCCTTCACCTGATGTGCGACCCCCACGACCTCAACCGCTGTGTCGGCGATCGAGGGGCGAAGTGGTTCCTGAGACTTTCGAGGGATTCCAAAGGGATTTATTCCTCTTTCAACACCCCGAATGAGATTCCTCTGGAGGGGATGGACCTTTTTGAACCGACTCTCTTTCTCTACGATAACTATCCGGGGGGAATGGGTTTCAGCCCTCAGCTCTTCGATGATACACGGGTGCTGCTTGAGAAAACGATGAAGCTCATCTCCAAGTGCGAGTGCCACTATGGCTGTCCGTCCTGTGTAGGGCCTACGAAGGACGTCGGCGAAAAATCAAAGGAAGTAGCGTTGGTGCTGCTTAAAGAAATATTAAAGTAAGGGTTCTAGGAGTCGAGGGTTCAGGGGTTCTAGTGAAGTTCGCTTGGCCACTTGAATCCTTGACCCCTTGAACCCTTGGATTGGCCATGGACCTCAAAGAAAGATTGAACAGACTCACGTCGGTTTCCAAAAGCCAGCCAGAGGAGAAATCTCAGGTTCTCAGCGATCTAAGGCAGAGGCTGGACCGGCTTCTCGAACCGAAAAAGACCTATCGGAAGAAAGCAATCGTTCCTATCGAACAACTCGTGAAGGGAGAGGTCATTTCGACCTCTGAAGGCGAGGCCTTCCTGACGAAACAACACTTTCCACCTCACCATCGATATGGCGAGATGGCCTTGGGAGACATCCTGAGTATTCCTACCTATCCCGCCCATCTTCTTTCGAAAGATGAACGGCTTAAGGAATTGGATTTCCGAAAGGCTCTGTTTCTCGATACGGAAACGACCGGCCTGAGCGGCGGGACGGGGACCTTTGCCTTTATGGTGGGACTGGGTTTCTTCCAGGAAGATCAATTTTTGATCACCCAATTCTTCATGAGAGACTATTCCGAGGAGAGGGCTTCCCTCTCTCTGCTCAAAAATTTTATCGATTCTTTTCAATTCCTAATCACCTTCAACGGGCGGCAATATGATATTCCGCTTCTCGAGACCCGCTTCATTCTCTCGCGGAAAGCGTCAAAGATAAGGGAAATGCCTAATTTTGACCTCCTTTATCCGTCCAGAAGGATTTGGAAAGGGGCTTACGAAAACTGCCGGCTGATCACCCTCGAATCCCAGCTTCTGGGGGTAGAAAGAACGGATGATATTCCATCGGAATGGATTCCCTATCTCTATTTTGAATATATCCAGACCGGGGACGCGAGCAAGATTCAACAGGTTTTCTACCATAACCGGATGGATATCCTCTCCATGGTCGCACTGGCCGGGAGAATCCATCTCGTCTATCATGATCCCCAAGCAGCCCGACCCAGAAAAGGGATCGAGCACTTTGCCTTAGGAAGACTTTTTTGGGAGCATGGTCAGCGGGAAAAAGCTATTCCCTGCTTTGAAATTGCCTTGAAGCGTTGTGATGATGAGCTGTCCTGGGAAGTGATGAAATGGCTCTCCAGGGCTTTCAAGAAGACGGGGCAGGGCGAAAAGGCCAGATCTCTCTGCGAGGAGATGATGAACCGGCCTTATAAGAAAGATGCTTTCCCTTACATTGAATTGGCGAAATATCATGAGCATCGACTCAAAGATTGGAACAAGGCCATGGCTTATGTGGATGAGGCTTTGGACTCTATACCGTCCCATCAACAAAAGGAAATTGAGCTTCTCCAACACAGAAGGGAAAGGCTGGAGCAAAAGAAGATTTTGAAGGCGGTTTGACAAAAAAGTGGGTATTGACAGCCTTCCTCCAAATTTCTATATTAGAACTAACTTATTTTGTGGGGGAAAGGAGGGAGAGGGATGCCGAGTTACGACTATCGATGTCCGAAATGCAAAAAGAAATTTACCGCGATCCTAAGCATCAAAGAGCACGATGCCGGGAGGGCGAAATGCCCAAAGTGCGGCGGGAAGAAACTGGAACAACTCATTACTGCTTTTCAGGTAAAAACCTCCAGAAAGAGTTAACGTACTAGAAGCAAATTCCAAATGTCAAAGTTCAAATGCCAAATGAAGACTCTTATGTCAAATTTCTAAAGCATAGCCCGCATAGGCAGACAAACTTGAGTTTGGACATTTGACATCGCTTTTCTTTCATTTGGACTTTGAGCTTTGACATTTGACATTCTTTCTTACCTTTCTTCCACCTCAATTCCAAGATGTTCGAGCGTCCTTTGAACCAATAATCTCCAGAGGCGATAGTTCTCTTCGGCGGGGAAAAGTTCGAGAAACCCTTTCGAGAACCGTAGGTTCACATCCTGAGCTATTTTTTCGACCGACCAACCCGTGTTGATCTTTTCTAAGGCAAAGGCCTTAAAGTCTTCAATACACTGACGGCCCATGTGGAGATGGTTCCTGACAGTCTCTTTTCCTATCGCTGCTCCATAATGGCCCCGGCAGAGAATCTCAGGATCGATTTCCCTCATCTTATCGAGTGATTTTTCAGCCTCATCCAGTCGGTACCAGTAATTGGGCCGAAAAAAATTGGGGGGAATATAAAAACCAGCCCCATCCGAACAGAAAAGGAGTCCTTCATCCTCAATAAACCCACCTATGCAGTCAGGAGAGTGGCCCGGAATCTCAAGAAACCTTATCTTCATTCCCTTGCCAAGATCAAGGACCGATCCTTCGTGAATAGTGATATCGAGCGGCAGAAAGGCGTAGGGTTGAAGGTCCGGGGCCGTCGAAATGATTCCTCCCTCCTTTAGGGCGAGTGTGATCTTACGGTCCGCCTCAAAAATCTTGGCAACGATCCTTTCACTCGTAAAAACAGCTCGGTTCAGATCAGAGGTCACAATTTTCATCCAGGGATATCTTCTCTTGAGCGTAGGAAAGACCATCATGTGATCAAAATGGGAGTGGAGAATGATGAGGTGGGAGATGGCCTCGGGGGGGACATTCAACTGGCTTAGTTGTTCCAAAAAAGGATAGGTGATGCCGCTGACTCCCCCCTCCACGATGGCATAGGTTTCCCCCTTTACCAAATAAAGGTTGAAGAATTCACTCCCTAAGAGAGTGACGTTCTTAGTAACTTGCAATGGGAGCAACATGAATTAAAATTAACCCATTCGAATAGATGAATCAATAAGTTGGCATCGCGCAATGGGGATAGCGCGACCTCACTCGACCGGAAATCAATGCGGATGAGCGAACGTTCGAGGCCGTTGGGCCATTCCCACTTGCTCTTCTGGTTTAATATCCCCCCGGATGCCAATCTTTACTTTCTTTAGAGGAATGTTCTTACCTGATGCGGCGATCGCATCCTCTGTGGCTTTGACCAATCCGAAGCAGCATGGAACTTCCATATACGGAACCGTAACGGTTTTAACGGAATTGGCCTTAAAGATCTCTGTCAGCTTTTCCCTGTAATACTCGATGTCGTCAAGCTTTGGACAACCGACCACCACGACTTTGCCTTTGAGGAAATCTCGATGGAAATCGGGATAGGCGAATGGAACGCAATCAGCCGCTACTAAAAGGTCTGCATCCTCAAAATAAGGAGCGTTGACAGGTACTAATTTCAACTGGACAGGCCATTGAGTAAGCTGAGAGGCAGAGCGTGTGGTTGAAACGGTTTCTGCCGGGGTTTCAGGAGCCTTGAAATGCATTGCTCTTGAGGAAGGGCATCCCCCAAATACCGGAGCAGGTTCGTGTTGAGCTTTTGTTTGTTTCTGAAGATGAATCTCAACTGCTTTGTCATCGAAGTCTTCTGCTTCCCTTTCGATGACGATAATGGCGTCTTCCGGGCAATGCCCGAGACAGGCGCCCAGACCATCGCAGAACTTTTCACTCACTAACTTTGCCTTTCCATCAATAATCTTAAGGGCTCCTTCAGCACAATTAGGAATACAAAGACCACATCCGGTGCATTTCTCCTCATCAATCTTGACAATCTTTCTCGTCGTCATTTTTTACCTCCTGTGGGTCATTTTAATTATAAGATAACTCACGCACGAATATTTATCCTTGATCTAAGTCAAAATTGAGAAAAATTATAACCCATTGAGTTTTAAGGATGTTGTTATAATTGCTCCGGATGAGATTAAAAATCTTGACATCCAATTTGATTAGTGATATCAAATTCCGCTGTAAAGACCTTTTTGAAAAAGGAGGGCGATAACTTTGGCAAAAGGGGTAGTAAAGTGGTTTGACACAAAGAAAGGATATGGGTTCATCGAGCAGCCAGGTGGGGACGATGTGTTTGTTCACTATTCGGGGATCACGGGGGACGGTTTTAAGTCACTCCGTGCGGGAGAGGAGGTAGAGTTCGAGATTGCCACCGGTCCAAAAGGGCCTCAGGCAACCAATGTCATCAAGCCGGCCTGACCGACACATCCCCCCTGCCTACCGGCAGGCCCTGAACCTAGTGTAGTGCGTCATAAATAACTTGACTTATGATATGGCTTCTTGTATGCTAAGGCATTATGAGAACTGCAAGGCCCATTGTATTGTCCCCAGAAGAAGACTCGACGCTCAATGCATGGGTACGGG
>Ga0208821_1001733_pt1 | contig 10993 bp, 13 predicted proteins | sample June2015DPH_20_5_FD_184720 | JGI IMG/M metagenome (GOLD analysis project Ga0208821, IMG submission 184720) | Peatland microbial communities from SPRUCE experiment site at the Marcell Experimental Forest, Minnesota, USA - June2015DPH_20_40... | ecosystem: Environmental > Terrestrial > Soil >... | reverse complement strand
CAACATTAAGAAGGGCTATCTTGGCATCTTTCACCGTCGTGGGCATAAGCGGGTGCACTTTTTCTTTGTCGATGATGAGGCCGCGCACGAGTTTTGAATCATCGACCGATGCCCCGTAGCGGCGCACTACACTGATGTCATCGGGGTCTACGGTTTTCTTTCCATCAACGTCCTCAGCGACGAGCTGCACGGCTTCGACAACAATGTCAGCCATCTTGCCGAGCATCATCTCAGCGCCCTTTCCCGTTATGGCCGTCATCGCAACGTTTCTAAGCGTCGCATCATCGCCTTCAAAAGCCATTTCAGTAAGTACGTCTGTCGCCTTGCGCGCGGCCAAGTTGAACCCCGCAGCGATTACCGTAGGGTGGACATCTTCACTCAAAAGCTCCTCTGCTTCTCGCAAAAGTTCACCAACGAGCACGACTGCGGTTGTGGTCCCGTCGCCGACTTCGTCGTCCTGGGTCTTAGCGACCTCAACTACCATCTTTGCAGCGGGATGTTCGATATCCATCTCTTTTAGGATGGTTGCTCCGTCATTGGTGATGACGACATCGCCGATGCTATCGACAAGCATTTTGTCCATCCCCTTAGGGCCAAGAGTCGTTCGTACTGCATTTGCTACGGCGCGCGCAGCTTCGATATTCATGCTTTGAGCTTCCTCGCCTCGCGTCCGAGTGGTGCCCTCTTTGAGAATCAAAATCGGCTGTCCGCCGGCACTAACAAGTTGTCCTGTGGGTCGTCCTGCCATACTCTTCCTCCTGTAAACGTGAAATGACGTGATTACATTGCGTACAGTTCTATATAAAATTGATGGCAAGCTGCACGTCCATCGGGATATTACCAGTGCTCAGCTGCCCAACTGTGCAGGAAATGATTCTGCGAGACTTTACTGTCGCGCACGCGACTACTCGGCGTCAATGCGCTTCAATTGGTCGATCGTTGCCTTAGGATGGTCACGCAGATATTCCGCTATTTTGTTCTTATGGATTAGTCTGCAGTCGATACACGTCCAGATAACGTCCCCTTGAGAGCTCACTATCCACTTACCGAGCTGGGAGTCCTCACACGGGTACTTCGGGCAATAACAAAATACGCACACTTGTCCTTTGAAATGACAAGGATAGTGGGGGCACTCTTCGCCTTTCGGCAAGCCCTCAGGCTCCTTCAAACGCTCGCGTTTTTTTCGGTCCTCAGGAAACTCTTCTTCCTCAGCGTTTTTCATTTTTCGTGCAATAATGGCCGTCGTTAAGCCGCGCGAACGCATCTTAGTCTGCCACGCCGTGCAGCGCGGCTCTTGATTTAGGCGCCATCTTCGTTTCTGGAGCTGCCACGGCCGGATGAATTCACTATCACTGATTCAACTATTCATTTATATTATAACATTTATCAGTATTTAGAGGTTTGAAACATGCCTATTGGAGATGTAGAACTTAAAGAACTTAGGAAAGACATGGGATTCTCACCAGCGCTCCTGAAGCTCATTTATGAGTCGCATCCGAAGATGTTTGACGTCATCTACAACATGGATAAAACGCTTCTGAGCGACGGAGCGATCTCGGCAAAAACAAAGAGACTAATCGCCCTCGCAGTTGTTTCCGCACTGGGCTGTGAAGCCTGTGCAACCGCACAGATGCGGGCCGCGATGAACATGGGCGCTTCGCGTGAAGAGGTCCTCGACACGCTGGGGGTCCTTGTGGTGACTGCAGGCATACCGGCAGTCGCGACAGCTCGTGATGCGCTCAGGAAGTGCTGCGAACTTCCCGAAGAAGATTGGGGAGGAGAATAAGATCCGGTTATGCCGCTATCTTCCTGGTAAATACAATGGTGCTTGATGTGCGCGCTCTATAGGGACACATCAAGCAAACATTTTAATATTAATGTTTTCATAATAATATATGCAAATCTTTTTGGGATGCTCTGCGAAGCTGGCCTACCGTTTTTGGGTTTGAGAACAAACTAGCGGAATCACGCGGACCACACCACACGCAGCGTAGATCTACAAATTCGTGCTCGTTGACGGCAAGAAATATGAAGGCGTTGAAGGCGCAAGAATTATCATCAAGAACCAGCTGACTGGCATCGAAATGGCCGCAAAACTCGGAATGACCATCAAAGCGAATAGCGTGCTGATTCCAGGTCTAAACGATGACACCATTGTACATAATAATACTCTGCACGATAAACAATTGACTCATGAAAAACCCTTTTAGAGCGGTAAGGGTGTTCTGAGCTCACCCACGGTCGACTCTATGGAGAGAGAATTGCCTCAGAGATCAGGATGATCCCTTTTTTTATCAATAATGAAACCGGCAACCTTTCAAACAAATGAGAAAACAAAGTGGTTACAGGGTGAAGTGGGAAGTGGATCACTCTATCGCAATTGAACTTTATTTAAGCATTCACTATGCACGTCGCGGTGTTGACTATGTCTGATGAAATAAGAATTGCAGATGTCGCAGGCAGTAAAGTCCTGTGGGACCCGTCACAGATGCGCAAGATCCAGGAACACCCCTGCTTTTCCGAAAAAGCGTGCCACACGTTCGGGCGGTGTCATGTTCCGGTAGCACCCAAATGCAATATCCAGTGTAACTACTGTATTCGTGACTTTGACTGTGTGAACGAGAGTCGCCCCGGTGTCACGACAAAAGTACTCAACCCTGATGAAGCTATGGAACTGGTTAAAAAAGTAACTGACGAATATGAGTATATTAAGGTCGTAGGGATTGCCGGGCCGGGTGAGCCGCTCGCAAATGAAGAGACCTTTGAAACGCTTCGACGCCTTCACGAGCAGTACCCTAACGTTATCAAGTGCCTCAGTACAAACGGACTATTGCTCCCCGATAAGATCGACCTGCTCCAGAAATATGATGTGGGCAATGTCACCGTGACCCTTAATGCCATTGACCCGGAGATCGGGGCAAAGATCTACCAGTTTATTAATTACAAGGGCAAACACTATACGGGGATCGAAGGTGCAAAAATTCTCCTCTCGCAGCAGTTGAAAGGCATCGAAGAGGCGGTAAAGCGGCATATGATCGTGAAAATCAATACGGTCTATATTCCGGGCATCAACGACAAACATATTCCAGAGATTGCGAAAAAGGTAGGCGCGATGGGGGTGTATACATTCAACGTTATCCCCCTCATTGCACAATACAAGTTTGCCGAAATTGCAGCGCCAACCATGGAGATGAAGCATAAAATGCAGGACGAATGTTCAAAATACCTGAAACAAATGCGCCATTGCAAGCGGTGCCGCGCAGATGCAATCGGAAAACTTGGAGAAGATATTCAGTCCTGCCTGTACGCTGGCCCAGTTTAGGGTGTGCAAGCAACGCACCGCTGACGCGAGAGGGCTTCCAGGACGTGAGCGAGGGTATCAAGACCTTCTTCGATGCCCCCGGTGGCGGCTCGTAACGAAATAAGCATCTGCACCAGTTTTTTTGAAGCCGCGTAGCGGAGCTTTTTCTGCTAGAAAAGTTAATCACCCCGTGCGCCATGTGAATGAGCGGTGTCGTTCATGTTTGCTCAAATAGATTTTAGCACTCTCGTTCTCGTGGCGGCTTTTGTCGTCGTGGTGATCGCTATTTATCTGCTTACTGGGCTTCGCGTGATCTATCAATACGAAAGAGGGGTGAAATTCACCTTTGGGTCGTTTAGGACCGTGTACCCCCCGGGATTGCGCTACGTGTTCCCAGCGTTTCAATCGCTCAAGAAAGTAGACTTGCGCGTGAATACCTTAGACATTGCGCGGCAGGAGGTCATTACGAAAGACAATGTCTCGTGCCAGATCAACGCGGTGATCTTCTACAAAGTCGTCGAGGCAGACAAGGCGGTCATCGAGATAAGCAACTACGGGTACGCAATAAACCAACTCGCACAGTCGAGTCTGCGGAACGTCGTAGGAACCGCTGAGCTTGACACGGTCCTCGCTCGACGTGACGAGCTCGGCGAAACCATCCGCAAGTTTGTCGACGAGTTTACGATGCCGTGGGGCATTCACGTATTATCAGTCGAGCTGAAGGACGTCGAGCTCCCTGAGGAAATGAAGCGATCGATGGCCGCCCAAGCTGAAGCAGAACGCGACAGGCGCGCGCGCATCACGCTTGCAGAAGGTGAAGCGATGGCAGCTGATCGGCTATTAGAAGCAGCTCGGACGATCGAGAAGTCACCTGCTGCTTTGCAGCTTCGACTTTTTCAGACCATGGTCCGAATCGGTGAGGAGAACAACTCCGTCATCGTGCTTCCCGTCCCGATGGAGATTCTTAACTTGTTTGCAAGGCAAACGAAAGACTGACGATGAATCAGTGAGTAACGCCATAGGACACGTTTGTTTGCACGTTTCCTCGACCCGCACCGGAAAAGCAGCTAGTGCCGCTTATTCCCAATTTGAGCGCTTTCAAGCTGAAGAAACGTTAAAAAAAGTCGAAAAAATGCTCTTTTTAAAGAAGAAGAGCCGGGCAGCTTAGCTTTTTGCGAATAGAAAACTATTAATTGGGGAATCTGCGCTTATTTACTGTTATGAAATCAAGAGTTGCCATCCTCATTGCTACAGCGATAATCGCAAGTGTTCTAGCCGCCGGTTGCACGTCCAGCACGCAGAATACCTCGCAATCTACTAGCAGCACAACCCACGATCCACTGCTCCAGGCCGTCATCAACGATGATCTGCAAGCGTACAACACCGCCACCTGGGTTCGAACCTTGAACCAATCTATCCAATGGGTCAATGCTACAACCGCGATGGTGACCTACAGGGTGGCCGGGACGAACGAAAGCCTCACGTATACAGCACAGTACACGAAGTTCGCCTCTGTATCTGATGCAAGCAATTATGTCAACTCTATTAATCAAGGATACAACGCTACAACAGCAGCCGAACTGATAGGTTTCCCAGCTCTGACAACTGCAAGCTCCGCGAATACGCATCAGAGCTATCTAAATGTTACAAACAGCCTGCCCAGCACGACCTCGTATATAAAAATGCAGGGCGACCAGCCAACGTCTCCTGCAAGTTACATAATCCAAGTTGGCGAGGTCGTGATAACGTTTAACGCGACACTACAGGAAGCCAGCTAAACGCTGAAAAAAGATTCTCTCCGGCCGCAACAAAACAACTCGGCATTGAGTTAGACTTGGTGCTTCAGCGTAATGCATCGGCTAGACCTATTGCGAGAGTTGTTTCAACGCAGCGTTCGACTGCGGCGCAACGACTCGCACCAGGTCGTCGACTAGCACTAGTGCGACGTTACTTATTGCCTCATCAGGATAACGCAGATCCAAGCGAGGATCGCGCCGGACTAACTGTTTTATCTCTTCGAAGAGAAACCTGTGCGCTTTGCTTAATTCTTCTGGGGGCACGTCCTCGTGGCTGAGACGGGTGTATATGTTTTCGAACTGGTCCGTGAATCGCTGAGCAAGTTGCATCGCCGCATCTGCTGACACGAAGTCCAGATGCTGCTCGAATATACGGATGATCGCCGTTTCCATTTTTCCCACTTCGGAGCGGACCCACCAAGAAGGTTGATCAGCAAGTATGATCGTTGGGCAAATAGCGTCTTTAGCAACGATAGGTAATAAGATCGACGACTTGGGCGCTTCAAGCTCGTACTCACGACGTGGCAGGCGCCGGCTGCCATTCGTACGGCGAGAACTCCCTTTTGGCAAGGATCGTCGCGCTATAAAGCGTTGCGCTAGCTCCCGCGCCCAGTACGCTCGCAGGGCAGATTTCGCACAGGCCCCGATCTACGTCGCTTCTCTGTTCATTATTCTGTCTGACGTCATATTCTGGCTCTTTTTTAAGCGAAATTATTGAAGTACCTGCGAGTGTTGTACCTAGGTGTTCCTTAGTTGCCACGCGTAGCTCAGGAAGGAGTGATGAAATGGGAAACCGCGACACAAAGAGAAAAGAATGCTTCATCGCAGACTCGTACGAGCCGTTGAACATATTGGCGGTGAGTCAAGGCGATGAGCGCGTCGTACTGTCTGCTCAGGATTTTGAAAAGCTACTCGCTTGCAGGGATATCGTACTGTTGGCATTGCATAGCAAAAAGGACGTCCCATACAGTCTTGTAAAAAACGTGCTCTCAAGCTACGGCTGACGCGGTCTGTCTCAACGAGGGAAACGCGTTTCTATGAATGTGCACGTAGCCACACCAAAACGCCGGCACAAATAGGTATCTTTAAGTCTGTGTGTGGACCAACAACTGTAGGAACACTCAGAATGGACTGGCCTTGCTCTATTCTGTGAACCGATTCACCTCTGCGAGCGCGTTATGGCTAACGAAAAGTTCTGCAAGAACTGTGGCGCGAGGAATCAACCGTACGCTGCAATCTGCGCAGATTGCGGCGAGTCGTTCATCGCCCCTGCAACGTCACCGCCCAAGGCGTCTCCCGCACCTCCGCCGGAAGAGCCTTCACGCGATGAGGAGTGGGACAAGTACGTGGGACTGAGCAGTGCATCTCCCCCGCCTCCGCCAGAAGAGCCTTTGAGCGGTGAGCAATCGTACCCCTCTCCGCCTGAGGAGCCCCCTCGACGGCGGTTTAAGAAACGGTATATCCTTTACGGCGTGCTAATCCTTCTATTGTTATCTACCGTCGCGGGCGCGATCTCTGCGTCTCAACAAACGGCTAACATATCCGCAGCTTCGCCGACTATTCAAGCGTCGATCGGCGCGACGACGCCGACCCCGCAAGCATCAGCCTCTGTGGCGGCAACGGTGACGCCAAGTGCATCATCCACGTCACAGCCAACGACGTCAAACCTGCCCGATTACGCGAGCAGATTGAATACCGCTGGTCTGGGTGCCGGACTCATCACGGTTTCACCATTTGAGCGCGTTACGGCGAATGGTAAGCAAGCCTACGTGGGTACGCTTATGGAGAACGGAAAGACATACAACGCACAAGTTTACCCCATGAACTCTTATTCAGACGCGCTTGCCTTCAAGAATCAACTGATAAGCGCGTACAAATCGCAAGGTTACACCGCGTACGCCCCTGGGACCGTTGGAGATACCAGTCTTAATTTGTGGTACGGTCTTTCAGGAAATACGCTTGTCGGCGTTTCAGCAATGCCAACCTCGCAAATTGATGCACCGATAACCTTGGTGATGACTACAACAATTTAGAGATAAGTGGTTTGCCGCCGTGTCGAAGAGCAGTGAAATCAGATACGGCCGATCTTAAGAACGTCCGCGAACTTCCTAAGCTTTTTTCAAAACTGTACTTGTACTACCACTTGATTCACGTACGTTGTGATAACTGATGACCAGTGATGAGGAGTTTACCCGCCGTTTAATTGGGTTCGGGCTCAACGAAAAAGAGGCGCAACTCTATCTGTATTTACTTAAATACGGTCCAAAGACGCCTTCTCCGCTCGCTAAATCGCTAAGACGTATCGCGAAGACGTGCATCGTACGCTTAACAGCCTTATCGAAAAGGGATGGTGCGCCCCTCGCTCGATGCGCCTACGGTCTACGCCGCGGTGGACCTCGATACGGCGCTTGACTCTGCTGTGAAAAAGCACGAGAGCGAACTGCGTGAGATGGAGGCGCGAAAGCTGGAGCTGCAGGAGCTTTCAAAGGAGCAACGGTTTCGGCCGTCGGATGAGGGGGTGTCGGATGAGGTGGCGACGTTTAAGATTATCAAGAGTGTTAAGGAATTCGTCACTGCATCGATAGCCAGCGTGAACTCTATACAGGACGAAGTGCTGCTCGTCGTTCCCCAGCTGTGTTAGTGAGCCCCTCCTTCTTCCGCATAAACGACGAAATGAAAAAGCTTATTGAGCGCGGAGGGCACGCACGGGACATCATATTCGATGTCACGTACTCAGGCATCGAATTGGTGCAAGAACTGTTAGACATTGGCGAAGAAATACGAATCTACGATGGCTACCGTGGGCTACCCTTCGGAGTATTGGACAACAAGGGGTTTGAGTTCAATTAACGTCGATATCACACGCGCTTCACTCAATGAGCCGATTTCAATGATGTGCACCGACGACCCCACGTATGTTGGCTACCTCGTTGCCAACTTCGAACGACTTTCGGAGCAAGCGGTTCCAGCGACTTTGCGAATTGAGGAGCTGTTGAAAAAAGGCCCTCCGCAAGATATGAAGTAGACCTGCTCGAGACGCTTGCCGAGAGCCTTTGATACCGCCCGTGCGCCACAAAGTTGGTGCTGATCGAATGATCCCATCCGGGGACCGTTGTCAAGCCTTTAGATGGACATCCACGTAGCTGCAAAGTTCCTCGCGCAAACGCAAGAACGACTGTTCCAAGCTTAGTCGCGATTCTGTAAGTCGACGAAAGCCGGGCAATTGATCATCTATCTCGCACTTTTGAGTTTGGCCTCGTGGAACCGTACTAGCTTGAAGTTGCCTACGAGAACCGTATCGAAGCACGCTGCGGCATTCGTAAACTAAAAAAGGGAATGGGGCTCTGCCGGATTCGAACCGGCGTCCTTCCCCATGTCAAGGTTCGTTTTTATGGTTCTTTCGTAGTTTAAAGCGTCTGAAAGGCTCCATTAACGATTACAGTGGGCCGATGAGAGAAGCGAGTCCGTCGTTATGCGTTGTCTCAAAAATCGTCGCAGCGGCACAGGCCAGTCGACGGAATTCATGCGGCAGCCGAATGATCGGGTAGACGTGAGACGGCTTCGAACCATAAAGGCCTATCTTGTGCGCGCAAGTCGGTTGCACGTTGCGAAGAACGGGTTGCGAGCGCAATCCTTCTGTTTCATCATCTACAGCGACACGGGTCAGATACGGCGAACTTTTCTCGACCTAGAAGCCGTGCCTTGCCATTGTTTTGGATCTTCAATGAGTAGAAGGACTATGACTATTAATGGAATAACGATACCAGCTGCGTAGCTCCAGTAAAAGCCGTTCAGATACGTCAGATACCCAAAGCCAACCACTAAACAAAGCAATAATAGAAACTCTATGATCCTAAGCGGGCTCATCTCCCCACCTCCTCATATTTCGTTCTCGATTTCATTCTGCCTTACTCAAAACTGCAGTCAACTGTGTATTTCAGATTGTGCAATGACTTAACCGTTGCCTCTTGGCTTTTTCCAGCCGCCGTAATTCGCGTCTCGCAACGCACATATTCGCGAATTGAAAGCGACGGAATACGAGACCCAGCTGACGAGGGAAGTGAGCACATACGCGTGAATTTCCACGCACAGGAGCTTATCTATTTTGGCTTAAATGCCTATAATGCCTTTTGCGCGAGACGTGCGAGCAGCTGAAAAGAGGGGACCACGGCGGTCTATGCCCTGTCACCAAATCGGTTATAGTGGGTGAAATCCTCCACGTCACGGCGCACTCTTAGATATTTAGCTGGCTCAGAGACAGGGTACCCCATGCGGCAGGCGAAGGCGATCTTCACGTTTTCGGGAATATTCAGAACTCGTTTCACCTCATCCTCTATTGAGTCTGCGCTGAAGACACTCATTATCATGAAACCAATCCCCAGGGACTGCGCCATAAGCCACATGTTCTCCATCACACAACCGAGGCTCATAAAACCCAAAACATCACCCTCCGAAGCAGGCGCTCTTTTCTTTGGATCGTAGATCACGATCAGAAGCACCGGACTGCCTCTAATGGTTCGGTTCAGAAACGAAGTCTCACGAACGGCCTCGTCCACCTTAGCAGGATCCGTCCATGTCGGCGGAAACATAGTGCCGAGGATCCCGACCTTTTTTTGACTTAACTCCTCTTCCGAAAACGAGAGCTGCTGATAGTTCTCCTGAATGAACTCCTCCGAGATACGAGATTCAATTTCTCCCAACGTTTCCAGAAGCTTCGTATCATCAACGACGACTATTTCAAAATTCTGCATGTTGTGGGCGGTAGGCGACCAACGCGCCGCCTCCAAAATCTGCCTTAGATCCTGCATCGCTACGGGGCGTTGCGGATCGAAGGGAGCCCTTGCTGAGTGCCTTTCCTGGATAAGTTTTAAGATGTCTTGCATGTTGACCTCCCGTCAGTCACCGACCTTTAATACCGCCCTAAAATGTACTTTTGCGGTCATCATCTTCTCGTATGCCAATGCCGCTTGCTCTAACGGAAAAACTTCAATCATCGGTAGCGCCCCGGAAATAACACTAAAATTCAGCACGTCTTCCGACATATGTTTTGCCGGTCTGACGGTCCATCCCTTGATCGAACGCCGTTCGCCTAACATCTGCCACGCAAAGGCTTGTACCGGTTCGCCAGGGTAGGCGACTACTATCAGCTCGCCCTCAAAACCAAGGCCGTTTACGACGTCCGAGATCAACTTACCGTTGGGCGCGGTAGCCAGAATAACTCGTGCGCCGCCAAGTTTTTGGAGCTCCATCGCCGGATTTGAAGACTCGGTATCAATATAGACGTGCGCACCTAGTGTATAAGCCAACTCCTGTTTATCTGTGCCGCGCGATAGTGCCACCGTCTTAAAACCGAGCTTTCGGGCGAACTGCACCCCTAAATGGCCAAGGCCTCCGAGGCCTAGGATCGCTACCAGATCACCGGCCTTAGCACCGCTGTAACGCAATGCACTAAAACTTGTCCGACCGGCACACAGCAGGGGTGCCGCTTCTAACGAGTTGAGCTCGCGGGGTATCATTGACAACGCTTGTATTGGCACGACCATGTATTCGGCAAAGCCGCCATCAAATGAAATCCCCGTGGTTAAGAAGCTCGTACACGCTCTGGGGTCTCCCATTCGGCACGCCTCGCACTCAAGGCACGGCCCTCCGTACCATCCAACTCCCACTCGTTGGCCAATCTCCCAGAAAGAAACATTCGAACCGAGTTTATCAATTGTCCCAACAACTTCATGTCCTGGAACTCTGGGATACTTGATATCAGGAAAGGTTCCCTCTTTTACTACGGCTTCTCCGTGGCAAACGCCGCAGGCTTGCACTTTAATGCGTACTTCGTTCTCGATGGGCTCTGGGATTTCCTTTTGCACTAATTCGAAATCACCGCCTGGCTTGCTAATTT